>NODE-1-length-131755-cov-6.66196_pt1 | contig 131755 bp, 135 predicted proteins | sample MGYA00139097_ERZ477577 | MGnify/ENA metagenome assembly ERZ477577
TTCGCATTTATCATAAATTATAAAAATAGCTAATTATCTATAGATAACAGAAACTTACATAAGTTCACACTAAAGCTGTAGAGATAGTGTCCTAGGAATATTAATTATAAATTAAATGGATGGCACTCGAGAGTAGCGACACTGAAATCATATTATCGACGGCTAACTGGTTACGCGTCGCGACATGTTCTGAAATATCCATTTGGATAAGCTCATGATTATCTGTGCTTAATTTCAGCAATATCGTTGTGACACCACGAAGCGTTAACATCTCTATTATAGAGGCCTGAACAGGATTTTCTTGCTCACCACGTGAAGGTTTTACCCTTTGATGCAATATGACCTTGGCAGGTGAAATAGTCCATGACACGGGTAAACTACTTTGACCGTTAAGCTCTGATGAATAATCTTGCTCAAGATCAAGCTCTATATTGTTCCATTCCAGTTTGAAGCTATTATTTTTATTGATTAGCCGGCCGGTAAATAAATTTCTTACATCAACAAGTTTGGCAATATCAGCAGTATTTGGCTTATGTAGCAATTGTTCTGGTTCACCCTGCTGTAAGGTTTTGCCATGATGGATGACAACCAAAGTATCAGCTAACATGGCAGCTTCATCAAGATCATGAGTAACCAAAATAATCGGCATATCTAGTTGGCGTCTTAAGCTATTAAGTTCTAAATAAAGCTTTCTTCTAGTAACTTTATCAACAGCTGAAAAAGGTTCATCGAGCAAGAGTACATCAGGATTTCTAGCTAAAGCTCTCGCAATTGCTACCCGTTGTTGCTGGCCACCAGATAATTCATGAGGATAACGATTATCTAAGCCAGTTAAGCGCACTCGACTCAATAAGTCAGTGGTGACAATTACGTCAGTTTTATCAGTTTGCGCCAACTGGATATTCTCACTGACAGTAAGGTGTGGAAATAAAGCATAGTTCTGAAATACAAAGCCTACTCGACGATGTTGTGGAGTAAGATTTACTTTATTATCACTATTAAACCAGTCTCTATTATTGCTGCGAATTTGGCCTTGAGCAGCTTCATGTAAACCAGCAATACAGCGCAATACCGTTGATTTACCTGCTCCAGAAGGCCCTACTAAAGCTAATAGTTGCCCTGAAGAACATGTAAACTCAACATTAAGTGTAGGTTGACCTGGATCGCTAAGAGTAACTTCTAACATATCAGAGTCGTAGTAAGTGTCGGTGACGACGGTTAAAAGTATAGACGATAGTAATAGTCACTAAAGCGATCGCTAGTAGTGTTAGAGACATCATCTGTGCTTGCTCATGCTCAAAGGCCAAAACACTGTCGTAAATAGCGATAGATAGGGTACGCGTTTCGCCTGCAATATTGCCACCTATCATTAATACCACACCGAATTCACCCAATGTATGTGAGAAGGTTAGTACCATAGCGGTAACGATGCCAGGCCATGCAAGTGGCAGTTCGATCTTAAGAAATGTTTTCCATTTGGATAAACCACTACACCAAGCCATTTCACGTAATTCAGGTTGAATTTGCTCTAAACTTCGTAGCATAGGCTGCACAGCAAATGGAAGACTGTAAATCAGTGAGGCAAACCATAATCCCATAAATGAAAATGCTAGGTGCTGCCCAGTTAAAGATACAAAGCTGTCTCCTAAAAAGCTATTTTGATCCATACTAACTAATAGAAAATAACCTAATACGGTTGGTGGAAGCACTAATGGCAACGTAATTAATGCCTCACAGAAACCTCGTCCAAAAAATTGGCTTCGAGCTAATACATACGCAATTACTAAGCCTATTGGTAATAAAGCTAAGCAAGTAAAGCTGGCTAGCTTGAGTGAAATAACTAAGGCTTGCCAATCCATCATGGCTTCACCTGCTCATTGACTAAAAATCCATGTTTTACTAATAACTTTTGTGCAGACTCTGACGATAAATAGTCTAGCCATTGTTGTGCGGCACTATCAGCACCTTTAATAATGACGGCTTGCTGTACTAGTTGCTCATTAAATTTAAGCGATCTACCTGTCTCAGAGATATTTGGTTGAATCACATAGGTATAAGGCACAAAACCAAGTGATACTTGCGGTGACATACTAAATTGTAAGGATTGAGCTGCATTTTCAGCAATAAGTAGATGGGGTTGAACTAATGACCATAGCCCATGTTGCTCTAATAATTTCTTAGCAAGCTGCCCATAAGGTGCATGGTGAGAGTTAGCAATCACCACTTTTTTCAAAGAGCCATCAGCTAAGGCTTGCCTGATAGAGTTTAATTCTAGATCTAAACCTAGTTTTGAACTGTTAGTAGCATATAAAGCGAGTTGAGCATGAGCATAATTACTTGCCTCCCCTTGCGTATAACCTCTCGATTTAAGGCGATGGACATAATCAGGATTAGCTGACATAAAAATGTCAAACGGAGCGCCATGTAAGATCTGGCTTGCCAATGTACCAGATGCAGCAAAACTAATATGACACTGATGCCCTGTTTGTTGCTCAAATGATTGGGTCAGTTCAGCTAATACAAAACGTAGATTTGAGGCCGCGCCGATACGTAGTTCTGTCGCATGCGATGAAGACATAAAACCTAGCACATAGATAAGTAGTAGAAATATAAATCGCATCATTGTCAGTAAAATTAGCCCAAAAAAAAGCCCCGAATAATCGAGGCTTTAAGTTTACATGATTCTGCTAGTAATTATTCAGCACTAGTTTCTTCATTAACCGCTTTCATACTTAAACGAATACGGCCTTGGCGATCGACTTCAAGTACTTTAACTTGAATTGTATCGCCCTCAGACAATTTATCGCTTACGTTTTCAACACGCTCTTCAGAGATTTGTGAAATATGAACCAAACCATCTTTACCAGGAAGAATTGTAACGAATGCACCGAAGTCCATTAATTTAGCAACTTTACCTTCGTAGATTTTACCCACTTCAACTTCAGCAGTGATCTGTTCGATACGTTTCAAGGCATCTTGACCAGCATTAAAGTCAGAAGAGAAGATCATCACTGTACCATCATCTTGGATATCGATAGTCGCACCAGTTTCTTCCGTTAGAGCACGGATAGTTGCACCACCTTTACCAATTACGTCACGGATCTTATCAGCGTTAATCTTGATAGTTATGATTCGTGGAGCAAATTCAGACATTTCTTCACGGTGTGTAGAAAGACCAGCGTTCATTGTTTCAAGAATCGTTAAACGACCATCACGTGCTTGTGATAATGCTGTACGCATGATTTCTTCGTTAATGCCTTCAATCTTGATATCCATTTGAAGTGCAGTGATACCTTTTTCAGTACCTGCCACTTTAAAGTCCATATCACCTAAGTGATCTTCATCACCTAAGATATCAGTCAATACAGCATAACCATTGTCTTCTTTAATCAAGCCCATTGCTATACCTGCAACAGGTGCTTTAATCGGAACACCAGCATCCATTAACGCTAAACTTGTACCACAAACAGAAGCCATTGAAGATGAACCGTTTGATTCTGTAATTTCAGAAACAACACGCACCACGTATGGGAATTCTTCAGCAGAAGGCATCACAGCTTGGATACCACGTTTTGCTAATTTACCATGGCCGATTTCACGACGTTTAGGTGAACCAACAAAACCAGTTTCACCCACACAGAATGGAGGGAAGTTGTAATGCAACATGAAACGGTCGCGGTATTCACCTTCAACCGCATCAATCGTTTGTGCATCACGTTCAGCACCCAATGTTGCTACAACAACAGCTTGTGTTTCACCACGTGTGAATAAAGCAGAACCATGAACGCGTGGTAATACTGTTGTTTCAACGCTTACTTTACGTACAGTTGCAGTATCACGGCCATCGATACGTGGTTCACCCGCAATAATACGGCCACGAACGAGTTCTTTTTCAATTTTGTAGAATGCGCCTTTAACATCTTCAGCAGATAATACAGATTCTTCGCTTACTAGTGCTTCAACAGCAGCATCACGGATAGCTGCTAGCTCGTCTTGACGTGCTAATTTATCGCTAATTGTGTACGCTTTTTCAATTGCAGGTAATGCATGTGCTTTTACAGCTTCATGAATAGTAGGATCTTTTTCTTCAGCAGACCAATCCCACGCTTCTTTACCCGCTTCAGCTTTCAATTCATTTACGAGTTTAATTGCTGTTTGTAATTTCTCATGGCCGAACATTACAGAGCCAAGCATTACTTCTTCTGGAAGTTCAGATGCTTCTGACTCAACCATCAATACAGCACTTTCAGTACCTGCAACCACTAAATCAAGGTCACTTGTTTCTAGCTGTGCTTTACTTGGGTTTAATACGTACTCTCCATCAATATAACCAACTCGTGCACCAGCAACAGGGCCGTTGAACGGAATACCTGAAATTGCAAGTGCAGCAGATGCACCGATCATCGCCGGGATATCAGGGTCAATTGCTGGGTCTAAAGCAACAACTGTTGCGATAACTTGTACTTCGTTTAAGAAGCCTTTAGGAAACAATGGACGTAAAGGACGATCAATTAAACGACAAGTTAAAGTTTCTTTTTCAGAAGGACGACCTTCACGCTTAAAAAACCCACCTGGGATTTTGCCAGCAGCGTAAGTACGCTCTTGGTAGTTAACTGTTAAAGGAAAGAAATCCTGTCCTGGTTGAACATTTTTTTTACCAACAACAGTTACCATTACTGATGTTTCACCAAGACTTGCAATAACAGCACCGCCTGCTTGGCGTGCAATTTTGCCGGTTTCAAGACTTAATATATGGTCGCCATATTGAACGGCCTTAATTACTGAATTCACTATTTCTTTTCCTTATATTTTACTACGGCGTATTCCGCAGCTAAAATTTTGATTCAAAAACAAATATGCCCCTGAAACTATAAAAGCTTCAGGGGCATAGATTAACCTCTAACCCTGCAATCGATGGATGCCGAGAACATGGCTTTATACATATTTGTTATTGCTAACAACAACGCTTAACGACGTAAGCCTAGGTTTGCAATTAATTCACGGTAACGTGTGATATCTTTCTTTTTCAAATAATCCAACATTTTACGACGGCTACTAACCATTTTTAATAGGCCTTGGCGTGAATGATGATCGTGGATATTTGTTTTAAAATGCTCTGATAAATCAGTAATACGTGCAGTTAATAAAGCAACTTGTACTTCTGCTGAACCAGTATCGCCTTCTGAGCGCTGGTATTTACTGATAACTTCTTGTGTTTGTTCTAGAGATAATGACATTAAAAGCTCCAACTTTTAGTATTAGTCCGTTATGGACTACGAGTTAAATTCTGGATTACCTCAGCCATATGACCAAAATATCCAACCATTTAAAGAGCGGCAATTTTACCGAGTTTTTATTTCTGAAACAAGCCTTTACTGTGCGGAATAATCAACAAAGACTCGTTTTGGTGCAACCACGCCTTGTTCAGTCATTTCTCCCAAGCCTAAAAATTCAGCACCTGGTCCAAACAACCGCACATTTGCGGATTCAAATTCTTGTTCTACTTTAATACTTTGTCCATATCGTAAGCAGGTAACCATATATTCTGTTGCATAAATACAAGGCCAATTAGACAAAGCATCTTCAGCAGGTAGTAACAATTCATCTAACGCTTGTTGGCCTTTTAAGGCAACAGTTTCTAGTTCTTCTATAGTAACGGACTGTTGTAATGTATAGCCAGCTGCAGTAATACGTCGCAGCATTGAAACGTGGCCACCACAACCTAATTGATGACTAATATCCTCTACTAGAGTGCGAATATAAGTCCCTTTGCTACAAGTAACTTCTAGCGTAAAACTATCAGGAGTAGTTGTTAATAGCTTAATATCATAAATAGTGATACGCCGTGATTTTCGTTCGACTTCGATTCCCTGCCGTGCCAACTTATATAAAGGCTGACCTTGATATTTTAATGCGGAGAACATCGGTGGAACTTGATCTTGCTCCCCCATAAATTTAGGCAATATAGCTAATATAGCTTGATCATCAAATTCGGGAATTTCTGCTGTAGCGATGACTTCGCCGTCAGAGTCACCACTATCAGTGACCACTCCTAACTTGCAAGTCACTTGATAAGCTTTATCAGCATCAAGTAAGTAGGAAGATACTTTGGTTGCTTCGCCTAAGCAGATTGGTAATACACCTGTTGCTAGAGGATCTAAAGCGCCAGTGTGGCCAGCCTTTTTTGCATCGAATAAACGTTTTACTTGTTGTAAAACATGATTTGAACTTCTACCCGTTGGTTTATCAAGAACCACAATACCAGTTATATTGCGGCCTTTTTTATTACGTCTTCCCATCTATATATTATTCAGGGTCAGGTAGATCTTTATTTGCTTTGGCAATCAACTCATCCATATTGAAACCGTGTTCCAATGATTTGTCATAATGGAAGCGTAATTCAGGAATATTACGAAGCTCAACACGACCAGCTAGGTTTTTACGAAGAAATCCAGCCGCGCGTTTCAAGCCTTGTAGACATTCTTCAATATCTTGCTCAGAATCAACACCATTCAAACGCGTTACAAACACTTTCGCATATTTCATGTCAGGCGTTACATCAACATGAGATACCGTCACCAAGCCAACGCGAGGATCAGCTACTTCATGCTGAATCATCTGAGCCAGCTCGCGCATAACGAGCTGGCCGATGCGATTAGTACGACTAAATTCTCTTGCCATTATAGTTTAGCTTTTACTAGTACACGTTCAAATACTTCAATTTGGTCGCCAGGTTTAACATCAGTGTAGTTTTTCACACCAATACCACACTCAACACCTGATTGAACTTCATTAACATCATCTTTAAAACGACGTAATGATTCAAGCTCACCTTCATAGATAACAACGTTATCACGAAGAACACGAATTGGATTAGTACGTTTAACGATACCTTCAAGAACCAAACAGCCCGCGATGTCACCAAACTTAGGAGAACTAAATACATCATCAACACGAGCAAGACCGATAATTTCATCTTTATAAACAGGCTCTAACATACCTGTCATCGCATTAGTCACAACGTCAATTAAGTCGTAAATAATACTAAAGTATTGAACATCTAAGCCTTTCTCAGCAATGATTCTGCGAGCTGTGTTATCAGCACGGACATTAAAGCCGATCAAAATAGCATCTGCTGACCCAGCCAATTGAGCATCAGTTTCATTAATACCGCCGACACCTGAAGATACGATACGTACTTTAACAAGATCAGTAGATAGTTTTTGTAAGCCTTGGCTTACCGCTTCAGCACTACCATGTACATCAGCTTTAACCACTACATTCAGTGTTTTAACATCACCTGATTCCATCTGATTAAACATTTCATCAAGCTTAGCCGCTTGTTGTTTAGCCATTTTAGCTTCGCGTGCTTTTGTTTCACGGAAGTTAGCAATTTCACGAGCTTTTCGCTCATCCGGTGCGACTTGTAACTCATCACCTGATGCTGGTGTACCAGATAAACCTAAGAGTTCAACAGGAGTCGATGGTCCAGCTTTAGTTAGTGCTTCAGCTTTCTCATTGAACATCGCTCGTACTCGACCATATTCTTGACCGACAACAACGATATCACCTTTATTAAGTGTTCCGCTCTGAACAAGTACAGTAACGATTGTACCGCGGCCTTTATCTAGGCGCGCTTCAATTACAGTACCTTTAGCACGACCTTCTACTGGCGCTTTAAGCTCTAACATTTCAGCTTGTAATGAAATAGTATCAAGCAGCTCATCTATACCTTGCCCTGTTAATGCAGAGACAGGTACAAACGGCACATCACCACCCCAATCTTCAGGAATAACGTCATGATTACCTAACTCTGTTTTAACTCGGTCAGGATTAGCCGTTTCTTTATCCATCTTGTTCACAGCGATGATTAATAAAGAATTCGCTTCTTTGGCATGTTTCACAGCTTCAATCGTTTGAGGCATAACACCATCGTCAGCAGCAACTACCAATACGACGATATCGGTCACTTTAGCACCACGTTGACGCATTTCAGTAAAGGCAGCATGTCCAGGTGTATCTAAAAATGCAATTTCACCTCGACTTGTTGGCACTTTATAAGCACCGATATGCTGTGTAATACCACCCGCTTCACCCGAAGTTACTTTCGTACTACGAATGTAATCAAGTAATGATGTTTTACCATGATCGACATGGCCCATAACAGTAACAACAGGTGCTCGAGTTTCCCCTTCGCCTTCTGTTTCAGCCGTTCCCATCAATGCTAGTTCAATTTCATTTTCTTGAGCTGGTTTAGCAATATGGCCCATTTCCTCAATGACAATAACCGCTGTATCTTGATCAAGTACTTGGTTAATTGTTGCCATGGTACCTAAGCCCATAAGCGCTTTAATGACTTCACCTGCTTTAACCGACATGCGTAAAGCTAAGTCTGAAACGCTGATTGTATCAGGCACTGTCACCTCATGGACAACTGGCGCTGTTGGTAATGTAAACCCATGCTCTGATGATGTTTCGATCGTTGCAGTTGATTGTTGAACCGCACCTCGACCTTTCTTCTTCTTACGACGGCCTTTACCATCTGAAACGTGTAATTCTTTGCGTTCAAAGTTGTCTTTTTTATCATGACGGCCGCCACGACGACCAGGTTTATCAGTACTACTTGGAGCGGCTGCACCTGGTTGTTCGGTTTTTTGTTCTGGTTTTTGTGCTTTACGAGCTTCTTTTTGCTTCTTAGCTTCCGCTTCTGCAATTTTTTTCGCTTCAGCGCGCTGTTTTTCTAAAACAGCTTCTTCTTCGCGTTGCTGTTTACGAAGTTTTAATGCTTTTTCAGCTTCAAGTCGCGCCAAGTTAGCTGCACGACGTCTAGCATCAGCTTCTTCTAGTTTCTTATGAGCTAGTTGAGATGCTGTTAATTGTGGCTCAGCAGGTTTTTTATCTTTCTTATTAGGAACTGGAGTTGCTACTGGTTCTGATTTTTTCTTCTCAGCTTCAGCTTCCTCATCTGCTAGTGCTTTTTTCTCTTCTTCAGCAGCTAGTCTTGCTTCTTCAGCAGCTTTATTTTCAGCTTCGACAGCAGCAGCAATTAATTCAGCTTCACGCTTTGAGTCTTCGGCTTCTTTCTGAGTGCGAAGCGCTTCTTCAGCTTCCTCTTTTTTGCGTTCTTCTTCAGCAGCTTTGCGTTCTTCTTCAGCTATACGAAGTTCTTCTTGTTTAGCTTCTTCAATTGCTTTTTGTTCAGCTTCTTGTTTCTGTTGTAATTCAAGCGCAGCCTTCGCTTCTTCAGCAGGGCTTAACTTAACAAAAGTACGCTTTTTACGGACTTCAACACTAACACTCTTTCCACCGCGGCGAGCAGCACTACTACCCAATTTAATTTCGCTAACTGATTTACGTTTTAATGTAATCTTTTTTGATGGCGTATCAGATGTTTCATCTTTACCATGGCGGTGCTGTAAGAACTTAAGCAAAGTTTGCTTTTGTTCTTCTGTAATTAAATCATCCGAAGTTGCAACCGTTACACCAGCTTCACCTAGCTGTTCAACTAGTCTTTCACCAGAGATACCTACGCTTTCTGCTAGGTCTTTAACTTTAATATCACTCATCTGGTTATTCCTCCACCTCGTCTTCACCATCTGCAAACCATGTCTCACGTGCAGCCATAATTAATGCTGATGCAACATCACTTTCAATGCCATCTATATCTGTTAACTCATCGACAGATTGATCACCTAAGTCATCAACTGTACTTATTCCCTTACTTGCAAGAAGCAATGCGATAGTTTGAGTCATTCCATCCAATGCTAGTAAAGCTGCTTCCGGTTCAGAAGTTTCTAGTTGCTCTTCACTTGCAATCGCTTTAGTCAATAAGACATCACGAGCACGTGATCGAAGCTCAGCTACGATATCAGCATCAAATTCTTCAATACTCAGCATTTCTTCTTCAGGTACATAGGCAACTTCATCTAAACTTGAGAAGCCTTCTTGAGCAAGAATCAAAGCAACGTCTTCATCCACATCTAAGTCATTCATGAACGATTGAACTAAATCGCCAATTTCTGATTCTGATTTCTCATCAGCAGCAGTTGCTGACATAACATTAAGCGTCCAACCTGTCAGCTGACTTGCTAAACGAACATTTTGACCACCGCGACCAATCGCTTGTGATAACTGTTCATCTTCTACAGCAATATCCATGCTGTGAGCATCTTCATCAACAACAATCGAAAGAACTTCCGCTGGCGCCATTGCATTAATAGCAAAACGAGCTGGCTCTTCATCCCAAACGATAATATCAACACGCTCACCAGCTAACTCATTAGTGACTGCTTGTACACGTGAACCACGCATACCGACACATGCGCCCACAGGATCAATACGAGCTTCTTTTGCTTCAACCGCTATTTTAGCTCTTAAGCCAGCATCACGGGCAGCACCTTTGACTTCAATCATGCCGTCACTGATTTCCGGGACTTCTAATTTAAATAACTCTATTAATAACTCAGGAGCCATTCGACTTATTAATAATTGGGGGCCGCGACCTTCAGGGCGAATTTCTTTTAAATAACCACGAACTCTATCACCCGTTCTGAAGCTTTCACGAGGAATCATTTCTTCACGTGGAATAATTGCTTCCGCATTACCACCTAAATCAAGAGTAATATTACCGCGTTCTGCACGTTTGACCGTACCATGAATCAATTGACCCACTTTATCTTTATATTGGTCAACAACTTGAGCTCTTTCTGCTTCACGCACTTTTTGAACGATAACTTGTTTCGCTGTTTGAGCAGCAATTCGACCAAAACCAACTGATTCCATTGGTTCAGTAATGTAATCGCCTACTTCAACAGCAGTTTGTTTAAGAAGTGCATCAGCAAGTTTAATTTGAGTTTCAGGTGACTCTAACTCTTCATCAGAGTCTTCAACAATTAACCATTGACGGAAGGTTTCATAATCGCCAGTTTCGCGTTCGATAACAACTCGCGCATCTAAGACATCATCGTGTCCTTTACGCGTAGCCATTGCTAAAGCAGCTTCAATCGCCTGAAAGATAACTTCTTTACCGACACCTTTCTCATTTGAAACTGCATCTACAACTAGTAATATTTCTTTATTATTCATTATGTCCCTCGATGGAATTTTGTCTAAAAATACCAACTTAACCTATTCAGATTAACTGCTTAAATAATACGCTTTTTTAGGCTACTAGGCTTGCTTTGGCCAGTTTAGTAATAGGAAGTGCGTATTCTTCACCATCTACCAGGATAATGATCTCATCATTATCCATACCTTGTAAAATACCTTTAAAATTACGACGTCCTTGAATCGGAAGCTTCATTGATACTTTAGCTTCACTTCCTGCAAAGCGCTCAAAGTCTCTCGCTTTAAACAAAGGCCTATCAAAACCTGGCGAAGAAATCTCTAATGAATAGGCACTGCTAATGGGATCTTCAACTTCTAAAATCCCACTTACTTGATGACTTACCCGTTCACAATCTTCAATACCAATACCTTGTTCCGCATCGATATAGATACGTAAAACCGTATGCTGGCCATTTTTGATGTATTCAACACCCACGAGTTCATAACCTAATGACTCGACGGGTACTTCTATTAATTGTTCGATCTGATCACTTATTGCCATACGCATAAAAAAAAAGGGCCTTATGGCCCAATTTAAAATCTCCAGATAAACAAAAACCCCTAAAAAAGGGGCCCTGTATTAAATTGGTAGCGGGGGCTGGATTTGAACCAACGACCTTCGGGTTATGAGCCCGACGAGCTACCAGACTGCTCCACCCCGCACCTGATTAAGCTAGCTATTATAGGGGCATCAGCTACTCATTGCAAGAAGTATTTAACTATCTTTTAGTTTTCTAGTAAGAGTATTTCTTCCCCACCCTAATAACTTGGCTGCCTCTTGCCTTTTGCCAGCTGTTTTTTCTAATGCAACTTCCATTAGCAGCTGCTCAACTAAAGGCACAATTTCTGATAAAGCCCCTTCTTGACCAGTCAAAGCTTTAGTTGCTGCCCATTGTTTAAATAGTACCTGCCAACTACCCGTACTCGCCTGCTCTGATGTTGAGCTAGTCATTAACTCACTCGGTAAATCATCAATTTGCACCACTTTAGCTGGCGACATAACTGTTAACCACCTACAGGTGTTCTCAAGCTGCCTCACATTACCTGGCCATGTGAGTTGACTTAGGTAGTTTTCAACATCTGGAGATAATGTCTTTGCAGGAACAACTAATTCAAGTGCAGCTTTATTAAGGAAGTAGTTTGCTAATACTGGTACGTCTACTTGTCGTTCTCTCAATGCCGGAATTTGTATTCTGATCACATTCAGGCGATGAAATAAGTCTTCCCTAAATTCACCACGTTCAACACGCAGCTCTAGATTTTGATGTGTTGCAGCTACAATACGAACATCTGCTTTCACAGCACTATGACCGCCTACCCGGAAAAATTCACCATCGGAAAGTACTCGTAATAATCGAGTCTGAAGGTCTAATGGCATATCTCCAATTTCATCTAGGAATAGTGTTCCACCATCTGCCTGTTCAAAGCGGCCTTTTCTTAATGCGTGGGCACCTGTAAATGCCCCCTTTTCATGACCAAATAATTCTGATTCCATTAATTCTTTTGGAATCGCAGCCATATTAAGAGCAATAAAAGGTGATTCTTTACGCGGGCTATGTTTATGTAGTGCATTTGCGACTAATTCTTTACCTGTACCTGATTCACCATTAATCAAGACAGTAATATTAGAGCGTGCTAAGCGACCTATTGCCCTAAACACTTCCTGCATAGCAGGTGCTTCACCAATAATTTCCATTGCGATTGGTGTAGCTTCTTCATCGACATCGTCTTCTTCTTTTTGGTGGGCTATAGCTCGCTGAACTAATTCAACGGCTTCATCAACATCAAATGGTTTTGGTAAATACTCAAAGGCACCACCTTCATAGACTGAAACCGCACTATCCAAATCAGAATATGCAGTCATTATGATTACAGGTAAATCAGGAATATTTTCACGAATTTCAGATAATAACTCTAGGCCGTCTATTCCTGGCATTCTAATGTCACTAACTAAAACGTCCGGCACTTCTTTAGATAGCTGTTCAATAACTTCTTGTGCATTTTCGAAGACTCGAACGCTGATATCCACAGACTCAAGAGCCTTCTGTAATACCCATCTGATTGAACGATCATCATCGACAACCCATACATTTGATACTTTGCTCACTCGACTGCTCCTTTACTCACTCGACTGCTCCAATGGGAAGACAACTGAAAATACTGTACAGCCTTTTTGGCTTGTACATGAAATCATGCCTTTATTTCTGTGTATTAAATCTTGAACTAGATATAAACCTAAACCTGTGCCTTCTGCTCGACCAGTCACCAATGGAAAGAACAAGCTTTCTTGTAAAGACTCAGGTATTCCAGGACCATCATCCTCAATTTCGATGCATGCTCCCAACCTATAAGGCTTTTGATCTATGGTGATATTTCGTTGGATACGTGTTCTTAAGATTATCCTTCCTGAGCCATTAAGTGCCTGAACAGCATTCAGCACTATATTCAGAAATACTTGTACGAGTTGATCTAAGTCGACATAAAGATCTGGAATACTAGGATCATAATCACCGACTAAAGTCAGTCGACTATCAACCTCTGTGGCAACAAGCTGCCTTACTCTTTGTAAGACCTGGTGAATATTAACAAGCGCATGTTCTGGCTTATGATGTGAACCTAACATTTTACTCATTAAGTTCTGCAACCGATCTGCTTCGCTAATAATAATCGCGGTATATTCTTTCAATTCGTCAGAATCGAGTTGCCTTTCTAATAACTGTGCTGCACCGCGTAAGCCACCTAAAGGATTCTTGATCTCATGAGCCAAGCCTCTCAACACTTGCTGCTGAGTACTTAAGCTTTCATCACGACTGATACGCTGTTGAAAGTCTAGTTGAGAAAGCTCTAATAATATATAGGGTTCGTTTAGATCTGTGTCTATCAGCTTAATCGAACAATCGACAACAATTTCACCTCGACTTGGCAAGTAAAGTCGAATTTCACGCTCAATCAATTCTTGCCCTGTTTTTTTCACACGCGCTAAGCTAGCAAGGAGTGGAGCAGGTGTTTCACCCACTAAAAGGGTTTGAATAGGTATTAAATAGGCTTGACGCTGACTCATTCCAAATAATACTTCTGCTGCTGAGTTAAGCCTACTAACGCGCAGCGTATTATCCATAACGATTATCGCTGTAGTTAAATTCTCAATAATATCTTGGCAAGACAGTGAGGTCGTCATGATAGTGTTTTAAAGTAAGGATTATTCATATTGACACAATATGAGCAAGTATTAATCCAACTTTCCTATTATTACAAAATTAGTTTATAACTCACTGAATAATAGAGAGTTTATATCCATAATCTTTGCGTTACTGAAATTAACAACATGAATTCCTATCTAAAAAGTAAAGCTACGCCTTTAAATGCACTATAACAGTGCACCAATGTTTTATCTAGCTATCGAATGGCGCTGAACATGAAATAAAGTGGACTTGCTAGACTTTAGAACTTTACCAGACTGATCTACAACAGATACAACGAGAATATGGCTACCTCGTTCAACACCGGTCAATACAGTATTAAGTGGTATTTGCTCTTCGCCTACCTGCTTACCATCTAGTTTAAAGACGAGTTTATCTGCTCTAGTAGCATTAAGTTTAGGTGTTATAGATGCTGTGACGGCAATATTTTCAGGGTTTTGAAAAGTTTCATTCTGAGCGGGGCTGATAATGCTCAGCTTATATTTAGGTACAGTTAATGATACCGCTTCATCGCTAGGTTTATCTTGTTCAATGTCAACAACAGGAATATTAGGGGCAGTATAACTTGGCGCGATATCAATGGTAACTTTTTCGGAATTATCATCTTCAACGTCAGAGAATATAACATTACCCGCAGCATCAACACTACGATACACCTCTGCTTGTGAAGTAAAGCTTAAGAATAACAGCAAGATAAAATAATATTTCATATTCCAATCATAGGCTACATATCCTTCACTCGCAACATCCATGCATAAAAAAAACGCCCTCATCAATGATGAAGGCGTTTCTCTATAAAACGTTCAGAAGAAATTAAACGCTATAGTATAAATCAAACTCAGCTGGGTGAGTTTCCATACGTAAACGTGTTACTTCTTCCATTTTAAGCTCAATGAAACCATCGATCATATCATCAGTAAATACACCGCCATCAGTTAAGAATGCACGATCTTCGTTTAATGCATCTAACGCTTGATCTAAAGAATGAGCAACTTGTGGAATTGTAGCTTCTTCTTCAGGAGGCAAGTCATATAAATCTTTATCCATTGCATCACCAGGGTGGATCTTATTTTTAATACCATCAAGACCAGCCATTAATAAAGCAGAAAATGCGAGGTAAGGGTTTGCAGTTGAATCACCAAAACGAACTTCAACTCGACGACCTTTTGGATTATTAACAAAAGGAATTCGAATTGATGCAGATCTGTTACGAGCAGAGTATGCCAACATGATAGGTGCTTCAAATCCAGGTACTAAACGTTTGTAGCTGTTTGTACTCGAGTTTGTGAATGCATTCAGTGCTTTAGCATGTTTGATTACACCGCCGATGTAGAACAATGCAGTTTCAGATAAGCCACCGTATTTGTTACCAGAAAATAAATTCTCACCATCTTTGAATAAAGACATGTGAACGTGCATGCCGTTACCGTTATCGCCAACGATTGGTTTTGGCATGAATGTCGCGGTTTTACCGTAGGCATGAGCAACATTGTGAACTACATATTTAAGCTGTTGAACTTCATCTGCTTTTTTAACTAAAGTGTTAAATTTAGTACCAATTTCACACTGACCAGCAGTCGCTACTTCATGGTGATGAACCTCAGTTACTTGACCCATTTCTTCAAGCGTTAAACACATTGCTGAACGGATATCTTGTAATGAATCGACAGGAGGCACAGGGAAGTAACCACCTTTAACGCCTGGACGGTGACCTTTGTTACCATCTGCATAGGCTTTTTCTGTATTCCAAGATGACTCATCTGAATCAACTTTGTAGAATGAACCAGAAATATCACTTGCCCAACGAACATCATCAAAGATGAAAAATTCATTTTCAGGACCAAAGTAAGCAGCGTCAGCTAAACCAGTTGCTTGCATATGTGCTTCTGCACGATGTGCAACACTACGTGGGTCACGCTCATAACCTTGCATAGTTGCAGGCTCAATAACATCACAGCTAATGATTAATGTTGTGTCATCCATAAAAGGATCCAACACAGCTGTTTCAGGATCTGGCATCAAAATCATGTCTGATTCATTAATACCTTTCCAGCCAGCAACCGAAGAACCATCAAACATATTACCTTCTGTAAAGGTATCTTCATCAATTGCATGGGCGGGGAAAGTTACGTGTTGCTCTTTACCGCGTGTATCTGTGAAACGGAAATCTACAAATAAGACCTCCTCATCTTTGATCATTTGAAGCACATTTTCGACTGACATTAATCTTTCTCCAATTTTTAGATTACTACAAGTTGTTAGTTAAAATCTTTAAGAGCTTAAGACTGCACAATCTAAGCCAATCCTAAAGCACAAATAAATCAATTACTTAAAAAACTTCGACACCGTTACCCGCACCATTATTGTGCGCACCATTATTGTGCGCACCAAAGTTGAACACTACCGTGATACGCGCACAGAAATGATGAGTTCATCATCATTCTCACGATGACCAACCACTTCGTGTCCATTGATCCGAGCCCAAGCAGGAATATCACTTAAAGCCCCTGGATCAGTACAAATTACATCCAATATATCACCATCTGCTAATTCTTTTATTTTATTTTGTGTTTTTATTACAGGCATTGGGCACAGCATTCTTCTCGCATCTAATTCATGAGTACTCATACATGCCAATCCTCAAGAACTTCATCTATTGAAAGCGGTTTAGTCGTCATTGTTAGTTTTTCTTGTCCTGGTACGCTGATTTCAATCTCTACTTGTTCTGCATCACGACCTTGGCCATAACGAGCAACAATACCTGCAGCTAACTCATAATCATCACTAGTAATATCACCATCAATAATTGTTAAAGGTCCGTTATGGCTAACAACTTGAATTGTGACAAACTGCTTTCGATAACCTTCTAAATACTTACTTTCACCAGCATCGCGAGCAATAATTAATTTAAATTCAGGTTTAGGCCTTAAGTGTCGACCTACTTTCAATAGCATAATATCGTCCATCTCATACTCACGACTACCACGCCCTTCCCATAAATCAACCAATTTAGCTGAATAATTTTTATCCGTTAAGAAGCAACAGCCACCAGCAGGTGAGGCATAATCTTTGAAACCAAATTTTTCTGCTAATGCCATTTGAGGCTTACGGTTACGCCCGCTAAAATCATATAGTTTTTCGCGGTCAACCCAACCTTCTAACTCAGGTTTTGTTGCAGGTAAGTTCTTCGCACACAAAGGACGCAGCAAAATATCATCAGCGCCTGACTCTTCTGAAATTATTGGCATGGTTTCTTTACGTTGAGACATAGGTCGCTGACCTATTACTTCACCTGTAATTATAAAGTCAAAGCCATCTTTACGGTTTTCTTTAACCCATTCAACCGCTTTGCTTACCATGAAAACTTTGCAGTCTAAACATGGGTTCATATTTGCACCGTAACCATGTTTTGGATTAAGTAATACATCTTTATATTCTTCAATCACATCAACAATGTGTAATTTAATACCTAACTGTTCTGCAGCCCATAAAGCATTGTTACGCTTTTGCTTATCTTTATCGTGATTACGAATAGCATGTGTATGACCTTCTACGCAAAAGCCTGTATAAAAATTAATACCTTCAACTTCAATTCCTTGCTCTTGCAATACTCTTACTGCAAGCAATGAATCTAAACCACCTGAAATTAAAGCAATCGCCTTATGTTTTTTCGTCACGCTGTTCCACCTACTGTTAAACCATCTATTTTTAATGTTGGCTGACCTACACCCACAGGAACACTTTGTCCCTCTTTTCCACAGTTACCTACACCTGTATCAAGTGCCAAGTCATTAGCAACCATACTGATTCTACCCATAACTTCAGGGCCATTACCGATTAAAGTCGCCCCTTTAACAGGGTATGAAATTTTGCCATTCTCAATCATGTAAACTTCACTCGTTGAGAATACAAATTTTCCAGAAGTAATATCAACTTGACCGCCACCAAAGTTGACCGCATAAAGACCTTTCTCAACAGATGCAATCACCTCATCAGGTTCGTGCTCACCTGGTAGCATATAAGTGTTGGTCATTCTAGGCATAGGCAAATGAGCATAAGATTCACGACGACCATTACCTGTACTACGTGTTCCCATTAGTCGAGCATTATGCTTATCTTGCATATACCCAGTTAACTTGCCATTTTCAATCAGAGTAGTATTTTCTGTCGGCACCCCTTCGTCATCAACAGTCAATGAACCCCGACGATCTTGCAACGTACCGTCATCAACAACAGTACATAAAGGAGAAGCAACCATTTCGCCTATCTTTCCAGAAAAAGCAGAACTGCCACGGCGATTAAAATCACCTTCAAGACCATGACCGACGGCTTCATGTAACAGAACGCCTGGCCAGCCAGATGCTAACACTACCGTCATATTACCAGCAGGAGCATCAACTGCTTCAAGATTAACCAAGGCTTGTCTAACCGCTTCTTTAGCATAATTTTCTGGCATGCCATTATTTTGGAAATAACTATAGTCTAAGCGACGACCACCACCCGCAGTACCTTGTTCACGACGTCCCGATGACTCGACAATAACACTTACATTCATGCGTATTAAAGGTCTAATATCTGCTGAAAAGGTACCGTCACTCGCCGCGATTAAAACACTATCAATACCACCAGCAAGACTAACACTGACTTGAGTCACTCGTGGATCAGCAGCTCTAGCTGTCGCATCTGCTCGTTTTAATAAATCAAGCTTTTGCTCTACTGATAAGACAGCAAGCGGATCACTATCAGCGTAATATTGTGGTGCTTGCGGCCTCTTCCAAGCTTGTACCCTGCCATTACTACCCTGACGTGAAATTGCGCGAGCAGCTTTTGCAGCATCTTGTAGGGCAGGCAAGATCAAGTCATCAGAGTAAGCAAATCCTGTTTTTTCGCCACTACATGCTCGCACACCAACCCCTTGCTCCAAATGATAGCCACCATTTTTAATGATGCCATCTTCTAGCAGCCAATTTTCTTGCCGAGACTGTTGAAAATAAAGATCGGCATAATCGACACCCTTACCCATTGTCAGGGCAAGTGCATCTTCTAAATTAGCTTCATTCAGACCAGCTGGCTGTAATAATTGTTGGTTAACTTGTTCAAATATAGATATTGTCATAGCGCGATATCATAGCAGATCTTGGTGTTAATCTCTTATTGAGATGTGGATAGCAATACTTTAAATTCAGGATCGTTCCAAGCGCCTGTAAGCGCATATTTATAACTAATTAGGTTCACAATATTCTTGCCAAATAGAGATCCTGAAATCTTATCAACCAATAAAATAGCCGCACCAACACCTAGACCAACAGGCCCTCCTGCAACAGCACCAGCTAATGGAAGTGTTGATGATACATTAGGCGTAATTTTTACAGTTTGGTCATACTGCTCTTCGACAAGATCTGTTTTACCTGAAATTTCAACTTTAGCCGAAGGACCTACCAACACAAAATCATCAGTTTTAGCTATGCCTTTACTTATTTGAAATGAGCTATTAATAGAATCAAAATTAAATCCTTTTGCGAAAAGATCACTAAAATCTAATGATAAGCGCCTTGGTAAAGCAGCCACACTCATCAAGCCAAATATACGCCCTGCGGCACCAGGCTCTACATCATTCAATTTACCTTTAGCAACAGAGAAGTTAAGTTGTCCATTCAACAACTCCCTAGATAAATCTAGCGGTGAGGCATTCCAGTTTAGCTCAGAAAATACTTCTACCTGTTCAGCTTCAATTGCTCTTTGGTAATTAAGTTGAGATAGAACTCCGCCTAAATCATTACTTTTAAGCTGGAATGCTATTCGAGTTGATTCACCCGTCTGATCTTGTGTCCATTCAGCTGAGCTAACTAATGCCGTATACGTTTCAGAGTTTAGAGTTGCTGACTTTATAAGCCATTTGTTAATTGTTTTATCTGCATCCAGTTTAAATTCACCTAATACTGAATCATTAAGGTTGAGTGAGGCTATTGATATTTTCATAGCTGGCCACAAACTAGTGGACTGACTATTTTGACTAGTTGATTCAGGCAAATTCAAAGTCAATTTATCTAAGTTAACATCTAATTTTTTAGCACTCTTTAAGTTATCAGGAATATAGATATTCCCCACAGCTTGATCACTTTGTAATTCTACTTGCCAGCCTTGAGATTGTTTAACAATCATGGCATCTAAATTCGTGAACTCATAGTCAAAGCCTGTCAGAGAATTTACTTTCATCGCAATATTCAGTTGTTCGACTTCAGAGAGTAAATCACTGCTACTATTTGTTGTTTTGGGCTGTGTATCAACCCAACTTAACCAATTATCTAGTGATAGCTGTTCAAGGTTACTAGCGATTTGTATACCATTTTTAGGGAGTTTAGGCGTTCCTGTTCCAATAACGATTCCAGCTTTCCATTTATTGCCAGTCTCTGTAAAGGCTGCTTTTAAGACATCACTATAATTCAATAAATAATGAGGTGAGTCCTTCACAACATTCATCGTAACGGTAAAGCTCACTTGCTGGTCACGTGTTTTCGAAAAAGGTGCGGGGGCATTTACTTCTAATCCATCAAGATCTGCAAAGAGCTCACCATCAATATAAAAATCACCTAACTGCTTTTCTTTAACATTAAGTCTAGCTGTATAGTTAGTTTCACCTTGAATATATGATGGAACTATTTCTGGCCAAATATCGTTTATTGCCAATGTAGTAAGGCGACCATTCATAGTGACATTAGTCTGGTCATTGCTTGGCTTGACTGTAACTCTAACTGGTTCACCCAATAAGCTAGCAGTGATATCCTCATTTGTATCAACGCCATTTCCATCGAAATTCAACTGTCCATTAACCTTAGTAGCAGCTACTTCAGGCATATTTTGATAGTGTAACTCACTACTTTTAAAGCTGACATATCCATGTGCAGTTGTTGAATCGACATTAGTTAGAGGTACTAATAATTGTAAATTTAGATCGCTATTACCTTTTGCAACCACCCCCTCTACTGCTGCTGAAAAACGCTGTTTAAGAGGACTATTTCTTACAAACTCTAATGCTTGCTGTGTTGTACCTGTTAGCGCTCCGTCGACCGTTAATACTGGCTTAGTAATCATCAGTCGATTTATAGTTGTTGTCACATCAACAAATTGAAAGCCAGCAATGCTGCCATGCTTACTTTTAATAACTAAATTATTCCCTAAACCTTTGATAGATCCATTTACCCCCTTAATATCGGGCCAATCAGGTGCAAAATGTAATTGCATATCTTCCACAGTTAAGTCCATTTTAAAGTGACCTTTATCTGTGTCTGGTTCATAAGGAAAATCAGCCAGATCACCAAGCAACTCTATCTGGCCATTAGTAATTACTCCATCGACAAAAGCAGATGCAGACCATTCCTTGAAATCAGCATCTAAAATCTTTTGCGGTACGTATTTCTTCCAACTGTTTACTTTAACGTCTTCTAAGCTAATTTGTAGATCAGTTGCTGTTCTACCCGACTCGAAATGTTCAAGGTGACCATCCAGCTGTAATGTTAAATCATCATTCCAGATTCTTAATGCTTGGGTTTGTACCGATAAAGAATCATCATCTTGTTGAACTCTAATATTACCTGTCACAGAATCAAAATAAACTGCTTTATCCAACCAATTATCAGCATAAACATGAAGTTTATGGCTATCCATTCCAATGTTTGCTAAGCCATCATGCCAATTTACCGAGACAGTTAAACCAGACATTCCCGGATAATCCCTCCACGCTAAAAAAGCACCTTCTTTTAAATCAAATGCTAAAGACTTTAAGCCTGATTCAATCGAATATTTCAGCTCAAAATTGTCAAGATCACCTGCTGGTTGTTGCTTGCGAATTATTTCTGGTGAGGCATCAACTAATAATGCAATCGAAGAGAGATCACTTAATTTGATATAACTACTACTAAACAGCCACTCACCGACTTCTTTTTTTACTTTAAAGTCAGTTTCAGGCCATAGCTCTCCATTCATATCTAGCACCATTTTTTGTGCTGATAACTGCCATCCATTAAGACTCTGTTGCCAATGAATAGTAGCGCGTAATTGATCGATAGTGACTGGCGAAGTTAGCGCTAATTTATTTTGTTGTGGAGGAGTTAAACTAAGCTGCGCGAGTTCCAATGAACTCACAACTTCGTCAATATGCGTGCCTTTACCTTCAATTGAGAAGTTAACATCAGCCCTGCCCTGCTTAATATTTATATATTGACTAATAAGGTCTTGTGCAAGCTCTGTAAGTTCAAACTTCTCCGTGTCAACTTGAGCTTTCCATATGCTACGTTGAAAATCATCCTCTATACTCACATATGCCTGTAAATTAACTATTTTACCTAACGTTGAAGGCAATTTTATATTGGCTTGTGAAGTCCATTCAGTATTATCATGCTCTAAAGTTGCATTAACCAAGCTATATTGACCCGACAAATAAGCTTTCTGACTATCAGCATAATCGAAACTGATATCATATAATTCAATATTATTTAATAGCGATAACAAAGCTAACCAATCAGTATTACCTGATGAGTTATCATGATTAAGTTCAAACCCTTTTATAGATAGCTTGCCATTCAGATCCCTAATAATGGCAGTGTCCAGACCTTTAACTGTTACATCATTTAACACAGCCTCACTTTGTTGAGCACTTTTCAGCACATCAAGACCTAGATACAAAGAATCAAGATTCATCACTTTATAATCCCGATTTTTACTCCAGACCTGAAGCCTCTCAATGTGTAACTTAGGCATAAAGCTTAGATGTTCTAGATCAGCAGCCCCAATCGTTACAGGGAGCTCTATTTTTTCACTTAACCATACGGCAATTTCATCTTGGCGTTGTTCAATCGCATTGGATAACCAAAATAAAGAACCCAATAATAAAATGGCTATAACAGAGAGAAAAAGAAGTAAATAGGCTAGCTGTTTACTAACAATATGAACCCCACGCCGGAGATGGGACATAACTACATTAACACCACATTGAATTGTTCTCGACTATACTGTAATTCATGCTGGAAAATTATCGGCTTACCAATAAACTGTTCTAATTCTGCAACATTAGTTGAGTCTTGATCATTCAAACGGTCGATAACATCTTGTGATGCTAAAATCAAAAACTGTGTCGTTTCATATTGTTTTGCTTCACGGATAATCTCACGGAAAATTTCATAGCAAACTGTTTCTGCACTTTTGGCATAACCTTTACCGGCACAACATGGGCAGGGTTCGCATAAAATATGCTCAAGACTTTCACGTGTTCGTTTACGTGTCATCTCAATCAAACCCAATTCAGATACAGCACAGATATTATGGCGAGCGCGATCACCCTCCATGTATTTCTCTAAAGTTCGTACTACTTGTTCTCGATGTTCTTCTTCATCCATATCAATAAAGTCTAGAATGATAATTCCACCTAGATTGCGAACACGTAGTTGACGAGCAATAGCTTGAGCCGCTTCTAAATTAGTTTTAAAAATCGTTTCTTCTAAATTTTTATGACCTACGAAACCACCCGTATTAACATCAACAGTGGTCATTGCTTCGGTTTGATCAAATATTAGATAACCACCAGACTTAAGCATCACCTTGCGTTCCAATGCTTTTTTAATATCATCTTCAACACTGAATAAATCAAATAAAGGTTGGTCACCTTTATAATGATCTAAGCGAGCAACACATTCAGGAATAAAAGTTTCAGCAAATTTAACTGCTTTGAGATACGTTTCGCTCGAGTCAATGCGAACCTTATCTATCTCAGGCGTATATAAATCTCGTAAAGCTCTTAATGTAAGCGGCAAATCTTCATGAAGCGGTTCACCACATTTCACTGTTGATTTCAGCTCAACTAGCTTTGCCCAGAGGCGATGTAAATAATTTAAATCAGCAATCAACTCTTCCTCACTGACACCTTCTGCCGCTGTTCTTAATATATATCCGCCTTCACCTTCTTGAACTTGATTAGTTAAACAGGACTTAAGTCGATTTCGTTCTTCATCACCTTCGATTTTTAAAGAGACGCCCACACCTTGAGTTTCTGGCATATAAACTAAATAACGAGACGAAACCGATAATTGTGTGGTTAATCGTGCACCCTTGGTACCTAAAGGATCTTTGATTACCTGTACTAGTACTTCTTGGCCTTCTCGTAACAAAGAAGTAATCGGGGGTACTTCGGTTTTTTGTAAATCGCCAGTCTGTCCTTTTGGGATGGAAATATCTGAAGCATGTAAAAATGCTGCGCGAGCTAAACCAATTTCAACAAATGCAGCCTGCATTCCAGGCAGTACACGACAGACTTTACCCTTATAAATATTACCGAAAATACCTCGGCTTTCTGAACGTTCAATGAATATTTCTTGTAACACGCCATTATCAACAACTGCGGCCCGAGTTTCACTGGGTGTAACATTAATTAGAATTTCACTACTCATTATATTTATTCCGTTAATTGGGCTAACAGTAAACCAGTTTCTCGTATAGGTAGCCCCATAATAGCTGAGTAACTTCCTGTAATATTTTCAATAAATAATGCGGCTAAACCTTGAACAGCATAGCCTCCAGCTTTATCGACACCTTCTTTTGTTGATAAATACCAATCAATATCTTTTTCAGTCAGTGTAGTAAATTTCACCGTACTGATATTCAGCTCGCAAAGCACTTTATCACCATCAACAATTGCTACCGCCGTCATTACTTGATGTTCCTTGCTCGATAATTGTTGCAACATTCGACGGGCATCAACATTATTTTTAGGTTTACCCAAAACATCACCGTTTAATACCACACTAGTATCTGAACCTAACACCGGTTTTTGTTCGCTAATAGCGATGCTATTCCAACCTGCTTGCGCCTTTGCAATAGCAACACGTTTGACATAATCAATCGGCGGCTCATTTTCAAACCGCTGTTCGTCAACCTCTACTGATAACACTGAAAAATTGACTGCAATTTGCTGCAGAAGTTCACGTCGACGAGGCGAACCAGACGCTAAATAAATAGTAGGAAAATTCATGCGCGATGATAAGGGTGATTTTGTAATACCGTCCATGCTCGATAAAGCTGTTCGGACAAGACAATTCTTACTAAAGGATGCGGCAAAGTTAGAGCTGATAAAGACCAACGTTGATTGGCTCGCTGAAGACATTCTTGAGTCATGCCATCCGGGCCACCAACAATAAGAGATACATCTCGCCCGTCAGCTTGCCAGCCTTTTAACTGTTCAGCTAGCTGCTCAGTTGTCCAAGACTTGCCTTTAACATCCAAGGCAACGACATGATGGTCTTTGGGAATAGCAGCCAGAATACGTTCACCTTCTTCGCGCATCCATTGCTCAACACTGCCGCTTTTGCCTCGTTTTGCAGGTGCAATTTCATGAAGGTGTAGGCTACACTCTCGCGGCATGCGCTTAGCGTATTCTTGATAGCCATCTGTGACCCATGCTGGCATTTTATTTCCTACTGCCAACAGATTCAGTTTCATTCTTTAGACCTAAACTTATTCTGCAGTAGCTTCTTCAGAACTATCAGGCACGCTCCACAATTTTTCTAAATTATATGTCGCACGGACTTGAGCGGTCATAACATGAACAATTACATCACCTAAATCAACTAAAGCCCATTCACCAACGTCTTCACCCTCCATTCCTAAAGGCTTAACACCAGCGGCTTTTGCCTGTACAGACACTTCATTTACTAGCGCTTTAACTTGACGGCTCGATTTACCTGTAGCAATAACCATAAAATCAGTGACATCAGTCATTGCCATTACGTCTAATACTTGAATATCTTCTGCTTTAATATCTTCTAGTGCATCTACCACTAGAAGTTGTAATTCTTTAGCCTGCATTTGGCTCTCCATTCAATTGTGTATAAACTATTTTACCTTATGCAGGCTCACACGTCTGATATAAAATTTAGGCCTCCATTTCTGGAAACCATGAAGTTGTTTTCCCCGTCCAGTAGTAAACGGTTAGACCAACCCATTCGCGCCATGCAGGTTCAAGTACTTTTAGGTGTTCAAATAAATTAAAATCATACTGACGAAATGCAGTGCTATTACTTCGATAATCAACAGGATACGGGATAACATTGACACCTTGCTTTCTAGCTATCCCCATAGCTCGAGGCATATGAAAGGCAGATGTCACTAATAAATACTGCCCAGACTTTTCTGGTAATAAGGGAGATAAAAAACTAAAGTTTTCATAGGTATTTCGCGAGCGCGGTTCAATGATTAATCTTTGCTTATTAATACCAACCGCCGTTAACAACTGCTCAGCTATTTTTACATCATCACGGCTGTAACTTTTATTTAAAAGACCACTTCCACCAGAAAATAAAATAGGTGAGCTTGGGTAGGCCTTGGCAAGTATGGCGGCAGCAATAAATCGGTCTCCTCCTGCTCCCATCTCTGCTGTTTTCCAATCTAAAGATAATTTACGCTCTTCACCACCACCTAAAACAATTATGCCATCAATATTTTGAGGTAATTCCTTCGGTTTTTGAAAGCGACTTTCCAAGGGGTGCATTAAATAATCGCTGATTGGATAGATTAATAAAGCGGTAGTTAATAGCATTGTCGGAATCAAATAAAGCTTAGCTAGTGCTACTTTATTAAAGGTTAGAAATAATGTGCCTATGCTCATCATCATAACAATTAGGTTGATTGGGCTTAAGATGCCCCATGCCAATTTAGATAAAATAAAAAATAGATTATCCATATCAATTATTCCACGCCATACAATGATGCTTGATTAATAAAGCCGATCACAGCATCGGGTAACAAAAATTGAGGATTACACTTGTCGGCTATTGTTTTTCTAATCTGTGTGGCAGAAACCATTAATTGAGTGACAGCAATTGGCCAAATTTTACCGCATAATAATATCGAGCTTTCTTTATCTGCAAGATGCTGTTGATACCAAGCTTGTGTTTGTTCATTCATTACTGGTAACTCACCGGGCCGTTGCATCACAACAATATGACTGAATTCAAGTAGTTCATGCCAACGGTGCCATGTTTGAATATGCAAAAAAGCATCGGTACCCACTAGTAAATAAAGAGCTTTATCTGGAAACTCATCGCGTAAATCAACCAAGGTATCAATAGTATATGACTCACCTTGACGATTAAGTTCACGGTCATCAACTTGGAAACGGGGATGACCTTCTACCGCAAGCTTTAACATTGTTAAGCGCTGTTCAACGGTTGCAATAGGTTGCGGACGATGAGGCGGAATGGAGTTTGGAATCAGTCGAATATGGCTTAATCCCAAGGTTTCAGCTACTTCAAGAGCAGGCCGTAAATGTCCGTAATGAATAGGGTCAAACGTCCCACCCAATATTCCAATCGCCTCAGTCATCATTTAGTGACGAACTTGACCACTTCCCAATACAATCCATTTTTGCGATGTTAATCCTTCTAAGCCTACAGGCCCACGAGCATGGATTTTATCAGTAGAGATACCAATCTCTGCCCCTAAGCCATACTCAAACCCATCAGCAAAACGAGTTGAAGCATTAACCATAACGGAGCTAGAATCAACCTCTGCTAAGAAACGACGAGATTGAGCATAGTTTTCCGTCACTATCGTTTCTGTATGGCCTGAGCTGTGTTTATGAATATGATTCATAGCGTCATCAATTCCATCAACAACTCGAATTGATAAAATGGGTGCTAAATACTCCGTATCCCAATCTTCATCTGTCGCTGGGTTAATATCAGTCAGTATTGCTCGCGTGTTTTTACAGCCTCGCAATTCCACTGATTCCACTGCATATCGTTTAGCTAAACGAGGTAAAACATCATTAGCTACAGCACTATCAACTAATAAAGTTTCCATGGCATTACACACACCATAACGGTGGCATTTAGCGTTAAAGGCAATCTCCTCAGCCATATCTAAATCAGCATCTGCTGCGATATAAACATGACAAATACCATCTAAATGCTTGATAACTGGTACTCGGGCATCATTACTGATTCTTTCAATCAGACTTTTGCCCCCTCGAGGTACAATCACATCAACATATTCGGACATCGTTATCAGCTCACCCACTGCGGCACGATCCGTCGTTTCAACCACCTGCACCGCTGTTATAGGTAATCCAGCTTGCTCTAAACCTCGATGAATACAGCCTGCAACCGCTTGATTAGAGTGAATAGCTTCACTACCACCACGTAAAATTGTCGCATTACCTGATTTTAAGCATAAACCAGCAGCATCCGCTGTCACATTAGGACGAGACTCATAAATAATGCCGATTACACCAAGAGGTACCCGCATCTGACCCAATTGAATTCCTGATGGTCGGTAGTTCATATTGCTGATTTCGCCGACAGGATCAGCTAATGAAGCAATTTGCTCTAGTCCCTCAGCCATACCTTCAATTCGAGCATCGGTTAATTCTAAGCGATCGAGTAATGCGGCATCGAGACCTTTAGCTTCGCCCGCTTCTAAATCTAATTTGTTTTGCTGCTTTAAGCTATCAGATGATTTTCTAATCTCACTCGCGATCAGCTGCAATGCATGATTCTTCACATTGGTTCCTGCACGAGATAAAGCTCTGCTCGCTTCTCTAGCTTGCAAGCCTAAGGTTTGCATATAATTTTGAATATCCAATCCTGGTCTCCTAATTTGAACGAATAATAGTTGTGCTAGCCACTTGCATACACAAAGACTCTAATAATGACCATGGACATGTTTTTAAACTGCCTTTTGCCGCCTGATCGATTTGTGCCATTAACTCTAAAAACTTAAACCATTGATCACAACTATGCCGACTCAATGCCTGTCGTATCATCGGTCGACTTTTTTCCCAAACAGGTGGTTTTTGTGCCTGAAAAACTTGCTCGATCCGAACTCCACTCTCAATTTGAGCAGACATATCAACCACACGATGTAATGACCAAGACACTGCTGAAAACAACGATAATATATCTAAACCTTCAGCTCGTAAACGATTGATCATACGTGGTATTTTCCCAGTATTCCCTAAAAGAACAGCATCCATCAAACCAAACGCTTCAAACCGAGCATTATCAGCAACAGATGCAAGAACAAGTTCTTCATCAACCTGACCATCAGGACATAATAACTGTAATTTATCAATTTCTTGTGCTGCAGCAAATAAGTTTCCTTCTACTCGCTCAGCTATCAGTGAAGATATCTCTGGTTTTGCCTCTAAGCCCCGTTGCTGCATTCTTTGGCTTATCCAACGAGGTAAATGAGCCATATCGATGGGCCAAACAGGGATAGTGACACCTAATCGATCCAATTCAGAGAACCATTTACTTTTTTGAGATCGATTATCAATTTTGCCACTAATAATCAGTAAAATCGTACCATTAGGAGGGTTAGCAGCAAAATTACGAAATGCTTCTCCACCTTCTTTTCCCGGTGCACCAGAAGGTAAACGAATTTCTAATAGTCTCTGGCTCGAGAACAAAGACATGGTTTGTTCTTGAAACGGTACATCAGACCAGTTAAAACGACCTTCAACATGCCATACTTCTCGATCTTCAACACCCGCTTGGCGGATCTGCTGCCGAATTACGTCGGCAGTTTCTTCTAGTAAAAGTGCTTCATCACCAAAAATAAGATAGACCGGTAATAAACCTTGTCGGCAATGTTCTACGAGTTGTTCAGCCCGAAGTCGCACAGTTTATTGAATTGCAGATAAACGACGCAGTAAGCTTTGCACTAGCTGTTCATTGAGCTCTAAGCGCAGTTGACTTTCCTGCTGATCAGATGCCAACACTTGGTTCTGGTCAAATTGATAATCACGCACGGCCTCTAGTTTTTCAGACTCAATAACAACCTGATTAGCACTATCTGTTAACTTATAAACCAATGAACTATAAAGTTGATACTCACTAACCTTAGCATCAGCACCGACTGATAATATGCGTCGCTCGAATTTATTATCTAATATTGTTAAAACCGCAGTTCCAGACTGATATTCTTTAACAACATTTACATCGTTATAAGATAAGCCTCTTTTTAATGACAACCCCAAATCACGTTGAAGATTGATCCCTTGGATATACATCGTTTTAAGGTTCTCAGCTAGATCAGCTGTTCCACGTAAATGAAATCCACAACCAGCTATAAGAACTAATAAAGCCCCTACTAATAAATTTGATGAACGACGTAACATAACTAAAGCCCCTTATCCTGCTACTACGATATTAACCAAACGTCCCGGCACAACAATCACCTTACGTACTTCTTTACCTTCCGTAAATTTCTGTACGTTTTCATCTGCTAATGCTAATGCTTCAATCTCATCTTTAGATAAATCGGCGGCAACAGAAACTTTAGAACGTAACTTACCATTTACTTGCACCATCAACTCAATTTTATCTTGAACTAATGCTGACTCATCAATCTCAGGCCATGAAACATTCACGACTGCTTCATCATGACCTAATGCTTGCCACAAAGAATGACTAATATGTGGCGTTATTGGTGCTAACATCAGAACAGTAATTTCTAAGACTTCTTGTGTCACAGCGTGGGCTTGTTCACTATCATCTTTTATTTTCGCTAAGCCATTCATTAACTCCATAATTGCGGCAATAGCTGTGTTAAAAGTATGACGACGACCTAGATCATCCGTAACTTTCGTTAATGCCTGATAAGTTTGACGACGAAGATCTTTTAATTCATCGCTTAATGTATCTACATCCAATTTAGGAGTTGCGTCTTGTGCTACATGCTCTTGCACACTACGCCATAAACGTTTTAAGAAACGGTTTGAACCTTCAACGGCTTTATCAGACCATTCTAATGACTGTTCTGGTGGAGCAGCAAACATCATAAATAAGCGTGATGTATCAGCACCGTATTGATCAATCAACGCCTGCGGATCAACAGTATTACCTTTTGACTTAGACATCTTAGTACCGTCTTTCAAAACCATACCTTGCGTTAACAAATTTTTGAATGGTTCATCACCTGATACCAAACCTTCATCACGCATTAATTTATGAAAGAACCGTGCATACAATAAATGTAATACCGCATGCTCAATACCACCAATATATTGATCAACTGGTAGCCAATGATTAGCGCGCTCATCTAACATCGCTTCTTCATTATCAGGGCAAGTAAAACGTGCGTAATACCATGATGATTCAAAAAAAGTATCAAAAGTATCTGTTTCACGTTCAGCATCAGCACCACATTGTGGGCAAGCACATTGATAAAATTCAGGCATTGATTTAATTGGTGAACCGCTACCATCAACAATGACCTCTTCAGGTAACCGTACAGGCAGATCTTCTTCAGGTACTGGCACGGATCCACAATCAGGACAGTTAATAATTGGGATTGGTGTTCCCCAGTAACGCTGACGAGAGACACCCCAGTCACGTAAGCGATAATTAACCTGCTTTTCACCTTTCGCTTGTGCTACTAAAAAGTCTGCAATCGCATTAAATGAATCTTCTGAACTCAAACCATTAAATTGTTGTGAATTGACCAAACGACCTTTTTCAGTAAATGCAGCCTGTGATAAATCGTATTCAGTATTATCAATAGGCTCAATAACTTGATTAATCGCAAGATCATATTTCTTGGCAAATTCGTAATCACGTTGATCATGGGCAGGAACAGACATTACCGCGCCTGTTCCATAGCCCATCAATACAAAATTTGCAGCCCAAACAGGGACTCGTTCGCCTGTTATTGGGTGAATAGCAGTTAATCCTGTGGCAACACCTTTCTTTTCAGCTGTTTCCATTGCAGCTTCAGATGTTTCCATTTTTCGACATTCTTCGATAAATGCATGTAATTCTGAATTTGACTCTGCAGCTTTTAGTGCTAAAGGATGTTCAGCTGCAACCGCAACATAACTCACTCCCATTAATGTATCAGGTCTTGTTGTGTAGACTGCAAGCGACTCATCACTGCCATCGATTTCAAATTTAATCTGCAGACCTTCAGAGCGACCAATCCAATTTGCTTGCATGGTTTTAACCTGTTCAGGCCAACCATCTAATTGATCTAAATCTTCTAATAATTGCTCAGCATAATCAGTGATTTTCATAAACCACTGTGGAATTTCGCGTTTTTCAACAACCGTATCACAACGCCAGCAACAACCATCTACGACCTGCTCATTTGCCAATACCGTGTTATCAACTGGACACCAGTTAACCGCTGCAGTCTTCTTATAAACTAAGCCTTTCTTGAATAATCGAGTAAACAACCACTGTTCCCACCGATAATATTCTGGTGTACAAGTTGCTAACTCGCGTTCCCAGTCATAACCTAAGCCCAGACGCTTAAGTTGGTCACGCATATAGTTGATATTGTCATAAGTCCACGCCGCCGGCGCTACTTTATTCTTAATCGCAGCATTTTCAGCAGGGAGACCAAAAGCATCCCAACCCATTGGTTGCAATACATTTTTACCTTGCATTCTCTGATATCGTGAAATTACATCACCAATAGTATAGTTTCGTACATGCCCCATATGCAGCTGACCACTTGGGTAAGGAAACATAGCTAAGCAATAGTATTTTTCTTTAGTTGAATCTTCTACTGCGCGAAAACTATTTTGTTCTTGCCACAAATTCTGAGCAGTGGTTTCAATTTCGGCTGGGTTATATTCTTGTTGCATGGTTACTCTTTAACTCGATTGTGAATTCTATGATGCTGAGAAATAAAAACAAATAAGGATACCTTAGACGCCAATCAGCATAAAGATAAATACGAAAACAATTCAATATCACCCTTGCCTTAAACTATTTCTAGTAATATACCTTACACACATAACGTCTCAACACAAGCGCTACGATTAGGAGCATCATGCTTTAGCTAATACAAAGCATTACCTGCGCGATAATCCTGCATCATTAACGATACAGTTAATTGATAGAAATAGTGCTAGTCAATTGAAAACACCATTATTGAGCCTCCTCGGCTGGTATTAATCTGTGCGTTGCCACCAGCAGCCACTCCTATGTGTAAATGACCATCAATTTCAAATGCCATCGGCGCAGCATTAACACCTGCACCTGTTTGAAATTGCCATAGTTTTTCACCTGTTGTTGCATCTAAGGCAATAAAGTAACCATCATCACCTCCTGTAAATACAATGCCTCCTGCAGTCGTTAAAGTGCCTCCAATCATGGGTTGTTTAGTCACATACTGCCAAGCAATTTTACCCGTATCGATATTTACAGCTGAAATATTGCCTGACTGAATAGCATTAGGAATACCTTTAAAAGCCCCTCCTAACCATAATCGACCTTTACGCCAAGGTACACTTCGTACTTCATAATGCATTGGCTGATGCAAATTTGAATAGTAAACAAGTCGAGTCTCTTTATTTACAGAACCTGGAGACCAGTTGACGCCACCATTAGCGCCTGGCAACATCGGCGTGCCAAGGCCTTTTGTTGGTAACGCAAATAAATTATCTTGCTCAATCATTGGTTCTGAGCGGCGAATTAACTCGCCTGTTTGTCGATCATGCACATACGTCCAGCCGGTTTTCCCACCATGAATAACCACATCAACCAATTTACCATCATCTGTCTTCGCTTGGCTCAGAATTGGTGGTGATGCACTATCGAGATCCCAGAGATCGTGTGGGAGGTACTGGTAACCCCATACTAACTTACCAGTTTTCAGGTCTAGTGCTACTAAAGAGTTTGTCCAGCGGTTATCACCAGGCCGAACCGAACCATCCATATCTGGAGCTGGATTCCCTATTGTTGCAAACAATAGCCCTGTCTTTGTATCAATAGATTTTGTTGTCCATGCAGAACCACCACCCGTTTTCCATGCATCAGGATATTCACCGGCTTTTATTTGTGCTTTTTCAGCCGCAATATCTCGGTTCAAAGAATTAATACCATCCGCTTTCGTCTGAAACGTCCCATACCAACCATACGTTCCGTCGGGTTGTTTTTCACCGGGTTCGGGAATGGTGTACCAACGCCAAATCAATTGTCCAGTCTTACTATTATGTGCGGAAATAAAGCCTCTAATTCCATACTCAGCGCCCGCGATACCTGAAATAACCATGCCATCATAAACAATAGGTGCTTCTGTTCCTGAATAGCCATATTCAGAATTAGATAATTGTGTTTGCCAGGCGAGTAAACCTGTTTTTTTATCAATGGCAACTAGCTGAGCATCAAGGGTTGTCATAAACACATATTCATCATCCAATGCCAGACCTCGATTATTAGGACCACAACAAAAATTGGTTAGGTCAAGTACATGCTTATAACGCCAAATCGATTGTCCTGTCTGTTTATTTATTGCATAGATGTAGTTATAAGGAGTTGTAATATACATAACGTCACCTTCAACCAGTGGCGTATTTTCAAACGAACCAACAATCCCTGTTTGGAAAATCCATTTCAAGCGTAATTTATCAATATTTTTTATATTAACTTCTTTATTATTAACATAGCGGGTTTGAGCTAAATCCCCCCCATAATGCAACCAGTCACCTTCATCAGCCTGTGCTAATGAAACGGATGAAAAGAAAAGAATTAACGATCGAAGAAAAACACTTAACATTTTTTCCACTCTTGATTAATGATAAAACGCTGTTCAAATTGGTCAGCTGGGATAGGTGGGCTGTATAAGTAACCTTGAAGATAATCACAGCTATATTCTGTAAGAAAATCACTTTGTTGTGGGGTTTCAACGCCTTCTGCCACTACTTTCAGGCCAAGATTATGCCCCATTAAAATCATAGTCTCTATTAATGAAGTGTCCTGACTTTGAGATTGAACATCCATTACAAATGAACGATCAATTTTCAGCACATCAAAGGGAAATTTTCGTAAATAGCTTAGTGACGAATAACCCGTACCAAAATCATCTAAAGAAATATTGATACCAAACTGTCGATACTCCTTAAGTAATTTCAATACATTTTGATTAATACCCATCAACACTGATTCAGTAATCTCAATGGTAATTTGCTGGGGATCAACGTCGAATGCTTTTATTTTGTTCACTAAACCATCAGCACACTCATCAGAGTTAAACTGCTTAGCTGATTTATTAATGGCAACATGTAAATGATGACCTAATGCATTCCAACTACGAATTTGATTGAGCGCCTGATTAATTACCCAATTTCCTATACTCTGAATCAATCCAGTATCTTCCGCTAAGCCGATAAACTCTCCAGGAGGAATAATGCCTCTGGTAGGGTGATTCCATCTGATAAGTGCTTCAGCGCCATGTAGCTTATTACTTTTTATATCAATGACGGGTTGATAATAAAGTTCAAACTGTTGAGAATCAATGGCTTGCCGTAGTTCATTAAGCAATACTAAGCGTGATTCAGCCTGTTGTTGCATTGAGTGAGTATAAAAAGAAAATTGATTTCGACCCGCCTCTTTTGCAGCATACATTGCATTGTCAGCATTACGATATAAGGTTTCGATATCATCACCATCCATTGGGTAGGTGGCTATTCCTAAACTCGCAGTAATAGATACTTCTTGTTGATCTAGTAAATAGGGCTCTGCGACGGCTTCTAAAATCTTGACCGCAATCATTTCTGCATCAAGTCCCTGCTCAAGATCAGCTAAAACGATAGTAAACTCATCGCCACCCAGCCTTGATATAGAGTCACTGTCTCTTAATTCTCGCTTCAATCGAGTAGCCACTTCTTTTAGTAGCATATCTCCAGCACGATGGCCCAAAGTATCATTGACCCATTTAAAACGGTCTAAATCTAAAAAGAATAATGCAACATTGCGATCTTCTCTTTGAGCAATTTTCAAAGCATTTGATAATCGATCATTGAATAAATTGCGGTTAGGTAATCCAGTTAAGGAATCATAATTAGCTTGATACTTGATTAATTTTTCATTTTCTTTATGTTGTGAAATATCACTGAAAATAGAAACATATTGCTCTACCTGACCATTATTATCTTTTATTGCAGTGATTGATAACCATTCAGCATAGAGTTCTCCCCGTTTATTCCGATTCCATATTTCTCCAGACCAAATACCATTAATATCTAGCTCCATGTGCATTGTTTTATAAAACAATGCATCATGCTTTCCCGAATGAAGAAATGCCGGGGTTTTTCCTAATACTTCAGACTTTTCATAGCCAGTAATGAAAGTAAAAGCAGGGTTAACTGAAATTATCTTTTCATCTTTATCAGCAACCAAGATACCTTCAACAGTAGATTCAAATACTTGCTGAGCAATAACTAGCTGTTGTTCCACCAATTTACGATCGGAAATATCTTGTGTAGTACCAAAACAACGAACTAAGGTACCATCATCATCAAACTCTGAATCATTTCTTGCGTGTAACCACCGGATATCACCATTTTCTAATAGAATTCTATACTCAAATTCTGATTTTTTTTCTGCAAGCGTTCGGTTTTCCATTGCTTCAACTAATGGCAAATCATCAGGAAAAATACGTTGCTTATATACTTCAAGCGTTACACCTTGATGAAGAGGATAATCAGAAGGGTTAAGTCCAAACACACGATATTCTTCTTCAGACCAACGAGCATATTCATCACCAACGTGCCATTCCCAATTACCGATATGAGCAAGGCTTTGAGCCCTAGCTAAGTTTTTTTGAATAGAATAACGTTCGCGATCTGACGCTTCTTTTTCAATCTCTAGTTTCCGTCTAGATACAACCGACTCAAGGTGTAAAGGAAGTAGTTCTAGGTAGCTATTCCCATCTTTAACCAAATAATCTTTACAACCTAGATTCATTGCATTTACAGCAATACGGATATCATCTTGCCCTGAAACCATAATAGTTGGTGTAACAATTTCGAGCTCAACCAGTTTTTCTAACAACTGAATACCGCTCATACCAGGCAAATTGTAATCAACAATGACAGCTGAAAACTCTTCATTTAAGATCAGCTCTAGACCTTGTTCACCAGTAGCAACATGCTCAACCTCATACCCTGAACGTTTAAGGCGCCGTTTGACTAATGCTGCCAGAGATTCTTCGTCTTCGATGTATAAAATAATAGGGGGAGAGCTAGCATCCATTGCTTTTATTGTTCCATTGGTGAAGAAAGGATATTAATGAACAATCCAAGTTCTCTTATCTTTTCTTTAAACTCATTATGAATAACAGGTTTTGTAATATAGGCATTACAGCCTAACTTGTAACATAACTTCACTTCATTCGGATCATCAGTTGTTGTAAGCATTACCACTGGGACATGCTTAGTATCCTGATTGGACTTTATTTGTTCTAACACCTCAATCCCATTTTTTACTGGCATATTAATATCCAATAAAATAAAAGGTACTTCTGGTACCAAATTTTCCAAACGATTATTATCTAGCCAATCTAATGCTTCTTGACCATTTTCTAATTTGATAATAGTACGGTTATACCCCACTCGGCGCAGGTTACGCTCCACTAATGTTGAATGTGCCGCATCATCATCGACTAACAACAGAGTAGAAAATTTCATCGTTTATATCACCCGCTTAATATTCAAGTAGCATTTCTAAATTCCACACGGTCTATTCACCAAGGCTTGCGGCATCGATAGGCAAGCTAAATGTAAATACTGAACCTTGTCCTAATACTGATTGACATTGAACTCGGCCACCCAAGCGACGGATAAGCGTCTGAACATAGGATAGTCCCATGCCATCACCTTGAATATTATGTGATCCAAACCGTTTAAACAAATCAAAAACATGCGGAACATCACTTTCAGCAATCCCTTTGCCGTTATCTCGCACATAGAATTCCCAATAATCTGTATGTTTAACCGCACCGATTTCAATCGTACTTTGACGCTCTGCTTCTAAAAATTTAGCAGCATTACCAATCAAATTACCAAATATTTGCTCCATCGCGGAGGCATCAGAAACAATGGTAGGTAACTCAGTTACCCTCACATCAACTTTATCCAATTGATAAGCAATCGCTTTTAAATTATTTTCGACAACTTTAGCAATATCGATTTGCTCAAAAGTGAGATCTCGACGCCCTATTCTCGATAGTGCTAGGATACTATTAATCAAGCCTTCCATCTTCTCCGCCGCCTTATCAATATAGGTAAGCGACTCAGGAATGATGTCATCAACAATCTGTTTAACCTGTTCTGGGAGGGCTAAATCTGCTTGTTGAATAACAGCAATATCATCTTTTACTTCTGATGAGAAACCAACAATGCTCACTAAAGGTGACCGAAGGTCATGTGAAACAATATAGGTGAAAGTTTTTAACTCTTCATTAATATCCCGTAGGTCTTGTGTTCGTTCTTTAACTTGTCGTTCTAAGGTTTCTTGATAAGTCAGGCGAATTTGTTCAGCTTCAATCCGTTCACTGATATCCCGAGCAACACCACGATATCCTGTAAATTCAGAATGGTCACCAAACATGGGAATGGCACTAAATTCCATAGGAACTAAATCACCATTCTGACAGAGTAACATCGCTTGTAAATTAGTAAATGGTAATTTACGCTGCCCCCCCGTTAATAACTCATTAACAATGGCTTTGGATTTATCTTCCACCAAGGAAGTTAACTCTTGATTTATGATTTCATCTCTATCGTGTCCTAAAATCTGTCGGACAATTGGGCTACTGTAGATCAGTACACCGTTTTCATCAGTCATCCATACCCATTCATTGATTTCTTCAACTAATGAACGATAACGCTTTTCGCTATCAACAATTTTTTGAACAATAGGATTTGAAATACGTCTAAAAAGTAAACCGCCAAGAAAAATTACAAAAACCGATATCAAACCGGTAATAATAACGCCATGTATGAAAGGTGCTCTTACCTCATCCATATCCACTTTGGCGACGATACCAAAGTTAAGCACATCTACAGGTTCATAGGCAGCTAACACCTCTACACCACGATAATCTTTACCAACCATCACCCCTGACTCGACAAATAAAGCCCGTCGCATCGCTTCAGAATTACCTGAATAGAGAGGGATTGGTTCAAGCTCATCTGGCTTTCCATGGCGATGGGCTAATAGAAAAACAATATCCTCGCCCTCTATGCCTGCGATTAGAAATTCACCTGTTTTTCCTATGCCTTCATAATTGCTATGAGCATCTCTTAATTGACTAATAGTGTCAGCAGCAGCTCTTTCTGACAAAAGTGATGTAGGACCGCGTTCTCCTACCGGCGTTTCCCAATCAATTCTATTTGTTCGACGATTATACCTAGCCATAGCTTCAATTAAACGAGCTTGACTTTGTGCTGTCGCAACTAAACTCTGGCTTCGTTCTTCAAAGGAAACCTGATATAAAATTACATTCGTTATTGCCATAACAATAAATGCAACAGCACTCATTATTATTAATAGAAAGTAGAAACTACGCTTTTCTTGCATAACTCAATCGTGACTGACTATTAAAATCAATCAACAATGTATTAATTAGCTGCCGCCATCAATACTTCATATTTACCTCGCAACTGCTCTTCTGTCTCTTCGTTATCAGGATCTTTAGGAATACAGTCCACAGGACATACTTCAACACATTGAGGAGTATCAAAATGACCTACACACTCAGTGCATAATGCAGGGTCAATCTCATAAATTTCCTCACCTTGCGAAATTGCACTATTAGGACATTCAGGTTCACAGACATCACAGTTAATACATTCATCAGTGATAAATAAAGACATTTACAGCTCCAAACTCAATAATTATTTCACGATCTTAGCGTTTATATACGCTTTAGACCAATTTTGCTTTTAACGCAGACCTGACAACAGGTGGAACGAAATCAGATACATCGCCGCCTAAAGTCGCTATTTCTCGAACTAAACTGGATGAGATGTAGGTGAACTGTTCCGCCGGAGTTAAGAATAAGGTTTCAATTTCCGGCTGCATCTTGCGGTTCATACTCGCCAATTGGAATTCATGTTCAAAGTCTGATACGGCACGCAAGCCTCTAATAATGACATTCACTTTCTTTTCCATTGCGACATCAATCAATAAACCTTCAAAGCCACACACTTCAACATTATCCAAGTGACTTAATGCTCGTTGTGCCAGCTCAACTCGCTCGTCTAAATTGAACAATGGCTTTTTACCTGGGTTAATAGCTATGGCAACAATCACTTTTTCAAATAACTTACTTGCTCTAACAATTAAGTCACTATGGCCATTGGTAATGGGATCAAACGTTCCTGGGTAAATGGCTATCGTCACGAAGCGTCTCCTTTTTGGTTGCTGAATAAGCAATAACGTACTTCGCCAGCTTTTTTATCTTTAAATATCGTCCAATGACTTGGTAAGTCAGGTAAATCCCCCTTACTTGGACACTCCAAATAAATAATCGCATTATCGGCTAATGTACCTGCCTGCTCTAATTTTGTGGCTATTTCAGTCCACAAATTGGCTTGATAAGGAGGATCAATAAACACAATATCAAACTGCTGATTATTATTTGCTAAGAACTGCTGCGCCGATGATGAAACAACACGGCATTGTTCAGACTTCAACAAGTCACAGTTAGCTAGTAACTGCTTACTTGCTTGTGAATTTTGTTCCACCAGCACAGATAATTGAGCGCCTCGCGATGCCGCCTCAAAGCCAAGAGCTCCACTGCCTGCAAATAAATCTAAACAATTAGAAAAGCCCAAATGGGGCTGTAACCAATTAAATATGGTTTCACGGACTCTATCAGGCGTAGGCCTCAAACCTTCTGCATCTGGAAAGGTCAATTTACGACCTCGCCATTTTCCAGCGATAATCCGTAACTGATTGCTTGAATTTATTTTATTTTTTGCCACCGACCATCACCGTAATCATTTTATCTATGTTAATCCTACGTAAATAGGCGTCTTTAATTTGCTCAATGGTCACATCATTAATATGTGCTTTAAATACGTCAAGGTAATCCAAAGGTAAACCATAAAAGCCAATCATCGTTAAATAGCCAGCAATTTTACTATTACTATCTAGTCGAAGTGCAAACCCACCAGTAATATTTTGTTTTGCAGCAGTAAGTTCTTCCTCTGTAGCACCTTCATTCACAAAAGATCTTAATGTATCCTTCAATACTTGTAATGCCTCATCAGCCTGACTGTTTTTTGTTTGCAGACCAAGTTGAAACGGCCCCAGCTGCTGCATAGGGTGATAATAACTATAGACACTATAAGATAAGCCTCGTTTTTCACGAATTTCATTATTCAAGCGAGATACCAAACCACTTCCACCTAAAATATGATTGCCAACGTAAAGTGGATAATAATCAGCATCGCCTCGGCTCATTCCTAACTGCCCCATTAGAATATGAGTTTGTGTAGTAGGATGATCGATCTTTTTAGTTACAGCCTTTAATATTGGCTGAACCTCTTCCAATGGTTTTGCTCGTTGCCCTTCTGGCAATTCCGATACTAACTGTTCAGCAATACCCATCGCCTGTTGTTTATTAACAGCTCCAACAAGAACAATAACTGCATTTTTAGAAACATAATATTGGCGATAAAACGCTTTTAGTGATTTCAACGTTAATTGTTTTACCGATTCCTCATCACCCGATGACATAGATGCATAAGGGTGGTTCCCATACAATTCACTATAAAACACCCGTGATGCAATCGCGGCAGAAGATTGTTTTTCTGCCTGAAAACCAATCAGAATTTGTTTTTTAATTCGTTCGAATGCACCCTGAGGAAAGTCAGGCCGTACTAATACTGATTTAAACATCGTTAAAGCTGCTTTTAGTTCATCTTCATCAGTGAGACTGCGAAGACTCAACAGAGCCATATCACGTTGAGATGAGCTCGAAAACCGGGCGCCTACATCTTCGAATTTTGCAGCTATTTGATCTGCATTTAGGCCTATGGCACCTTCATTTAATATCGCATTCGTCATTAACGCGCTACCCAAATCTTCTCCATCACGAGCTGAGCCAGCATCAAATACAATACTTATATCTAACATCGGTAGCTCAGGTGCCGCTGTAAAATAAACACGTGTGCCATTCGCCGTCAGCCAATGTTCAATTTTAGGATTTGCATGAATATTTAAGGTCATCAAACAACCTATAATTGCTATTAAACTTCTAGAGAGCATCATTAGCTCCTTCTGAGTTAATAGCCTGCTCAAGGTGAAGCGATTCGGGTATCAATTCCGCTACCGTCAATGTTCGATCAATAAAGTATTTATTTACCACTTCTTTTATCTGCTCAGCGGTTACCGATTGAATATTAGCTAGGTACTCATCACTCAACCGCCAATCTAGCCCTACTGTCTCCAACATACCGATCTGCATAGCTTGATAAAACACACTGTCTCGTTCATAAACCGCGCTAGCTACGACTTGAGCTTTAATACGCTTCAACTCCTCTTCTGAAACCAACTCTGTTTTTAATAGATCGATCTGAGATATCACAGCGTGTTGTAGTTCATTGATAGTTACCCCTTGTGCCGGCGTAGCTGAAATGGTGAAGACATCCGCTAAACGCGAAAAAGGACCGTAGCCCACACCAATCACAGAGGCAATTTGACTACCTCTTACTAAATCACGAGAAAAACGAGCGCTATTTCCACCATCTAAAATACCAGCCAGCACATCTAAGGTATACGGTTCCCATGCTGCTTGCTCGGCAACCGTTTTAATCACAGGCACTTTCCAGCCCATTAGCAAATAAGGTAGTTCTGCAGGCGCATGAACCTCAATGCTTCGTTTCCCTTTCTGAGAAACTTCAATTTGAGGTTTTAACTGCGCCGTTTCTTCTGCTTTTAAAAACCCAAAATACTGTTTAGCTAAACTGTAAACATCCTTAGCTATAACATCTCCAACCACCACAACTGTTGCATTGTTAGGTGCATACCATTTTTGGTACCACTGACGGAGATCATTGCCTTGATAGTGGTTAATATCGCTCATCCAACCAATAATAGGATGATGATAAGGACTGTTTAAAAATGCGGTAGCATTAAATGCTTCTCGTAATAAAGCGCGAGGATTATCATCGGTTCGCATTCGTCTCTCTTCAGCAACAACCAGCTGCTCTTTAATTAGTTCAGCATCATTAATGACTAATTTGCGCATTCGTTCTGCTTCAAGCCGAAAACTAACCTCTAGGCGTTCTTTCTCTAAAGTCTGAAAATAAGCGGTGTAATCTCTCCCCGTAAAGGCATTTTCTCGTCCGCCATTAGCAGCAATAATTTGTGAAAATTCATTAGGAGCCAAGTTTTCAGTACCTTTGAACATCATATGTTCCAGCATATGTGATACACCAGTAATTCCATTATGTTCATAGCTTGAGCCTACTTTATACCAAACCTGAGAAACGACAACTGGAGCGCGATGATCTTCTTTCACGATCAATTTGAGTCCATTATCTAAGCGATACTCGCTCACATTTGCTATGGCAATGCTTGGTAACAATAATGCTAAGCTGATTATTTGTTTAAATTTAGCAACCATTTGTCTCTCTTTTTCAATGACATGATAAAATCTAGCGTTGAACTTAAATAAACCGACTTACAATAATTATGTTTAGTTTCCTAAGAAAAAAAAATAAAGCAGCAGAAAGTGTCGACACCGAACAAAAGGTCGAACAAGAACAATCTCAGCAGCCAGCTATTGATGATACAGCTCCCACAGAACAAACAGAACCTGAACCCCAGAAAAGCGGCTTATTTGGACGTTTAAAAGAACGTCTTACTCGCACGAGTTCAAAACTTACCGAAGGGTTTGCATCCATCATCCTCGGTAAAAAAGTCATTGATGATGATTTATTAGAAGAGCTGGAAACTCAACTGCTCACTTCTGATTTAGGTGTTGATGCAACGAGTACAATTATTAGCGATCTTACTCAACGCGTTGCTCGTAAACAGTTAGGTGATGCTGAAGCACTATTTAGTGCCTTACGTGACGATATGGTTCAAATCCTAGAACCCAGCAGTCAGCCATTGGATATCCCAGAAAAAGAAGGTCCCTACGTCATTCTTATGGTTGGAATTAATGGTGTTGGTAAAACAACAACAATTGGTAAGTTAGCTAAACAATTTCAAAACCAAGGAAAATCAGTCATGTTAGCCGCCGGTGATACCTTCCGAGCCGCAGCCGTAGAGCAGCTTCAGGTGTGGGGCGAACGCAACGATATTCCTGTTATCGCACAACATAGCGGTGCTGATTCAGCTTCGGTCATTTATGATGCATTACAAGCGGCTAAAGCGCGTAATATTGATATTTTAATTGCCGATACTGCAGGCCGGCTACATACTCAAACTAACTTGATGGAAGAGCTTAAAAAAGTTACTCGCGTCATGGGTAAACTTGATAATTCAGCCCCACATGAAGTGATGTTAGTTCTTGATGCAGGTACAGGACAAAACGCTTTATCTCAAGCAACACAATTCAATCAAGCGATTGGTGTCACAGGTATTACCCTAACAAAATTAGACGGTACTGCAAAAGGTGGAATTATCTTTGCTATCGCTAAAAAAACAGGTTTACCCATTCGTTATATTGGCGTAGGTGAAAGCATTGATGATCTGCGTCCTTTCAAAGCCGATGAGTTTGTAGATGCTTTGCTAGGTCGTGAAGATTAATAATGATTAATTTCAGTGAAGTTTATAAGCGCTATCCTAATAACTATGAAGCGCTATCAGGTTTAAGTTTTCATCTGCAAGAAGGCGAAATGGCGTTTTTAACCGGCCACTCGGGCGCAGGTAAAAGTACCTTGCTAAAACTAATTGCTTTAATTGAACGCGCATCTCATGGCCAAGTCATCGTTAACAATCAGAATTTAACTCGCTTACCTAAACGAAAAATCCCTTATTACCGTCGCCAAATTGGTATTGTTTTTCAAGACCATAACTTATTACAAGATCGCACTGTTTTTGATAATGTCGCCTTGCCTTTAATTATCGCAGGCGAAAAACATCGCGAAATAGGTCGTCGAGTCCGAGCAGCATTAGATAAAGTAGGCTTGTTAGGTAAAGAACGTAATTTACCGATCGCCCTATCAGGCGGTGAACAACAACGGGTTGGCATCGCTCGTGCTGTCGTCAATCGACCGCCAATATTATTAGCGGATGAACCAACGGGTAATCTCGATCCAGAGTTATCTCGAGAGATCATGCAATTATTTGAGCAGTTCAAGCAGGTCGGTACAACAGTATTTATTGCCACCCATGATATGGATCTCATTCAAACATTGCCTTATCGACAAATCACCCTCGATTCTGGTCGTTTAGCTGAAAGGGGCTTGTAATGAGTTTCTTTAACTTTAGCCTAAAAAACCATCTACTGCGTCATTTGCAAGTAATGCTATTTAGTCTAGGTCAGCTATGGCGTCAACCTATTTCAAGTTTAATGACCATTATCGTTATTGGCATTGCTCTGGCACTACCCGCTGGCTTGTATATCCTGCTCCATAATGTCGATAAAGTGAGTGGCCAATGGGACGATGCAACTCAAATATCTCTATTTATAGAAAAAAACACTTCTTCAGATCGCGCCTATGCATTAAATAAAGAATTACAAAAGTGGCCTGAAATCAAAGAAACTATCTACCAATCATCAAGCCAATCATTGGAGGAGTTTCGCCAATCATCGGGCCTAGGTGCTTTACTCGATAGCTTACCTAGCAATCCCCTTCCAGCAGTCATTATCATCCACCCCGCTGAAAACAACCTACGTGAAGATGCAATTGGTAGCTTATTAGCTCGGCTAGAATCCTTACCCGAAGTTGGCTTAGCGCAGTTAGATATGGAATGGTTACAACGCCTACGCAGCCTCAATAAAACAGCACAACGGGGCATTACTATTCTGGGTCTACTATTATCTCTGAGTGTATTGCTCATTATAGGAAATACCATTCGCCTAGCAATATTAAACCGTGAAAGCGAAATCCGTGTAATAAAACTGGTCGGTGGTACGGATGCATTTATTCGTCGGCCATTTCTCTACACAGGATTTTGGTATGGATTACTTGGCGGTATGACCGCATGGATGACTATTCTTATAAGTATGGGTTTGCTTAATGGACCGATTAATGAACTTTCTAAGCTTTACGGCAGTCAATTTACCTTGAACTGGTTAGCAGGTTCCTTATTTCTGACTCTGCCAACTATTGGCTTATGTTTAGGTATTCTTGGCGCAGGACTAGCTGTTAGTAGACATCTAAAAGCCATTGAACCCCAATAAATCACCTCAATAACAGGAACTTTCTCCTAATTAAACAGTCTTATTCTTTGAATTGACACATAAATGTTATATATTTAGGAAGATTTCTTATGAAGGCCACAACAATTATGTCAACAGATGTAGCCCAATACAATTTAGCTTTAGCACCTATTAGCGATTTAAATGCTTACAGCAATGTCGTTCATAACACACCGCTATTAACTGCTGAAGAAGAATATGATCTTGCTACACGCTTGCAACAATACGGTGACCGTGATGCTGCGCAACGCTTAATTTTATCGCACTTACGTTTTGTTAATCGCATCGCTAAAGCATATAGTGGTTATGGACTACCCGTTGCCGACTTAGTCCAAGAGGGCAATATTGGTTTAATGAAAGCCGTTAAACGCTTCGACCCTGAAAAAGGTGTTCGTTTAGTATCTTTTGCTGTTCACTGGATCCGAGCCGAAATCCACGAATATGTTATTCGTAACTGGCGCATAGTGAAAATTGCAACAACTAAAGCACAACGAAAATTATTCTTTAATCTCCGTAGCGCAAAAAAACGCTTGGGATGGTTAAACCAAGAAGAAGTCGAAGCTGTCGCAGAAGATTTAGGTGTAACGGCTGAAAATGTAATGGAAATGGAGCGTCGCTTGGCTTCTCCAGATGCTTCTTTTGATTTGCCGTCCGATTCTGACGATGAAGACAGTGCTTTTTCACCAGTCGCGTATTTAACGGGACCTGAAAACTCAGATCCGTCGCTTGCTTTAGAGCAAGATGATTATTCATCTCATCAATCGCAACGATTAGAAAATGCACTATCAACACTCGATGACCGTAGTCGTGATATTGTCAGTCAGCGCTGGTTAAATGATGATGGTAAAGCAACATTACATACCTTAGCGGACCAGTACCAAGTCTCTGCTGAGCGTATTCGCCAAATTGAAAATAATGCGATGAAGAAACTTAAGCACTTAATCGCTTAAACATAAACGCTTGCATCCAACACAAAAAAGCCCGCAATTGCGGGCTTTTTTGTGTTCATTAATTAAAACTTATCGCTCTAATAACGGCGTTTTACCTGTTTTACCATCCCACTCTTCAGCATCATCTAATGCATCTTTCTTCTCAGAAAGAACAGGCCATACTTTTGATAGTTCTTCATTGATTTGAATGAATTCATTTTGATCCTCAGGCAAATCATCCTCAGCGTAAATAGCTTCAGCCGGACATTCAGGCTCACACAATGTGCAATCAATACATTCTTCAGGATCAATAACTAGAAAGTTAGGGCCTTCATGGAAACAATCAACAGGACATACATCCACACAATCAGTATATTTACATTTAATACAGTTTTCAGTAACAACAAATGTCATTATCAACTCTCCAGTAACTTATCTTGCCCAATAATCATGTCGATATTGAACATCACTTAAAATAATCGCGACAATTTTACATCATTTCAATCGACTCTGGGCAATGATCATTTTTAAGGTATGATCTACTAACCTAGAAAAGGACAAAATTATGCGTCGAATTATCCCTCTCATCATTTTCATCACTGTGTTTGCTGCTGGCTCTGCATTTTCTGCAATTAACACTGAAGCTGTTAACCTAAATTATTACTTTGGGTCGCTATCAGCACCTATTTCTATCGTGATTGTGCTATCTATTGTCGTAGGCATTATTTTAGGGGCCCTCATCATCATGTTCTCCTCCTTACAGTTACGTTATGAGAATCGTCGACTTAACAAAAAACTACATGCTGTAGAACAAGAAATAGAAAGTTTGCGGGTATTACCCCTTAATGACTCCCATTAATTCAACTTATTGACGATATGGAATGGCTTTTCTTTCTATTACCCATTGCAGCCTTGTCAGGTTGGATAGTTGCGCGCTCACATTATAAAAAACATCCTATTTTAACTTCACAACCAGTCAGTGCTGATTACTTTAAAGGCTTAAACTATTTACTCAATGAACAGCCTGACAAAGCCATTGATGTATTCATTCACTTATTAGAAGTTAATAGCGAAACAATAGAAACACATTTGACCCTAGCAAATCTATTTCGCAAAAAAGGTGAATCTGAACGTGCTATACGTATTCATCAAAACCTCATTGCGCGCCCAACATTGACCACAGCTCAACGTGATCAAATATTAATCGAACTGGGTTTAGATTATATGCATGCAGGCGTGCTTGATCGCGCTGAACAATTATTCCTAGAATTATTAGATAAAGCATCGCCTTCCCCACAAGCAATAGAACAACTACTGCGCATCTATCAACAAGAAAAAGAGTGGTTAAAAGCCATTGAAATGGCCAAAAAACTGTACGCTGAAAGACGAACTGAAATGGGACCACTTATTGCTCAGTTTTATTGTGAGCTAGCAGTTCAAAATAGTAATGTATCAGATAGCGAAATCATGTCTCTAATAAAAAGCGCTCAATACTATGACCATAATTGTGTACGAACAGCATTACTAGAAGCAAATATCCACATTGCTAACAGTAAACATCGCAAAGCACTCAAAAGTTTAGATCGCATTGAACAACATGATCCACTCTATCTACCAGAAGCACTTCCGTTAATGCTAACCTGTTATAAAAGCATTAATAAACCGACTGTATTTGAAGCTCAGCTTAAATCAATACTAACTCGTCATCCCAATATGACTGCAGCACGGCTCATGTTAACCTCAATCATTCAACAACAGCATGGCACACAAGCAGCCCAAGACTATTTATATGAACAGTTGCAACGCTTCCCTTCTGTAGAAGGGCTCGACAAGCTAATCAACTTAGGCGATCAGGCCAACCCAAGTCTTGTACCTTTAATTAAGGGTATAAGTGAAAAATTAAAACGACGCGGCCACCGCTATTCTTGTAAGCAATGTGGGTTTTCAGGAAAATCTATGCATTGGCAATGTCCAGGTTGCAAGCAATGGTCAACCGTTAAACCAACCGAAATTCATTTATCTACCTTAGAATCATTATTGGAGTCGCATCATGAGTGAGATTAGTATTTATCACAATCCTCGCTGTAGTAAATCACGTCAAACTTTAGCTTTACTAGAAGAAAAAGGCATTGAAGCGAATGTGGTTGAATATTTAAAAACACCACCATCAGCTGAAATATTAAGTAAAATTCTTGATCAACTAGATATTAGCCCTCGCCAGCTGTTACGAACAGGCGAAGCTCTTTATAAAGAGTTGAACCTTAAAGATGAATCATTAACTGAGCAGCAATTGATACAGCTTATGTGTGATAATCCAAAATTAATTGAGCGGCCCATTGTTATTTATAATGGCAAAGCTAAAATTGGCCGTCCTCCTGAATCTGTCCTAGAAATATTATAATGATTGAAATTCTTGTTCTGTATTACAGTCAATCTGGTCATGTCAGTAACATGGCGGAACATATTGCTCGCGGTGTAGAAACCGTTGAAGGCTGTTCCGCAAAGTTAAGGACAGTGCCAGAAATATCAACCGTATGTGAAGCAGTAGAAGATACAATTCCTCAACAAGGACACTTGTATGTCAGCCATGATGATTTAAAGCACTGTGATGGACTCGCTTTAGGTAGTCCTACACGTTTTGGAAATATGGCTGCACCACTCAAGTATTTTATCGATAAAAGCAGTGATATATGGTTATCTGGCTCATTAATTGGTAAACCTGCTGGCGTATTCACATCCACAGGCAGTTTACACGGCGGTCAAGAATCAACCCTTTTATCAATGATGCTTCCTCTTATGCACCACGGTATGATGATTTTAGGTTTGCCTTATAGCGAAAGCACGCTAATGACAACAACTGATGGTGGCACCCCCTATGGAGCGAGCCATCTAGCGGGGCATAATAATGATCGTACACTCAGCGAACAAGAAGCACAGCTATGTCATGCTTTGGGTAAACGAATAGCTAATACAGCAAAGGCATTAGGCTCATGACACAATTTTTCAAACAATTATCACTTCTTAGTTATTTCGCACTGATGATTTCATTGATTTGCTGGATCACAATTGCCGAACATGGTGAGAACTACCCTACCGCAGCATGGCTTATTCTAGGTGTCGTTCCACTATTATTTCCTTTGCGAGGTTTATTGCATGGTAGGCCCTACACCCATGCATGGACAGGGTTCTTATTGCTTTTCTATTTTGCACATGGTGTCGGAGAAGTATATAGCGCCCAAGGGTTTGATTTATATGCAAGTTTAGAGGTATTATTCAGTTGTATAACATTTTGTTCTTCAATCGTATATATTCGTCTAAACGCGAACGATCTTAGAAACAGTAAATAATAACTCATCCATAATGGGAGAGACATTATGAGTACCATTCCTGCAATTCAATCAGCCTATACAGGCATTCAATCAGGCATGCAGAAGCTCAATGAAAATAGTGCTCAAATTGCCAAAGCAACAACTACCGGTTCTGATGTCAATCTATCAGAGCCATTAGTTGAGCTAATGCTCAATGAGCAACAAGTCAAAGCATCGGCCAAAGTTATTGAAGCTAATGATGCCATGTTAGGTAGTATTCTAAATATAAAAGTATAACGTGGATATTAACGTCAGTAGCTCTTCGTCTCTAGGGAGTATAAGTGCGCATCGTATCCGCCCAAAATCAAATACTCCAACTAGCACTGAAACATCCAAACAAGAACTCCAAGAAATTAGAGAATTAAAAGCAAGAGATCGAGAAGTTCGGGCACATGAAGCGGCTCACATTGCCAGTGGCGGCTCACTTGTAAATGGTCACGTAAGCTTTAGTTACCAAAGAGGCCCAGATGGTATTCAATATGCTATTGGTGGTGAAGTAAGCATCGATATTTCTAAAGTCAGCGGCGATCCAGAGGCTACACTTCAAAAAGCACAGCAAGTACAAGCTGCCGCGCTGGCCCCAGCTCAGCCATCATCTCAAGACCGTGCCGTAGCAGCTAAAGCTGCTAAAATGGCCGTAGAAGCTCGTGCAGAAATCAATAAACAATCAACCACTGAAGCGGCCTCCGCACCTAATCAACCCACACCATTTTCGTCTGCAAGCTCAGACAGTTTAAACTCACTTGATTTAAACGTCTAACTGCTAAATTTGCTAGAATCAACGTTCTGTTTACATTTTTTACCAATAGCCTATTTTGTCATCATCACACACACCAGTTTTATCAGCAAAAGACATTCGCACTTTTTTAGATAATAAAACAAATCAACAACTCAGAAATATTGCAATTCACTCTTCTGTTTCATCAACAAATGATGAATTATGGAGTAGCTTATCTCAAGGTTCGCAAACACCTGAAGTATGTATTAGTGAATCGCAAACTGCTGGGCGTGGTCGACGCGGTGATCAATGGCAATCACCGCCATCAGGTAATCTTTACTTATCCTTATCATGGTCTTTTCCCGCAGAAACCATGCAAAATGGTCTAAGTATTGCCATTGGAGTCAGTTTAATAAACACTCTCAAGTCTGAAGGAATCAAAGACTTACAACTAAAATGGCCCAATGACGTACTACATAAAAGGAAAAAACTAGCAGGAATTCTAGTAGAATCAAGATTCGGTAAACAATTAAATACCGTGATTGGCATTGGCCTTAATTTCAAGCTTCCAACTGCCTCGATAAAAAAAATTCAACAACCAACCACCAGCCTTCAACAGCTTTGTACTCAAGTACCCTGTCGTAATAAGCTGGCAGGAAAAATAATTCAAACTATGATCAACACTTTAGAAAAGTTTCAACAGCATGGATTGCGTGACTTTCTTGCCCCATTTTCTGATTATGATGCCTTAAAAGGCGAAACCATCACATTAATTTCAGAAAAAACACAGCAAGAAGTAATTGCTCTCGGAATTAACCAAGAAGGTGAGTTGCAATACCAACTCAATGACACTCTTCTCACTCTCTCCAACAGTCACACAAGCATTAGGTTTTCATCATGAAATTATTAGTTGATATCGGCAACACTCGTATTAAGTGGGCCGTATTAAAACCAGGTCCGATTGAAAGCCACACATTCAACCGTAGCAAAACAGGCGTCAAAGCATCACTTAATACAAACTGGAAAGCATTAGAAGCTATTAGTTCCGTGCATGTTTCAAATGTCGCAGGTGATAAAATTGCTCAACAGCTCATTCAATGGGTAGAAAAACAGTGGAATATCACTCCAGTATTTGTCAGTAGTGAGAAAAAACGTTTTGGTGTCACAAACTCCTATTCTCAACCTGATCTATTAGGTGTTGATCGCTGGCTAGCACTTATAGCAGCGAGACAACATGCTCGCCAAGCAACCTGTGTTATAGACTGTGGAACAGCTATAACCATTGATATCGTTACTAAATACGGTGCACATCAAGGCGGTATGATTATTCCTGGCTTATCCTTAATGCGAGACGCTTTAACGACTAATACCAGTAATTTGAATGACACAGCTGAAGACAGCGACTTTAAAACTTTAGCAGTAAATACTCAAAGTGCTATTCAATCTGGCACGATGTACACAGTCACTGCAACATTAGAACGTCTTATAGACGATCTAAAAGAACAGTTTAACAACCGTATTCGCTTTATCATAACTGGCGGTGATGCTGAGCAGTTAAAGCCATTATTACCTAGTTCTATTGCTCACTACCCTGATATCGTACTTAAAGGCCTAGCCTACTACGCTCGTCAAGGTGATAGAAAACCACATCAACCGCAGCCTGAAACTGTGGAAACTGTGGAAACTGTGGAAACTGTGGAAACTGTGGAAACTGTGGAATCTGTGGAATCTGTGGAATCTGTGGAATCTGTGGAATCTGTGGAATCATCCAGTTTGCCAGAGACGACAATCTAGCGTACCCTTTTGCAGCTTAAACGTGGAGAGCTGGCCGAGCGGCCGAAGGCGCACGCCTGGAAAGTGTGTATAGGTTAATCCCTATCGAGGGTTCGAATCCCTCGCTCTCCGCCACTTAATTTTATGTTAGTTTAGTACAACACTCTCCCTCCCTAAATATAGCTTTTTTTTAAACAACTAGACTACATTCATCCAATACAGAATACATATCAGTAAAAGCCTGATGGAGTTCATCTAACCCTTGCTTTTCTTTTTGATGGTTACTTTGTTGGTGGTAATTAAATACTAAGTCAGCAATCGCATGAACTTTGTCATGCACCTTCTGCAAAGCACCTACCTTAGCTGTTGCAATTGAATCTTCTTGATCGATAACTTTAATACAAATTCCACAATGACATTCTCTTCCATTCATTATCGGTAAAGCTGGCAATTCATTCTGAGAAGATTCTATATATTCAACAAAACGACTATGCCACTGTAGTGCTGCCAATTTAAGTAATTTCAATTTTTTTTCTGTCACTGAATATTGCTTATTACCATACTTAACCCATTCGCCATTAGGAATATAGCTTTGCATCCACTTTGGGAAATCCATCGCACGCATGGGCTTTGCAATCCCAAAACCTTGTGCTTGTATACACCCCATGATGAGAAGTGCTAAACCATGCTCTGTGGATTCAACCCCTTCTGCAATCACATCGCGACTAAATGCATCCGCTAAGCTTATTACACCATCAATAATCGAGTAGTCATGTGGATCGTCAAGTAAATCTCGTACAAAACTCCTGTCTACCTTTATACAACTTGCCGGTAATGCTCTTAGATGTGTCAATGATGAATACCCTGTACCAAAGTCATCCAAAGCGATGCCAACCCCTAATTCTTTACGGCACTTACCTAAAACCTTTCTAATTGTCGCTATATCGCCTAAAGCACTACTTTCTAATATTTCTAATTCAATATAGGTTGGATCAACAGTGGGATGTTTATCAAGAGTAGCTTTAAATTTCTCGAAGAAAGAACTTGATAATAAATGATGTGATGAAATATTAATGCTAATAACAGGGCAAAGCTCTATCTTCATCCACTGTTCGAGTTGTATTACAGCTCGCTCTATTACCCACTGACCAATGCTTATGTCTGTTGAAGTTCCGGAAATAACTGGCAGGAAATCCATAGGAAGCAATAAACCTTTAGCTGGGTGATTCCAACGAATGAGCGCTTCTACTCCAAACACATGACCCTCAGCCATATTTACTTTAGGTTGGTAATAAAGCTCAAACTCCTGGTCAATAATTGCTTGTTCAATACGATGTAATTGAAGATGTTTATGCTCAATCTGTAAATCTTGTTCAACATCATATAACTGATATCTATTTCGGCCAGCTTGTTTTGCTTGATACATCGCATGATCAGCATGACGCATAAGGAGATCAACATCTCCCTTATGTTCTGAGTTCAGAGCCACGCCAATAGAAGCTGAAATAACATGAGTGATCCCATCAAGAATTATCGGTTGTGAAATAGCGTTGAGTATCCGTTGCACTGTTTCTTCACATTGTCGCAAGGATTTTATGTCGCTTAGTAAAATTACAAATTCATCACCGCCTTGGCGAGAGACCGTGTCAGATGCTCTTATTTGCTCAGTCATACGACGTGAGACTTCAATGAGTATTAAATCCCCTATATGATGGCCATAGCTATCATTGATAGGTTTAAAGTTATCTATATCTAAAAAGCACAATGCTAATTGCTCATCCGAACGCTCGGCCTTAGCGACGGCTTGATTAAACCGATCAACAAATAATGCCCTATTGGGTAGCTGTGTTAAAACATCATAATGAGCAAGCATATTAAGCTGCTCTTCTTGACGTTTATTATCAGTAAGGTCTGATAACAAACCAACATAATGACTCACTGAATCATCATCGTCATAAAGCGCAAAAACATTAAGTCGCTCAGGGTAAATATCACCGTTTTTCTTACGGTTCCAGACTTCTCCCTGCCAATGGCCATTGGCACTTAAATGTCGCCACATATCAAAATAGAACTCTCTACTTTGCAAGCCTGACTTCAGGATATTAGGTGTTTTGCCAATAATTTCTTCTGGAGCATATCCAGTCATTGCTGTAAATGCAGGATTAACATCAATTATTACTGCTTGAGAGTCAGTAATCACTCGTCCTTCCGGCACATTATTAAAAATGCGAGATCTCAATTCGATGAGATCATCTGGCACAATACCTTCTTGTATAAGCTCAGAAGTCATAGTAATAGTTCTAGAAAAATTACTAGGCCAACCTTACATACATTTATTTCGCAGCATTTTGACCGCCATTCTCTCACACACATGGGTTCCCTCTCTCACTTAGCTATAAATTATTTTGTTTATGATTAGCTAACTAACTCGGTGATACTACATCGCATATTTATAAATATCAACTTAACAATCAAGTAGTTATTTATAATATCAAGATAATTATCATGATTAAATTAGAGCGTTCACTCTAGCCATAGGTGACTGTGGATATGGATCAACGATGGTAATAAATAAATAAACCACTTAGAATTACTAGTTCAATGGTGGCCCGCACTGGTCTCCTCGCGACGATATGTTGGTCAGCCCGTCAGGCCCGGAAGGGAGCAGCGGAGCCTTCGGACTCGAGCGCCGAGATCTGGCTGGTGTGGGACATCGCCCAATATCCTTATTTTGATATTCAAGGCTAGGTATTACATACTTTATGAGTTATCTGGTTCTCGCACGAAAGTGGCGACCTAAAGCATTCTCCGAAGTCGTAGGCCAACAACATGTCCTCCGCGCTTTAATAAACGGTCTTGATCAAGATCGCTTACACCATGCCTTTTTATTTTCAGGTACTCGCGGTGTAGGTAAAACTACATTAGCAAGAATCCTAGCCAAGTCACTCAATTGTGAACAAGGTGTTAGCTCGCAACCTTGTGGTGAATGCCAAAGTTGTACCGAAGTAGATGAGGGTCGTTTTGTCGACCTTATTGAAGTAGATGCTGCTTCTAGAACAAAAGTCGATGACACTCGCGAACTATTAGACAATGTACAGTACGCACCAAGTCGTGGCCGCTATAAAGTCTACTTAATCGATGAAGTTCACATGCTCTCAACAAGTAGTTTTAATGCTTTATTAAAAACACTAGAAGAGCCGCCTCCTCACGTTAAATTTCTATTCGCTACAACTGATCCACAAAAATTGCCTGTAACGATTTTATCTCGTTGTCTGCAATTTAACCTTCGTCGAATCGAACTTACTCAGATTTCAGATCACCTTGCTTCTATTCTTAGCAAAGAAAAAATCGAATTTGAAGCTAATGCACTAAAAGCCATTGCACGTGCTGCCGACGGAAGTATGAGAGATGCACTCAGCCTATTAGATCAAGCCATATCATTTGGTTCTGGTGCAGTTACAATCAACGATGTTAGCACTATGTTAGGTTCGATTGAGCAGCCTCAACTACTACAAATAGTAACTGCACTGGTTAATCAAGATGGTCAAATGTTACTCGAACAATCACATGATTTATCAGTTCAAGGACGTGACTTTAATACCGTATTAGATGCGCTTCTTTCATTATTGCAACGCCTCGCAACCATACAGTTAGTGCCTGATATAGATCTGACTGACGAAGATGAGCCTCAAACGCTTATTGAACTTTGTAATTCAGTAGATGCAGAAACAGTACAATTAATGTATCAAATTGCATTACATGGCAAACGTGATTTGCCATATGCAGCTGATCCTAAGAGTGGCTTTGAGATGACTCTCTTACGTATGCTGTCGTTTCAACCCAAGCAGGTTCCTAAAACTATTCACACAGCAACTACTTTACCCAAAAAACCTATCAATAAATTAGAAACTCAAAAGATTGAGCCTGTAGGAAAAAGAGTAGAACAAGCAAAGCAAGAAGTAATTACACCTCAAGCTCCTATCGAAGAAATTATTCCAGACGCAAAACCTGAGCCCGCATATCAAGTTCGAGAATCAGCTCCTGAACAAGCACCTCAAACACATCAGGCTTCAGCTTCAGATATGCTAACAGCAGAAAACTGGACAAGTACCATCACACAGTTGAAATTAGCGGCTATGTCTCGCCAATTTGCAAACAACGCTGCATTTGTAAAATTAGAAGCAAATAGACTCACACTATCGATTGCTCCAGAACACGTTTCTTTAGCCAGTGATAAAAATAAAGAAAAGCTAAGTACTGAGTTAACTAAGCTCCTTGGAGTAACGCTTCAAATTTTGATTGAGGAAACTGGCTCAGAATCAAATAATGTAAGTCCAACATTAGCCACACAGCAAGCTGAAGAAAAAACAGCTAAACATGAGCAAGCAAAAAATTCAATTCATAATGACTCAGCAGTAATATCTCTGACTGAGGCTTTCAATGGTCGTATCATTGAAAGTACAATTAAACCTATAGATTAAGATTAGCGAAGAGGAATAAAGATGAAAGGCGGAATGGGTAACTTAATGAAGCAAGCGCAACAAATGCAAGCCAATATGGAAAAGGCGCAGCAAGAACTTGCTCTAATGGAAGTTATTGGTCAATCTGGTGGTGGCATGGTCAAAGTTACTATGACGGGTAAACATGATGTTAAACGAGTAAACATCGAGGATGCCTTATTTGAAGATGATAAAGAAATGTTAGAAGATCTTATAGCTGCAGCTATAAATGATGCTGTTCGCCAAGTAGAATCAACAAGCCAAGAACGCATGGCAGGTATGATGCCTCCTGGTATGAAACTTCCATTCTAAGCATAAATAATAGACTGTTCCTATGGCATCACTTAGCCCAAATATAGACCAATTAATAGAAGCACTACGCTGCTTGCCTGGTGTTGGGCCAAAGTCAGCGCAAAGGATGACCTTTCACTTGCTTGAGCGTAACCGCGATGGCGGACACCAATTAGCACAAGCTTTAAACAGTGCGCTAGAAAATGTTCATCATTGCCTTCGTTGTCGAATTTTAAGTGAAACAGACTTATGTAAACGCTGTAGCGATAAGCGTCGCGAAGAAGATAAATTATGTATTGTTGAAATGCCCAGTGATGTTCTAGCCATTGAGCAAGCTACTCATTACAAAGGACAATATTTCGTTTTATCTGGTCATCTTTCACCGCTTGATGGTATTGGACCCGATGAACTAGGCATCCCTCAGTTAGTCTCACTGCTTGATGAAAAAAACATCAAAGAGGTAATCCTTGCAACTAACCCCACTGTTGAAGGAGAAGCAACTGCTCACTACCTTAGCCAGTTGGCACATGATCGCGACATTCATGTAACGAGACTTGCGCATGGTATTCCTCTTGGAGGCGAACTGGAATACATCGATAGTGGTACACTATCTCATGCATTTTCAGGACGAGAAACACTATGATTATCCATCGTAAAAAGAAATAAAGAGCAGAGTTCGACTATGGCTGATAAACCGGTTCCATTTAAACTTCTAAAAACTTACAAAGGCATTATTCATCGTCAACCACTTTTTGTGAGTGATAGCCTTGGTGTAGATAGTTATCACCTGTCATTTCTAACTCAACAGGGTGAAAAACTGAATGATGATAGTGAAGTACCAGCATTTATCGGACACTTACCAGAGATCTTACCGTCGATCAGTGAAAGACAAAAAGCGTTACTTTCAATGCCAGAATCATGGCGTGACAGCTTATTGCACAGCCAAAAGTCAGATGTTGACTTCACTCTAGATGTAAATGGAGGTGATGAACCTCAAACGGATAACCAGTTATTTAGCTTTGCACGTCACGCATCTCTGAACAGAGACAGTCAAAACAGTAAAACACTATTGATTGATATTTCTGAGTTTAAGGCTAGTGACCTGACCGAACATTTGCCGTACTGGCGTGATCGGCATGATATTTTATGTGCGACAAATGTAAATGATAACGACGAATTTACATTCTGCCAGCAGCATGAAATGGACCTACTTCAAGGAGAGTTTTATACTCAACCTTCTGGTAAACAAAATCTAAAACCAGCACCAGCAATACAAATATTGATGGAGCTATTAGTCAAATTACAAGATCCAGACGTCGATGCAGAATCGCTCGCTAATACAATTAGTCATGACATTTCATTAAGTTATAAATTATTACGCCTAATAAATTCAGCTTTTTTTGGATTACCGAAAGAAATAGCGAGTATCAAACAAGCCATTGTATTACTTGGCTATAAGAAGATTAAAACATGGGCGAGTCTACTGAGTTTATCTGCTGCCGACAATAAACCTGTAGAGCTACGAATTACAGCCATGACTCGTGCAAAAATGTGTGAATTATTGGCGAAATACTATAAAGGCGATCCTGAAACCTTCTTTGCAGCTGGTTTATTCTCAAGCCTTGATGCATTAACAGATAAACCAATGGCAGATTTACTTAATAATCTGCCACTCTCTCCTGAACTAAATCAAGCCCTAATCAACCATGCAGGAATAGCGGGCCGTGCTCTGCAAGATGTTTTAAATTATGAAAAAGGTGATTGGCAAGCCTTAACAGCCTCTCCTCTTCCTGTTGAAATTATTACTCGCGCATATTTAGACGCAATCAACTGGGCAAAAGAACTGAATTCACAGTTAGTCGATTAATATGTCTATAACGTGGCTAACATCGGAAGCCATTTCAGAATTTCCACCTATAGAAACAGCCGACGAGGATGGCCTTTTAGCTGCTGGGGGAGATCTATCCTCTGCCCGTCTTCTAAAAGCATACCGACACGGTGTATTCCCATGGTTCAATAAGCATGACCCTATACTCTGGTGGAGCCCTGATCCGCGAATGGTATTGTTCACTGACAGTGTCAAAATATCAAAAAGCCTAGCAAAAACCCTTAAAAAGAGCCCATTCAAAATCACTATCGACCATGCATTTGAAGATGTGATGACAGCTTGCTCTTTGCCTAGAAAAGATGACGATGGCACTTGGATTCATCAGAACATGATTGATGCCTATGCAGTCCTAAACCAACAAGGCTATGCCCACAGTGTTGAATGTTGGCTAGATGACAAATTAGTGGGAGGTCTATACGGCATAGCCATCGGCCACATGTTCTTTGGCGAGTCAATGTTTAGTCGTGCACGAGATAGCTCAAAAGTTGCGTTAGTCAGTCTATGCCAGCAACTAAACAAATGGGGCTTTCAAATGATTGACTGTCAGGTCTACTCCTCACACCTTGAAAGCCTTGGGGCTGAAGAAATACCTCGTCATGAATTCTTACAAGCGATGACTGAACTCTGCCAGCAAGACAGTACAAACATCGCTTGGAAAATGATATTAAGTAATCATGACTGAGTTACTTCAATTTTATCAAGATACTCCTCACCCATGCTCTTATATAGATCATAGAGAAGCACAAAATATTTACCCAGATCCTAATAAAGCGATGACTAATTCACTTTATAGCCAACTTATTGCTCATGGCTTTAGGCGCAGCGGCAATATGGCCTATCGACCTTTTTGCCAAAACTGCCAGTCCTGTATTCCTGTTCGCATTAATGTTAAAAAATTCACGCAAAACCGAAGCCAGAAACGCTGCATGAATCGAAATGAATCCCTAACCATCACTTCTCAACCAGCTGGTTTTAGCGAAGAACACTTCCAATTATATTGCAAATACCTTTCAGCCAGACATGTCGGCGGTGGCATGGATAAACCTACCAAAGAAAACTACTTAAACTTCTTAACCAGTGATTGGTCTGACACTCAATTTATTGAGTTTCGTGATAGTGAAAGACTAGTGGCTGTCGCAGTAACTGACTATATAAGCCAAGGGCTATCTGCACTATATACATTTTTTGATCCAACGCTAGAAAAGCAGAGCCTAGGCACCTTCGGCATTTTGACTCAGATAAAGATAGCTCAATCGCTTGGCCTACGGTGGCTTTACCTAGGTTATTGGATAGAAGACTGTAAAAAGATGCAATATAAACAGAACTTTTCTGCACTAGAAACGTACATTAATCAAGAGTGGTTACCATTAAAACGTGAAAAACTTTGAATAATCAGTAGTTTTACGGCAAAATAACTCTTTTAATCATTACTTAACTCCAGAAACTGAATAGCAATTTATGGCAAAAGAAGAACATATTGAATTTGAAGGCACTGTTATTGATACGATGCCAAATACAACCTTTCGTGTTGAATTAGAAAATGGTCACGTAGTAACAGCCCATATCTCGGGAAAGATGCGTAAAAACTACATCAGAATCCTAACAGGTGATAAAGTTACGGTACAGTTAACGCCGTATGACCTAAGTAAAGGTCGTATCACCTACCGAGCGCGCTAAATTTCATACAGTAATTAGCAAGCCGGTATATGCAATAAAAATGCATGTATAAGGAAAGTTAGTCATGTTCTCATTAAAGAAAAAAGCTAAAAGCGACGCATCGATGGGGGTTAGTTTCTCTAATGATGGAATAGCTTTAGTAACCGTGAAACGTGGCTCTCTCTCTCTTATTTTGGAGATGTGTGAATTTATTCCATGCCTTCCAGAAGACCAAGCATCGCAGCTTATAAGACTAGTTAAGCAACATGAACTGGATCAAATCCCTTGTAATTGCGTATTACTGCCAAGCGAATTTGAACTACTCCAAGTTGACGCCCCTGAAGTTCCTAGTCAAGAAATATCTTCCGCTCTACGTTGGCAAATAAAAGACCTTATCGATTTTCATGTAGATGACGCAGTTATCGATCATATTGAATTGCCAAATGAGAGTACCTCTGGCAAAAACCAACTACTTGTTGTTGCCAGCCGTGAATCAATTATTCGTGGTTATGTAGATCAACTACAATCAGCTGAGATAAATCTAAAAACTATAGATATTGCAGTTCAAGCTGCTCGCAACATTGTTAACTTTCAATCTAAAGAGTTGTCGCATAATAGCATCGGCCTATTAAACTTATGGGATGACGTAGCAAAAATAAGTGTAATTTTAAATAATGATCTTTATATAAACAGAAGCTCAAATATAGGTCTAGAATCACTCGCGCATGTCAGTGATCAAGATGAAAATAGTCAACTAATATTAGACTCCCTCGCACTAGAGTTGCAGCGCACGTTTGATTATTATGAAAGCCACTCAAGGCAGGCTCCTATCTCACAGCTATTTATTATCTCAAATGAAAAACCCGTAAAAAATCTGGCCGAAATGCTTCAAGCACGCTTAGGTATAGATTGCATTAGTAGCAATATGAATGACATTGTCACACTCGGCGAGAATGTTGATAATATTGATTATAGGTGTATCTCCGCAATTGGTGGCGCATTAAGGGATTTTTCATAATATGCAGCAAATCAACCTATACCAAGCTCAATTTCAGCCTCAAAAAGTAGCGCTAACGCCTGAGCGAATGTTACAAACGGTACTAATAACCCTCGCTTTATTTGCATCCCTTAGTTTCTATCAAGCTCATAAAAATTCCAGCTTACAAAGTGAAATAATAGAAACACAACAGGCTATTCCTATTACCACGGAATCATCGACAGTCTCGTCTCCACTTCTTAAGGGAGAATTAGATAGTTTGCAAAAGCAATATACGGAAAAGCAGACTTTTTTAAATTACCTCACCCACCATGAATTAGGCAATCAACAAGGGTTTTCGCAAACATTAAGCAATCTATCTCAACAACGTATTGAAAATGTCTGGCTAACGTCATTTTCATTACGTGATGCAGGCCATTCTGTCACGCTTGATGGTCAAGCTCTAGAATCAAATCAAATTCCACTTTATATTGATAGTTTGGCGCAAGGTTCACAGTTCCAAGGTAAGCAGTTCTCTGTATTTGAACTACAGCAACCTGATGATTCTGGAATCTATACCTTTAAACTTCAAACCAATGAAAATAAAGGGAAGTAACAGGTGGATAAGCATCTAAAGTCTATTACAACTTACCTATTAGGACTGTCTCTAAGGGAGCGACTGCTCTTATTGCTCATTTTCATCACCGTAATTTATGCCGCTTGGGATGGTTTAATCTATAGTAAACAGACTCAGCTCTACCAGCAATTAATTACTCAAAAGCAGGAACTGGCAGAACAGTATCAGCAGAAGCAAGTAACGTTAGCTGAAAATCTCGCAGCACTACGAAAACAAAATAGTTCAAAAGAACAATTACTCCAAGAAATAGCAAATCATAAGCAACAACTAACGGCAGTAAATGTCGAAATTGACCAGGTTTTAGGTAGTCTTGTTCCACCTACTAAAATAACAGAGCTATTACATAGTTTGTTACTAAAGACCCAAGGTTTGAAGCTATTGGCACTAAGCAATAAGCCCGTTGAAGCAATTTCAATATTTGATAATGAGCAAACCGAAGAAGCCGTAAGTGATAGTCAGACTAACCTATATAAACACTCGACGACAATGATTTTACTCGGTGATTATCAACAACTTTATCATTACCTAAAAATGATAGAACAATCAAAATGGGGACTCTATTGGGATCAGCTCGAATATAAAGTAACTGACTACCCTAAAGCTCAAATCACTCTAGACGTCCATACGGTTAGCAGCGATCAATATTGGATAGGCTTATGATAGTAAATCGTTTAGCAACGCTGGTACTGATCGGTACAAGCTTGCTTTCTAATGCCGTCTTCGCCAAAGAGACATTAACTGATCCGACCATGCCTGCTAATTACTCGACAAAATCAGTAAAACACTTGGCACAGGAAGCTCCCAGTAACAAGTCTCAGATTGAATTGAAATTAAACTCCACAATTATCTCGCCATACCAAAAAATAGCTGTTATCAATGGCAAGCAATTAAAAGTTGGCGAAGAAATTAGTGGTGCGACTATCACTCAAATCTCACACCAACATGTTGTTCTTAACTATGAAGGTAAAGAAGTTGAACTCTTATTACAGAGTTCATTTATCAGTCAAGTCAACGCAGCTAAGCAAAAATAATTCAGCCTTTATTTTCTAAATATTTGCCCAAAAGATAAGGCAGCTAATGCTGTAAAAGCGACTAAGGTCCAAGCAGGTATGCTCAATCCCATGAATGACCAGACCACCTCAGCACACTCGCCTGAGCCACGCATCACCATATTAATCGCATCAGCTAAGGGGAAGTTTTCCAGCATGAAGTTTAAGCCTGGCCCGCAACTTGGCACTTGATCTTCTGGTAGGTTTTGCAACCAAACATGCCTTGCTGAAATTCCCATGCCAACAAGAGCAACAAGTCCTGCTAAGACGGCATATACCTTAATCCCTACTGTTTTAGGATTATGTATAACAGCAAGCAACATGATCAAGCCAACAAACAACGTGAAAACTCTTTGAAGAATACATAATGGGCATGGTTCTAAATGCTCTACAAATTGGAAGTAAGCTGCAATTCCTAACATCAAAGCACAAAATAAGAAGCCTAATAAAAATAAACTACGTGACGCTAACATTACTTTCTCCAAGGATTAATTCTGTGCTAACTTACATTAAAGACCATCAGGTATAAAGGGAAAAGATAATGAACGAACAAGAACTCGAACAAAAACTAGTTGATGCCTACGATAAAATGATGGGCAGGATTAATGGTGTAATTGCTTCAGCCGAACAACATGCCCTTCCAACACTACAAAATAATATCAATAAAGCAAAGCAACAAGCTATTGAATTAAAAGAAGTCTCAAAAGATGAAGCTGATAAGATTGCCTCTTACCTTCAACGAGATATCCACCTTGCTGCTGAATATTTAGAGCAATCAGGTGAAAATTTTTCTACTTGGTTTAATTTTGATATTGAATTAATTGAAGCAAGACTGCTTGAAGCATTTTCAAATGTAGCCGATAAAACGCGACTTGAGCTTGCGCAACTTGCCGAGCAAGCAAAACAAGCTCAGCAATATCACACGGGTGAAATAACAGCTATTGGTACGCTAACTTGTACAGCATGTGACACTGTCATGCATTTTAAAAAGACAAGTCGTATCCCTCCTTGTCCAAAATGTCATAAAACAGAATTTATTCGAACTCGCCACAAAAGCTAGTCAGCCCAATAAAAGCCACCTTCGGAAATAAGTTGGCATAATACATTCGCTGATTGGGGACTTGTTTTAATACGTTGCCAGTCAGCAAGTGTAATCACACTATTTTCTGCTAATAGTGGCAATAAATCGAAGTCCTTTTCATCAAACAGATACGGTTCACCCGCCATAAATAATGTGCCACGGCTTCCATCGATATGCCATGCGAAACGATGATAAAGGCTACGTTGTAAATTAGCCCCCTCCTCAAACTCTTTATTTAACTCAGATACCGTCAGCAAATCCGACCACGTTTCTTCAGCCAAGGCAGTTAAACTAGACTTCGTTTCAGATACATACCTACCCAAAGCATCAGCTAAAATGGGCGCTGCTTGGTCAATCGTCATGTGAAGCAACTGTTTCAAGCGATCGATTGCAGCTTGATCTATTTGATGAGGATGAGCTGAAGTTATTAGACTGGCATCATTATATCGTCCTGTCGCTAACTCTTTTTCTAATAAGTTACTAATAACGGCATCTAATAGATCGGTTTGGGAAGGCGCACGAAAACCAATAGAAAAAGTCATACAGTCATTTTTTGCCACTCCATGATGCGCAACATAGGGAGGCAAATAAAGCATGTCACCAGGCTCTAAATCCCAGTCTTGATCTGGAAAAAACTCCGCGAGTATTTGAACATCAATTCCTTCAATCTGCTCGGAATTATGGACTGGATGATCAGTAAATTTCCAATTTCTTGTTCCCATCGCCTGCAATAAGAACACATCATAGCCATCAGTATGCGGCCCCACTGTACCATGCTCGGGAGCATAACTTACCATCAAGTCATCACGGCGCCAGTCAGGAATAAAACGAAACGGATCTAATAAATACTGTAATTCAGGTAGGTGCTTATCCACATCCTGAACTAACACTGTCCAATGCGTTTCAGGTAAACGATTAAAGACTTCATCAGAAAATGGGCCATGACTAATTTGCCATGAACCGTTAGTTCCTTTTTCTTCAATTAAGCGAGACTCAATTTCTGGCTCGCAAGCTAGCCCAGCTAAATCATCAGGACTAATTGGTGACTTAAACCCTTTAAATGCTTGTCGAATTAACAATGGCTTTTTCTGCCAATATTCATCTAAAAACTGTTGATGTGTTAAACCTGTATTAAAAAATTCATCCATTGTTCTATATCTACTAGTCGACTATCTCAACACTGAAAACAACATTATTTAAACTAATAATTTTTATTTTTGTGCCCGCAGGACAATCATTTCCTTGAATTTTCCATGTTGAATCATCGACTTTAACTTTACCCTGACCATCAACAATAGGATCTTTTAAAGTAATGACACGGCCAACATACTGCTCACCACGTCGATTAAGCAATGGTTCGTCAGTCTCTATAGGATTCTTACTGTAATAATAACGCCAAGTAATAATACTCAGAATTGAAAGCACCGCAAAGAAGAAAACTTGGTACTCCCACTCCATATCAGGCACGAAAAACAGTGCGACGCCAGTTATAAAGGCTGCAACGGCCATCCATAGAGCAAAAAAGGTTGGTGCAAGCATTTCAATAATAACGAGTGCTACCGCCGCCATCCACCAGTGCCAAAAGTCGGGTACAAATACTTCCATCGCTATTTATCCTTCTTTGAATGTATTTTTAGCTAGCTCTGCAATCCCACCTAATGAACCGATCACGCTGCTTGCTTCTAGCGGCATAAAGACCACTTTGCTATTGTCAGCTGAGGCGACATCTTGCAATGATTCGACGTATTTCAGAGCAACAAAATAATTAATGGCTTGAATATCACCTTTTGCAATCGCTTCAGATACTACAAACGTTGCACGAGCCTCAGCTTCTGCAGAACGTTCACGAGCTTCAGCATCACGAAATGCAGCTTCTTTCCGCCCTTCGGCATCTAATACAACAGCTTGTTTTTCACCTTCTGCTTTCAAGATTTCAGCTTGACGAAAACCTTCTGCTTCTAAAATATTGGCCCGCTTTTCACGCTCAGCTTTCATTTGACGGCCCATTGCTTCCACGAGATCCGCAGGTGGTGCAATATCTTTAATCTCAATACGCGTTACTTTCACACCCCAAGGTGTTGTCGCATCATCAACAACACTTAATAGACGTGCATTAATTTCATCACGTTTAGAAAGTAGTTCATCTAAATCCATCGAGCCCATAACAGTACGAATATTCGTCTGGGTCAAATTCAAAATGGCATTGTTAAGATTATTCACTTCATAAGCTGCTTTTGCCGCATCAACCACTTGAAAAAACACAACCCCATCAACACGTACCATGGCATTGTCTTTAGTGATAATTTCTTGTGAATCAACATCAAGAACTTGTTCCATCATATTTATTTTCGCGCCAATGGTATCCACTACCGGCACAATTAGGTTTAAACCTGGTCGTAATGTTTTGGTATAACGCCCAAAACGTTCAACTGTAAATTCACGCCCTTGTTGAACTGATTTAACACCCAATAAGATTATAATTATTGCTAATACCAAGAAAAAAAGTACAAATGCTGAAAAACCTTCCATTTCATTCTCTCCATCAAATAAGGATAAAAAATACTCCATTAATCATACAGTAAATAGATATAAATCTTGGACATTTTGTCCTCGAAGTCGGACAATAGCCTCACATCAACTTTCTAAAAACTTGGCTATGAAATCAGATTTTTTGACGCGACTACTTCTCACAATAAGCTTAAGCATAATCAGCATATCGTCCTATGCGGCACAGTGGTATCACGTTGAGTTAGTTGTTTTTGAGCAGCTTTCAACAGTTACTGATGAACAATGGCCCTATATGAAAGAAGTCAGCACTGGTTCAGTCACACCAGATACAAATAACAGGCTTATGCACCCTACAGAGGTGTCAACATTAATTGATAGTAAAAACAGTCTATCTTACTCATCGAAATACCGAGTCCACTATCACCGTGCTTGGCAGCAGCCAATCATGACAAAACGCTCGGCAAAAGCCATCACAATAAACTCACCCAATGGCATGATTGACGGGACTATTCGTTTATATAAGTCGACATATCTTCATGCAGCAGTTGATCTTTGGCTATTAGAAAACAAAGTACCGCTTAACGACTGGTCAGAGGCTTCAGCTGAGGGTGAAATTATTGGTGGAGTAAGAAATCCTCATCTTGATCAGGCTCATCGAATTCGCAGTAAAAAACTACACTTTTTCGACCACCCCAAATTAGGGGCAATATTACAACTAACGCCGATTAGAACACCAGTATCTGCTCAGGAAGAAGCTAAAAAACTCGAAACGTATTCTTTACCAGAACAAGGTCTAGCTACTGCATCTGAATGAGCCGAGCCAACACCTGTTTAACTTGCTTCATACCACCAGCAAGTGTTTGTTCAATTTCAGCCATAGTGATTAGCTTATCCGATAAACCTGCAGCCCAATTCACCATTAGAGCACAGCTTGCATAGCTGATATTTAACTCACGTGCCAAATAAGCTTCAGGCATACCCGTCATACCAACCATCGCACAACCATCTTGCGCCATCCTTGTTATTTCAGCGGCAGTTTCTAGTCTTGGGCCCTGTGTAGCACCATAGGTGCCGCCATCATGTACCGTAATATTTAGAGCAATAGCTGCTTTCAGCAAGGCTTGCCTTAGTGCTTCATCATAGGGGTAAGTAAAATCAATATGTTTATCGGGTGAGAAATTATCACTATAAAAGCTCTGTTCACGGCCATAAGTATAGTCAATAATTTGATCTGGCACCGCTAATGCTCCCGGCGGCAAATCAACTTGAATACCACCTACCGCAGCTACGGCAATAATCTTTTCGACACCGACTTGATGTAAGGCCGAAATATTCGCTCGGTAATTTATTTTATGTGGGGCCACGGTATGTCCGCGGCCATGCCGAGGTAAAAAGACAACCGACTTACCATGAAAATTGCCAAATAATAACTCACTTGAAGGCATACCGTAAGGTGTCGTTACAGTCCTTTTTTCATCAATAGTTAGACCATCTAATGCAGTCAAACCTGTTCCACCAATTATCGCTAACTGACTCATATTATCGTCCTTTTACTGCATAAATCCCAGGAGCATTGCGCCAATAGCCCTGATAGTCCATCCCAAAGCCAAATACATATCGATTAGGTACCGTCAGACCGATAAACTCAGGCTGAGCAGCTAATTTATTATTATGAAGTTTATCAATCAAGGTTAAGCATTTTACCGACGCAACACCTTGTTCAAGACAATATTCGCGTAAAGCATTAATCGTAATGCCTTCATCAAAAATATCTTCCACCAAAATAACTGCACGATCTTTTAAACTGGTCACAGGTTGGTGCAGCCATTCCAGTTCACCGCCCTCCAGCTTATCGCCGTAACGTGTTAGATGAATATAATCTAATTCCAAAGGAAAATTAAGTTTAGGCAATAAATTACCAGTGGTGACAACCGAACCATTCATTACGCAAAGTAACAGTGGATTACTATCAGCATAGTGTTGTGAAAGCGACTCAGCCAAGCTGTTTAGGGCCTGTTCAATTTCATCAAGAGAATAAAGTAAGTCTGCCGTATCTAAAACGTGCTGAAGCTGTTGCATGTAAATCTCATCTATTTAGGTTCTAATGAGCTATTATAATGACTTTTTTAGTCTATAAGGGACTTAAGATGCGCCGTTTCTGGCCACTTGTTTTATTTGTCATTATTCTTTCTATTGCTCTGATAAGTACTCAAAAGCCATCAGCGCCTACTGTAGAGACTAAGCAAATTCCCCAGCGTATTATTTCCTTAGCACCAAGTATTACCGAAACACTTTTTGCTATTGGTGCAGGCCAACAAGTTGTGGGCGTAACCAAATATTGTGACTTTCCATCTGAAACGACTTCCTTACCTAGTGTCGGTGGTTTCATCGATCCAAATATTGAAGCCATTGTGGCACTCCAACCGGATCTCGTTGTGCTATTAGCAAATCATTCGCATGTTATAAAACAACTCCAGCAACTTCATATCAATGTCTTAGCAGTAAGCAATACTAGCCTAACGGATATACAGCAAACTATTAGTACGCTAGGCGAAGCTACTCATCACCAAAATAAAGCCAAGCAAATAATAGAAAAAATTAACACCACAATCACCTCGATAAAAACTAAAACAGCCAAGCTCGCTAAACCTCGCGTAATGATTTCCATGGGGCATAGCATAGGTACAGAACACATCGAGCAAGTGTTTATCGCAGGACAAAGAGATTTTTATAATGATTTAATTAGACTGGCAGGCGGTACTAACGCCTATGAAGGCACTCAATTAAAAGTGCCATCAGTTTCAATTGAAGGCATTATGCAACTCAACCCAGAAGTAATTTTAGATATATTCCCTGAATATGATGACCATCTGATAGATCTCGCTCAGACACTTGAACGCTGGCATTCTTTAAAATACGTCGATGCAATACAAAATAACCGTATTCACATCATCGAAGAAAGTTATGCCACTATACCTGGACCGAGAATATTTTTATTATTAGAAAAAATCGCGCCCTTAATTCATCCAGAAGTCGATTGGTAGCTAATATGACAACGCTCTTAGAGGTAAAAAATCTCGGTTTTAGCATAAACAATAATCCGCTACTATCAGATATTAACTTTCAACTCAGTGCAGGTGAACACCTCTGTATCCTTGGTCCAAATGGAGCAGGCAAAAGTAGCCTACTCAAAATATTAATGGGCATTCTTCCTGCTAGCACAGGTCAGATAACACTTAATCAAAGCGACTTATCGTTATTGCCACAAAAACTACGCGCTCAGCAGCTTAGTTATGTACCACAGTCACACAAAGGTTTGCAGTTTTTTAGTGTTGAAGAGTTTATCAAAATGGCACGTTATGCCTATCACTCGGCGTTATCAGACTGGCAGCCAGAAGATAAACAGGCTGTAGAGCGGGCAATCAGCATCACTCATACCGAAGATTTTTTACATAGAAAAATGGACACGCTCAGCGGTGGTGAAGCGCAACGAGTGATGATTGCAGCAGCGCTTTGCCAACAAACTCCATTATTATTACTAGATGAACCAACTAGCTTCTTAGATCCTCGCCATCAAGTCGAAGTACACCAATTAATTAGTGATTTAAATCAAAAACATAATATTACGATTATTGAAGTAAGCCATGACTTGAATCATGCCGCTCAACACAGCCAGCATATATTGGCTCTAAAAAACGGTAAAACTCAATGGTATGGCAATTCGCCCGATTTATTAAACAACACACATTTGCAAGCTCTTTACGATCAAGACTTTGTATTTACAACACATCCACAAACAGGCGCAAAGATTGCCTTAGCAAGTGAACAACTATGAATCAACGTACTACTCTTATTTTAGTTGCCCTCATTTCACTGGCTATATTATGTATCAGTCCCTATCTCGGACTAGCTAATAACACCGCTGAAATTCAACACCATATTTTGACTCAATTACGCATTCCACGAATCCTATTCACCTTTCTTGCTGGTTCAGGTTTAGCCCTATGCGGCATGGTGTTTCAAGCTATGTTTCATAATCCTCTTGCCACACCATTCACGCTCGGTGTAGCCAGTGGCGCCTCACTGGGCGCAGCTATATACGTTTACCTCGGTCTTAGTTTTTCACTATTAGGTATTGATGGTGGTGCTTTTGCTGCTTTTGCAGGAGCCTTAATCGCAATTAGCTTTGTCTATGCTGTTAGTCGTTATCAAAACGGCTTTTCACCTGAAACCTTATTACTTACAGGTGTGGCAATCAGCTTTTTCTTTTCGAGCCTTATTTTATTTACCCAATATCTAAGTAACCTGACCGACTCATTTGAAATCATGCGGTGGCTAATGGGGAGCTTAACCACTGTAGGTTACGATGAAGTATTACAACTACTGCCCTTTGTTACGCTTTGTACTGGCGTAATTTTATGGCTCAGCCGTGAACTTAATTTACTGATGGCAGGTGATGACATTGCCCTAAGTCGTGGCGTACCTGTTCATACCATTCGGTATGTACTCTTTATTGTGACATCATTGTGTGTAGGGGCTATCGTTGCCCTTTGCGGCCCAATAGGCTTTGTAGGCATGATGGTCCCTCATATCTGTCGCTTATTTGTCGGAGCCGATCACCGATGGTTAATTCCAACCACATTATTGTTTGGCGGCTCATTTCTGATTGTCTGCGATACGATTGCTAGACTGATTATTGCTCCCGCCGATATTCCTGTTGGGGTGATCACCACCCTACTCGGTGGCCCATTCTTTCTCTGGTTATTAATAAAATCCAGAGCAAAACTGGCTTGACCCAAGTGAATACAAGTGTGATGATAATCTGAAATCACTTCTGATAAGGCCTATTAGAACCGTGTTTAGTATTAAGCCCCTTTTCGTAGTATTCATTCTACTCATCAGTGTTTGCCAACCAGCACAAGCACTGAGCCAACAGTGGTTTTCTCCTAGTGATAATTTTGATATTCAAACACTTTCTGAAATCTATCCTAATGACACGCACTTTATATGGCTAAAAAATCAGCAGCTCACTGTTCATGCTTTTGATGCCCTCGACTTTATAGCCTCAGCACCACGACATGGACTAAATGCTAATAAATACCATCTATCTAAACTTAATAAACTCGACCCCCGTCAAGATCTCCCTTCAGCAAAACGATTTGAATTTTTACTCAGCGATGGTTTACTAAAATTCATCTCCGATTTAAAAGTAGGTCAATTCGAAGCCTCGGTTGTTGATCCCGACTGGTTTATCCCCCAAGCAACATTCAATGCGGTAAATTTTTTACAACAAGCCATACTGCAAAAACATTTAAAAGACGAATTAAATAGCTTAATTCCAAATACCGATGAATATAGGCTTCTCACGCAAACACTAGCCCAATATCAATCCTATGCTGCTCGAGGTACATGGAAAACAATACCTACCTCGCCTCTACTCCGCGTCGGCACTCGTCACCCTAATATTGCACTTATTCGAGCAAGGCTAGCTTACGAAGATCCTTTTCTTTCGCTTTCAACAAAACAAAAAGCAACGAAATACGATGAAATACTTGAACAAGCTGTAAGAAATTTCCAAAGAAAACATAGCTTGAAAGTTGATGGGTTGGTTGGTAAGGACACCATTAATGCCATGAATATTTCAGCACAAGATCGTGTTAAACAAATACAAATAGCATTAGAGCGTCGCCGATGGATGCCTAAAGAATTAGGCGCACGTTACCTGAAGATCAACCTTGCAAGCTACCAATTATCAGCAATAGAAAATGGTGAAGAAAAATTAGCCATGCGCGTCATTGTTGGTCATAAAAAGCGCCAAACACCGAGCTTTACAGCCAATATGCGTAATCTAGTATTTAATCCGTATTGGAATGTGCCTGAAAAATTGGCTCGATTAGATTTACTGCCCAAACAGCAAGCAAACTTAAATTATTTCTACAGCAATGATATCAGAGTGTTTACACGTGAAGAAGGTAGGAAAATTGAACATAATACCTATTCAATTGACTGGAAATCAGTCTCTCACCTAAACTTTCCATATATATTAAGACAAGATCCCGGTGAGCATAACGCCTTAGGTAGAATCAAATTTATGTTTAAAAACCCATGGGGTATTTATCTGCACGACACGTCGCATAGAGCTTTGTTTTCAAAAGATAAACGCTCACTCAGCTCAGGCTGTATTCGTGTTGCTGATCCTATTGGTTTAGCCAATTTTTCTTTAAGCAATACGCCAGAAGAAAAAATCTTAGACTTACTTGAAAGTGATGAAAATAAAGGGCTTATGGTGGATAACTTATTAACCATATATGCGGTTTACTTCACAGTATCTATAGAGCAAAATCGCGTACGATTCTCCCCAGACATCTACCAACGTGATTATCGCATAGCTAAGTTATTGTAAAAAAAGATAAAAGACGTTTATACTTAACTAGTTTATGTCTGATAACTATAACCGCAGGGTAAAATTAAATTGTTTGAATTAAATCAACAAGAAAACCATGGTTTCGAAGTTAACACATCTAGACGTCGCTTTCTTCAAATCGGCCTCGGGGCCACTGCCAGTTTAGCCGTTCCTAATGCATTTGCTAATATTGTGACCCAACCAGAACGAAAACTCGCCCTGCTCAACCTGCATACAGGTGAGAGCGTTAAGGCGACATACTGGGCAGAAGGTCAATATCAAATCAGTGAACTCGATGCGATTAATCGCATACTTCGAGATCACCGCACTGGCGATGTGCACAATATGGACAGCAGCTTAATCGATCTATTGAACATGATTCACTACAAAATGGATGGCAAACAACCCTTCCATGTAATCTCTGGCTATCGCTCACCAAAAACCAATGCAGCACTACAAAAAAATAGCTCAGGCGTTGCTAAAAAGAGTCTTCACATGCAAGGCAAGGCAATCGATATTCGTCTACCCGGACGTAAATTATCAGCATTACGCCAAGCAGCTTTAGACCTTCGTCTAGGTGGCGTAGGCTACTACTCAAAATCAGATTTCGTACACCTCGACACAGGCCGTGTTCGTCAGTGGGGAACATAAGCTAGAACTTCAGTTGCATGATGCAATTAAAATACCTATCAGGCTACCCAAAGACGCTGCTCGATCAAGTTCAAACACTGATCAGCAACAAAACACTCGGGAACTATCTACTACAGAACTACCCTTCCCCACATCAGATTAAAACAAATAAAGCCCTCTATCACTACACGATTGAGTTAAAAAACCAATACCTTCGTCAATCAAACCCCATTAGCAAAGTAGTTTATGACGACAAACTCGATGTCTTACATCAGGCACTGGGAATGCATAGCTATGTTTCCAGAGTCCAAGGCAACAAATTAAAAGCCAAAAATGAATTACGTATAGGCTCACAATTTAAACATGCCCCACCTGAGTTTTTAACCATGATAATCGTGCACGAGCTCGCCCATTTAAAAGAAAAAGACCACAACAAGGCCTTCTATAAACTATGTAGTTATATGGAACCCAACTACCATCAACTAGAATTAGATACTCGTCTCTACCTCACTTATTTAGATAAGTTTGGAGAACTGTATGAGTAAGCAACTAAACAATTGAAATTAAAAACCAAATCATTCAAAGTGAAGCTTAGAAAATAGTTAAGCTGTAATTCTTTATTTAGACCTTACTATCGACTTACAGAGACTTATTGCCACATCAATATAAAATTAGCGGCATTTTTCTTTTATTCCCCTTAAATTCACGAGAGTTAACGCTATAACTATAGTTAGCATCTTAGCGAAAAAAAATTAAGAGTTAATAATGAACAGTAAATTAAAAAATCTATCTGAAATTATTGCTAAGGCAAATGATTTATTCGGTAATAAGTACGATAATATCGGCACTTTAATGGGCATCATGGATAAAGCCTTGCGTAATCAAGGCGTGAACGCTGATGCAATCACTATTGATTGTGTTGCTCAAAATAAAAAGATTGTTATGCTGCTCCATGATGATAAGCCTGATGTTGTAAACATCGCCTTAGGTAATAAAGATGGTGATATTTTTTCATCATCAGAATACCCTTTAGCCACACTATCAGAAGCAGTGATTGCTGAGATAATGGAAAAGAACTTCACTTAAGGATAAATATGAAAATCAGATCGATTATGCTTATTGCTGCATCAACACTAATGTTAACGGCTTGTGCAACAACGACGAAAAACAGTGTGTCAGGTGTCAACCGTTCTCAATTTCTACTATTACCAGCCAGCAGTGTTGCTGAAATGTCTGCTCAGTCTTACCAGCAAACATTAGATACCGCCATGAAAAGTAAAACACTCAATGTAGACAAAACTATGTTGAGCCGTGTCACGACCATTTCAAATCGCTTGATTGCCCAAGTTGGTGTATTCCGTTCTGATGCGACGAAGTGGGACTGGCAGGTGAATGTTGAGAAAAATGAAGCATTAAATGCCTACTGTATGCCGGGTGGAAAAATCATGGTGTATTCAGGTTTGATTGAAAAAATTAATGCTACAGATGATGAGCTAGCCGCTGTCATTGGCCATGAAATTGCTCATGCTTTGCGTGAACATGGCCGTGAGCGAATGTCACAAGCCTACGTACAGCAGTTCGGAGTGCAAGCTTTGGCTTCATTACTGGGTGGCGGTACTACCGGTGAATTAGTGACTCAAGGGAGCCAAATTGGTACACAGCTTTTTTTCACGTTACCCAATGGTCGAGAGCAAGAGCGGGAATCTGACCGTCTTGGTTTAGAGTTAGCGGCTCGTGCTGGTTATAACCCAAATGCAGCAGTCACCTTATGGCAAAAAATGGGGGCACAAAGCCAAAGTGCACCACCCGAGTTTTTTAGCACGCATCCAGCCAGTGCAAATCGCATTAAAAACTTACAAGACTTAGCCCCCAAAATGATGCCTTTATATCAGGCTGCGAAGCAAAAATAATATTTGCATATTAGGAGACTTTGTTTCTGTCCGCATAGTGGAATAAGCCTAACATTGATCTAACATTCTTTTAGCTAAGATTCTAAACCGTTCCATTTCTTCGATATATTGCTGTTTAAGCTGTGTGTGCTGTTCTTTTACTTGTTCATGCAACACCGCTAAATGCTTATAGAATTCAGCTTGCTCTTGATCTGATTTGAAATCGGGGAATGACGATATGCAATTCGGAGTAACACCACATTCATAACTGCCGACTAGTTTCTCATGCTCCTCTATCACTACAGCATGATCGCGGAGCGCCTTGTTATGCTCAGGTAGTGCTCGTTCAAGTTGATATAACAAAGCCACTAACCTTTCAGTATCATGCTGCCAAGATTTAACTTCTTCCATCCATACTAGATGGTCTTGATGCCAATGCTGATTTTCCTCTTTTAATACTTTTGTGTTTATCATCCTGTCATTCTCACAATAAGCTATTAATCTTTCACAATAGTACGCCTTAATTTCTAATATTTATAATCAGTTATAAGTGATTCTGCTTTTAATCTTAGAAAAATTTTGCTAAGGACAAGCAGTCTATTTCAACGTAAAATGCTGTCAACTAATTAGAAATCAGGAAATATAATGTCGCAAATCGTCGTATGTGCAATGTATAAATTTGTCACACTGGAAGATTATCAACAAATCAAACCAACCCTACTCAACTTTATGCTCGAGCATACGGTCCGAGGTACATTATTACTCGCGAACGAAGGTATAAACGGCACAGTTGCAGGCACACGTGAAGCGATTGATTCTCTGCTCAACTATTTACGTAGCGACCCGCGTTTAGCAGAATTAAGTTATAAAGAATCGTATGTTGATGATATGCCTTTCTTACGCACACGAGTAAAATTGAAGAAAGAAATAGTCACTATGGGCGTTGAAGGTATCGATCCTAAACGTGTAGTGGGTACTTACGTTAAACCTAAGGATTGGAATGCGCTGATCAGTGATCCCGATGTGGTTTTGGTTGATACCCGTAATGATTACGAAGTGCAAGTAGGTACATTCAAAAATGCCGTAAACCCAAATACAGAAAGTTTTCGCGAATTTCCTGACTATGTAAAGCAAAACCTCGATCCAACTAAAAATAAAAAAGTGGCCATGTATTGTACCGGTGGTATTCGTTGTGAAAAATCAACAGCTTACCTTAAAGAGCAAGGCTTCGAAGAGGTCTATCACCTTGAAGGCGGTATTTTGAAATACCTTGAAGAAGTGCCTGAAGAAGACACGTTATGGGAAGGTGAATGTTTTGTATTTGATGAACGAGTTACTGTTAATCATAGTTTAGAGAAAGGCAATTATGACCAATGTAATGCCTGCCGAATGCCTATTACTAAAGAAGATCAGCAAAATGAACATTATGTTCATGGCGTCAGCTGCCCACATTGTTTTGACAAAACATCTGATGAACAAAAAGCCCGCTTTGCTGAACGAGAAAAGCAAATGGAGTTAGCAATCCAACGTGGCGAAGCACATATTGGAGCTGAATCTGCTGAAACGATTGCAAAACATCGTGCTGAAAAGCAACAGTTAAAAGAAAATCAGCGCCAAACTTCATTACAGAAAAAACATCGTTAATATGTTTCGCACTCTTGCCTGTTTATTATTGAGTATAGCTATCTTTTCGACAATAGCACAGGCAAAACCAGAGATGCCTGCTGCGATTGCCACAGCGCATCCTTTAGCGACTCAAGCAGGCTTTGAAATACTCGACCAAGGTGGTAATGCCTTTGATGCTGCGGTAGCAATTACAGCAGCATTAGCAGTTGTTGAACCAACAGGTTCTGGCCTTGGAGGTGGTGGCTTTTGGTTATTGCATCGTGACAGTGATCAATTCCAAACAATGCTCGATGGGCGAGAAAAAGCTCCGAGTGCAGCTCATCGCAATATGTATTTAGATAAGTCAGGAAAAGCCGATCCTAAACTATCACTTAATGGCCCTTTATCAGCAGGTATCCCTGGTGTTCCGGCTGCACTGGCTCACCTTACAGAACAATACGGAAACTTATCATTAGCTCAGAATCTATCCCCTGCAATTCGTTATGCTCAACAAGGTTTTGCCGTAACTGAACATTATCAGAAACTCGCCCAATTTAGGCTTGATGTATTACGTAGTTACTCCACTTCGCAAGCCATTTTCTTAAAAAACGGCCAAATACCTGCTTTAGGTGAAATGATAATCCAAACTGATTTAGCGAATACTTTACAACAGATTGCTAACCAAGGTCGTGATGGTTTTTACACTGGCAAAATTGCAGATAAATTGGTTAAGAATGTACAAAAACAAGGAGGGATATGGACATTAGAAGATTTAAAAAACTATCATCTTGTTGAACGTAAAACAATTGTTGGTAACTATAAAGGCTACCGTATTACGTCGGCTAATTTACCCTCGTCAGGTGGTATTACATTACTGTCGATCCTTAATCAATTAGAAACCTTACCGTTTGATGCGGCCTCTCCTTCTCAGCAACAACATTTTATTATCGAAGCCATGCGCCGCTCCTATCGCGATCGTAATCACTATTTGGGCGATAGTGATTTTATTACCGTACCGACCATTAAACTGACTTCTAAACACTATGCCAAACAATTAGTCAGCACGATTAATTTTGACACAGCTACACCGAACATGATCTTTAAAAAATCCCCTGCTGCCAAAGGAGAAGACACAAGTCATTTCTCAGTCATTGATCAAAATGGTAATCGCGTATCAGCAACATTGAGCATTAATTATCCATTCGGTTCTGGCTTCGTCGCTAAAGGCACAGGTGTATTACTTAATGATGAAATGGATGATTTTTCAAGCCAACAAGGTAATGCTAATGGCTATGGTTTGATCGCTGATAGCAGTGCGAATGAAATAGCTCCAAACAAACGACCATTATCGAGCATGACACCGACATTTATTGAAAATAACAAAAAGATCATGGTGATAGGTACCCCAGGAGGCAGCCGAATCATCACCATGGTACTGCTTGGCATTCTAGATTTTGTTGACGACAAGAATGCACTACAAATTGTGTCTGAGCCTCGCTTTCATCATCAACATTTACCAAACTATGTGCAAATTGAATCATCAGGCTTCAATGATAATGAAACCGAACAACTTAAACTGCGCGGCCATTCAATTAAGAAACTCAACCGTCAGTACGGCAATATGCAAGTTGTAATATATAACAAAGCTACACAGCAGCTATCTGCTGCAAGTGACCCACGAGGCGAAGGTGAAAGCCAAGTTAGAATAGTCAAACGCTAAGCTGGAAACTCGCCCTGTCTAGCACGAGATAAAGACGTTGTGGACATAACAAATAGTGCTAATACCATTAATACAATAGGCACAGCTGCTATTCGAGTAAACACTACCAGTATGATTGAGAACATATTGTAATCGGTTTGCATTGAAGCAATTAGCCAGCCTACCAGCATAATGACGGTGGCTGCGGAATAGGATATAAGCAAGAATCGACAACGTTTCCATGCTAATTTCCAGTGTTCATCAATCAATGCAACACCAGTGCTATTTCGAGCATTGCGCGCGATCAAAAAGATCATTACTGCCGAACCAATTAATGCTATGGTTAAAAATATATTTACATAGCCACTACTTAAAGCTGCCGCAGGTAATAATAAATTGAAAACAGCTAAATTCATCATCACCCTTTCATGTGCTGCACCTGCTCTTATTTGGTCACTTTTCATCGCTGGCTCTCATCATTAAATCAATATTAGTAATTAATAATGCACTTAATTGATAGTCATTGCCACCTTGATTTCACTCTTTTTGATCTAGATCGTGATCAAATTTTGACGCACTGTGAACAACTTGGCGTCAACGATATTATTGTTCCAGCTGTGGCACAAAAATCATGGCGACAATTACTCAATATTTGTGAGCAATCTGAACGACTTCACCCTGCACTAGGCATGCACCCCATGTTTATGGAGCAACATAAGTCAGAGGACATTAACGCATTACAAGAAGCGCTTAAACGACATTCCGTAATTGCTATAGGTGAAATCGGTCTCGACTTCTACCTTGATAAACATGACAAGCAAGCGCAGATAGACTTATTCACTCAACAATTAGACATTGCTCAACACTTTAAATTACCGGTATTACTTCATGTTCGAAAAGCACATGACCAAGTGATAGCTTGTCTTAAAAAACATCCCGTGGTTGGTGGCATCGTCCATGCTTTTAATGGCAGTTTTCAACAAGCCGAGTCATATCAAAAACTTGGCTTTCTATTTGGCGTTGGCGGTGCAATCAGCCATCCCAATGCAACACGGTTGCATACATTAATGGCGAAGCTACCTTTATCACACTTAGTTTTAGAAACCGACGCACCTGATATGCCGCTAGCGGGTATGAATGGGGCACGAAACTCGCCCGAGAATATACCTAAAATTTTAACGTCATTAGCGGAGCTTCGTAATGAATCAATCGAAGAAATTGCCGCAGTTACCAGCCAAAATTGTCAAACACTGCTTTCTATTTAGTATGCATAGCTAGCCTTGGAAGAGTATTTAATTCTCTCGGCTTAAGACTTCGTTCAGTGAAGAGACTCACATGGTAAAATAAAATGATAAATTTAACTTATGTGAACCTCAATGTTACGACTTAATGAAATAAAATTACCGCTTGATCATTCTGACTCTGATTTAGCTGAAGCAATCATCACTAAACTTGAAATTAGTGCTGATGATTTGATCGACTTCAAGCTTCATAAACGCAGTTATGATGCGCGAAAAAAATCTGCCATCTTATTGATTTATCAGTTAGATGTAACATTATCTCCTGCACTAGAAGAATCAGTGTTAGAGAAATTTGCTAAACAAAATTCAGTTATGCCAAGTCCCGATATGGACTACCACTTTGTAGCTCAGGCAGATGCTGACTTCCCACAAAAGGGTCAAACCCGCCCCATCGTTATTGGTTTTGGTCCCTGTGGTATTTTAGCTGCCTTAACATTAGCTCAAATGGGCCTAAAACCAATTGTATTAGAGCGTGGTCAAGCAGTTAAACAACGCACTAAAGACACATGGAATTTGTGGCGTGAAGGCAAGTTGAACACAGAGTCTAATGTGCAATTTGGTGAAGGTGGCGCAGGTACCTTTTCTGATGGCAAGTTGTATAGCCAAGTTAAAGATAAGCGTCATTTAGGCAGAAAAGTATTACATGAATTTGTGAAATCGGGTGCGCCTGAAGAAATCCTTACCATTAGCAAACCACATATCGGCACCTTTAAGCTGGTTAAGATGGTCGAAAATATGCGTGAGCAGATTATTGATCTTGGTGGTGAAATTCGCTTTGCTTCGAAAGTTGAAAGCATTGAACGTGAACAAGCTGAAAATGGTGATGGAAAAATCACTGGAATCCTCTTAGAGGATGGTGAAACATTACATAGTGAACATATTATCCTAGCCGTAGGGCATAGTGCCCGCGATACATTTGAAATGCTGCTAGATCATGGTGTTTATATTGAAGCCAAACCTTTTTCGATTGGGTTTAGGGTTGAACATCCACAATCTGTCATTGATAAAGCGCGCTTTGGGGCTGAAGCAGGTAATCCGATTTTAGGGGCTGCTGATTATAAATTAGTTCATCACTGTAAAAATGGCCGTAGCGTGTATAGCTTTTGTATGTGCCCTGGTGGTACTGTCGTTGCTGCTGCTTCAGAAGAAGGGGGCGTGGTCACTAATGGTATGTCGCAATATTCCCGTAATGAACGCAATGCCAATGCTGCCATTGTAGTCGGTATTGATCCTGAAACGGATTACCCTGGTCATCCTTTAGCTGGAATCGATCTTCAGCGTGAATTAGAGTTTGCAGCTTATCAATTGGGTGGTGGTGAATATAAAGCGCCAGCACAATTAGTCGGTGACTTCTTAAAAAATAAACCCTCAACAGCATTAGCAAGCGTCGAACCTTCATATACCCCAGGTATCGCATTAGGTGACTTATCTTCATCACTGCCCGAATTTGCAATAAAAGCGATTCGAGAAGCCATCCCAGCCTTTGATAATCAAATAAAAGGGTTTGCAATGAATGATGCTATTTTAACAGGTGTTGAAACACGGTCATCATCACCGATTAGCATTAGACGTGACAAAGATTTTCAGAGTATCAATACCCAAGGCTTATACCCAGCAGGAGAAGGCGCGGGTTATGCCGGTGGAATTCTATCAGCAGCAATTGATGGTATTAAAGTCGCAGAAGCTGTCGCTCTATCAATCTTAAATAAAGCATAAAAAAATAGGGGCTATATAAAATAGCCCCTATTTTTAATCAATGAAATTTAAACTGCTGAATTAGATTTTAAATTTACTCACTAAAACTTTCAGTTCAGTTGACAGTAAAGTGAGTTGTTCACTTGCCGTTGCAGTATCTAAAGCTCCTTGTGCGACTTCATTCGAAATACCACTAATGGAGTCAATATTTCGATTACTCTCATCAGCTACGCCCTGTTGACGCTCTGCCACATGGTAAATACTGTTACTCATCTCGCTAATTTCATTCACGGCAGCGTGAATATCATTAAGTCTATCGCTGGTGATGGTCGCTTTTTCAATACTATCATTGGCTTGTTTACGACCACTCTCCATTACTGACACTGCTTTACGAGAATCAGATTTAAAACCATCCATCATTTGACTGATTTCAGACGTTGCTTCTTCAGTGCGTCCCGCTAAAGTTCTAACTTCATCAGCGACCACTGCAAAACCTCGCCCCTGCTCACCTGCTCGAGCAGCTTCAATTGCCGCATTGAGCGCCAATAGGTTAGTTTGCTCTGAAATCCCTCTGATGACTTCAAGAATAGAGTTAATATTTTCACTCGCATGCTCTAACTCAGAAATTGTTTCAGCAGCAGCATTCACTTCGCTATCTAGCACTCCTAAAGAGTCAACTGTTTGTTGCATTAACGCAGCACTTTCGAGCGTTTGTGCATTAACTTGTTGGGCTTTGTCAGTTGCTGCTCCCGTGTGAGTCGCTACATCTTTAACAAGCCCTGTTAGCTCATGCATAACCGATGCAATCTGCTGGGTACCTGCCTGCTGCCTTTCAACCCCACTATTTGTCTGTTCCGCAATACTTGATGTTTTTACTGCTGTTTCAGCCAACTGACCACTAGCTTGAGAGATTTGCCCCATCGCTTTTTGGAAAATCTGCAACATCGCATTAAATGCTTTACTTGTCCTACCAATCTCATCTTCTGAGTTCACATCAAGTCGACGAGTTAAATCCGAGTCAGCACTAATGCCTTCAATCATATGGCGCAAATATTCAATAGGGTTAATCACAACTTTACCTACCACCCATGCCATCGTGAACAAGCCTAAGATAAAGATAACGGTATTAATCGCAATACTTCCCCACATAGCACTGCGAATTTCAGCGTCCATATGCTCAAGTGAATAATCGACGCGAACTGCACCTAGCACCGTATTATCGGGTACGACATGGCACTGAAGACAGTCAGTACCTCGGGTATTTTTTGTAGCTCTGACAGGCTCTATTACACTTAACACCCGTCCATCATTACTTTTTTCCACCCATAACTGAGCTTCGCCATTAATACCTTTTTGATCGTGTTCGTCGATTGCCTTATCACGATCAAAACCAGGTCCAAATAATTTACTGACCTCTTCAGTACGCATAAGCCGTAATGAGGTAATAGCTGGATCTAATAACATTTTGTCTCGGATGATATTCCGGTTGGCAATCGTACCCGTTAACATCATTGTATTGAGGTTATCCAAGTAACTGTAAGCTGTGCTTCTTGCCTGGCTTTCGGCTATATCAATGATTTGATCCTTCTGCTGACCTGTCGTGAATATTGTAGAAGCAGACAGGGCAATTAAATATATAACCACCATCGTCAACAACACTCTAAATTTAATCGATGTATTTTTAAGACTATCGAACACCATCTTTCTCCAACGTTATTACCCGCCAGATAATGAATTATAGTAGCTAGCTAATAATTCAATATCACTGTCACTCAGGCCTCCAGCCATACCATTCATAATTGGATTAACTAAGCTACCATCCCGATAGCCAACCATTTTCTCTTTAAGATAAGCAATATCCTTACCAGCCAAACTCGGCATCATTGGATTAGCACTTATCCCATTGACGCCATGGCAGCCAACACATTTAGCGGATAGCCCTTTACCAGCTTCAATATCACCTGCAAAAGAAAGGTTGATTCCCATCAATAATACGCCCAATATTAATGTAACAATTTTTGTGCTCATCATTTCTCCTCTATTTAAAACCTGGCAATTTTTGCCATTCCAACTAAAAATGTTAGACAATATTGCCTAATTTTTAAAATTTAGTTGTAGTAGCATTAATTCTATATGCATTAATGAACATATATAACTAATTATCGGCTTATAGAACCTTTTATTTAAAGTTAAGCTGATCTCGATCAGTTTTAAGGACATAATATGACCACCCAAACACCATTATTCGAACGTAGCCACATACTTATCGGTGATGAGGGGGTTGAGCGATTACAAAAAGCGCATGTCCTGATCGCGGGGATGGGTGGAGTAGGATCATTTACTTCAGAAGCCTTAGCTAGAATGGGTGTTGGGAAGCTGACCTTAATTGATCATGATGTCGTATCTGGCTCAAATATAAACCGTCAATTAGTCGCTTTAAATTCGACTAATGGCCAAGCTAAAGCTGATGTAATGGCCCAACGTATTTTTGATATTAATCCTGAATGCCAAGTAACCGTACTTAAAGAATTCATAACGCCTGAAAGTGTGATTGACCTGTTAACATCTGAATATGATGCAGTGGTTGATGCAATCGATAGCATGAGTAGTAAAGCCTCTCTATTAGAAACTGCATGGAAAAATAAAATAGCTATTTTTTCAAGTATGGGTGCAGGAGGTAAACTCGATCCGACTCAAATACGAACGGGTGATTTAATGGATACTTCAATGTGTAAACTTGCCAAACAACTACGCCGTCATGTACGTCGACGAGGTGTAGGAAAAGGTATACAAACGGTTTATTCATTAGAGGCACCAATGCCAGCTTTACCACCTGAACCTGTTGCTCATGGACGCCCTCGCGCCGTAAACGGCACCGTAAGCTACTTACCTTCCATTTTTGGTTTAACCATCGCTGGCATGGTTACTAACCATATCATTGGTGAAGCTCGTCGTGTCTGATCCAACTAATGTTATAAATTGCACAACTGAACGACAACAACAACTTGCAAAACTACTCAAACCTTATGGTATCGAAGTAGAAACTGTTCCTGATGGTGAAGCTATCCCAGGTAGTTTTTTTGGAGAACGAGAAGCAGGGATAATAGGTGCTAAATTATTATTGCGTCATGACACTCCTGTACACTCTGCCTTACATGAAGCAGGACACTACATCTGCATGGACCCAAAGCGTCGAGCCAAATTAGATACCGATGCAGAAGGTGACTATGATGAAGAAAACGGTGTCTGCTATTTACAAATTTTATTAGCTGACCATTTACCTGATTTTGGTCGTCAACGAATGATGGTTGATATGGATCGTTGGGGTTATACCTTTCGCTTAGGCTCAGCCAAAGCTTGGTTTGACAATGATGCAGAGGATGCCCATCAGTGGTTACTCACTCATAATATTATCGATAAAAATGAACAGCCAACTTGGATTTTTAGACAGTCATAAAAAAATGAAATTAATTCTAATTTTCTATTGACAATAAAAAGTTATTAACTTTTTTAAGTTAACAATAGGTAATGAGTAAAATGTCCCTTTCTAAGTCTTTGATATTTACCAGTCCAATTTAAGTTATTGATAAATATACATTTTAACTTATTGGTTAATTTTTAACCAATTATAAATTGCATGTTATAGAAGAATGACTTAGCGATTTTCACATATGTTAGTAACAGAGTTATCCACAGATAATGTGCGTAAGTTTATAAGTTACTGAAAGCACGTTCTAGCCCTTAAAATTCAATCTGTTACCTTCCTTTCTTCTAAAGTACTCATCTCAGCATAATGGTAGCTATACTCCAAAAAGCTGAATTTAGTGTATTTCTAGACAAAACTTTTCTAACTGTAAATTAGACCAAAATAATTTGTTCAACACTGAAAAACTGAATGAGTAAAAACACAGAAATAATTTTGAAATAAATGTAAATATGACTTGACACTCGTTAAGTTATTCACTTTTTAAAGTGTTCTTATTAAAGCATCATAAGAAGTGAAGCTAAGTTATTGATTCTGGCTATTCGCAATCTAACTCACTGAATCATATAGCTTTAAAAAGAATGGTTAAATTTCAACCAATCTAAAACCAATTGTTACAGAAGAATGACTTAGCGATTTTCCCAGTCCTTATTCACAGAGTTATCCACAGATTATGTGAGTAACTCTGTAAGTCCTTGAAAGCCTATTTATCAGGGCATTAAATCAAGGTTTTGCAGGAGTAAAGTCTTCAGAAAACTCTAAGGCATTGCCATCAAAATCTCGACAGAAAAATGCTGGGCGGCCTGACTTACTTTTTGAGATAGTGATATTAGCGTCAACCAACCTTTTTTCTAGTGCAGCTAGGTCATCAACCACCAAAGCAATGTGCTTATCTTTACCACCATGCTCAGGACGACCATCTTTAGAATCGGGATTAGGTAACTGCATCAGATGCAACTGTTGTCCACTATCTCCAAGATCCAACCATGCTCCATCAAAGGGAAAGTTTGGACGTTTTGTATTGAGTTTAATTTCTAAAACTCCACAATAAAACTCAAGTGAACGTTGAACATCTTCAACTAAAAAACTAGCATGTGCGATTGATTTTATCATTTATTAAATAGTCCTATTTTAATCAGCCATTGTCATCTAATTAAATGACAATATTATATTTTTATCATTTTGTCAGGGTTATGAACCTTACTTTTTAATCTGCTTTATGTTTGTTCAGCTTTAGCGACACCATAACCCGCTAGAATGATTAAGCCTCCTCCAATCCATTCAGAAATCGTCATGACTTCACTGCTTAACAACCATGCGGACACCGCCCCAACGACTAATTCAAACAACATGATTACAGCCGAACGATGAATAGGCATTTTGGCTAAACCGTATAACGTTGAAATATTACTCGCTATCATGCCGAAAATCCCCATCGTAGCTGCCATACCCCACACGGAAGCCTCAACATTAGGCACCCCTGATTGTTGGCCGACTAATACCAGTACAGAAACTAACAATACCCCCCACCACGTTGCACCGACTTTTAACGTCATCGATACATTGCCTAATTTTCTTGAGAGCACGTTATTAAAGGAAAAAGCGACACTTCCTAATAGGGCAAGCCAATCTCCCGCTCCACTTGGCCAAGGCAAACCTATTTGTGGGTTCCAGAGCATCACCATAGATCCCGTAACCGCAAAACAGAACATAACAATGGCCTTCGGCGATAGGGTTTCACCTAACCACCAGCGGCTTAGTAATACTGACCAGATGGGCGATAAATAAAATAGTAGCATCACGCGCATTACCTCACCTTCTATCAAGGCAGTCAGAAATGCCACACTCGTTATACCTGCTGCTAATGCAAGACCTGCTAATTCCCAGTTAATCTGACTAAATAACCGACGCTTAATCATTAATGGGAAAGAAAACACTACCACTGATAAATACATCACGAATAAAGACCAAACAGCTGACATGCCAGCTTCATCTAATAAACGTAATGGATACCATATTAGCCCCCACATAGCAGCTGAAAATAACAAGCATAGTGTTGGTAGGTAAATTTCAGTCTTTAATTTTGTTGTCATTACATTTTTTAGTCTCTAAATAGAGCGCAATTATGGAAGATTTTGTCTAGTCATGAAAGCTATTAATAGAGAGAGTTTTCGTAACGGGACAATAACCCGTTATAATGGTCGGATTTTTCGCACTAGATATATTTTAATAATATGAATCCTGATTTATCACAGCTACATCCCTATCCATTTGAAAAATTGGCAGAGTTAAAAGCAGGATGTACACCACCCAAAGAATTAGCTCATATAGCACTCTCTATTGGCGAACCAAAACACCCGACCCCGGGCTTTATCACCGAAGCGGTCATTGAGCACTTACACGGCTTATCTACTTACCCGACTACTGCGGGCAGTCTAGAATTACGCAAAGCAATTAGTGAATGGTTGGATTTGCGTTTTAATCTCAATGGCAATATTGATTTTACCTCGCAAGTATTACCTGTTAACGGTACCCGTGAAGCCTTATTTGCCTTTGCTCAAGCCATTGTTGATCGTAGTAAGCCATCGCCATTAGTAGTTATGCCTAATCCTTTCTATCAGATATATGAAGGTGCCGCTATTCTAGCCGGAGCAGAACCACACTTTCTAAATTGCGATGCGGATAAAAACTTTATTCCTGATTTTGCTAATGTCTCTGACGATATATGGCAGCGTTGCCAGTTACTCTATTTATGTAGCCCAGGTAACCCAACAGGCGCCGTGATTGACCAGCAGACATTAACTTTACTGATTGAACTTGCTCATAAATATGACTTTATAATTGCATCTGATGAATGTTATTCAGAAATTTACCCTGATGGTGGTAATGCACCCGTTGGTTTACTAGAGGCTTCGGTTGCTGCAGGTAATAATGACTTGAGCCGATGCGTTGTATTTCACAGCTTATCTAAACGCTCAAATGCTCCGGGACTTCGTTCTGGCTTTGTAGCCGGCGATGCCAAAATATTAAAACATTTTTTACGCTATCGTACTTATCATGGTTGTGCGATGCCGCCATCAAGCCAAGCAGCATCTATTGTGGCATGGAACGATGAAGATCACGTTGCCTTCAACCGCCAGCTTTATACAGAAAAGTTCAATGCGGTATTAGAAATATTATCTCCCGTGCTAAATGTTGGTCTTCCAGAGGCTAGCTTTTATCTATGGGCTGAAACACCCATTAGTGACACTGAATTTGCTCGCCGTTTATTTGACGAACAAAATGTTACCGTCTTACCCGGCAGCTTTTTAGCAAGAGATACTGATAATGGCAACCCCGGACAAAATAGAATTCGTATGGCTTTAGTCGCCCCTATTGAAGAATGCGTCGAAGCAGCACATCGTATAAAACAACTTATTGAAAACTTGTAAATTCCAACTGGAGAAATTGTAAAATGAGCAATATTCAACAAATTATTGAAGAAGCATTTGAGCGTCGTGCTGAAATCACACCAGCTAATGCTGATGCAGAAGTACGTAATGCAGTTAACGAAGCATTAGCTATGTTAGACAATGGCTCTGCTCGTGTAGCAGAAAAGAAAGACGGCGACTGGGTTGTAAATGAATGGTTGAAAAAAGCAGTATTGCTTTCTTTCCGTTTAAACGACAACAAAATCATGGATGGTGGTGAAACTAACTACTACGATAAAGTTGATCCTAAATTTGCTAGCTTTACAGAAGCTGATTTTGATAAAGCAGGTGTACGTGTAGTTCCACCAGCAGCAGCTCGTCGTGGTTCATATATTGCTCCTGGTACTGTACTAATGCCATCTTACGTGAACATCGGTGCTTATGTAGATTCAGGCACAATGGTTGATACATGGGCAACAGTAGGTTCATGTGCTCAAATTGGTAAAAACGTTCACCTTTCAGGTGGTGTAGGTATCGGTGGCGTATTAGAACCTTTACAAGCTGGACCAACAATCATTGAAGATAACTGTTTCATCGGCGCACGTTCAGAAGTTGTTGAAGGTGTAATCGTTGAAGAAGGTTCCGTTATTTCAATGGGTGTTTACATCGGTCAAAGCACAAAAATCTTCAACCGTATGACTGGCGAAATCTCTTACGGCCGTATCCCTGCTGGTTCTGTTGTTGTTTCAGGTAACTTACCTTCTAAATGTGGTACGTACAGCCTTTACTGTGCAGTTATCGTAAAACAAGTAGATGCTAAAACATTAGGTAAAGTAGGTATCAACGAATTATTACGTGATATCTAAACCTAAAAGAAAATGATTAAATGGCAACGTGACCTCAGGTGATGTTGCCATTTTTTTATCCTCAGACCCAACATAAATAAATGAGATGTTAGCCACCATGATTTTATATGGCATTAAAAACTGCGATACCATCAAAAAAGCACGTCGTTGGCTGGAAGAAAATGATATTGCGTATACCTTCCACGATTTTCGTGTTGATGGTTTAGAGCAAGCAACTATCGATTCATGGCTTAAAACCATATCATGGGAAACTCTCGTTAACAAACGTAGTACTACATGGCGCCAAATAGATGATTCAGTTAAAGAATCACTCGATAAATTTACGGCTATTGAACTTATGTTAACTACCCCTACTATTATAAAACGTCCTGTACTCGTTGATGGTGATAGCTGTATGGTTGGCTTCAAAGAAGCCGATTACAACACTTACTTTGGAAAATAATATGTCTGAAACCCTTTCACTTACTGAAGACTTAATTAGCAGACCCAGTGTTACTCCAGATGACCTAGGTTGCCAACAGTTATTAGCCGAACGTTTAGAAAAGATCGGTTTTACGATTGAACACCTTCGCTTCGGGCAAGAAGGTGATTGGACAGATAATATTTGGGCACGCCGCGGCACTCAATCCCCTGTATTTGCATTTGCAGGCCATACAGATGTTGTGCCTACCGGACCCGTCGAAAACTGGTCATCAGATCCATTCAAGCCAGAAATAAGAGATGGTTTACTCTATGGACGCGGCGCTGCGGATATGAAAGGTAGTATTGCCGCTTTTGTGACAGCTTGTGAACGTTTTGTTGCCGAACATCCAACCCACCAAGGTAGTATTGCTTTTCTTATCACTAGCGATGAAGAAGGTCCTGCAACCGGCGGTACCGTTAAAGTAATTGAAACCTTAGAAGCTCGAGGCGAAAAAATTGACTGGTGCTTAGTCGGTGAGCCGAGTAGCACAAATAAATTGGGGGATATTGTTAAAAATGGCCGTAGAGGTTCACTTAACGGTTATTTATCTGTTAAAGGTAAGCAAGGTCATATTGCCTACCCTCACCTTGCCGAAAACCCTATTCACTTAATGTCACCAGCATTAACGCAACTGTGCAGTATCGAGTGGGATCAAGGTAATGAAGACTTCCCTCCAACCAGTTTTCAAGTCTCGAATTTAAACTCAGGTACAGGTGTTACCAATGTTATTCCTGGCACAGCTGAGATTATTTTTAACTTTCGCTATTCAACAGAAGTCACCCATGATCAATTGCAACAACGTGTTATTGACGTCTTAGATAGCCATAAACTCAATTATGATTTACGTTGGGAGTTATCAGGTAAGCCTTTCCGGACGGCCAGTGGTGCTTTAGTTGATTCAGTCAAAACAGCCATTAAATCTGTAACAGGCTATGACACAGAATTATCCACATCAGGTGGCACATCCGATGGTCGCTTCATTGCGCCAACTGGTGCTCAAGTGGTCGAATTAGGTCCACTCAATGCAACTATTCATCAAGTTGATGAATGTGTCTCTGTGTCTGATTTAGATTTACTTAGCGATGTATATCAAAGTATTTTAAAAAACTTGTTATAAAATAATAGTTAGACAAATAAGTTTAGGTAAGTATTATCTAGCCCAAAATTTTCACGGCATTTTAGTTTTTAAAATCTGGAACCAATGACTACAAGCAATCATTCAACTCGCATACTGTACCTGCTAACAGCTATTTTGCTGTTTATGCAGTCGTTTGCTATTTGGCATGATGCAGAACATAGCTTTCATGTAGAGACAGATCAATGTCAACGCTTTGAAAGTGTCAGTCATACTCCAACACTTGATCTTAACGCACCCGTTCTTGCTCAGTTTATAGCTCGATTCAGCACAGCTGAGCCAGTTTTCACTATCACCTATGCATCAAAACGCCTACGTGATCACAATGCTATTCGCGCTCCCCCTACTTTTTCATAGCCCATACAACTAACTCTTTATTTTTGCAGAAAAGATCCGTCTTCCAGCGGCTCCTTTGTGCACCTTACGCTATGAGAAAACAAAATGAATTTAATCAAAACACGCCTTGCAGTTTTAATTACTGCAACATTGGGTATTAACACACCTGTATTCGCTGATAACCTCAGCAGCTTAAAAGCTGAAATTGCTCAGATGCGTTCAGATTATGAACAACGTATTCAACAACTAGAACAACGTCTTGCGAAAACTGAAGCTAGCAGCGGTGAAGTAAAAAAAGACATCGCCTATGTGAAAGAAACCACTAGCAACATACCTGCATCAAAAAATAAAAATAACTTCAATCCAGCAATCAGTATGGTTCTGAATGGTACATTCAGTCAGTACCAAAATGATCCAGCTGACTATGCATTAGATGGTTTTTCCTTACAAGGCGAAGCAGGATTGCATGAAGAAGGATTCTCACTGGGTGAAAGTGAATTAACCATCAGTGCAAATATCGATCAGTCACTATATGGACAAGCTACGGTTGCTGTTCATGAACATGAAGGTCAGACTGAACTAGAAATTGAAGAAGCCTTCATTGAATCTTTGAGTTTAGCTAATGGAGTAACCGCTCGTGCCGGTCGTTTCTTCGCTCCCGTTGGCTACTTAAACCAACGTCATGTCCATACTTGGAACTTTGCTGATGCACCACTTATTTATCGAGGTCTATTTGGTAATCAGCTCTCAACTGATGGACTTAAACTTTCTTATATTCTGCCAACCGATCAGTTAATCGAGTTGGGCGGAACGGTAGGTGCAGGCAATAGTTACCCTGGTGGCGGAGAAGAAAGCGGAATTGGTGACTGGTTAATCTTCGCTAAAACAGGTGGTGACATCAGTATAGAAAGCAGTTGGCAAGCAAGCATTTCTCATTGGCAATCAAGCCCTGAAGCTCGAGCATACAGTGGCGACCATAATCATGGTGGAACTGTAGCAGCACCACCCGAATTTAACGGCGATACTGATATTACTAATATATCCCTCATCTATAAATGGGCTCCAAATGGTAATTTCCGTCAGAAAAATTTTAGCTTAATAGGTGAGTACTTCTACCAAAGTAATGATGGTTCGGTTTCTCATGAAGACGAAGGTGAATTTTCTACTTACGACGGAAAACAATCCGGTGCTTATATCGAAGGTATTTACCAATTTTCTCCTCAATGGCGTTCAGGCTTACGTTATGACTGGTTAAGTAGCGACCACAAAGGGTCAGATGTAGAATTATTAGGCGAAGTTGGGCTCCTAGGAAGTAAAGAACATCCTCAGCGCAGTAGTGCAATGGTTGAATATTTACCGAGTGAGTTCAGCCGAATTCGCGCTCAAGTCAATTTCGACCAATCTTCCGCTGATGATGATTTACAGCTGTTATTACAATATACAGTCAGTCTAGGCGCTCACGGCGCTCATAGCTACTAAGGAGAAATAATATGAAAAAGTTACTCGCATTATTGCCCTTGTTATTCAGTCATACTGTGCTCGCAGATATCCATATTTTTGCATGCGAACCTGAATGGGCGTCATTAAGTCAGGAGTTAGGTGGCGATAAAGTCACCGTCTTTGCAGCTACATCAGCATTGCAAGATCCTCACTTTATTCAAGCTAGACCCAGTTTAATTGCTAAAGCTAGACGGGCAGACTTATTAGTTTGTACTGGTGCTGGACTGGAATCAGGTTGGCTACCACTATTACAACGAAAAGCGGGCAATAGTAAAATACAAACAGGGTCTGATGGCTATTTTATGGCAACGGACTATATCCACTTAAAAGGTGTTCCTGCAGTATTAGATCGTAGTCAAGGTCATATTCATGCCGCAGGAAATCCACATATCCAGACTAATCCTGTGAATATTCAGAAAGTTGCGAAAGCTTTAAATGCTCGTCTGCAGCGAGTGGACCCTCAAAGTGCTGAATTTTATCAAAAAAATTGGGTGGATTTTAACGCTAAATGGATTGAGTCCATGCAAGATTGGCAACAACAAGCAGAGGCGCTAAAAGGCACTGCTGTTGTCGTTCAGCATGATAGTTGGCCCTATTTATTCGATTGGTTAGGCCTTGAACAAGTAGCAGTACTTGAATCTAAACCTGGCGTACCACCTAGTCTTAATGATTTGAATACTATCGTGAATACCTTGAAAAATAGCCCTGCAAAAATGGTAATTCATGCAGCGTATCAACCTGCTAGAGCAACTGATTGGCTAGTAAGTAAAACAGATATTAATAAGGTCACTCTACCTTTTTCAGTGGGTGGTACTGATAAAAGCAATGACTTATTCAGTCTGTTTGACAATACGATTCAACGTTTGCTGGATGCAAATAAATGATTTGGGATCAATTTGATCTAACACTAATTGTACCCGCCTTACTGGCGGGTGCATTAGTACTCTCTACGCATGTCCCTCTAGGGCAAGAGGTACTTAAGCGTGGCATAATTTTTATCGACATTGCAATTGCACAAATTGCTGCCTTAGGTGTAATTGCAGCCACTGTTCTAGGCGGTGAATTAGCGTCGTGGCAGATTCAATTTTGTGCAGGCTTGAGTGCGGTATTAGGAGCAGGGTTCATTCATTATCTCGAACAGTATCATGCAAAAGATCTAGAGGCTTTAATAGGGGTTCTATTTGTATTAGCCGCTAGTGGTGGATTAATTCTAGCTAGCTACGCTGCCAATAGCGATGAGTTATTACACGAACTATTAGTAGGACAGATTTTGTGGGTCAACACAGAACAATTACTGTGGGTGACGGCTCTTTATGCTCCCCTTCTTCTGCTATGGTTTACCAGTCGTACGAAGCGAAGCCCCCTACTCTTTTATTTAATATTTTCTCTCATTGTCACAGCCTCAGTGCAGCTAATCGGTGTTTATCTTGTCTTTGCAAGTTTGATACTACCTGCACTTGCAACCCAAACAATTAAGAATCCTAAAAAAAGATTGTTTTACGCTTATATAACAGGATTAACTGGGTTTATTTTAGGTTTATTATCATCAGTAATGTTTGACTTCCCTACTGGAGCAATCACAGTATGGATGCTATTACTAAGTTGCCTATTTGCTCGCCTATTATTCGCTAGAGCCATAACAAAAACTCTGGTAAAGTAAGGCTTTTAAAGATTTTCAAGGACGTATCATGTCAGAAGCAGTAATCAGCACCACTACACCAAAATTAATTTACATCTTATTTTTAGCAAATATCATCGTGCCATTTTTAGGTTTAATTGGTGTGGTTATGGCTTATGTAAATAAACAGGATGGCCCTGATTGGCTCCAAACTCATTACCAATTTCAAATTCGTACATTCTGGATTGGTTTATTGTATTTTTCCGTCGGCGCCTTATTGACTTTAGTACTTGTTGGTTGGCTTGTTATCTTATTAGCACTGGTTTGGTTAATTGTTCGTTGCGCCAAGGGTATGAAGTATTTAGATCAACAACAAGCTCACCCTAATCCAACCGGCTGGATGTTTTCATAAGTAATGTTAGAAATGATACGTCTTGCTATTACTGGTTAAAGTATTTGTCTTAGCAGTAAGTATATTTTTCCCCAGCATTGGCTGGTGTTATATGTTTACCTCGTGAAACTAAAAAGTCCCTATAATATTATGGGGCTTTTTTGTCTGTACTATTAGCTTTCGGTGTTATGAGTCCCGACGATAAATAGCTAAGGGACCATTCGCCTGTTCTGTGGGCATTATTTCCATTGTGGTGACATTGACATGCTGAGGTGTATTAACTAACCACCATACAGTATCAGCAATATCTTGAGCTGTTAATGCAACTGTACCTTGATAAACCTTTTCGGCACGTTGTTCATTAGCCTTAAAACGAACATTTGAAAATTCAGTTTCAGCATTCCCAGGCTCAATATTACTGACTCTAATTCCAGAGCCAAGTAAATCAGCTCTAAGGGCTAATGAAAACTGTTTAACAAAGGCTTTACTTGCACAGTAAACATTGCCACCAGGATAGGGCCAATTACCTGCTATTGAACCGATATTAATAATATAGCCTTGGCCACGCTTTCTCATCTTAGGTAACAACTTATGAGTACAATACATCAAGCCCTTAATATTGGTATCTACCATTTTCTCCCAATCATCTAAATTGGTTTGATCGGCAGGTTCTAGACCTAATGCAAGCCCTGCATTATTTACTAATACATCGATATCACTAAATTGGCTTGGTAAATTATCCAGAGTAGATTCAACTGCATTTCGATCAGTAATATCAAAACAACAGGTCGTCACTTTAGATGAGCCACCCAACTCGTCTTGCAATGCATCAAGACGTTGTTGTCGACGTCCAGTCAAAACTAACTGCCAGTCAGTATTCTGTGCAAATAAGCGAGCAATGGCCTCACCAAAACCCGATGTAGCCCCTGTAATTAAAATAGTTTTCATGATTTAGCTTTATGCTCTTTGTGCCAGAATTTCTAGTGCAGCAATTCGATATGCTTCAGCTAACGTTGGGAAGTTGAATGTACTCTCAACAAAAATATCAACATCTTGGTCTGCTAACATCGCCATATGACCAATATGAACCACCTCTGTCGAACCTTCGCCCACTAACATCACACCTAATATTTTTTTCCCTTGTGTATCAGCAACAATTTTCAACATGCCTTCAGTATTACCAGAGATCTGCCCACGAGCAACTTCTTCAAATTGAGCAGTGCCGACAAGCACATTACCGTACTTTTCTCTTGCCTGAACTTCAGTAAGGCCAACCGAAGACAGTTCTGGAATAGAATAAATTCCTGCGGGAATAAGCTGACTCATAGAACCAATTTTAATGCCTAAAGCATTACTGGCAGCACGTCGACCTTGCTCCATTGATGCTGAAGCTAATGACGGTGGTCCAATTACATCACCTGCAGCATAAATATTTGCCACCTCAGTGCAAAGCTCGTCATCAACACTTATCAAGCCTTTTTCATTTAATGCTAGCCCAGCATTCTCAAGCTGAAGACCGTTGGTATTAGCAATTCGACCCGCAGCACATAAGAGCTTCTGACTAGTAATGATAGTTCCATCAGCACATTCAGTAATAACATTGCTAATACCATCCCAATGTACTTTTTCGACATTTTTCTCACCTAACCAAGTGCCACCCATCGCTTTAAATGCTTTAACAAATGTATCGGTCATATCACTATCAAGAAAGCCAAGTGGTGTTGGGTAACGATCAATCATCGTAACCTTCACACCTAATGCTTGGAAAATACTCGCATATTCACTTGCGATAACGCCGCCACCTAATACCGTCAAACTAGACGGTAAATAAAGCATTGATAATATCGAATCACTATCAAAAATATGTTCATGATCGATGGGAATATTGTCTGGCTTACGTGGATAAGAACCAACAGCAATGATGATTTTATTCACGCTAAGATTCTTAGTTTCACCGCCCACTTTAGTAATTTTGATTGTATGCTCATCAACAAAGCTTGCGCGGCCATGGATACGAACAATATTATTACGATCGATTTGTTTTCTCATGTACTTATCATGAGACTTCAGTACCTCATCTAAACGATCGATCAGCGTGACCATTTCTGTTTCTTCTGACAAATGAAAGTCAGCTAAAGCAGCATTCTGGCGCATATGTTTTACGCGTAATGCATTTTCGCGTAATGTTTTAGATGGGATAGTGCCTTTATGTACACACGCACCGCCAAACAAGCTATCGCGCTCAATAATAGCAACTTTTTGTCCAGCCTTTGCAGCCTGTACGGCTGACTTCTGCCCAGCAGGTCCACTACCAATGACTAAGACATCGTAATCAAATTCATTTGTGCTCATGATGATAACCCTTCCAATCTTTGTGCAACAGAATCAGTCTTAGTTAACAATTCTTCTACTTCATCTTGATATAAATTCAACGTTTCAAACACCGGAAGCCCCAATAACACTTCACGGTCAAAGTTTTCCGGAGCAAGCATATTGTTTGCAAATTTAGACCCTGCAATAATTTGTGCCGCATGATTTTCAATAGCAAGACTGCTACGGCTATCCGTATAAGAATCAATCGCTTCAATAACTAGAGTAGGCATTTTCCACCTATTAACTACTGCTTTGCTTACTTGATAACAATATGTATTTTCTAGCTGATGAACATCAGCATCACTGAGCTCAATGTGTTCTTGTTTAGCAAGATCAAGAATAGTCTGTAAAACAGCTGGACGACCAATTGAGTGCAACAAGCCAGCTAAGAATGCAACCTCAACATTACTTCGACACTGCCGAGCAACTTCTTTTGACCAAAGAGACGTGGCTAAGGCATGCTGCCAGACCCCAGAAACATAGTCTTCATAGCCAGGAGTATTAAACATTTTAGCGCCAATAGCCGCTGTTAAAGCTATTTCACTAATTGTAGCCATGCCTAGACGTGCAATGGCTTGTTGCAATGACACTAAGTTAGAAAGAGGTGTATAAGCAGCAGAATTTGCTATACGCATCACATGTCCAGCCAAAGATTGATCACTTTGTATGAGCTGAGCCATCTCACTTGCATCTGAATCGGTACTTTGGGCTAACAGCAACGCTTTATTAGCGACTTCAGGTAACATGGGTACTTCTATGCCACCACGATTGATAAGCTGTTTTAGGGACTCTTCTATTAACTGTACCTGCTCTGACATTTATTATCTCTCTATTTCGTTATACTTCTTATTATATTTAGCTACTAAACTTAATCATGCGCCTTCCGAAAAGACGATTGTGCGCCGCCCAGAAATAATAATGCGGTGCTCAATATGTGCTTTGACTGCTCTCGCTAAAACCAAACGTTCTATATCTTTACCGATCATAACTAAATCTTCAGGGCTATTGCCATGCATGACTCGCTCAACATCCTGTTCAATAATAGGACCTTCATCTAAATCTGCTGTCGCGTAATGAGAGGTTGCACCAATAATTTTTACGCCTCGATCATAGGCTTGGTGGTATGGCTTAGCACCTTGGAAGGCAGGTAAGAAACCGTGATGAATATTAATAACTCGACCAGCGTGCTGTTTAACAAATTGTTCCGATAAAATTTGCATATAACGAGCCATTACAGTTAAATCGATGGAATATTCTTCTAATAGCGCATTAATTTGTGCTTCTTGTTGAGGTTTTGTATCTTTAGTAATTGGCAAGTGATAAAAAGGCTTATTAAACTGTTTCGCTACCGACTCTAAGTCATTGTGGTTACCAATAATGACTGGAATTTCACACTTGAGTTCACCTTCGAGTTCTCGTAACAATAAGTCATAAGGGCAATGTGATGCTCTGGTCACCAATAAAGCCACACGATAAGGTTTATCAGAATAACGTACCGACCAAGTAAGCCCCAGTGTTTGTGCAAAACTACTAAACTGAGCTTCTAGCTCACTGCGTTCAATACTTGAATTATCTTCCAATTTGATTCGCATGAAATACTGACTGTCTTGAACATCAGTGTATTGCTGACAATGAAGAATATTAAAGTCACGCTCTGAGAAAAAACTGGTAATTCCAGCTACTAGACCTTTCTGATCAGGGCATTGAATAAGAAAAACAATGTCATTCATTTAATAAACTGTCCCAAAAAAAATTGATGTAATCGCACTTTACCACTAAACACGAGCTATGAGTATTCGTTGTATTTATCAGATCGCCCTTTTACTTTTTCAACAGGATATTTAAGTGCATTTTTATGAATCTTTTTATTCACTACCTCATTAATATCGATGCCAATATCATGACAAAGATAACTTAAATAGGCGACTACATCTGCCACTTCATCCTCTAAATCAACGCGTTTATCTGAGTTTAACTTTGCAGCAATCTCTTGATCACTTTTCCATTGAAACCACTCTAATAATTCTGATGCCTCAAGTGACAATGATATAGCTAAGTCTTTTGGCGAATGAAACTGTTCCCAATCACGCTCACGGCGAAATTCAATCAGTTTTTGTAATAATTCAGGCTTTATCATAATCTAAAAACTCATTTACTTTTATTAAAAAGGCTTGGGGTTGTTCCGCATGCACCCAGTGTCCTGCTTTTTCAATCGTATGTACTTCTGAATTGCTATAGAGTGATGAAATCTGTTCAATATCTTCATTAAGAATATAATTAGAACGACTACCTCTAATAAAACATGCTGGGATTGTAATTATCTGATTCTCACATACAGCTTGTAGAAGTTGTGGGTAGTTATCAAACAAGCCTTGTAGGTTTATACGCCAAGTAACCATATCACCAGTAATATCTAAATTCATTAACAAAAACTGACGTATTGCTTTATCAGTAATAGTCTTAGCTAAGACGGCATCGACTTCATTACGTTTCGAATATAAACTAAGATCAAGTGATAATAGGGCCTTGAAAATCACATCATGTTCTTGCTGGTACTGCTTAGGTGCAATATCTACGACGACCAATTTGTTACAATAATCTGGATAGTAATGACTAAATGCCATTGCCACTTTACCGCCAACGGAATGGCCAATTAAATCAATGTTGCTAATTCTCAGCTCTTGTAAAAGTTCCGCTATATCTTCCGCCATTAACTTATAATTTTGCTCAGTGCTATGTGGTGAACGACCGTGATTACGTAAATCCACGGTTATTACTTGTGCATGCTCACTTAACTGCTTCACTATCATGCGCCAGTTATCCAAGGAACCAAATAAACCATGAATGATTAGAACAGGCCGACCATGACCATTTATTTGATAATGCAATTTCATTGATTCAATGCTTTTCCATGATTGGTGTTTATAATAGTGTCATTTTAAGACAATTGGAGAGAATTTGTGGAAGATGAAACAGTTTTAGTTATGTTGGTTCAACAGTATGCAGGTAAGTATGGGATTACATTTAGCTCAAAACATTTAGATGACCCGGATAAAAAAGCCCAACTTATCAGCTTGATCCAAGAATCATTAGCAGGAAAACGTGGGCCTGTAACCGATGATGATCTCATATAACATTGTGCTAACAAACAAAAAGGCCACCGTTAAAGGTGGCCTTTTTGTTTAAGCGAATAATGAATTAGTCTTCTAGTTTTTCAAATACAAGACTCGCATTGGTGCCGCCAAAACCAAAACTGTTAGACATAATTGTTTTTAAGCCGGCATTATCTTTACGTTCACGAATAATTGGAACACCAGTCGCTTCAGGATCCAAATTATCAATATTTGCTGATGCAGCGATGAAATCATTTTCCATCATCAATAAGCAATAAATTGCTTCTTGAACACCAGCAGCACCAAGAGAATGGCCTGATAATGATTTAGTTGAACCTACGATTGGAGCTTGCTCACCAAATGCTTGTTTAACCGCTCCTAATTCCGCTAAATCACCAACAGGTGTACTCGTCCCGTGAGCATTAATATAATCAATTGGCTTATTAACCGTTGATGTTGCGAGTTGCATACAACGGATCGCACCTTCACCTGATGGTGCAACCATATCGTAACCATCTGATGTTGCTGCATAGCCTGTCAATTCAGCGTAAATTTTAGCGCCACGAGCCTTAGCATGTTCGTATTCTTCTAAAACAACTACACCACCACCACCAGCGATCACAAAACCGTCACGATCTGCATCGTAAGCACGCGATGCTTTCTCTGGTGTGTCATTGTATTTTGTCGATAATGCACCCATCGCATCAAACAAAGAACTCATCGTCCAATGCTCTTCTTCAGCACCACCAGCAAAAACAATATCTTGTTTTCCTAACTGAATTTGTTCCATTGCATTACCAATACAATGAGCACTTGTTGCACATGCAGAAGACATTGAATAGTTCACACCTTTAATTTTGAAAGGTGTTGCTAAACATGCAGATGTAGTACTACCCATTACTTGTGTAACACGGTATGGTCCAACACGTCGAAGACCTTTGTTACGCAAAATATCAGCAGCTTCAACTTGATTAGATGATGAAGCTCCACCTGACCCCATCACTAAACCTGTACGTGGATTAGATACTTGCTCTTCGGTTAAGCCTGAATCATCAATTGCTTGTTTCATTGAGATGTAAGCATAAGCTGCCGCATCTCCCATGAAGCGTAAAATTTTGCGGTCGATATGTTCTTTAAAGTCAATATCAACACTACCTGCAATATGACTACGAAAGCCCATATCAGCATATTCTTGTTTAAATTTAATGCCTGATCGGCCAGTTCGAAGAGATTCAGTAACTGTTTCAGCATCAAGCCCTAAGCAAGAAGTAATACCTAAACCTGTGACAACAACACGTTTCATATAGAGTTTCCTAAAAATCTTCTGTAGATGTGAACAAACCTACACGTAGGTCTTTCGCTGCATATATTTCTCGACCATCAACTGATACCGTTCCATCAGCAATAGCTAAAACTAATTTACGTGCAACAACACGTTTTAAATCAATTTTGTAGGTCACTTTTTTAGCGGTTGGCAATACTTGTCCGGTAAACTTAACTTCACCAGAACCTAATGCACGGCCACGACCAGGATTTCCATCCCAAGCCAAGAAGAAGCCAACTAGCTGCCACATAGCATCTAGCCCCAAACAGCCAGGCATAACAGGATCACCAGGAAAGTGACAATCGAAGAACCATAAATCAGGAGTGATATCTAATTCTGCAATGATTTCACCTTTGCCGTACTTACCACCCTCATTTGAAATATGAGTAATGCGATCCATCATCAGCATATTTGGTGTTGGTAATTGTGCATTTCCAGGGCCAAACATTTCCCCTTGACCACATTGTAAAAGCTCTTCGTATGTATAGGATGATTGATTACTCATAGATTCTTCTTAAAGTGTCCTTTAATTAGGTAAGTGCTAATAATATCATGCCCAGTTGAAAACAAGAAAAATTCATCTTGTTTGTACCTAAACTTCTGCTTAAAAAAAAGCCATGGACTAATAAGCCATGGCTATATACGATATTTAAAGTTTAACTATTCTTTATTATCACTTACTTGTAGTGCGGTTTCAGGTAATTGTATTTGTAAATTAACTAACAACTCCCCCATGCTATTCAGTACGCGGTATATTGCAAATAATTCATCATATTGAGCATTTACAAGTGCTTGGCTTGCGACGAACAGCTCATTTTCTGAATCTAATAAGTCTAATAAAGTACGCTGCCCTAGACTAAACTGCTGTCTATATGCATCACGTGAACGAAGGCTTGATTCTACATGAGCCTTAAAGTATTGCATTTGATTTTTAACAGTCTGTAATGCATTCCAGGAGAACCGGACACTTTGCTCAACTTGTCGATGTGTATTATTACGAATTTCTGTCGCTTGGTTAATTCGGTATGCAGTCTCTTGACGACGTGCACTATCTTTACCACCATTTAGCAGGTTATAGCGAAGACGAAACATGGCAGTTACATCGTTATCATGCCCATTGACACCATTCAAATCATTATTAGCCGTTGTTCCAATTTCTAAATTCACTTTTGGATAAAATGCTGCTGCTGCAGTGTCATGCTGAGCATTAGCTTCTTCAATATTCGCATTCGCGGACTTAAGAACTGGATGATTATCGATTGCTTTGGATATAGCTTCATCAACAGTGTCAGGTAAAACAGAAGAAGATAACTCTGGCTCATTTAAGCTATCAGGCTGTTCACCGATCACACGTAAATATGTAGTTTCTTGATCTCGTAAGTTGCTCTCTTGTGCAATTAAATTTGCTCTCGCTAAGGCCAAACGACCTTGGCTTTGATCCATATCAGCTTTTCTACCAACTCCTCGCTCACTACGTAAGGTTATTTGGTCATGCGTACGTTCATGAGCTTCAAGATTAGTGGCTGCAAGTTCAACTAAATGTTGGCGGCGTAATACATTGAGATATGCTTCAACAGCTTCTAAACCTGTGTTTTCAGCAGTTCCGAATACAGCATAAGATTGCGCTTTCTCGATAGCAGTAAAACGACGTACTTCATTAGTGGTTTGCATTCCATCAAAGAGCATTTGATTAAAATTTAAACTTGCTTCATCTCTATTCATATGAATATTTTTATGAGAACTAGCCGTTCGAGTACTTGGACTATCCGTTGATTCAAATCCTGTCCCGATTGCAAGTTCTATAGTAGGAAAATAACCTGCTTCGGCCTGTTTTATTTGTTCTGATGCAGCATTACGTTCATAACTAGCCGCTAAAACATCCGGATTAGTTGTTACGGCATTACTAACCGCTTCTTGAATTGTAACTGCATAAGCACTCGACTGAGCTAATAAGCTAATCGTGACGATTTGAGCAACTTTATTTAACATCATAGTTCAGTACCCAATTAAAAAATATTCAATTACCAAGAATAACATAATTTATTCATTAACCTATAACGCAGAGAACTTAACGTAAATCACGGAAAAATATAGCCAATGAGAGCCTATCTCTAATACCCATTTTTTGAAAAATAGCGGTTAAATGAGACTTAACGGTTCGTTCAGTAATTTCCATTTCAATAGCAATCTTTTTATTGGTTGCTCCATGACTCACTAACTCCGCGACTTGATGTTCTTTAGGGGATAAGGAGTCAAGTGCTTGCTGCTGCTGTTCAGTAATTTGAGGAGTTTGGCTGAGCGCATCAATTAACCCTGAAATAACATGACGTTCGATCCATACTTCTCCCATCAAAACACAACGAATTGCTGTCGATAAATTATCAACTGAGCTTGAATAATCAAAATAACCTCGAGCACCTTGTTTTAGTACTGTGATTTGCAGCTCACTTGAACAGTGGTCACCAATAATCAAAACTCGAGCATTAGGAAAAGCAGCTTTTAATTGTGCAAGCTTTTCAGCCTGATTTTCGCCAAGTAACTTGTAGTCGCACAAGACTAATGCAACATCCTCATTTTCAGAAGCTGATAAACAGGCATCTACACCTTGAAAAAAATTCACTTGATATTGAGAGCTAACGTTACTATTTATTGATTTAGATAATGCTTGGTCATCAATAATAATATTTAAGTTTTTCTTAGCACTCACGGTCATCTTTCTCTCAAAGCCTCGTTTTTAGCTTTCAAAATTGGTTTCAATAAATAATCTAACACTGTTTTTTTGCCTGTGAGAATATCTACTGTTGTTGTCATTCCAGGTATGATTTTCAATTTTCCTTTATTACTTTCAATATAATTCTTATCTGTACGCAAGTAAATTTGATAAAAACTATCTCCTTGTTCATCAGTAATTGTATCAGCACTAATTCTTTCTAATTTCGCTGGTAAACCACCGTATATAGAAAAATCATAAGCAGTTAACTTGATCATTGCTTCTTGGCCAGGCCTCAGAAAAGCGATATCTGCAGGTCTAATTTTAGCTTCTACTAGCAAATTATCTTCAATAGGGATAATTTCCAGCAAGTCCATCCCAGGTTGGATTATGCCACCTACAGTATTAATTTTAAGCTGATTGATTGTACCTCTAACAGGTGATCTTACCTGAGTTCTAGTCACCCGATCTTGCGATGAAATGGCACTCTCTCTTGTTCGTTGTAATTCAGCATTCACATCTGAATACTCTCTGGCAGCCTTTGCCTTAAATTGTAATGTTTGTTCTTCAATTTTTTGATTAATTTCATTCAACGACGATCTAATTCTTGGTATCGCCAAGCGATTGGCTTCCATTTCACCATGTAAATCATTAGCTGCACGTTTTAACCTTAATAACTCTACCTCAGACATAACTCCAGCGGCAACTAATGGCTCTGACATCTTCATTTCTTTACTACTCAAGTCATAACTTTTCTTTAGTTGAGCTTGTTTAGCGCGACGTTCGACTAACTCTTGTTGTTTTTGTGCTATTTGCTGTTTAAGCACTCTTGAGCTAGAGTTCAATTCATTCTGTCTAGATTGGTATAGGGCTTGTTCACTTGCCGCCAACTGAGGGCTAGACTCGACAACTTCTTTAGGCACTACAAACTGAGTACCACTGCTTTCTGCTTTTAGCCGCACACTTCGGGCCAGTAGTTCATATCGTTTTAGTTCATTTTCTCTGAATGAAGATGAAAAGCGCGTATCATCTATTTTCAATAATACCTGACCCGCTTGTACTTCTTGGCCTTCAGAAACAAGTACCTCGGCCAAAATCCCCCCCTCCAAGTTCTGTATCACCTGAACTTTACTTGATGGGATAACCTTACCCTCTCCACGTGTAACCTCATCTAGGCTTGTGTTATATGCCCAAAAGCCTGCCGCAACAAAAAAAGCCAGGATTAAAAAAAGTAATGCATGCCCAGCACGGTGAGCTGATTCCAATGTTGCTGCACTTACTTCAGACATAAACTCTGCATCGTCAGGATGCGTGTTTTTAAACCATGCCATCACGCTCTATCCTTTAGATACTTTGATATGACCCTGCTTAAGGGATTCTAAAATCTGGTCTCGCGGCCCATCTGCAACTAAATGACCTTGATCCATAACAATAATTCTATCGACTAAACTCAAAAGCGATGCCTTATGTGTCACTAAAAGTAAGGTTTTATCTGCTAGCTGACTCATTAAGTTAGATTTAAATTGTTCTTCAGTACTGTTATCCATAGCATTGGTAGGTTCATCCAGAATTAGCATAGGAGGGTCTAATAATAGCGCTCTGGCAACAGCAATACTTTGTCGCTGACCTCCAGACAACCCCTCTCCTCGTTCACCAACAGGTAAGTCAAACCCTGCTGGATGTCGATTAACAAATTCAGTGACACCAGCTATGCCAGCCGCTTTCAATACCGCAACATCATCAGCAAAAGGAGCCCCCATAACAATATTATCCCTGACACTACCATAGAATAAATTAACGTCTTGCGGTGCATAGCCAACATTGCGGCGAAGATCCACAGGATCAATCTGCCTAATATCAGTACCATCTAGCAATATAGCACCATTCGTTGGCTCATAAAGACCTAATAATAACTTCTCAACAGAGCTTTTACCTGATCCTATGCGCCCTATAAATGCAACTTTTTCTCCTGGCGAAATTGAAAAAGAGACATCTGACAAAGCATCAATTGGTTGCTCAGGATACCGAAACGTTACATTCTTAAATTCAACTTTTCCCGCAAACTCTGAACGATGTAAAAACTCTCTGCCTGTAGGACGTTCAACAGGTAGGCTCATCAAATTATTGAGTGAGTTAAGTGCCGCTTTTGATTGGTGCCAGCGAGTTAATATTCCAGCGACTTGACCAAGTGGTGCAAGTGCTCGACCTGTCAGTAAAGTACTAGCAATGAGCGCCCCCATTGTAATTTCACCTTCCGATATTTTATAAACACCGAAAACAACGATACTGACTGAGGCCATCTGCTGAACAAAGGCAGTAAAATTAACTGCCGCTGATGATAATAGTTTTACACGTTGGCCAAATTTTGAAATGAAACCAATTGTTTGTTCCCACTTTCTCTGCACTAAAGATTCAGCACCTATGCTTTTGATTGTCTCCAAGCCTGTGAGGGTCTCTATTAAAGTGGCACTTTTCTGGCCTGAGTAGCGAAATAATTGCTGTACTGTTCGGCCGAGTGGGACTTGAATAACTAGGCCGACTATCAAAACCAATGGAATCGCAGCTAAAGGCACATAAGCTAACTCCCCAGAGATAGCCCAGATAACTCCTATAAATAAAAACGCAAATGGTAAATCGATTAATGTTGTGATGGTTGTCGAGGTAAAGAACTCTCGAAAGGACTCAAACTCTTGCATATTATTTGCAAAAGAACCTACTGAATTTGAGCGAGAAGCCATTTTAATGCCCATCACTTTTTCAAATATTGTTGCAGATAAGATCACATCTGCTTTTTTACCTGCCATATCAATAAAATAGCCACGTAGAGTACGTAGTAGTAAATCAAAGATAAAAACAGTCGCAACACCTATTGCAAGTACCCATAACGTTTCAATCGCATGATTAGGTACCACGCGGTCATATACATTCATGATAAATAAGGGTGAAGCAAGAGCAAACAAATTGACCAAAATAGAGGCTAAAAAAACCTCACCATAGATAGGCCAGAATTTAACAATCGTACCCCAGAACCAATGCTTAGTTCTTGGAATAGCTGAATTATCTGTACGTTGATCAAATTTATGAACAGCTTTAATGAATATTGCATAGCCGTTATAGGCTGATTCTAACTTCTTTAGATCAATTTCTGACTCGCCATCACCTGCTTCTGGGAATATCACCCTCGCCTTAGAATCATTAATCTCGAGCAAAATGCATGCTGTACTATTTTCTAATAATAGAACAGCTGGTAACAAGAGATTTGAGATTTTATGAAGTGGTCGTTTAACGACTTTCGATGATAGACCTGCGCGCTCTGCTGCACGAGAAAATAGTTTTGGAGTAAGTTTATTATCAACCAGAGGTAAACCATGTATTAATGATTCAGCACTGTGTGGTTTATGGAGAAGTTTGGTTAATACAGTTAAACAGGCTAGGAGCGGATCATCAAGTGTCTGCTGTCCCTCATCAGCATCCCATTGTTTATGCTCTTCTTGTATTATATTTGACTCTTCAGACATACTTATTAGCTTCTTTCTTCTTAAAATATAATCAATATTTAAACTGCAACTAACAGTAACACATAAACTTTTATATGTAACTTGTTAAGTATAATGGATTTTCACTAGAAAAGTCAGGCGATTTTCAGTTTAATGTTTCAGGATGTAAAGCTAATTAGAGTAAGATGTTACATGATATTATTGCTAGTAAAACGAGTCATAGATAATCCGTTTATGGCAAATAAATAAGGACTGCCAACATGGCTTATATAACTCGAAATCAAGAAGGTGACATTACAGCCATCCATGAAACAGCGCAGACTGATACTCAAGAATATCTGTCGCTCGACAGTCCTGAAATTATTGAATTCATCCGTCAATCAGCTACAGATAATGACATCAAAACCATACTGTCATCTTCTGATGTGGCATTAGTTCGAGTTCTTGAAGATCTCATTAATACATTAATTGATAAAAAAATCATATTATTCACTGACTTGCCTGATGCTGCACGAGAGAAGTTAGCTAACCGAGAGCAAATTCGTGGTCGCTTACACTCTCTCGAAAACCTTATGTCAGATGACGAAGGTATTTTATGACTTAGACTTACCAGCCCAAGGACGCTGAGGCGTTCTACTATCAATCTGTTTCTTTTTTCTGTCTTTGAAAGGATTATCACCTTTCTTAAATTCAATCACAATTGGTGTGCCATGTAACTTGAGCACATCACGGAATGTGTTTTCTAAATAGCGTTTATAGCTATTCGGCGTCGCATCTGTCTGATTGCCATGAATAATAATTCTAGGTGGGTTTTTACCGCCAAGATGTGCATACCTAAACTTAATTCTTCGTCCATGAACCAATGGGGGTTGGTGATCAGCAACAGCATCTTCTAATACACGAGTAAGTCTTGGCGTTGGAATTTGTGCCATTGCTGACTCATAAGCCTGTTTTACTGATTTGAAAAGTAAGCCAACACCACTACCATGAAGCGCTGAGATAAAGTGTGTATTAGCAAAGTTTAAGAAAGGTAAACGACGCTCAATATTTGTCGTTACCCATTCGCGTTCTGACTTATCTAAACCATCCCACTTATTAACAGCAATGACTACAGCTCGACCACTTTGGATAATTAATCCCGCGAGGTGAAGATCTTGTTCAACAATGCCTTCATGGGCATCTAATACCAGCAACACCACATTGGCATCTTCTAAAGCCTGCAGTGTTTTTACAATACTGAATTTTTCCAGCATCTCTGAGACTTTAGAGCGTCTTCTAACACCTGCGGTATCTATTAAAGTGTATTCTGTTCCATCTTTTTCAAACGGAATATGAATACTATCTCGCGTTGTACCGGGCTCATCAAATGCAACTACACGGTCTTCACCCATAATGCGGTTAACCAATGTAGATTTACCTACATTAGGACGTCCCAGTACAGCTAAGCGGATTCTACCATCGTCATTCAGCTCATTATCATCATCTGATGCTGTTGCTATCACGCTAGGCATCTCTTCTTTCAATGTTGAAAGAAGATTGGCAAGACCTCGCCCTTGGGAAGCGGAAATAACTTGGGGTTCTCCTAGGCCAAGAGCATAAAACTCTGCAGCCATCATTTCTTTAGTTTCACCCTCTGACTTATTAACTATCAGAATAGTTGGCTTACCAATCGACCTCAATTTTTGTGCAACATTTTCATCGTCAGCAACCAAGCCAGCCCGCCCATCAACTAAAAAGAAAACAATATCAGCTTCCTCAATAGCAAGATCTGCTTGTTTCCGCATCAAATCTGACATATTGTCAGATTGAGCCGTTAAGCCGCCGGTGTCAATAATTATAAAGTCACAACCTTCATTTTTTACATCACCATAAATTCGATCACGCGTTAGACCTGAGAAGTCAGCAACTAGTGCATCACGGCTACGTGTTAGGCGATTAAATAAGGTTGATTTACCAACATTTGGGCGGCCAACTAAGGCTACTACAGGTTTCATAATTACTTGATCCGAAATGCAGTTAAAGTACCATCAGATGCAGTTACGAACACTAAATCATCTTTTACTACGGGTTTACTTCGAATTGCTTCATCAGCAATTCTCTTACGAGCAACAAAACGACCATCTTCACGAGAAATCCAGTGAACAAAGCCTTCAAAATCACCAACAATAACATTTTCACCAACAATAACTGGTGCAGTTACTTTTCTACGTAATAAGCGAGTTTGTCTCCATAAAGCATCACCCGAACCATCTTGTACGGACCAAACATAATCACTTTCATCGCTCACATAAACACTATAACCGGGATCAACATCAAGTCCTGTACGTGAAGAAAAATCACGATACCAAAGTACTCTTCCTGAATTCAGAGAAACACCGGCTAATCTGCCATGAAATGCAACAACATACACCACATCATCTGCAATAACTGGAGTTGAATCAATATCAACCAAGCGATCCAATTCTGTACGGCCTCGAGGAACAGCTACACTTGTTTCCCAAACAACTACGCCATCATTCAATGAGAGGGCGACTAATTTGCCATTTGCATAACCAGAAATCACCATCTCACCTGAAATAACTGCTTCACCCGCTCCTCTTAAACTTAATAGAGGAACTGCACGCTGGTAACTCCAAAGACGCGTACCATCTTCACTAGATAAACCCGTCAATCGCCCATCAGCAGTACGAGCAACAACAACACCGTGAGCTGCTTTTGCTGGAGATAAAATCTCACTTGTTAATTGTTTTTTCCATTTAACTTCGCCACTCAACTCATCAAGAGCAATTAACTGTCCTTTTTTAGTTCCGATAAGAACTAGGCCATCTCCTCCACCAGCGCCTGTGGCAACAGGAACATCAAGACCAGCTTGCCATAATGTTTTGCCAGACATACTTGCATAACTAGTCACATCACCTTCATAGTCAACAGCGATAATAGCATCACCTTGAAGCCATGCTCCTAATTGACTGTAATCATCACCGGCACCACTACCAGTATCAGTTGACCAAGCAATAGTAGGCTCGAATTCAGGTGTAAACTCCACCAATTCAGAAGGAAGTGCGACGTAGACTTCATCTTCAAACCATGAGCAAGCTGTCAACAACAAGCTAATAGATAACAGTACGCTGATTCGAATTGAACTAACCATTATTTGAGGCCACCACATCGTCAAGTTTGATTTGAAGGATCTGCTGGCGAGGTTCGCCTTGTTTGATAGTGAACAATGCCTGCTGATAAGCTGTTCTTGCCTGATCCGGTTTTGCTTGTTCAATGTAAATATCACCTTTTAGCTCTGACCACAAAGATGAAAATGCATCTGATGATGCTTTATCAGCTAAGAGTAAAGCCTCATCGAATTTACTGTCTAAAAACAATACTTGCGCTAATCTTAGTTGAGCAAGTTCTTTATGAGCAGATAAATCAGCATTAGAAACAACCCAGTTTAGATATGTCTGTGCCGCAGCATTATCATTATTTTTAACAGCATTGGATGCCATATCAAATGCTGAAAATATAGAATAAGGGCTTGTTGAAAAATCAGTAAACAAATTATCTGAGGCTGCTGCTGCAGTAATACTATCCCCATTAGCCAAGGCTCTTGATACTTGTTGATATGCATGTGAAGCTTTCAGTGCTTGTGTACTTTTATAATCGACCCAGTAGCGGCCACCAAAGACAGCTAACGCAGTAGCCACACAAGCAATGATGACTGAACGTCCATTATCACGCCACCACTGTTTAATCTCTTCGCCTTTTTCATCATCCGATGCATAAATATCCATCTTCTGTCATTCCTCAAATATTCGACTGAACAAAAGACTAATTATACGTTGATCTGCCCAAAAATGTGGATATGTCGTTGCAAATGAATACAGCGCACCATTTCAAACCAGAAACACCTTAAGCGCACCTTTTTAGAGCAAAACAACTTAATCATCATGCTGATAGACCTAATAAGTTATTGTTTTATATATAAACACCATTATGGTGCGACAATTGCACTAAATTAAGGCTAATTAATTCTAACTAATAAGGATAGTACATCGTGCAAAATTCTTCTGATGTCCTGTTTATATTGCTTGGCGCCATTATGGTGCTCGCAATGCATGCAGGCTTTGCTTTTTTAGAGGTGGGGACCGTTAGGAAAAAAAATCAGGTCAACGCCCTCGTTAAAATAATTATGGACTTTGCTGTTTCCACAATAGCTTACTTTTTCATCGGTTATGGTATTGCCTATGGCATTAGCTTTTTCCAAGCTGCACCCGCATTAGTCGAATTCAATGGCTATGCCCTTGTAAAGTTCTTCTTTTTACTCACCTTCGCTGCTGCAATTCCAGCTATCGTATCAGGTGGTATTGCGGAAAGAGCTAAGTTTAACCCTCAACTGATTGCCACTTTTCTAATTGCAGGTTTTGTATATCCTCTATTTGAAGGCATTAGTTGGAATGGTTTATTTGGCTTTCAGCAATGGTTAGAAACAAGCTTTGGTGCTGGCTTCCATGATTTTGCGGGATCAGTCGTTGTTCATGGTGTTGGTGGTTGGATTGCACTAGCAGCTATTTTACACCTAGGCCCACGTCATGGTCGTTATGGTAAACAAGGTCAAGTCTTTGCTCACCCGCCATCAAACATACCTTTTTTAGCGTTAGGTGCATGGATCCTTACTGTCGGTTGGTTTGGTTTTAACGTTATGTCTGCACAAGAAATCGGAGGTATCAGCGGTTTAGTTGCAATCAACTCCCTTATGGCAATGGTCGGCGGCACGCTCGTAGCTTGTCTTGTCGGCCGTAATGATCCAGGTTTCGTTCATAACGGGCCATTAGCAGGTCTCGTTGCCGTTTGTGCTGGTTCAGACATTATGCATCCTCTTGGCGCTCTCGCGACAGGTGGTATCGCAGGAGGCCTGTTTGTCTTCATGTTCACCATGACTCAAAATAAATGGAAGATTGATGATGTTCTTGGTGTATGGCCACTACATGGTTTATGTGGGGTATGGGGAGGAATAGCTGTAGGAATTTTCGGGCAGCTTAGCATGGGTGGCTTAGGTGGCGTGAGCATGCAGTCACAAGTTATAGGTACGCTATTAGGTATTGCTATCGCCTTTATAGGTGGTTATTTAGTATATGGTGTATTGAAACTTGCTCTAGGCCTACGCCTTTCTCAAGAAGAAGAATATAATGGCGCTGACTTGAGTATTCACAAAATCAGTGCAACACCCGCTAACGACTAGATCAAAGAGAACCGGTAGTAGCCATGTGCTACTACCGGATTATTCCGCCGTCTTGTTCTGATAAGAAATCTAATAATAATGTGATTTCTGATTCTTCTTGCCCCATTTCTGAAAGCTTCACATCGGCTTCTTCTATGCGTAAGCCTGAGCGATAAAGTATTTTATAAGCCTTACGGATATTCTTAATTTGGACATCTGAAAAGCCTTGGCGTCGCAAGCCTTCAACATTACAACCAATAGGTTTAGCCATATGCCCAGATACGAGGACATAAGGTGGTACATTTCGAGAGATAACACTTCCCATCGCACTGAATGAGTATGATCCCATTGAATTAAACTGGCTTACTAATGTAAAGCCACCTAATATAACAAAGTCTTTAAGGATGACATGGCCTGCTAAGGTCGCATTATTAGCAAGTATATTATTACTTCCGATAATGCAGTCATGAGCAATATGAACATAAGCCATAATCCAATTATTGTCGCCAACTTTTGTAAGTCCACCACCCTGAACTGTGCCACGGTTAATGGTCACATTTTCTCGTATAAGGTTATTATCACCAATTTCTAAGGTCGTCGGCTCACCAGCATATTTTTTATCCTGTGGCTCTTCACCAATAGAAGAAAACTGATAAATCGTATTGTTTTTACCAATCTTAGTAGGGCCTTGAATAACAACATGTGATTTAATATCACACCCCGAGGCTATTTCAACATCTGGTCCAATAATTGAAAAAGGTCCAATTTTTACATCTTCAGCTATGATAGCTGAAGGATCAATAATGGCTGTACTATGAATCATTTAGGCATTTCTTGATTTACACACATAATGTCGGCGCTAACAACAACCTCACCGTCGACGCTTGCTTCACCACTAAACTTCCACAGATTACGCTTATTCTTAACTAATTTAACAGATAGTTGTAACTGATCGCCTGGCTCAACTGGTTTTTTGAATCGAGCATTATCAATACCAGCTAAATAGTACAAAGCATTATCAGATTGAACATCAGCAGCAGTTTTAAATGCTAATAATCCTGTAGCTTGTGCTAATGCTTCTAATATAAGAACTCCTGGCATAATCACACGTTGTGGAAAATGCCCCGTAAATTGAGGCTCATTAAAGGTAATATTTTTTATTCCGACAAGTGATTCGCCTGGTGTAAATTCAATAACACGGTCAATAAGCAAAAAAGGATATCGGTGAGGTAACAGTCTTTGTATCTCATGTATATCTATAGTATTCAATTCATATATCCTTAATAATATTTATATTTCTTTAAACAGTTATGCATAAGCATAAGGAGCCGCATTATTTTTGTTGAGATTCTATTTGTTTAACTCGTTCTGATAATTTTTCTAATTGCCTATAACGAATTACATTTTTGTGCCATACCTGTGTTGGTTCAGCAGGTATACCCGAAGAGTAGCTTCCTGACTGGGTAATCGATTTAGTAACCATTGTCATTCCTGTCAGTTGAACACCATCTGCAATTTCTAAATGTCCTCCAAGCCCTGCACCACCGCCTATGGCACAGTTTTTACCAATGGTTGTACTACCTGCAATACCGACACATCCTGCAATGACGGTGTGTTCACCAATAATTGTATTGTGACCTATTTGTATTTGATTATCTAATTTAACGCCGTCTCCGATAGTTGTATCATCAATTGCACCGCGATCTATCGTTGTATTAGCTCCGATCTCAACATCATTGCCAATTTTAACGCTACCGACTTGAGGAACTTTGATCCATTTCCCTTTATCATTTGCAATACCAAAGCCATCAGCACCAATCACTACCCCAGGATGAATTAAACCTCGTTGTCCGATACTAACACCATCACAAAGCGTCACATTAGCAACTAATCGAGTATTTTCACCCACTCGAACATCATCGAGTAAAACGCAGCCTGGACCGATAACAACATTCTTCTCTAGAATAACCCCTGCTCCGATAACTGATTGAGCATTAATTGTAACGCTCGGGTCTATCTGACAATTCTCATCAATGGACACACTAGAGTGAATGCCCGTCTTCTTTATTACTACAGGGTTAAGTAATAAAGCTATTTTTGCATAAGCCACATAGGGATCATGAGAAATGATCGCATTAGAGGGAACATTACCGCTCAAGCTAGGGCTTACAATTACAGCTCCTGCGCTGGTTTCAGCCAAGTATTTTCTATACTTTGTATTTGATAGAAAACTAATTTGATCTGCTTTCGCAGACTGCAGTGTTGCAACACTGTTAACAACGTAGTCTCTATCACCTACTACATCACCACCAATATGATCTGCAATTTCAGCTAACGTCCACATAGTAATAGTAAGGTTTAACTTATTTTTTAGATTTTAAAAGCTGTAAAACTTTATTTGTCATATCTGTGCGCTCACTCGCAAAGATAACACCTTGGTAGACAACTAAATCATAAGATTCTTTTTTCGCTAAGCCCACAATTGTTTCAGCAATTTCTTTTTCTAGTTTACGTAACTCTTCGTTACGTCTAATTGATAAATCTTCACTGTATTCATCTTGTAAACGTTTTAATTCACGCTGTTCACTTAAAATATCTCTTTCTTTCTTTTTACGTTCATCAGCACCTAGAATGGCAGCATCTTTTGATAAACGTTCTTGTTTGGCGCGTAAGTTTTTGATTTTCTTTTCTAGTGATGAACTTCGACTTGCAAACTCTTTTTCAAGTCTTGCTAATGCCTTTTCCTTTTGTGGCGATTTATCAAGCACCATTCCTGCATTTACGACTCCTATTTTCAATTCAGCCGCACTTACAGTCATACTTGATACAGCCAAAACTGATGCTAATAATAAGCCAGTAATAGTTACTTTTCTCACACTAATCTCCAAATGTGTTAATTAAAATGTTGAACCTAATGAGAATTGGAAACTTTCGGTTTCGTCGTCTTCTTGCTCATTAAATGGTTGTGCAAAACTAAAGGACATTGCACCAAAAGGTGATATCCAAATTGCAGAAATACCTGCAGAATATCGTAATAAACCAGTATCAAAATCCTGAGCATCCGAATACACATTACCGACATCGGTAAATGCGCTCAAACGAAATGACCTAAGCTGCTTTTTCAAAAATGGTACTGGGAAGATAATTTCTGCTCCACCTGCTACCAGCATATTACCACCAAGAGCATTACCATTAGCAGTGTCTTTAACACCTAATGTATTTGCTTTAAAGCCTCGTACATTTTTAATACCGCCGGCATAAAAGTTCTCAAAGAATGGAAGTTCTTCAGTATCTCCATATCCCTCACCATAACCAAAGTTACCCTTCATAGCGAAGGTTAAAGAATCAGTTATAGGCGTGAACCAGCTAGTTTTATAGCGAAGTTTATAATATTGTAGCGATCCAATTGGTGTAGCGACTTCCAATGAGACACTTTGAGCCATCCCTCTAGTCGGTAAAACAGAACTATCCCTTGTATCTCTAGACCAACCCAGAGTTAAAGGTATTGCCTGGAAATTATCGCCTTCTCGCGCAATAAAGTCTCTATGTACTTGCGCCGGATCCGTCCCCAAATTAATAGTGGTATCTTCAAACCCTACACCAAGACGAATTCTATTATCTTCTGAAATTGGAATTCCGAAATTTACATCCCCCCCAAACTGATCGGTTGTGAAATTAGATAAGTTCGCCTCACCAGCATCTGACTTTCTGTAAAAGGCATTAAAACCTTGACTAATCCCATCAACAGTCACAAATGGGTTGGTATAACCAAAACTATAAACAGTATTTACGCTACTGTTATTAAAACCAAAGCTAATATGCTTACCACTACCTAAAAAGTTTTTCTGGGTTACATTGGCATTAAAAATCAAACCATCAGATTGAGAGAAACCTAATCCAGCAGATAAACTACCCGAGGCCATTTCTGTTACCCCAAATTCAAGATCAACCTGATCGACAGTACCTGCAACCGGGACTGTTTCGACGTTAACATCTTCAAAATAACCTAAACGTTGAATACGAGCTCGCGATTGTTCAACGTTCGTCGTTGAGATCCAAGAAGACTCTTGTTGACGCATTTCGCGACGTAATACTTCATCACGAGTTTTACTATTTCCTGAAATATTTATTCTACGAACATAAGCACGTCGGCCTGGATCCACAAAAAATGTCAATGACACTTGCTTATTTTCACGATCGATATTTGGCACCGCATTTACATTTGCAAATGCATAACCGTCATCACCCAGTCGATTCGTCAATAACTCAGTACTTTTTGTAATCGCCTTACGTGAGAATAGTGCATCTTTCTTTATGACAACACGATCAAATAACTCTTCTTCCGCTACGATCAAATCACCGGCTAAACGAATTTCTTTAACCCTGTACTGATTGCCTTCAGAAATATTAATGGTGATGTACATTTGCTTCTTATCATCAGTAATAGCAACTTGAGTTGACTCAACAGTGAAGTCAACATAACCACGATCTAAATAAAACGAGCGTAGTGTTTCTAAATCTGCTGATAACTTTTGTCGCGAATATTGATTATCATTGGTGATAAAGGATAAATATCCACCCGTTGACGACTGAAAATCAACTTTAAGCTCATCATCATCGTAAGATGTATTCCCGACAATATTGATGGCTCCAATTGTCGCAACAATACCCTCTGCCATAGTGATGCGAATACCAACTCGATTACGTGACAACGGCGTCACTTCTGATTCTATTGTTACACCATATTTCCCGCGGCTAAAATATTGACGCTGTAATTCCAGCTCAACACGTTCAAGCATCGCTTGCTCGAACACTTGCCCTTCAGAAAAACCTATTTGACTCAATGACTTCAATAGCTCAGCACTGTCCAAATCTTTGTTTCCAACAAATTCTATACTTGAAACAGCAGGGCGTTCAGTTACTTTTATAACCAGTACACCATCCATCTCTTCAACGCCGACATCACTGAAATACTTAGACTTATAGAGAGTACGAATAATACTTTTAGCATCATCATCACTCATTTCGTCGCCGACTTTTACAGCTAGGAAATTGAAAACTGTGCCAGCAGATATTCGCTGCAATCCCTCTACTCGGATATCTTTAATAACAAAAGACTCGGCAAAGGCCGTACTAGAGAGCAATAGTAATACTATGATTTTGAGTAATTTAGTCATTGATTCTTTTTATACAGCTGGTCAACGGAAAGTAGCTAGTTTACCTGTAATAAACACATTATCCAAACAGTCTTGTTAAGTCATTGAAAAAGGCCAGAATCATTAGCATGACAAGCAACAAAATTCCTATTTTTTGCAACATTGACTGCGTATATTCAGATAAAGGTTTCCCACGTAACCACTCGATCAAATAGAACGCCAGGTGTCCACCATCTAACATAGGAATTGGCATAAGGTTTAGTAAGCCTAAACTGATACTTATCATGGCTAAGAAACCCATAAACGAAATCAAACCATGTTCAGCCGATGAGCCAGCATATTGAGCAATCGTTACTGGACCGCCAATATTTGTGCTTGAAACCTCTCCCATAAGCATACCAACAATGCTTTTAACTGTCGCACTTGAAAATTGCCATGTTTGAGAAAAACCTTTATACAGTGCGCTGAATACACCATACTGCTCTATAGCCAAATAACGATCATCTATTGTTGTTTTACTCACATCGACCATAGCACCGATCCTACCTATCCCATCATCTCCTGCTGATGGGGTAACGCTAAGCACATATTTTTGCTGCTGACGCTCAATTGTAAATTCAAGTGGTGTATTTGGACTAGCTTGGACAAGCTTGACAACATCCATCCAATTATTTATCTGCTGATTACCGACAAATAAAATCTTATCTCCTTGCTGGATGCCTGATTTCTTCGCTTCACCTGTATCCGTAACCGAAGCAATAAATGGAAGAACCTCTATTGAATAAGGTTTTATACCTAAGCTATCTAGTAATGGCTTAGCTGAATTAGAAAAATCATATTGAGCGACATCTAATTCTACATCACGAGCGCTATTGCCATCAGATACAAGTAAATCTACTTTTCCACCATCAATTGCTATATTAGCCAGTATTCTAGTTACACTGGCTAATGTTGGTGTTTTATAGCCATCTACCTCTAAAATCACATCGCCTGTAACGAGTTGCGCTACGTAAGCAGGAGAGTCAAGCTCTACCTCTGAAATAATTGGTTTCTGTCCCGGAATACCGATCATGAAAATCAGCCAATAAGCAAATATTGCAAACAATAAGTTAGCCAGTGGGCCAGCGATCACTATTGCACTGCGGGCAGCTAACGACTTGTTATTGAATGCCTGATTACGAAGGTGCTCATCGACTTCACCCTCTCTCTCATCTAGCATTTTCACATAACCACCCAGCGGCAGTGCAGAGACACTAAATTCAGTGCCACTTTTACTTACTCGTTTCCAAAGAGGTTTACCAAAGCCTATTGAAAATTTAAGTACTTTGACCCCGCATCGGCGTGCCACCCAATAATGTCCATATTCATGGACTACAATTAGAATAGCGAGTGTGATTAGTAAATAAAAAACTGACTGCATCTTATACTATCAAGGCTTTTGCCAACTCACGAGCTTGGAAATCATCATCAAGAATTTGTTGTAAAGTATCACCACTGCTGGCTGATAAGCTAGTTAATACTTGCTCATTCACTTGAGCTATACCTGTATATTTAAGTTGCTTATTTAGAAACGCGTCTACCGCAACCTCATTGGCAGCGTTCAATATGGCAGTACTCGTTCCGCCAGCATCCAATGCTTGATAAGCAAGAGCTAAGCAAGGAAAGTGTTCATAATCAGCTACCGCGAAGTCTAAACGACCTGCTGCTGCAAGATTTAGAGGTGCAACCCCAGAATCAATTCTCTCTGGCCATGCAAGCGCATTGGCTATTGGGGTTCTCATATCTGGATTACCCATCTGAGCTAACATAGAGCCATCAATATAATCGACCATTGAGTGGATAATACTTTGACGATGCAGTAACACTTCTATTTGGTTGCTAGCCATACCAAACAACCAGTGTGCTTCTATTACTTCAAGGCCTTTATTCATCATCGTGGCAGAGTCTACCGAAATCTTTTGTCCCATTGACCAATTTGGATGAGCTACTGCCTGCTCAGGTGTAACGTGCTCAAGATCAGCTATATCATAGTCACGAAATGGACCACCGGATGCAGTAAGGACAATTTTCCGTACACCTCTGCCGTCATAGTGATACTGTTGTTGCTGACCAACAGGTAAACATTGCCAAATAGCATTATGTTCACTATCTACTGGTAATAAAGTAGCATGGTTTGCTTCAACTTCTCGCATAAACAATCCACCACTCATCACGAGGGCTTCTTTGTTGGCTAATAAGATATGCTTTCCTGATTTTGCTGCTGCCAAAGTAGGTAATAAACCAGCCGCACCAACAATTGCTGCCATGACATAATCAACGTCATGACTTTCTGCAACTTGCACCAATGCTTGTTCGCCAGAAAGTACTTCTGTGTTAGAGCTGACACCTTTAAGTTTATTAGCTAAAGTTTCAGCCGCTTGTTCATCCAGCATGACTGCAATTTTAGGATTAAATTGCTGGCATTGCTCGAACATAACATCGACTGACCGATTCGCTGTCAGTGCATAAACGCTGTACTTTTCTGGGTGAAGTGAAAGTACATTGAGTGTGCTGACACCGATTGATCCTGTTGATCCGAGTAAGGTAACCGCTTTCACTTAGTCATACCCCTAATAAAAATAGACCCGCAGTAAAAACAGGTACAGCTGCTATTAAACTATCGATACGGTCTAACATTCCACCATGCCCAGGTAGTAAGTTACCGCTATCTTTGACGCCATAACAACGCTTAAATAAACTTTCGAACAAATCACCTGAGATCGATATAGCGAGCGATACAGCCGATAATAGCAACCAGTTAAATAAGGATAGTGAGCCTGATAACTCACTCACAAAACCTATCACAGCCCAAATTGCTCCAAGAAACACAGCGCCACCAACACCCTGCCAACTCTTGTTTGGGCTGATAGCTTTTGCTAATGGTGTTTTACCCCATCGTTTACCAGCAAAGTAGCCACCCGTGTCCGCTAGCCATACCAATACCATGACGTATAACAATTGTTGAGGGCCTAGCAACGTTGATGCATGTAATTGTGTCCCTCCATGCCAAAATAGTGCTAATACGAATACTGCCATCGCTAATGCAGCTGTTGAATTTTTAAAAACGGCTGCCACTTTAGTAGGTAATGCCGTATGTGCATACATGCCTATGAATAAAGTAATAGTAAGCCAAGCTATAATGATGAGACTCTGTAAGCCTGTGACAGAAAGAAAACTAAGCAATACTGTAGCAAGCAATAAGCTCAAAAAAGCAAAGAACTGATGCGTAACAGTCTTAAAACCAATAATTGAAAACCATTCATATGCAGCTAAACCAACGATGCCAGCTAATAAATACTGAAAAATACCAGTAGGCAAGAATAAAATGGCAACAACAACGATGGGAATAAGAACCATCGCGGTTAATAATCGCTGTTTAAGCATCCTCTTGCCCTTGAAGTTGTTCAGACGTTTTTCCGTAACGGCGTTCGCGTTTGCTAAAGGAAGCAATCGCGTCATCTAGATCCTCACTATCAAAATCAGGCCATAAGGTATCTGTAAAAAATAATTCGGTATAAGCTAATTGCCACAGTAAGAAGTTACTGACTCTTTGCTCGCCACCAGTTCGAATAAATAAATCAGGCTCAAAGATTCCGGACGTAGTTAGCTCATTATTAATACTGTCTTCAGTAATGTCCTCAGGCTTTAATTCACCAGAGCATACTTTTGTAGCGAGAGCCTGTACGGCTTGAGTAACATCCCATCTCCCGCCATAGTTAGCAGCAACATTGACCTGAAGGCCTGTATTATTTTCAGTTAGAAGTTCTGACTCACGAATTTGTGTTTGAAGACTCGTAGAAAATTTACTTATATCTCCAAGAATTTTAAGCCTAATATTATTGCTATGCATGCGTTTAACTTGTTGCTTGAGGGCAATAGAAAAAAGCTCCATTAGCAATGAGACTTCTTTTGTCGGTCTTTTCCAGTTTTCGCTACTAAACGCAAATAAGCTAAGCACTGAAACGTTTCGTTCAATACACTGCTTGATTATTCTTTCGACAGCTTTAACCCCAGCTCTGTGTCCCATAAATCGCGGCTGGTGACGTTGCTTAGCCCAACGGCCATTACCATCCATGATAATCGCTATATGTTTAGGTACTGGAGAGTTTTCCTCTGTCATGAAGAATCGTTTTACACTTCCATCAAATCAGCTTCTTTTTCAGCTAATACTGTGTCGATTTGTTTGATAACAGAGTCTGTTAATTTTTGTACGGCATCTTCTGCACCGCGTAATTCATCTTCAGAAATTTCTTTTTCTTTTAACAAATCTTTTAAAGTACCGTTTGCATCGCGTCGAATATTTCGAATCGCAACACGCGCACCTTCAGCTTCAGACTTAGCAATCTTAACTAAGTCACGACGACGTTCTTCAGTTAAAGGTGGAATTGGAATTCGAATAGTCATACCCGCACTATTTGGATTAACACCAAGATCTGAATTCATAATCGCTTTTTCAACCACAGATAGCATTGGCTTTTCCCATGGCGTTACAGTTAATGTTCTGGCATCTTCGACACCTACATTAGCAACTTGGCTTAATGCAACGTCAGAACCATAATAAGGGACCATAACTTGATCTAAAAGACTTGTATGTGCACGACCAGCACGAATTTTTGCCATTGCATTACCCAATGCAGTAACACTTTTCTGCATTCTTTCTGAAGCGTCTTTTTTAATATCTTCGATCATTTTCTTTCCTAAATCACTTTATTACTAATCAACAGTTGGAATTAGCGAACTTATTTCACTAACGTACCAATATCTTCACCATATATGATCTTGGTTAAATTACCTTCTTTGTGAACATCAAATACGCGTAGGGGCATTTTTTGTTCTTGGCACATAACCACCGCAGTAGTATCCATTACGGCTAAGCGCTTATCAATTACTTCATCGTAACTCAGTTCAGAATAACGAACTGCATCGGCGTTTTTCTTAGGATCAGAATTATAAACACCATCGACTTGAGTCGCTTTTAGCATTAAATCTGCACCAATTTCTACTGCACGTAAACTGGCAGCTGAATCAGTAGTGAAAAAAGGATTACCTGTGCCTGCCGCGAAAATAACAACACGTCCTTTTTCAAGATGTCTGATAGCACGACGACGCAAGTAATCTTCACATACTTCATTAATTTTTATTGCCGACATAACTCGACAAAATACGCCATTTTGTTCGAGTGAGTCTTGTAAGGCCAGAGCATTCATTACCGTAGCTAACATGCCCATATGGTCACCGCTTACACGGTCCATACCACTTGCCGCAAGTCCTGCACCACGAAAAATATTTCCACCACCTACGACAATACCGAGCTCAACACCTTGATTGCTAAGCTCGGTAATTTCTTTGGCAAAACGAGAAATAACCTCTGGAGCAATACCAAACTCTGCATCGCCCATCAACGCTTCACCACTTAGTTTAAGTAGAACACGTTTATATACTGGTTTCTTTCCCATTTCTGTCATTATTTTATTGCCTTAGTACGTAGTAAATTTAATTTCGTGAAAGCGCTAAAAACTATTAAGCACCTTTAGCTTGAGCCATTACTTCTTCAGCAAAGTTATCAACAGCTTTCTCAATACCTTCACCTACTTCGAAGAATGCAAATGAGTTGACCGAAGCATTTGATTGTTTTACTAACTTCTCAATTGTAAGATCTGGGTCTTTAACGAATGATTGACCCATTAAGCTAATTTCATTAACAAATTTGCTCATACGACCTTCAACCATTTTTTCAATGATTGCTTCTGGCTTACCGCTATCACGTGCTTGTGTAGCAACAATATCTCGTTCTTTTTCTAATAGTTCAGCAGGTAAATCAGCAGCAGAAACAGCTTGTGGACGACTTGCCGCAACATGCATCGCAATATCTTTAGCTAATGTTACATCACCACCAGAAAGGCTTACTAATGTACCGATACGATCACCGTGTCGGTATGCACCAATAACACCATCTTCAACTGACACTAATTCAAAACGACGAACTAGAATGTTCTCACCAATTTTAGCAACAAGTGCTTGGCGAACAGTTTCGATGCTTTCACCAGCGTCATTTATGACTAAAGCCATTAGCGCTTCTAGATCAGCTGGTTGTTCAGCTAATGCTTTAGCACTTACTTTAGCAACAAAATTCATAAAGTCTTCTGCTTTTGCTACAAAGTCAGTTTCAGAGTTAATTTCCAACATAACTGCTTGCTTGCCATCAGCAGATGTTTCAATTGCGATAACACCTTCAGCAGCAATACGATCAGATTTTTTATCTGCTTTTGCTAAACCTGATTTACGCATAGCTTCGATTGCAGCGTCAATATCACCGTTTGACTCAACCAATGCTTTTTTACATTCCATCATGCCCGAGCCAGTGCGCTCACGAAGTTCTTTTACTAATGCAGCAGTAATTGCCATCTTTTTTACCCTTCATTCATTAATGTAATGGTCTTTTTCACAGACCAGATACAACACAGGCTCACTGAAAAGCGAGCCTGCATCCTTAGTACTTTATTATGATTACTCAGCAGCCGCTTCTGTGCTTTCTGCTGCTTCAACCACTTCTTCAATATCGCCAGTAGATACTGATGCACGACCTTCTAAGATTGCATCAGCCATACTTGTTGTATAAAGCTTGATAGCGCGCATAGAGTCATCGTTACCAGGGATGATGTAATCAACACCATCAGGGTTACTGTTTGTATCAACAACAGCAATTACTGGAATGTTTAATTTGTTTGCTTCTTGAATTGCAATACGTTCGTGATCAACGTCAATAACGAATAATGCATCAGGTAAACCACCCATTTTACGGATACCACCGATACTTTTTTCTAATTTTTCTTGTTCACGAGTTAAGTTTAAAACTTCTTTCTTTTTCAAACCATCTAATTTGCCAGTTTCAACCATATCTTGGATTGAATCTAAACGTTTGATTGATTGACGAACTGTTTGGTAGTTAGTCAACATACCACCTAACCAACGGCGGTTAACAAATGGCATTCCTGCACGTTCAGCATCTTCACGAATAGGATCTTGGGCAGCACGTTTAGTACCAACGAATAAGATACGACCTTTTTTAGATGCCAGTTTACCAACAAAGTTTAGTGCATCATTGAACATAGGCAAGCTGTGCTCTAAGTTCATGATATGAATATTATTACGTTTACCAAAGATAAATGGACCCATTTTTGGATTCCAGTAACGAGTTTGGTGACCGAAGTGAACGCCTGCTTCTAGCATTTGGCGCATTGTTGTTTTAGCCATTATTTATAAAACCTTATATTAAAAAGTGGGGTTAAACCTCCACACACCCCAAGTATCGACTAAACTGCCGAAGCAGTTAGCACCCCGAAACCTGTGACGGTGCATGTGTGATTTTGCCTTCAAATAGGCGCGCATATTATTCCATATATTCCATATAAAAACAAAGCTAAATCACTCTAGCTAACTCAACTTCAATACATTATTACTGGCTGTTAACACTATTTTACGGCACACTATAATCTTACACCCACATTTACAAACTCAATCACGGAATAATTTTTATGGCTGTTACTATAAAAACTGAAGATGAAATCCTTAAAATGCGTGTTGCTGGCCGTCTAGCGGCAGAAGTACTCACCATGATTACACCTCATGTTAAAGCTGGTATCACAACCGATGAGCTCGACCAAATCTGCCATAATTATATTGTTGACGTTCAAGATGCGATTCCCGCACCGTTAAACTATCATGGCTTTCCAAAATCTATTTGCACCTCCGTCAATCACGTTATTTGCCACGGTATCCCTGGTAATAAAAAGCTGAAAGATGGTGATATCATCAATATTGATATCACTGTTATTAAAGATGGGTATCACGGTGATACTAGTATGATGTTTCACGTAGGTGAAACATCCATTATTGCTAAACGTTTATGTGCTAATGCTCGTGAAGCCATGCTTATTGGTATTGCCATGGTTAAACCTGGCATTCAGTTGGGCGATATTGGTCATGCTATTCAAAAGCATTCTGAAGCTCAAAACTTCTCTATTGTCCGTGAATATTGTGGTCACGGTATTGGTAAAGTCTTTCATGAAGATCCTCAGGTTCTACACTATGGAGAGCCAAATACAGGGCTTGTATTAGAAGCAGGAATGACATTTACTATTGAGCCGATGGTTAATGCTGGTAAACGTCATATAAAACAGCTTCCCGATAAATGGACTGTTGTCACTAAAGATCGCTCATTATCTGCCCAATGGGAGCACACTATCCTGGTCACTGATACTGGCCATGAAATTCTCACCTTACGTGAAGACGAGACAATCTAAATCATCATGGTTGATTCACTTTGGAATATCGGTTCAAACCAAGCACCGGCAGAAACGAATGCCGATAGTAAATTCTATCGAGAAGCGCTTAAGCAAGGTCAGGTCTATTTAAACGAACTGTTTAATTCCCAGCATGACATTATTGATTTGGTTGAACTACGCTCTCACTTTGTTGATGAAGTATTGCAACAGCTCTGGCAGAATCATATCAGCGAGAAGGCTCCTGTTAATCTGCTTGCAGTAGGCGGCTATGGTCGAGGTGAACTTCACCCCTATTCCGATATTGACCTATTGGTCATTCTAGATGAGTCAGTCTCAGATACCCCTCCAAGTGGTTTATCGTCATTTCTAACTCAGCTATGGGATATTGGCTTAGAAATTGGTCATAGTGTTCGTACTATTGAAGAGTGTCGCCATCAGGCTGCAGACGACATAACTATAGCGACCAACCTTCTTGAAACACGTTACTTATGTGGTGAAAAGAACCTCTACGATCAATTACAACAACTCACTGTTAACCATAAAACATGGGATACCCGTCGTTTTTACCAACAAAAACGGCAAGAGCAAGATAAACGTCACGAAAAATATAACGACACTGCCAATAACCTAGAACCAAATATCAAAGAATCTCCAGGTGGATTACGAGACCTCCAGATTATCAGTTGGGTTGCCCAGCAACATTTCAGTGTGAGTGACTTAAAAGGCCTTAATACTGAGGGATTCATCTCGGATTCTGAATATGCAACGTTAGAAGCATCTCAACGCTTTTTGTATCGTATTCGCTTTGCTCTGCACAATATTGCAAGCAGAAAAGAAGAAAAGCTGCTGATTGATCATCAGCGAGAATTAGCTATACAGCTTGGTTACCAAGAAACAGAAAATCGCCTTGCTGTTGAAGTGTTCATGAAAGATTATTACCTATGTGCCCGTTCTGTAGGGCAAATGAATGATCTGCTTCTTCAACTATTTGAAGAAAATATTATTCTGGCTAATGAACCTCGTCACATTTCTATAATTAACAGACGGTTCCAAGTACATAATGGATATTTAGAAACTATCAATTCAGGTATTTTTGCTTTCTACCCGATTGCTATGCTGGAGCTATTTCTAATATTACAACAACACTCGGAAATAAAAGGTGTTAGGGCAGATACAATTCGCCAGTTATACGCACATAGACATCTTATTAATCATCGTTTTCGTAATGATATTAAAAGTCGGTCTTTATTCATGGAAATTATTCGCCAACCCACTGGCCTAACCCATGAATTTAGACGAATGAACAAATATGATGTACTAGGGGCCTATTTGCCTGAGTTTGGTCAAATCGTTGGTCAAATGCAGCACGATCTTTTCCATATTTATACTGTCGATGAACACACTCTATTCCTAGTTAGAAACTTACGCCGCTTCTCTTGTGATGAGTATAAAAATGAATTTCCGCTTTGTTCAGAAGTCTACTATCAATTACCAAAAGCAGAGTTATTATTTATAGCTGGCTTATATCATGATATTGCAAAAGGCCGAGGTGGTGATCACAGTCAACTAGGTGTCGTCGATGCAAGACAGTTCTGTAAACAACATTCGCTAAGTGACAAAGACACTGAGACAGTAACATTCCTTGTTCGACAACATTTAACCATGTCATCGACTGCTCAGAAATTTGATCTAAATGATCCTGATGTAATCAAAGCATTTGCAGCCAAAGTAAAAACAACGGAGCGACTTAACTACCTGTACCTATTAACTGTAGCCGATATTCGAGCGACCAATGATAATCTATGGAATGGTTGGCGAGATTCACTGCTAAGACAGCTTTACCATGCGACAAAGCAGTGGATAGAACATAATGAGCAAATGGCAAAAAGTACTGAAGAAATAAGTCGCCAGAGACAACGACAAGCGCTTCATCAATTAGCTCTTCAATCATGGTCAGAAGAAAAAGTGGTCACACTGTGGCAAGCCTACGATGTTGATTACTTTCTTCGCCACACGACAGATCAGATTGTCTGGCAAACCTCGATGCGCCTCAAAGAGCTTCAAGCCGAACAGTTAATCCATATTCGTGAGCACGAAGAGCAAAATACTTTAGAAGTATTTATATTTACTAAAGACAGACCTCGCGTATTTGCAGCGACTACAGCTTGCTTGGAGCAGCTCCAGTTAGATATTCTTGATGCCAAAATAAGCAGTACCTTAGATGATGACTCACTCAACACCTATGTCGTCACCAATCCTCACCAAGATAAACAAGCAATTATCACTGCACTTGAAACCTGCTTGATGAACCTTGATGAAATAAAAACCTATTGCCCAGTCATTACGCCTCGGACAATGAAATTATTTCAAACTGAGTCAGTTATTAGCTTCAAACAAAATGATCAACAAAACCATACAATCCTTGAGATCCACACTCATGACCGCTTAGGCTTAGTTTCAATCATTGCTCAAGTTTTTTTACAGTGTGATATCCAAGTTATTAATGCAAAACTAACAACCCTGGGCGACCAAGTCGAAGATGTATTTTTCATCTCTAATTTATCAGGGGAGCCTTTACTTACTAAAGAACAAGATGCGCTCAAAGCTGAGTTAATTAATCGCCTTTCTCATTGACACAAAAATGGCGTAGCAGTCATAAATAACTGTCTACGCCATTTGTTATTTACTAATTAATTTCTTAATCTTTTACACTCAATAAGTCAGACCATTTAGACATCTTTTTGTCGCTAATTCCTTTTACATTAGTTAACTCATCAACTGAATTAAAGGAGCCATGCTCTTGTCTATAGTTAATAATAGACATTGCAGTAGACTCCCCTACACCATTCAATGCTTGCAACTGGTCCGATGTCGCTGTATTGATATTAATTTTATCGACTGCAAACGCTAATGACGTCGATAAAATCACTCCCATAAGTACTGCTAAAAACCCTTTTTTCAACATATCCATAATCTCCTTGTTTAATAAACCATCATTCAATTGACGGTAAAATAAAGACTAATTAAATAATATTTATTTAGCAAGTAGAGGGTTAGAAAAAAACCTATAGTGAGTAATAGCTCTCATAAATTTTAATGAGTAATACCATCTCGACGAAGCACTTTAACAAAAGTGAGCCATAAAATTTTGATATCAAACCAGAATGACTGCTGCTGTAGGTATACTTCATCTAACACGACTTTATCTGGAATGGGGAGCTCATCACGTCCATTAATCTGAGCCCAACCTGTTAAACCTGGAATTAACTCATGCACACCTTTTTGTGTACGTAAGGCAACTAAATCGTCTTGATTGAATAAAGCAGGTCTAGGTCCAACAAAACTCATATCACCTTTTAGAATTGACCATAGCTGTGGTAGTTCATCTAAGCTTGATTTACGCAGAAAATCACCCACAGGAGTCAAAACACTTTTAGGATCAGCCAATAAATGAGTAGCTACAGCAGGTGTATCAACTTTCATGCTCCTGAACTTAGGCATGCTAAAAATTAAATTATTGCGACCCACTCGTTCAGACCAATATAAGGCAGGACCTTTCGAGGTCAACTTTACTAAAAGAGCTGTAAGTAATATAGGTAGAAGTAAAACACTTGCAGCAATTAATGCCAAAAGTAAATCAAATAGTCTTTTCATTTTCTAAATATGCATCCGCTGTTTTTTTTAACTGTTCGTCCATTGTTATTACTGGTTGCCAGCCTAATAAATCTCTTGCTTTGGAGCTATCTACTTGTAAAGAGCTAAATAACCGACTTACCACATCA
>NODE-2-length-101552-cov-8.29293_pt1 | contig 101552 bp, 80 predicted proteins | sample MGYA00139097_ERZ477577 | MGnify/ENA metagenome assembly ERZ477577
TAATTGTCAAGTCAAGAGTAATAACACTATCCGCTCCACATGCATTTGGAATAGTGTCATTATACTGACCTGAAATCGTGTAAGTTTGGCCATTCTGTGCCCATGTATATGTTTCACAAGCATCGTCCGTTACAGTTGCGGCTGTTGCAGCGCAACTAGTAACAGGTCCAAAATTAGCTCTCAAAACATATGTCTGATTAATTCCGTAAACCTCATTTGGAGCCCAAACAGGATTACTTCCAGTGAAAGTTACCCATGTTGAATTAAGCGTAAAAATGTTGTTTGAAAGCCCAATCGTAATATTTGAATCCCCTTCATTTGCAACTACAACGTAATCCCCAGCAGTGAGGTTAAATGCCCCCCCAGCAATTGGTATCGTCCACAACATGTTAGTTGTTGTATCAAGAGTGATTGTCGTTGTGCTAACAAGAGGTGTTGTTGGCATTCCTGTTACGTCCGTTGCATAAACCGTTGCCGACAATGGTTGGCCAGCCATAGTATAGTTTGCGTTACTGATAAACATACTTACAGATGTAATGTCATCTGTATTATTCACTGTAAATCTTTGTCCAACCGAGCCTGAAGTTCCAGCTCCAATTCCAACTGTTCCAGCTACTTGACTATCATCTCTAGCATATACACTATCACTTACTAAAATTGAATACGTAACCGTATCATTAATTATGTTAGCATCCGTCTCAGTGATGCTAGCAATCATCTCAATAGTGTAAAGATCTTCTACTAAAGGCGTATACCCAGCGACCGTAGCAGTAATAGATCCACCAACTCCAATTGGAGCTCCGGTGCTACTCGCCGTATAAACTGGTGCCATTGCTCCATCATACACGGTAACGCTCATTGTCGCCCCAGTAACGGCTAATCCTCCAACCTCAGTAATTTCACCACTAGTTCCCAAAGGGTTCACCTGAGATAGTGGTACAATCGTATACTCAAGCTGCTGACCAGTTGTATCAGACATTGAAACATCATAAGTAGGTACGGAAGCTACATCAATGGAAATATCATCAATCATTAAGACAAACATGTCAGTAGAATTATTATGCCAAGCTAAATAGACATTTTGATTCTGATAACCAGCAGCCGCTAAATCTACAGTTCGCATTGCCCAAACCGCTGGGCTTGCAGCCGCAGAAGTGAACAAGGCAGGATTTGCATTAAATCCAGCAATTGTAGGAGTGGTTGTTGAAATTCGTACTTCGTATCCATCAGGAAAATTCGCATCTTGCGCTTCGTCTTCCCATGAAAGGACATTGTTCGAAGTCAAGCTAATTTGTGGAGTTGCCATCCAATCATCAGCGGTTCCTGGAGGTGAGTACCAAGAGGTGCTCATTGCAACGGTATCTGTCGGATTGTCAAAATCAGCGGAAACGATCCACGCATCCGTGAATTGAACAACGTTAGGATCCGGAGTTAATCCGTCATTGTTGATTAGTGTCCATCCAGCTGGCATGACACCACCGGTGCCCTCAAAGTCTTCAGAGAAGACTTGCGCAATACCGCTATTGGCAACAACTATTGCTAAAAAAAGTAATATTGTTTTCATAGTAAATATTAGTTAAAGTTTAAGCAAAGCTACATATAATAATCTACCTGCTCATTATTGTGCTACTCATCCTTTTTCTTTTTCGAAATTGGCTTTGCGGGCGCCGGTGGATCAGTAATAGAGTATACGGGCACATTGGCAGGTGCGTTAATTTGCGATGCTGAATCAACACGTTGCTGCCTAGTGGCATCATCTGAACCTAGAGGAACATTTTCCGTTGTCGAACAATTTGCCAACAAGGCTATTAATACTATGCCGAGAACAAGTGTTTTATTTATTCTAATCATCTTTTTGAGAGTTAACATATTTAATTGCCGCTTCTAACGCTTTTTTTAGCTTCCACTATGAGATCTATTTATTCAAATCCATCGGTCCATACTTCATTGCCATACTGGAAAATAACACTTCCTAGAAAGCCTGTTTTCTTTAACAATCTAAAATAACATAGTTGCTCCAACTGCTCTCAATATACCATAAAAAGGGCAATGTTTGCTCGTACTAGGTTTGACATGGACAAAAAAAAGGGGAGCCTAAGCTCCCCTCAAAATTATCAATTTTGTCTGATTACTTTGTGATAATCACACGTTCTGTAGTGTGTTGACCATCTGAAGAGATTTTAACAAAGTAAATTCCTTCATTTAATCCGTTCATTTGTACAGGAACCTCAACGTTTTCAGAAACATCTGTTACTTCTTTCGTCATGATTACCTTACCACTAGCATCAGTAATAGAAATTGTCAACTCATTCGTTGTCAAACCAGACACAGCAACTGTAAAGTCACTGCTAGTTGGGTTTGGATAAATCTCAACATTGTTCGTAAGAACATTCTCTTGAAGACTTACACCAGGATCACCACCAAAGTTAGCTCTCATCATGTATACTACGTTAAAGTTGAAGTCTTCATTGTTAGCCCATGTACCAGTTGGACTTCCTACAAAATCAACCCAGCCTTTAGTAGGCGTAAAGATCCCACTCGTAGTTGCAATAACTGTATTAGAATCTCCTTCTACTACCATTGCTACAAAATCAGCAGGAACCGTAAATGGACCACCAACAATCGGCATAGTTACAACGTGAGGTCCAGGACCTGTAAGTTGAACAGAATCAGTTACCGCAATAATGGCATTTGGAACCCCTCCTGACATATCATAAACTTCAGCTCTTGTGAACTGCCCATCCATTGTTGAAGTAGCGTTAGGGTCAATAACCCAAGTCAACGATGTAAGCTCTCCGGCTGCCGGAATATTAAACTCATTACCTAACCATCCCGTAGTTCCAGCTCCAATTCCTAAAGTACCTGTAACAACATTGTCATCACGAGATAACGTTGAGTCAGTTACCATAACTCCTGTCATCAACGTGTCATTAAGAATATCAACATCTGTTTCGTTCACAGAGACAATGTACTCCATTGTATGTAAACCAGTTCCAACAGGCGTATACGTACCCAAAGCTTCAGTAGCTGATGCTCCAGGGGCTAATGCCGTTCCGGCAGAAGAGTTTGTATAAACAACCGATGCTCCGTTATAAACATTCACAGTCAAGGTTGCTCCTGTAAGCGCAGTATTCCCAACACTTTCAATCGTACCACCTAGGTCTAAACCTATACCCAAACCAAGTGGAATTTCAGTGTACTCAAGAGTGTTAATAGCAGATACAGCAGCATCATCAGCACCAGCACCAACTTCATTAACTTCAACATCATCAATCATCAAAACAAACTGGTCAGTTGAATTATTATGCCAAGCAAGGTAAATAGTTGCATTTGGATAAGCTGCTAAGCTAATCGTTTGCTGACTTGCTGGATTTGAAGCGGCAGCTGTTGTATAAAGTGCTGGATTTGCATTGAATCCAGCAACATCTGGTGTTGTAGTTGAAATTCTCAATTCATATCCATCTGGATAAGATGCATCTTGTGCCTTTTCTGTGTATATAACCTGAGAGTTCACGCCAATTGTCATTTGTGGAGTAATCATCCAATCATCAGCAGGAGTAACAGGGTCATACCAAGATGAACTAACTGCTGCAGAATCTCCTACTCCAGGATTATCGTAATCATCGAAGACAGTCCAAGAACCCGTTGTCGTAGCCCAACCCAAATTGGCATTGTAAGAAGCACCATCACCATCAATGGTTGACCAAGTTGCTGGGAATCCAGCATCAAAATCTTCTGTTAAGTACTGTGCATCAACCCCATAGGATAAACACATAAAGGCAAAAAGCACAGTTGCTTTTTTTAATAAAGTAATTTTTTTCATAAGCAGTTTTTAGATTTTTATTAACGCACAAAGGTATTCGAAATAATTAAATTAACAAAAATCAATTTTTTTGTAATAATCTTTGTTTCAAATAGTTTAAGAGTACCCTATAAAAAGTCCGTTATAACTTACTGGCCTCCTTCTTTACGGTCGCTTTCTTCTCGGCTGGATTCATAAAGTCATGCTGCGGCACAACGGAGTCTCCCATTATGATACCATTCGTTTCTTCTATTGACGCAGAAGACATACTGTGCTCAGAAGCACTACAACCAACCAAAACTGCCACCACTAAAACCAAAGGTGAAACACGTAAATATCTATTTTTCATAATCATGTTATAATGTGTTAAGCGATTTAACTGCCGCTTCAACCACTTTTTTTGAGTTTCCAATAAAAACCTCGTCGCCATTTATAATAAAAGGACGCTTAAGAAAAGTGTACTCCTGCAGCATATACTTTTTGTAATCTTCTTCTGTCAGAACCCTCTCATTTAGTCCCATAGATTTATATTTCATTGCCTTCTTGGAAAATAATGCCTCATAGGAACCAACCTTCTCTTTCAAAAAATCGAGCGTTTCTTCATCTATGTTTGACTCCTTAATGTTTTGCAATACAAAATCCGGTCCTGGATTGATTTCCTTCAATATACGTGCGTTCGTGCTACAACTTTTTAAATGATAAATCTTCTTCATTTTAACGATTTCGTTGCGTGTTTTTATCCTGATCATTGACCTCTGCTGGAGGGCATCCCTTCTGCTTTTTCTCAAATGCGAACATGTATTTCACATGAATAAGAATTGGCCAATACTTAGAGGAGAACCACTGAAATGAAGGGTTCCCAAAGGTACTCTTTCCACTCACAGAGTTTGACGGAACCGGATTTGTCATCTGGAAACCTAATAATGGTGAACGAACACCTGGGATTAGGTAGGCTCCTCTTTTCATTCTAAACCCAAAGCCCAGACCATAATGCAATTGCGCATGAAGAGGTGCGGAATAGCGGTCATTCCCTGATGTGAACAATGTTCCTCCATTGTACGCATCCGTTTTCGTTAATACACGATAATCAACGTTAATTCCTAAGCTATTGTCAAGAAAAAAATTGGACTTGTCGCGACCCTTATTCTTTTTAAAATGAATGTTTTTGTGAAGAGAGAAGCGCGCATAAATGTGACCAAATTCAAAATTGTTGATTTCTTCAACTGTAGTTCCACTGAGTGGCGTTTCCTCAAGAGCTTCAGATCCCCGAAAGTACTTAAACCCAAGACCCCAATCGTAGTAACTCACCAATACCGTTTTCAAGGCAAGAGAAAGCTTCGATCTTTTCTTCGGGAAATGAAACATCCCAATTTCTGCGAAGCCTCCTAGGCGACCTTTTGGGTCATGCAAATAAGAGCCACGCATTTCACCAGTAGATGAAACAACGTCAAAACTTTCGTTCTTGAGTTTACTCATCAAATAAGTTGCTCCCAACTGAAATTGTAACCCATAATTCCCTAAAGATCTGAAATCACGCTTTCCGAAAGCTTGTTTCTTACTGCTGGGGGTTAAATCGCGTTGAGCTTGTGCGCCGAACGCAAAGAAAACAATCACTAAAACATACGTCCACCTCATCTTATATTTTTTCCAATATTTTCTGCATTATACTTTCGCTTTCCCATTCCGTCTCAATGCTCGGCAGATCCATCACCTCTTTCATGATCTGATCCTGATTTTGGCCACTTTGTAATGCCGTGCTATAACGAATATTACTAAATGTAACTTGAGAGTATAACGGCAACCACTTATCTGGATACAGTTTTGAGAATTTTGCTTCAATTTTTTTCTGTAATAAGAACTTGGGGTCGGCAACATAATCACGCATTACATAGTAATTGTTCAAGGACAAATCTTGCAAGGCATCGCCATCCGGCTTACGGCTAACACTATATTCTTCAAAAATAGCATCCCAGTTTTCATTGTGCTTTTGCATCAACTCCCATAAGACCGTACAATCTTCGAACCCACCATTCATTCCTTGCCCATAAAACGGAACCGTTGCGTGCGCAGCATCTCCAATTAAGGCCGTTCTACCATGGTGCCATGGATAAGAGCGCATTATTGCCAACGACGACAAGGGATGATCTTCCCATGCATCAGCAATGTTTGGCATCATGTCATAAAAATCAGGGAAGGTCGTTTTGAAAAAACTGTCTACTTGCTCTTTGCCGTTTAACTGATCAAATGAATTCTCATCGCCATCATGTGGCATAAACAAAGTACAAGTAAATGATCCGTCTTCGTTTGCCAATGCAATTAACATAAAACGCCCCCTAGGCCATATATGCAGTGCGTTCTTGTCAAGCTTATATGAACCATCCTCATTTGCCGGCAATAAAATTTCACGATATCCATCTGAAATATAATTCTGGCTAAAATTGAAGCGATCCAGTTTCTGAAACGCATGGTATCGAACAGCTGAAAAGGCTCCATCAGCGGCAAAAACAATATCAGCTTGAGCCTCCGTTTCTTCTCCAGTCACTCCGTTTTTTAAATAAACAATTCCCTTTTCAGTGTCGGCTCCTCTGCATTCCATATCATAATAGATCTTGGCATTTCCGTGTTCTTCTGCAATATCCATCATTTTGGCATTCACCCCTCCTCTGGAGACAGAATAAATTGCCTGTCCTTCTTTACCATATGGCTGATTCGTAAGGTTTCCCTCCATGTCGTGCATGGTTCTTCCATACATGGGAATAGCTATTTTTCGAATTTCGTCTCCTACGCCTACAGCATCTAGAGCTTTCCATCCTCTTGTTGACAAAGCAAGGTTTATAGACTTTCCGGCAGAAATATCTGCTCGACGAATATCTGGCCGGCGTTCATAAATTGTCACATCATACCCGGCCTTTGATAAATAAACTGCCCAGAGTGAGCCAACCAATCCGGCTCCAACAATAATTGCACTTTTGTTCTGCTCCATCTTCTATATACTATTCTGTTCTTAACTCCCTTTATGTCTATCGATTTTTCCAACCTTTAGAGTAAGGCGTTTGAAAAAAATTATTTCGTTCCCGTTTGGCTTGTTTGCGTTTATGTAAAATTGCACTTGCTCTCCATAAAACGATTCCCCCTATTAATACTGCCCCAGTCTGGATCGCTAAATTCATATACATAGACACTTCATTAAGTGCTCCTGAATATTTGGCGTGAATGAGTTGTACTGATAGTTCGTCCATAATTCTTATCTCATAAAGGTACAATTACTGAATCGCATTCTCCAAGTATTGCCCAAATCTATAGCAATCCTCATATGAATTATAAAGTGGTGCTGGTGCAATTCGAATTACGTTGGGTTCTCTCCAGTCGGCTATCACGCCTTGTTCTGTTAAAGCATCAAACAGTGCTTTTCCTTGCCCGTGAGCTAGTATAGACAGCTGTGCTCCTCTTTTTGATTTGTCTTTCGGAGTAATTATCTCAAGTGTACATCGTTTCGAATTACGTTCAGAAACATCATTGATGATAAACTCTAAAAATGCGGTTAACTTATCTCGTTTCTCTCCAATTCTATCCATCCCAGCTTCCTCGAAAATTTCTAGGGAAGCTAAATGAGCTGCCATTCCAAGAATTGGGGCATTACTCAGTTGCCACCCCTCAGCACCACGCATTGGGTTGAATCCTGGTTCCATCTGAAAACGTGTGTCTTTATCATATCCCCACCAACCAGCAAAACGAGGAAGATCGGGATTGTATGCATGTCGCTCATGAACGAAAATCCCGGAAACTCCTCCCGGCGATGAGTTCAAATATTTATACCCACACCAAGCGGCAAAATCTACCCCCCAATCGTTCAACTTTAAATTTATGTTTCCAGCGGCATGTGCGAGGTCAAATCCAACAGTCGCTCCAACTTCGTGACCCGCCTTGGTGATCTTTTCCATATCAAACAATTGACCCGTGTAATAATTTACACCTCCAATCATAACCATTGCTAATTCATCTCCTAATTCTTCAATTTTTGCCAATACATCTTCTTCTGAAATCAAATGTTCACCTTCTCTCGGTGCAATTTCAATTAGGTTTTCATCCAAATCCAATCCATGAAACTTAACCTGAGATTCTAATGCGTATTGATCACTTGGAAATGCTTTTGCCTCACACAATATTTTTGTCCGCTTTCCTTCAGGGCGATAAAATGAGACCATCAATAAATGAAGGTTGGTGGTCAACGAATGAGTGACGACCACTTCTTCTGGTTTCCCCCCAACAATCTTCGCCGCCATATCTGTCAGGTTTTCATGATAAGCAAACCAAGGGCGTTTTGCTAAAAAATGTCCTTCTACTCCATACTTCGCCCAAGCGTCTAATTCTTCCTTAATTCTATCTTCTACCGTTTTTGGCTGGAGTCCCAAAGAATTCCCAGTTAAATACACCACTTCATTCTTATGAAATGTGGGGAAATAGAATTTTTCCCTGAAGGATTTCAATGGATCTTGGCCATCCATTTCTCTTGCAAATTCGAGTGTGTTCGTGTAATTCATTAATTCGATTTTGGACATAGTTTTTCGCATTCAAAGATAATAAATACAACCGCTTATCTGATTTAGATGTTTGTTTCTTAACCACAGACCCAATAAGACAAATCTTTTTCTCTAATTTTAAGTTCAATTCAACTCTTCGATGAAATATTTACTGTTCGCCATATTTTGCATAACTCAATTCGTCCTCTTTGGACAACCCTTTGAAAAAGAAGATTATACAAAAAAAGAGGTCTATATCACCATGCAAGATGGTGTCCGTCTTTTCACAACTATCTATCAGCCGAAAGATCAGTCAAGGGACTATCCCGTATTACTAAAACGCACGCCCTACAGTGTTGCACCTTACGGTGCAGACACTCTTCCCGAAAAAATAATGCACAACCAAAATCTTGTTGCTTCGGGCTATATCTTTGTACATCAGGACATGCGGGGCAGATGGATGAGCGAGGGTGAATTTGAAAACACAAAACCTCCCTATTCATTTAAAGATGATAGCAAAACGGATGAGGTCACGGACTCCCGAGACACGTACGACTGGCTCGTAAAAAACTTAACCCATTTTAATGGAAACATTGGGCAATACGGGAACTCATACTTGGGTTATACTTCTCTAGTGGCTTCCGTAACCGGGCACCCTAACCTTAAGGCTGTTTTAGCAATGGCCCCTGTGACCAACTTCTTCTTTGAAGATTTTAATCGTTATGGTCTATACGGAACTAATTACATGCCACTAATGGATGTTTTCGGTATCCAAAAGGATGAACCTACTGCCAAAAGCTGGTATTCAGTAACAGACAAGTCATTTATGCATGACGCCGAGAATTGGATCACAGAAGATTATTATGATTATTTCCTCAAACGCCGAGCACTAAGTCAAACCTCCGAGGTCATCGACTCGAACAATTTTTTCTGGAAAAATATCACCGAACACCCCAATTACGATGCTTATCGGCAAGAACGTGATTGGATCCAATACCTTGATAGTTCAAAATGCCAGACTATGATTGTTGGAGGTTGGAATGACGAACAGAATTTATATGGCATTCTTAATTCCTTTAAAAAACTTGCTGAAGATAACCCTAAAGTTAATGCCCAACTAGTTCTTGGGCCATGGTCTCATGGTCACCCAAAGCGGCTAGACAGCATGTACTACTTAGGTGACATCTTTTATGGTTATGACCTTTCTAAAAAATACCAAGAAGACATTGAGTTTCCTTATTTCGAATTTCATTTGAAAGGAAAAGGGAAAGCTCCAGACTTTAAAGCACATGTATTTGATACTGGTGCTAAAAATTGGGTTGATTTCAATGAAAATCCTTTTGTGAAGGAAAAAGAGGAAATTACATTCTACTTAAACCCTAACGGAAAGCTAACTAAAAATGCAACTTTAGAAGGCCAATCTTTTATCTCTGACCCCGATCATCCCGTTCCATTTGTAGAGGGTGATAAATTTTATGTTCTCGCACCTAAGCACTACATGACCGATGACCAGCGATTTGTTAGTAAGCGCCCTGATGTCTTAACTTTTACAACCGATGTTTTAGAAGAAGACTTGACTGTTATTGGTGAAATTGAAGCGCTATTGCAGTTTTCAACAGATCATGGAGATGCTGATTTATATGTAAAAGTGATTGATGTGTTCCCAAATGATCGGATTCCCGAGCCAGAGGATTTGGATGATGTAAAAATGGCTGGATTTCAGCATCTTGTGCGTTGTGGATACATTCGGGGGAGATACAGGAATAGTTATAGTCATCCTGAACCATTTACTAGGAATGAATTATCGCAAGTAGAAGTGCCTTTACTTGAGGTAATGCACACGTTCAAAAAAGGTCACAGAATAATGATCCAAGTGCAAAGTTCAATGTTTCCTTTATTTGATTTGAATCCGCAGAAATATGTTGAGAATATTTACCAAGCGAAAGACGGTGATTTCGAAACTGCAAAACACACCATTTTCGGTAATAGTAAAATCACTCTCCCCATAAAGAGGTAGTCCTACCTCAGCTCAAATGAACCAAAAAAAGCATCAGATAATTTTCTGTCCGGATAGTCACCAACTGACAATATAGCAACCTGATACAATCGGTTATTCACCAAAAACATTTCGTACAGCACATAGTATTCCCCATTGTCCGCGGCAAAGGATAGGCCAGGATGTCCATTCATTATTAGGTTTCGTTCAAGATCGATTTTTTCAATTCCCAAGCTTTCTAACGCTCCACTTTTACCTCCTTGTAATAGAACTTCGGAACCTTCCTCATTCACTTTTTCCTGCGGATAGTCTACTAGAGACACCATGTATGCTTCTGTTGCTCCACGTTCATAAATATAGGTGCTCATCATTACATCACCCAACTCAGTAGCTACACTCGACGTACTATGTTGTGGTTCAACATCAAAAAAATTAATGGAGAATTTTCCCACTTCGGAGGTGAATAATTCCTGTCCATAAGCGAACACCTGAATTGAGATTATCGCTAATATGGCAAAAGCGGTTTTCAGATTAAGTTGAGATTTTTTCATAGCGTAAATTGCTAGTGGATAAGGTGAAAAATAGTAATGATAAAAGTAAATATATAAATAATCAAACGCAATGCAGGTCGCAAAAAGCTCCACGGATAAAGCTCAAGAACTCTTAAAACATTACATTTGCTTGATTCAAACTCAAGGACTATGGAAACGAAAACAAATATTCAACGCAGTACATCTGAAGAACTTTTTAAACGTGCAAAAACTTATTTTCCTGGAGGGGTTAATTCTCCCGTTCGTGCGTTTAAATCGGTAGATGGCGCACCCATATTTATGAAAAAGGGTGATGGTTGTTTTATTTGGGATGAAGATGGAAATAAGTTCATTGATTTTTGTTGTAGCTGGGGACCTTTAATTCTCGGACACAACCATCCTGCCGTTTATTCTAACATTGTAAATGCATTAAAGAATGGTGCTAGCTTTGGGGCTCCAACAGTATTAGAAAATGAGTTGGCTGAGTTGATTTTATCACGCAATCCATTTATTGATAAAATAAGGTTCGTGAGTTCTGGTACTGAGGCCGTAATGTCAGCATTGCGTTTAGCTAGAGGCTACACGAATCGAAAAAAAGTTCTAAAGTTTGAAGGTTGTTATCATGGTCATGTCGACTCGATGCTTGTTAAGGCTGGTAGTGGACTTGCTACCTTTGGCACTTCGTCAAGCGCGGGCGTTCCAGAAGAATATGCGAATGAAACCTTAGTTCTTCCACTGAACGACATTGAGGCTTTAAAAGCATGTTTCGAAAAGTATCCTGAAGAAATTGCTTGCGCAGTAATTGAGCCGATTCCAGCCAATAATGGGCTGCTTCTTCAAGACAAAGAATTTTTATTAGAATTACGTAAAATTTGTACCGAGCATGGGACGCTTTTATTCTTTGACGAAGTAATTTCTGGCTTCCGTGTAGGGTTTAATGGTGCTGCAGAGTACTTTGGAATAACTCCTGACTTAATTACATACGGTAAAATTATCGGGGGTGGATTACCCGTTGGAGCTTATGGAGCCAGCAATAAGATCATGGCATGTGTTTCTCCTGATGGGCCGGTATATCAAGCGGGTACATTATCTGGAAATCCAGTGGCAATGGCTGCAGGGATTGCGCAATTAACTGAGTGTGCCAAAGACGGTTTTTACGAAGAGCAGGAAGACCGAACGAAGTTCTTTGTGGATTTGGTGAACAACCACGCTTCATCCAATGGGTATGATTTCGAAATGATTACCATAGGATCTATCTTCTGGTTATCGTTTGCGGGAAAAAAACGTATTCAGCGCGCAGATCAAATAGATGGAGACATGACACAATTCAAGCACCTCTTTGCTGCATTATTAGATAGGGGAGTATATATTGGGCCAAGTGGATACGAAGTTGGATTTATTTCTCAGGCACATACCCGTGAACATCTTTCTGTTGCAGCAAGTGCATTCTGTGAAGCTCTAGATGTTGTTTTTGAAAAATAGTCGAAACTAAACTTGTTACTGTTTCCAATGAATTGTCATTGGAAATCTAATTGTCTTCACATTCCGCTTTACGCTTGCGCATTTCTTCACCGCCCATTTCGGTATAGTTCTTACAGGCTTCATTCTTCCGATTCTTAAGCTCATTAATCCGCTTATGGTCTTCTTCAGTAGGCGCTTTGTCAAAAAACTGACTTGTTTCTTTATTTAATTCATCTCCGACCGAAAGGCACTCACAAAACTGTTTGTCTTTTGAAGAGCACGAAGCCGAAAAAATCAAGAAAAATAGGACGTATTTATACATATTGTGAATTTAAAGAAAATTGGTGCTTGTTAATAGAAAAACTATATTTTCTCGCCCTGCAATTCTTTCAACTTTACTTCTGCTTCTGCTCCAGTATAAACTTCTGTGCTGCTTTCCCCTTTCTCACTATTAATAATCGTCACAGTCTTAACACCATCAATAATTTCAACCTCCACTTCTTTTTTTACCGCATTCCCTTCTCCGCTATTATCATTAATTTCTGCAAGTTTTTCATCTGCTTGTTTGCCTGTATAAACCTCTTCTGAAACTACTCCATTTTGCGTTGTTGAAATATATAGCGTTTTTATACCATTCTCATTTTCCATACGTACCTCCTTATGAATTTCTATCTCTTCTGTCTCTTTTGGAGACGTACAGCTAGATAACAACCCTAAAAGAAGAATCATGAAAAAAAATAAACCCCTATACATACCCATCATTTTTTATTTACAAATTAAGGCATTTTTCAACGAAACATTAATTCCATCTGGTTACAAGGCTGAGCCACTCTTTCCGAAAAAATGAGCTTGTTTTTCTTTACTTTAGCAAAAAAGATACTATGTCTAAACTTCCTAACGTAGGCACCACCATTTTTACAAAAATGTCCAAATTGGCGGCAGATCATGGCGCAATTAATCTATCTCAAGGTTTTCCTAATTTTCCTGTTGACCCTGCACTTATTTCAATCATTAAAGAGCAAATTGATGAGAATGTTCATCAGTATATGCCAATGGCAGGAGCCCCTAAACTATTAAGTCAAGTGTCTTTTCTAATTGAACAAAATTATAAGCGTGCAATTCTTCCAGACAAAGAATTATTAATCACCGCGGGAGCAACCCAGGCAATCTTCACAACAATTCTTGCCTTGGTGGACAAGGGAGATGAGGTGATCATTCTTGATCCAAGCTACGATTGTTACGAACCTGCCATTATCCTTGCGGGAGGCAAACCTGTTAGAATTCCATTAGGCAATGACTTCTTACCTGATTGGACACGAATTGAAAATACAGTTAATGATCGGACAAGAATGATCATTACAAACAACCCGCACAATCCCACGGGCCGTGTTTGGTCACTCACAGATATTCAATCACTTGAGATGATTGTTGAGAAGAACACTAATCTCTTAGTACTCTCCGACGAAGTCTACGAGTTTATTTCATTCGAACAAAAACACATTTCCGCCAATGAAAGTGATATTCTTCGTGAACGATCTGTTGTTGTATCTTCTTTTGGAAAAACCTTTCATATCACTGGTTGGAAAATTGGTTATGCTGTTGCACCTGAGCACCTAATGAAAGAAATTAAAAAAGTCCATCAGTTCAACGTATTCTCAGTCAACAGTGTTAGCCAGGCGGTCCTTGCTGAATATCTACAACATACCGACGTATCGAAGTTAGGCGAATTCTACCAACAGAAAAGGGATTTGTTTAGAGCATTGATGAAAGAAGCCCGATTCAAGCTGCTGCCATGCGAAGGAACCTATTTTCAATCGGCAGATTACTCTGATATTTCAACTTTAGGGGATACCGAATTCTGCCAAAAACTAACAACGGAACATGGAGTCGCCGCAATACCAATATCTGTATTTAATGAGAATGGCGACGATCAGAAAATTATCCGTTTTTGTTTTGCCAAAGATGAGCAAACATTAATTCAAGCTACAGAAAAGTTATGCAAGATTTAAGGGTCACATTGGTTCAGGCAAATCAAGTCTGGGAAAATAAGACCGCCAACTTCACGAACTATGAAAGACTGCTTGAGGGAGTTGAAACTGATCTGATTATCCTCCCGGAAATGTTTCACACGGGTTTCACAATGAACACGAAGGTTCATGCCGAACCAGCAAATGAAAGTTCAGGAATCATATGGCTAAAAAATTTGGCTGCTAAAAAAAAAGCTGCTGTTTATACTTCGCTAATTATCAAAGAAGATCAGCACGTATTTAATAGAGGCGTGTTTGTTGAGCCTTCTGGAGTCGTTACGCATTACGATAAACGCAAAACGTTTAGCTTGGCTGGCGAAAATAATTTTTATAATTCTGGAAACACAGAAACAATCGTTTCGTACGCCGGGTGGAGATTTCAACTACAAATTTGTTATGATTTGCGATTTCCAGAATTAGTAAGAAATCGGATAGACCCCAACCATCTTGCAGCGTATGACGTTCTATTGTATGTTGCCAACTGGCCAGAGAAAAGGTCAGTGCACTGGAAAGCATTGCTTTCTGCCCGTGCTATTGAAAATCAATGCTATGTAATTGGTGTCAATCGTGTCGGATCAGATGCACAAAACCTTGTTTACAGTGGCGACTCTCAAATGGTTGATGCGTTAGGAAATGTAACTCCACTTGAAAAGAATCAGGAATTAGCCCAGACAATTGTTTTGAATAAAGACAATCTAATTCAAACACGAGAAAAATTACCTTTTTTGAAGGATGGTAATTGATCTAAAAATTGGACAGTCTTGGGATATAGAATGTTTCGCTTATATTTGTAACACTTTTAATTAAAAATAAATTATGAAAAAAATCTACTTAAGTATCGCTCTTGCAGGATTTTCATTCAGCGGGTTATACGCTCAGATTCAGATGAAACCTCATACGTTCGGTAAAGTTACTCAACGTGCTGCTGACAAAGTAAAGCCTTCAAACTTGAATTCTGAAAAGAATCTTACGTGGCATGAAAATTTTGTAAATGGTTTAGCTGGTCAAGGAACAAACGGTGCTTGGACAACGGGTAACACAAATGGAGACATTTGGAAACATAGTATGTATACTACCAGTGGTGAATGGTCAACAGGTACACCTGCATTTGCATCTACTACAGCAAATAATGGGTTTATGTTATTTGATGCTGACTCTGTGAACTTCATTACCTCTCCGACTTACAATAATTTTGATGGTGACCTTATCTCTCCAGTTATTGATTTTTCAGGCGAGCCAAGTGTTCAACTTGTTATGGAACAAGAGTTCCGTTACTGCTGTGCTGGTTCTCTTGATATCAGCGTTTCTGTTTCGAACGATGGAGGGGCAAGTTATGGAAATCCTTACCCATTAGCTGGTTCGGTTGCTACAAACGCAGGAAGTGGTACGCATACTGTTACTGCAAACATTACTGCAGACGCTGCTAACCAAGCGAACGTACGTTTGAAATTCTCTTGGAACGGTACTGCTTCTGGTAACTCTCACTATTACTGGGTAATTGATGACATCTCTTTTGAGACAGCTGCTGATAACGACATTGTAGCTCAAGACCCATACTGGGGAACTGATGGATTGCCTTATTACCAAATTCCAACAACTCAGGTTGCTCCTATAGACTTCTCTGCGTTCGCGTTTAACAATGGTGGAATTGCACAAACAGGTGTAACGTTAGGTGTTGCTGTTGATATGGGTGCTACTTTCACTGGTTCTAGCGCTTCTGTAACAATAGCTCCGGGTGCAACTGATAGTTTAGGTCTTACTTCACAGTGGACGCCTGCAGCTTCAGTTAATTCTCACCAAGTACTATGGGGTATTACACAAAATGAAACAGATGAAGTTCCTGCAAACAACCTTCTTGATACATTAAACATTGAGATCACTGATTACATCTATGCACGTGATAATGGTGTTATTGATGGTGGTACTTTCAATTCGGGTGACGGATATGAAGTAGGTAACCTTTTTGATATCTGGACTGACCAAACATGTACTGCCGTTGATGTTCAATTGGACGATGGTACTACTGTTGGTGCTTTGTTATATGCTAAGATTTATTCAATTGATCCAGCTACTGGAGACTTTGTTTTCGAACAACAATCTGATTATCATACTGTAGTTGCTTCAGATTTGACTTCAGTTCTTACACTTGAATTGATTTCTCCTCTTCTAATGACAAATACTAACTTAACATATCTTGCAGTTATTGCAACTGACGGTGACGGTGGTCTTACAGATGATATCATTACTGGAACTGCTGGAGATTCTGAAGCTCAAACAACATTCTACTATGATGCTACTGATGCTACTTGGTACTACACAACAAGTACTCCAATGGTACGATTGAACTTTGATCCATCAAATGCTTTGAGTGAAAACGAAAATGCATTCGGTGTTAAGCTTTACCCTAACCCAGCAACTGATGCTGTTTCTGTAGATTACAATCTAGGAAATGCTTCTGATGTAACTATCATTATGACTGATCTTTCAGGTAAGACAATTGCAACTGTTAACGAAACAGCTAACGCTGGAATTAACACTGTATCTCTTAATACTAAGGCTCTTTCAGCTGGTATTTACAACGTAGTAATTTCTACAGATAACGGAACTGTTACTGAGAAGTTCATTAAGAAGTAATTCTTGAATTAATATATTTAAAGGGTCGGTTCTGCCGACCCTTTTTTTATGGATTATATTGACTTCGGATACTTTGGGCTTTTTCTGATTTGCTTTTTATCAGCAACCATTCTACCATTAACATCAGAAGGAGTATTGCTTCTTTTTCTTGCTTCTTCATTTGACGCATCTTCTTGCCTAGTTATTGCTACTATCGGAAATTCAATTGGAGGGTTAACCAATTACGGATTGGGAATGATCGGTAATCCAGAAAAACTAAGAAAGTACCTTCGCAATCCCAAATGTTTTTCTCAAGTCTCTGATGCTATTAAAAAATATGGCTACTGGCTAGGGCTCCTCTCCTGGACACCATTTTTGGGCGACCCACTCACTATTGCCCTTGGTTATTTTCGTGTTCGGTTTTTCCCCTTTTTAATTCTTATGATCCTTGGTAAGTTCACGCGCTATTGGTTTATCATCTTCCTTTGGAACCAATAGTTTGCTATAGAACTATGTCAACTAATTCATTTTAACGATATTTGCTAAAAGAACAAAATCATGGCAATTACCACCCTACATGAGTTCATCATGGATAGACAGGCAGATTTTAAATATGCCTCTGGAGAATTATCACGCCTCTTAAGCGATATAGCAATCGCGGCAAAGGTAGTAAGCAAGGATGTTCGCCGAGCTGGTCTAATGGAAGATATTCTAGGTGCGCAAGGCAGCACTAATATACAGGGTGAAGAACAACAAAAGCTTGACGTAATTGCAGATGAGCGATTTATCGGCATGTTCAAAGCGGGTGGTGAAGTTTGTGGTATTGCCTCAGAAGAAAATGATGACTTTATGCCCTTTGAGTCTGAATTCTCCAAGCAAGGTAAATATGTCGTATTATTTGATCCTCTAGACGGCTCTTCAAATATTGATGTTAATGTGTCTATTGGGACTATTTTTTCCATTTATAGAAGAAAAAGTGAAATTGGACACGAGGCAACATTAGAGGATATGTTGCAAAATGGTGATCAACAAATTGCTGCGGGATACGTTTTATATGGCTCTTCAACAATGTTAGTCTATACAACAGGAAAAGGCGTAAATGGTTTTACTCTTGATCCGTCAATTGGAGAATTCTGCCTATCACATCCAAGCATGAAAATGCCGGAAACTGGACGAATGTATGCAATGAATGAGGGGAATATTAATATCTGCGAATCAGGAATAAAAGAATACATTGAATCTTATTGTCAACAAACACTTGAAGGGCACGAACGCCCATATTCAGGAAGGTATATTGGATCTTTAGTTGCCGATTTTCACAGAAACCTAATTAAAGGTGGCATCTATATCTATCCTGATACAACGACCGACCCAGAGGGTAAATTGCGATTATTGTACGAATGTAATCCATTAGCATTTATTGCTGAGCAGGCTGGTGGTTTGGCCACAACTGGACGTGTTCGCGTCATGGATTTAAAGCCTACGCGTTTGCACCAACGCATTCCATTCTTTGTTGGGTCTAAAAATATGGTGGAACAAGCCATGAGCTTTTTGAAATAAGCACCGATGGATGTCAAAGACTTAAAGGCTTCCTTTTCTCAGTTAGACCAGATAAACACAACGGCAAGTCAATTACAACTTGTCGGGACCAAAGTTCAGTGGAAAGGACTCGTGGGCTCTTCAAGATCAGTTTGCGCGGCATGTGTTGTTGAACAAGCTCCTGGTCAACATCTATTCATTTTAGAAGATAAAGAACAAGCAGCCTACTTCCTAAATGATTTAGAAGGCCTAAATCCAGGAAACAAAAATGTATTGTTCTACCCCGCATCTTACCGGGTACCCTACGAATTAGAAAAAACAGACAACGCCAATGTTGTTTCACGTGCCGAAGTACTCGAGAAGGTGTCCAAGGGTAAGAACACTTGGATCGTCACTTATCCGAAAGCATTATTTGAAAAGGTTCCGTCAAAAAAGAACCTTTCCAAAAGCACGTTAAAAGTGCAAGTCGGAAAAACCTACTCGATCGATTTCATCAATGAGACTCTTTTGGAAGTTGGATTCGATAGAGTAGATTTCGTGTACGAACCCGGTCAGTTCTCAATTCGCGGTGGTATTATCGATGTCTTTTCATTTTCAAATGATCATCCCTATCGCATCGAGTTTTTTGGAGACGATGTCGAAAGTATTCGGACTTTTGATGCGAGCACTCAACTATCAATTAATACGCATAATCATTTTAATATTGTTCCAAACATTCAGGGTGAACTCATTAACGAGGGTAATGTTTCACTATTTGATTTTATAGGTCAAAATATTACTATTTGGATTAGCTCGATCAACTTAGCAAAAGATCGTCTTCAAAAAGAATATAAAAATGCTGTCAGGATTTATGACTCCTTAACAACAGAAACAACACCCACCATTCCGGCTGATCTTTTTTTGCACCCGAGTGATTTGGAGAGGATAATAAACGGTTCAACTATCGTTGAATTTGGAGCGGATTTGTTTTTTGACAATGCTCATTTAGAAACATTCGATTTCAAACCCCAACCAAGTTTCAACAAAAACTTTGATCTTTTAACGAATGATTTGGTCGAAAAAAGAAAGAATGGATATACCAATCTTATCTTCTCAAATCAACCTAAACAAATTGACCGACTGTATCAAATATTCGAGGATATTGAAGCAGAGGTCGTTTTTAAACCAGTGCCTTTAGCTTTGCACGAAGGTTTCATCTCTCCTCAAAATAAACTTGTCTGCTACACCGATCATCAGTTGTTTGAGCGTTACCATCGATTTAAGCTTAAAGAGGGCTTCAGGCAAGCCAAACAGGCACTAACCCTTAAAGAGCTCTACAACCTACAAAGCGGTGACTATGTAACCCATGTAGACCACGGGGTTGGTAAGTTTTCTGGACTTGAAACAATTGATGTAAATGGTAAACCGCAAGAAGCGATTCGCCTTCTGTATAGAGATAATGATGTCCTTTATGTAGGGATTCACTCACTTCATCGAATAGCTAAGTTCACAGGGAAAGATGGAGCTGCGCCAAAAATGAATAAGCTTGGAACACAAACTTGGGCGAATCTTAAGCAGAAAACTAAAAAGAAAATCAAAGAATTAGCCTTCGACCTGATTAAGCTCTATGCTAAGCGGAAGGCTCAACCTGGATTTTCATTCAGCCCAGATTCCTACCTTCAGAACGAACTCGAGGCATCATTCATGTATGAAGACACTCCCGATCAACTAAAATCAACGATTGCAGTTAAGGAAGATATGGAGTCAAAAACACCCATGGACCGGTTGATCTGTGGTGATGTAGGTTTCGGAAAAACAGAGATCGCCGTGCGTGCTGCCTTCAAAGCCGTTGCTGACAACAAGCAAGTTGCCATTTTAGTTCCTACAACGATTCTATCTCTACAACACTATCGGAGTTTTAAAGAACGCCTAGAAGGATTTCCCTGCACAGTTGATTACATTAATAGGTTTAAAACAGCAAAAGAAATTACGGCAACTTTAAAGAAGTTAGCTGCTGGAGAAATTGATATCCTAATTGGAACACACGCTATAGTTTCTGACCGTGTAAAGTTCAAAGACCTGGGACTCATGATTATCGATGAAGAACAGAAATTTGGTGTCTCTGTAAAAGACAAACTAAAGACATTACGAGCAACAGTTGACACACTGACACTCACTGCAACCCCAATACCAAGAACACTTCAGTTCTCGTTAATGGGTGCCCGTGATTTGAGTATCATCAACACCCCACCTCCCAACCGTCAACCGGTATTAACAGAAGTCATACAATTCAATGAAGAAACTATTCGCGATGCTATTGCTTATGAAGTTAGTCGAGGTGGTCAAGTTTTTTTCGTGCATAATCGTCTTCAAAACATAAAGGAAATTTCTGGTATGATACAGCGCCTTTGTCCTGGGGTGCGCGTTGGTATAGGTCATGGTCAAATGGATGGAAAATCGCTTGAAAAAATCATGATGGGGTTCATTAATCATGAATACGATGTTCTCCTTGCCACAACGATCATTGAATCTGGAATAGATATTTCAAACGCAAATACCATGATTATCAATAATGCTCAAAATTTTGGGCTTAGTGATTTACACCAACTTCGTGGTCGCGTTGGGCGCTCAAATAAAAAGGGATTCTGCTACCTCATCGCCCCACAAAGCACGATGCTCACTACGGAGGCACGAAAACGATTAGAGGCTTTGGTGCAGTTTTCAGACCTTGGTTCTGGTTTCAACATAGCCATGAAAGATCTTGACATTCGAGGAGCTGGAAATATGCTAGGTGGTGAACAAACTGGGTTCATTGCAGATATCGGATTTGAAATGTATCAAAAGATTTTGAACGAAGCCATTGATGAGTTGCGCGAAAGTGAATTTAAAGAGTTATTTAAAGAACGAAATTCCGATCAATTAACTCAATTTGTGAAGGACTGTATCCTTGAAACTGACTTAGAGGTTCGTATTCCTGATGACTATGTGAATAACGTAGCTGAACGATTGAGCCTATATCAGCAAATGGATAATATCAAAACCCATGAGGAGCTAAACGCCTTTGTTAAGGAGCTCATCGACCGATTTGGTCCAATACCTCAACCTGTAGAAGAACTTATTCTTTCATTCAAACTACGTTGGCTAGCACAGGATATTGGAATCGAAAAATTGGTTGTTAAATCGAATAAAATGATTGGTTACTTCATTAGTAATCCACAATCTCCTTTTTACGAATCTCCGGTATTTACTAAAGTCCTCGACTTCATGCAGAAGCACCCTACTGAAGTAAAATTGAGCGAGAAAAACGATAGGCTGCGAATTATCTATTCGGATATTGAATCTTTGACAGATGCCTATAGTCGGTTAGATAAGGTGCTACACGTATAGTTGCTGTTTTAGCTGTTCACAAAATAACGCTATATAAAAAGCAAAACCCCAGAGAATTTCTCCAGGGTTTTCATTCATTTTGTATTTAATTACCTTCTTCTCCCACCAGTCGACGGACGACTTGAGCCAGATGGACGTGTAGATGTTTGTGGCCTACTCGTCGATGGGCGACTTGAGCCAGATGGACGTGTAGATGTTTGTGGTCTACTCGTCGATGGACGGCTTGAGCCAGATGGACGTGTAGATGTCTGCGGTCTACTCGTCGACGGACGGCTTGAGCCAGATGGACGTGTAGATGTCTGCGGTCTACTCGTCGATGGACGGCTTGAGCCAGATGGACGTGTAGATGTTTGTGGTCTACTCGTCGACGGACGGCTTGAGCCAGATGGACGTTTGTTGGCTGAAGCCATTGTATTACTGCCCTGCTTTGAAGGCTTCACCTTGTGTGCGTTTGAATATTTTCCCTGTTGTGAATTCACCGCAGCCTTGTTTTTATGCAAGTGTGCTATATTCGAGTGAAAAGTTGGTGAATGGTGATAGTGGTGGGAGTGATAATAATTGTGTGCATTGTGACACGCATAAACATGAACATGATGGTAATGTGAATGGTTGTGCCATGCAAAAGAATTCCAATGGTTGTGGTAGTTTATCCAAACAATTGGATGCCAGCTATAATACCAATTTGGATGATAGTTGTAATACCATGGAGAAACATACACAACATAAGTTGGAGCATAAATGTACCTCACTGTTCGCCAGTTAGATACGTTAGCATACCGCACATTATTTACTGGTGCAGGTTCAATGATATAGCTGTTTCCATATAAGGCAGGGTCACCCACAATTTGAATAACTGTCGATCCACGAGCGTCTTGTTCTATCTCGATTACTGCAACGTCTTGGTTTTCTGCATCGCTGAATGGTACTTGCAATACAATTGAGTGGAAATTATCATTCGTGTAGTCTAGTACACGGATATAATCCACAAATCCATCTTCATTAAGATCTAGGTTATTGATCCCTTCCTTTTCCGAATTCAACCTTCGTTCAAAATCTTCCAAATCATTGGCATCTTTAAATAATTCCATAACAGCGTATAGATCAAGATTATCTCCTGGTAAGGACAATCTACCTGCCTGTGTTTGAGCATTGATTCCAGAAAATGGAATACTTATGAGGCCGAGAATAAAAAATATCGTTTTCATAGCAAAAATTTTAATTACTGTTGATCTGCAATAAATCAATCTACTCCATGTAAGAAATAATTGTGCCAAAGATCAAAATAATGGCTAATAGACAGACATATCATCTTCCATTTTTATTTTTTATAACTCTATAGAACGTAAAATTAGCGTTACAAGAATTCAATATTCGGTTTCTTCCAACGTTAGTGTTTTAGCAAAACCAATTCTACTAACTTTGCCATATGGCGAGAGCTATCGTTTCTGTAACCAATGACCTGTATACGGATCAACGTGTACATAAAGTATGCATGTTTCTGTTACAACAAGGTTATGATGTCTTGTTGGTTGGGAGAAAACGAAAATCAAGTATCCCTCTAAACGAAAGGCCATATGGCACGAAGCGTATGAAACTGCTATTTGAAACTGGGGCAAAATTTTATGCTTTTTTTAATCTTCGCTTGTTCTTTTTCCTTTTAACTAAAAAAGCAGATGTACTAGTTTCAAATGATTTAGACACACTCCTCGCTAATTATTGGGCAAAAAAATTTAAAAAGGGAGCTCAACTGGTATATGATTCCCACGAATATTTTACCGAGGTTCCAGAGCTCACTGGTCGACCAAAAGTCCAAAAAATATGGCAAAAAATAGAGGGTAGAATTTTCCCAAAGCTTAAGTATATATACACCGTCAATCAGTCCATTGCCGACATCTACAATGAAAAATACGGCAAAGAGATCAAGGTGGTAAGAAATATTTCCCCACTTTGGAAGCCTCAATTATTGGAAGACAAAAGAGCCTTGGGAATCCCGGGGAATAAGCAATTAATAATTCTTCAAGGCGCCGGAATTAATGTTGATCGTGGAGCAGAAGAAGCAGTGGACGCTATGCAGTTTGTTGACGCCGTATTGATGATCGTTGGTGATGGTGACGTCGTTCAACAATTGAAAGAGCGGGTAAAAGAACTCAAGCTTGAAGACCGAGTATACTTTTATGGGAAGAAACCATATGACATAATGATGAATTATACTCATCATGCAGACATTGGTTTAACACTCGACAAACCTTCCAACCTCAACTACAAACTGTCGTTACCTAACAAGGTGTTTGATTACATGCACACATATACTGCAGTCGTCGCGACAGAAATAAAGGAGGTTGCCGCAGTAATTCGTAAACATAAAATTGGTGAAATTCTGAATGAATTGAATGCCGAAGAACTCGCTGAAACATTAAATAATTTACTCAAGGACCCTGAGCGATTAGAGCGCTACAAAACCAACTGTAAATCTGCAGCGAAAACAGAGAATTGGGAAATTGAAACAAACACTTTGGCCAAAATCTACCCGAAAGTTGAGTAATCAACATCTACATATCGTTTCTCTAGATGTCCCATACCCTTTAGATTATGGAGGAGCCATCGATATCTATTTTAGAATTAAGGCCCTACATAATCTGGGATACAAAATATCTCTTCACTGCTATGAATATGGGAGGGGGAAACAACAAAAGGCCTTAGAAAAATACACTGAGAAGTGCTATTATTATGTAAGAAAAAAACCGCTAGTTGATTGGTTGAGCGGAACACCATTTATTGTTAAAACACGTAGTGACAAACAACTACTTGACAACCTTAAAGAAGATGACGATCCCATTCTTTTTGAAGGCCTTCATACAACCTTTTTTCTCAGTGAAGACTGTCTTAAAAAGAGAATCAAAATTGTCCGAACGCACAATGTAGAACACAACTATTATTCTGAACTAGCAAAGCAAGCAACAGGCGCAAAAAAATTATTTTTTCAAAGTGAAGCGCGAAAACTGGAGAAATATGAGTCCATTCTAAAACAGGCTGATCATATTCTTGCAATCCAACAAAACGACTTAGACCACTTCAAAACTTTCCATAAAAGTGTTCATCTTCTACCAGCATCATTACCCGCAATCCAAAAAGCCTCGTATACAACTACTGAATCATATTGTTTGTTCCATGGAAATTTATCTGTTCCAGAAAATGAGAATGCCGCAAATTGGATAATAAACACTCTGAATTCTTCAGGTCTCAAACTAATTATCGCTGGTAAGAGCCCTTCCGATGAATTGAAAAAAATCTGCCAAGAACAATCCGTTGAACTTGTTGCTAATCCTAATGAATCAAAAATGGATCTGCTTGTCCAAAAAGCCCGTATACATGTGCTATATACAAACCAACCTACTGGACTAAAATTAAAGTTATTACAGGCATTAAATACTTCGGGGCACGTGCTCGTAAACAATAAAATGACCGCCGGAACCAAACTTGAAGAGTTATGCATAGTGAAAAATACGCAAGAAAGCTATCGTGCCGAAGCTGTTCAAATGATTGCTTCAGAAGCAACAGAACAATTGTTTAACCTTCGACAGGAATTCCTAAATAAACATTTCAACACAGAAAAGAATTGTGAGATTTTCAGTCGGTTGATTAATGGTTAATGACCACCTGTTTGTGATAGACAAAATTATTCCCTGCTACCCGAATTGTATATACTCCGTTATTTAAATCACGTACATCTATATCCTCTTTTCCTTGTGAGTTTAGCACTAACTCACCTATAGCGCTATACAAAGCAATTTGATTTACTTCGGAAGAACTCTTAAACTCTATATGAATGTAGTCATTACTAGGGTTTGGATAAACTCTCAACGACTCTTCAGGTAATTCATTTACAACTACAGCGTTCAATAGATCATTCGCTAAGCACATATCTGGAATTCCGTATCCTTTGAATTGATCCGGAGTTGTATACTGACTTGAACTCATCTCAATAGCTTCAAAAATTTCTGAAATTGATTTCGTAGGGTGTGCTTGAATTAAACATGCTGTTGCACCAGCCATTATGGGCGATGCAAATGAAGTTCCATTACCCGGCTCAACATCTCCAGAGGCTAAAACGACCCAGGTGTCTAATCCTGTGGCCACAACGTTTGGTTTAATATCACCATCTGAAGAAGGTCCAACAGAAGAGAAAAATGCATAATCCCCCAAGAAATCAACTGCTCCCACGCATAATCCATCGTCTGCATCACATGGTGTTGAGATTGTACTCGGACCTTGGTTCCCAGCTGCCATCACTACCGCAATTCCTTTCGAAACCGCAACATTTACACCTATTGCAGCAATTGTGGAGTTTCCATCCATATCTGCGTACACATGATTTGTTAATGAGTCGTCAAAATCAACATAACCAAGAGAAATATTCGCGACATCTACCCCAACCGAATCACATCGCTCCAAAGCTGCGACTAAATTGAATTCTTCCAGTTCAGTTTCCGAACTAACGTCTTCCGTTAAATAAAGTGCTATATCAACATCTACAGCGGCACCAGCGTACTCAATTGGCTGCCCTTTCTCACCTACAATACATGATGCAACTGCAGTCCCATGACCGCTAGCATTGTACACTTGAGATCCTCCAGTGACAAAATTTCTCCGATCCAGCACTCGAGTTTCATTGAAGAGCGTATCAAAATATTCTATCTGCTGCATGTTTTCAAAACCAGCGTCAATAATCGCCATGTAAATCCCCATCCCAGTGAAACCTAAATCGTGAAGACAATTCAAGTTTAACTGATTTACCTGACCAAACCCTGGACCATATGCCAACGATTTTTCTGCTTTTGCAAACTTGTCAATGCTTCTTGGGGGTATGTCATTGATTTCTTTAACTCTTTTGATAAAACTGTATTTCATCATTAATTCTTCAGCAGTTAATGCTGTTGTATAACTCACTGCATTTAACCAACGAGACTTGTTAAGAATTCGACCATCAACAGTTAAAGAAGCTATGTACTCAGCTTTAATAGCTTGGTCTTTTACATCAAATTGTATCCCCCGCTTCGCTCGACGAGCCAAAGAACGTTCCGAGAATTGAGCTTGATCTATTACTTGATCCGATTTCTCATCCAAAAAAACAATCATTTTTTGTTGACCAAAAAGATTGTAGGAGAAGGCCAGAAAAACAAAAATAAGGGCTATTAGTTTCATTGTTGCAAGTTAAGGATTTTAATGTATCACATTTTGATCACTACTCAATAAACGATACTGATTACTCAATCGTTGGAGCGAATTGATCTATCCGTTTTATCCTCAAGGTGCGTAGGGCGATCTTTATCAATTATATTTTCTTTAAAGGCAGATGGAACTAAATCGGGAATGATTTTTAGTAGAAGAGGCAATAGAATGGTTCCACCAGGCAACATAAAAACAGTAAGGGTTGGGATGGATTTCGCAATGTCTTTGAATTGTGTTTTTACCGCCTCTTTCTCCGCAGGGGTTAGCTCATGAGTAGCTGATTTCTTCACTAACGATATTAATTCTTTACTCTCTTTCAGCTCAGCGGCAAGCTTATCTTTATTTCTAGAAAGAACCTTGGTCCATCTTTTGGATAAACTTGAGTATACCTTTTCATATGAAGGAGAGTCTTGCATAAATTCCACCTCATTCTGCGTTTTCAATAAAAAGTTCTCGATCATTCCCAAATTCTCTTCAAGTTCAACTTGTGGAATTTCCAAATAATCACATAGTTTTTTTAGGAACTCGATTTCACCATCAACCATCTCGTTGCTCGAGAGTATTGTAAGTATTGACACGTCCAACACAAATCGCTTAAACAGCCAATGATTTCGTACGAAAAAAGAGAAGTCCTCAAGTGATGCTCCATCTTGAAACCTTGTTTTGGCCTCATCGCGTTCATCATCACTTAAATTAGCTGAAGCCAAGAATACATTAAAAATAGCAACTTCTCTTTCTTCAATCACCCCATCAGAATATGCAGATAATGTAATCGCCGTCAAGGCATTTTCAGCATATGTACTATAGCGCGTAAGTGCTTTGTCTTTTTCTTTGTGAATGAAGTCATCAAACAATATGACGTCTAGATAAGAGAATGTATTACTCAGTGAATTTATCCACCACTTATTCTCCAGCAACTTCACTTTAATATCAACGCGTTTCGAAAGAATTCCCTCTATCTTCTCTTCACGTGATTCTTTCAAAAAGAAGGTGAACAATTTTTTTATTGCACTTGCATTATGGTGCTCATAAAACTTATAAAGAGTCGCCATAAAATCCTCTCTATCGAAAGGTCTTCCTTTATTTATTTGTAGAAACACAAATAAATGAGCCTCAAAAAGAAGAAGCTTGAGCTTTTCCTCTTTAGTCCATTCTGAGTCATCTAAATTCTTGGCAAATATGAGTTCTAAGGGAAACCCAAAAACGATTCCGCAAGACGAAAAGGTTAAGTGCATAAAATGCAGCTTGCGCAGTCCTTTGGGTCTGTTGACTTTAAGTACAACATGCCCGTTATCGACTAAATCGAAGTATTTATTTATCCACCCTTTTGCTCCTGGTGAGATCATTTTTTATCATCTAAAGGCATATCTAAAGGCAAAACCTGCCATCCAGCCAAATTTTACATCAGGGACAATACGCATAGATGGTCCCGTATCGAGTGCTAAGTTAATAGGAACTACGTTAAAAGTATACTCTAAACCGATTGTTCCGTCCAAACCGACCCAAAAACCAGTTTGAGACTCAATATCTGTTCGGCCATAATTACCTTTTGCCCAATAACCTCCATCGACTCCAGCTCCCCAGTACCAATCTAGGTCATTCGTTAATGGCTGATTGCGCTCATACATTGCCTGCAACCAAATATAGCGACGACTTCCACCAAGATTTATCTCAATGGCAGAAGGACTAGAAAAAAAATGTTTCAAGCTTAATTCTGCAGATGGTAAATCAAGGGTTGTGTAATCAGCCTTGAAGCCTACCGAAGTCTTATATTGCTGTGCGCTACATTGAACGGCCACACAGATCATGAATGAAATAAGAAGGAGGTTCTTCATGTTCTGAGTTTATACAAGAACGTATGAATCCATTCGTTTATTATGCACGCACAGTTGTGGGTTTGTTTTAATAAGGTACCTATTGAATTAAAGTTGTCCAGCAACGACGAACGCCTTTCGCTTTGTAAAAACTAGGCCTCCATTGGGGTCAAACGCTTCGAATATAGCAACATACGCACCTATCGACGCCTTAGTGTTATCATCGCTTGTTCCGTCCCAAATAAATGTTCCACTCGCCGCTAATAATTCAGACTGAAGTACAGTGGCAATTTTTCTACCGCGATCATCATATATATTAAAATCAGCAACCAAACCAGGTTGAGACATAACATAATTCACCTGCAATACATCTTCGAACCCATCACTGTCCGGAGAAATTGTTTCACTGGTAAAATTAAAGTCACCATTGCTAATTGCCGGGTAATATTGAGAGTTCTTCATGCCTGGTGTAGCAAACCCAATGGATTCTGCTGCAGTATGCCAATTGTTTTCATCATTCGATAAACCATCTGGGTCAATGCGTTCAATAGATTTTCCATCTACATCATCGAGCAATTTAAAATGCCAGTCCTCATCGTATGAAACTTTGTCCATAATCTGCGATAAGTTGCTGATGACATAAACCGTACTTGAATCATTTGCAAAAGTTGGTAAGTCCATTTCAATGAAACGGCCCAACTCATGTGAAGGATAGTTTTGTATAATATGTGAAATGTCCTCAGTTAAAACAACATACTCACCAGGAAACAATAAAAAATGGTCTGATACTGGCATATTATTATCTATTGTATCATTGTCGAAGTTTGCTATTTCCCAATTGTAAAGATCCAAAAGTTTAGAGGAAATGTTGTAGACTTCTATCCAATCGCTTCCGCCCGTTAAGGGGTTAAACATAATTTCGTTAATAACAATATCACCAGGCGCGCCAACATCTGCCAAAGCAAATGACCCGATCAAAGTCGTTGTATTCATCCAACAGTCCGCAACTGCTTGCAATTCCAGAGTATAAGATTGGGAAGTAGCTATATTCTCAACAAATTGAAGTGTCAGCATCGTTGGATATGCTTCCAAAACATAATTGTTTAGAATAGTTAAGGACGGGTTGGTAGAAATAATCGCATCCGCCAGTGATGTCGAATCCATTCCTTCACTAAAATATACCTCCAAATAATTGGGGGCTAATGCTATTAATTGATCTATTGTAGGAGCACTAATATCAGGTGTATTATCGAATATTGAATTAACCACTCCGGGAGTTCCCCCAAAATTATCATTACTCGCCGCCCAGTTGGATTGTCCAGAACAAGGGGCTTCCGGATTTATTCTTTCAATTGTGTATCCGCCGCCTTCCTTTGTAACGTCAAAGTACCAATCATCTGTATAAGAAATCGAATCTAGTATGGCCCCTAATGGATCTCTGATGACTATGTTGTCACCCGAATTATTCAAACTTGGAAAGCTTGTCACGCCGGTTGCCACCGAGAAAGAGTCAATATTGGCTGTGCTCGTTAATACTATGTATTCCCCGGGCAATAACCACCCTTGTTGAATTGTTCCACTTGTCGCAGCATCGCCCAGCTGCCAATTTTCTACATCAAAAATCTTAGCGCTGGCATTATACAACTCTACAAACTCCGCATCTTTTAAACCAACCTGTGGTGTGGGATCACACAGAAACTCATTAATTACAATGTCTCCTGGGACAGGGTTTTCTGCTACCAAATACATGAAGTTGAGTGATTGACTTCCCGAAACATTTGAAGACACATCTTCAATATTATTGGTGAAAAGCTCATAAGTGTTTCCATTACTCAAAGCTGTAGAAGGAACAATGTGGACTAACGCCGGATTTACACCATCCAATGTAGCAGATGTTGCGGACAAAAATGGTTGAATATCAAAATTACTCGTATTCTCTGCAGATGTTTGATTCAGTGCTTCATCAAAAAGGACATCTATTAAATTCGCATTGATTGCCGTCACAGACACTAAAACTGGGGGAGTAACATCTAATATTTCATCACCAACATATACATCATCATAATAGAATCCTGAAGAGTTGCTCAATGTGTATTCATTGAAAAACCCGAAATGTGTTCCTAACAAGTTTGTTGCATCATTCGCCGTTCCCGCCAGAGCATAATTCTGTCCTCCAGTATCATCAATATAAAGCGACCAATTACCTGTGATATCTCGCACTACTCGTATTCCTATACTGAAACTTGATGAAATTTGACCTGTTATTCCAGCTACGATTTCTGTGTTTATCCCGCCATCTCTTTTTATTAACCGTACCGCATCTGTTGAGCCAGTTTCTCCTAGTTGCAAGAAAAATCCATCTGGATCAGTTGATAAGTCCGCATTCATGGCAGTCAAATAAATCCGCCCATAATTCCCTGATGAGGGAGAAAATGCTTGTCGAGTCCATATCTTCCATTCCTTTCCATCCATGGTGCTCAAGCCATGAGGTGTACTAAGGTAAGATGTGGATGCTATGGTGTTGTTTAATTGTACCTGAAATGATCCATTAACGACATAATCTCCAGTAATACCAGACCATACCGGACTTGCTGTAAAATCTCCATCCGAAAAATCATCGGAAATTTGTCCCAATAAAACGGAATGTGTTAGAATAATCACAGTCCACAAAAAGTGCTTCATAATTTCATTCTTCAATGAAGCTAAATATACTAAATTTGGGCATTGAAACTGTTAATGCTGAATTCGAATGAAAGTTGCTGTAGTAGGTGCCACTGGAATGGTTGGTGAAATAATGCTCAAAGTGTTGCGTGAAATGAGCTTTCCAGTTACTGAGTTAATCCCTGTTGCATCTGAAAGATCCGTTGGTAAAACGATTGAATTCGGAGGTTTGAAAGCAACTGTTGTTGGTATGCAAAAGGCGCTCGAAATGAAACCCGATATTGCAATTTTTTCGGCAGGTGGAAGTACCTCTCTTGAATGGGCACCAAAATTTGCAGAGGCAGGTACAACAGTTATTGACAATTCTTCAGCATGGCGAATGGACCCAACTAAGAAATTGATTGTTCCTGAAATAAACGGTGACCTGCTCACCAATGAGGACAAAATCATAGCGAACCCAAACTGCAGTACAATTCAATTGGTCCTTGCTTTAAAGCCGCTTCATGATAAGTTCAAAATTAAGCGTGTTGTTGTCTCGACTTATCAATCAATTTCTGGAACAGGTGTTAAAGCCGTTAACCAAATGGAAAATGAGCGTAACGGTATTCAGGGTGAAATGATTTACCCGTATCCTATTGACCAAAACTGCTTACCACATTGCGATGATTTCACAGATAATGGATATACTAAAGAGGAGATGAAGCTCACCAATGAGACTAAAAAAATCCTTGATCCAAAAATCAACGTGACCGCTACCGCCGTTAGAGTGCCCGTAAAGGGGGGGCACTCCGAGGCTGTAAATATTGAATTTGAAAACGACTTTGAACTAAATGAAGTTCGACGCCTGTTACATGAAATGGATGGCATTACCCTAAAGGATGACCCTACAACCAACAACTACCCAATGCCATTATATGCGGCCGGAAAGAATGATGTGTTCGTAGGTAGAATTCGTCGTGATGAATCTCAGCCCAACACCTTAAACATGTGGATTGTTTCGGATAACCTTAGAAAAGGTGCAGCGACAAATGCGGTGCAAATTGCGCAACTGATTCTTGCAAGAAATCTTGCCTCCGCCTAATTCTTTGTAAATAATTCCTTTACCTATTTTTTGAAGCGCCACTTATTCCGTGTTACCGAAAAACGCCAGTCATCGAGCTTCTCTGAAACGCCCTTGTTGATGAATTTATTAACCAACATGAATGTTCCTCTGGAGTGCTTATACTCGAGCTCTTTCTTGAAAATAGGAATAATGCTTAAAAAATGAACTGTTTTATCATTAAGCTTCATGGGTGCCATTTCCTGTTCAAGTAAAATGGGATCTAGCAACAAAAAGTGGTCTTGTTTCATTGTATTGGAAAGGGGTTTTAATTCTTTTCCGCAAGGCATCGAATGGCCATGTCCAAACCAAGTTTCTTTTTCAACTACAAACTTGGCTAAACGTTGAATCCAATAGAAAACCCAATTCATTTGTGGGTTAGTCATGTCTTCCCATACCCAATAATCTGGAAGGCAGAAATATAATTCATTGTGTTCCCGGCCCAAAAATTTTTCTGGAACAGGCATTGAATATTCTCGAAGACCATTGGTAACGATTACCGTAACAGGTGATTTCAATTCCAAATCTATAATTAGTAATGGAATATCCCCTTCTTTTGTCGGAGCCTCCAACACCCTGTGCTCTCCGAAACGTTTTTGAAATGCTTGCTTCACGGCGCAAATATAGTTGGAAACCGAAGAACAACTGGAAAACTCAAGAAGGATTCTGCTCAAACTCTACACTTTTATTACAAAATTTTCTCTAAGCTTATCCAAAAATCTTCACTGGAGTTAACACATCCCTGCCCTAACATCTGATGGATCTCAGCCTCACGTTGGCTAGATATGTTCTTTTTTGTCTTGAAAAAAGTTAATTGATCAGGCTTGTTTAACAAGGCTTGATGAATTGTTTCTGGTGTAGATAAGTCAGCTGAGCCACCTTTTTTTACATTCATGGAGATCAGTTCAATCTCTTTATCTCCAAATTTGAAAACCATACAAGATGTTTCGCTGCGATGCTCTAAATATTTAAGCTTCTCATAGACCTTTTGAAGCACAGTATCGGAAAACAACTCAACTAATTGGGATGCTTTCTCAACATTTTTCTTATTCATTTCCACCCACTCCTCGTTGTGCACTCCATTAACGATTAGAAAATGTTTAAAATCTTCCTCAAAAACATCCAATTCTTCTTTGGTTAGCATCCTATACTTCATGATACAAAAATATAAGCTTCCCTTTATTTACAAATAGGTATAGCTGATTCTTTTTCTTGATTTTTCCTTCCCCCGTCGTAAACTTCTCATCTCACTTACCATTCCTTTCTCATTATAAGTGTACTCTGTCGAATAAGACTCTTTGCGCTTGGGGCCATTAAACAATGTTCGTTTCAACAATCTCCCCTCATTATCTTTCTTCGATTCAAAACCATGCTTAAACCTTCCCTTTTCGTAAAATTCATATAATAAATCCTGACCATCAATTACACTTTTTCGGACAAGAATCGTATCATTCAGGAATTGTTCATGACTAACAAAAACAGAATCCTTAGTGAAGGTTGATTTATGTAAAAACTGTTTCCCTTTTTCGATCGTTCTCTTGTACACGATATAGCTGCCATCAGAAAATTCTTCATTGTATTTACATTGACTTGATAGATCTTCCGTTTTATCCATCTTCGTCAACTCTCCTTGTGGTTTACAATCATATTTCCACCTTCTAGCTACTTTTCCATTTCTAGTATAGACCGATTCAGTCCGAACATTGTCCTTATCAAAAGTGTGTTTAAGTAAATAGTTTTTTTTGAGGTCTCGACCCGTATCATAACTGTTTTGTGAAATTTCTCCAATGTCATTATACTCAAAGCTGTAACGTCCTTTCAATTGACCATTTTCTAACCTCTCAATTCGTACTAATTTTGAGTCTTTATAGTCATGCTTCCATGTCGTAGTTTTTTTCTTTCTAACCAGCACCGATTCTGAAACAAGCGTGTCATTCAAGTAATTTATTGTTTTTTCAGAATACGCTGTTTTCACCAAAATTACTTTTCCATAACTATTGAACTCATAGAACCGAACCAACTCCTCTTCACTCTTTCCTATTGATATTACCTTCATGCTTCGAACATCATTTCTTAAACGATCATTCAAAGGAGCCTCAACACTTAATGCATAATCTTCCGTATTTCCAGATATTGAATAATTCAAGTAATTGAGGCCTTCATAAGTACGATCATATCTCTGTGACGTCGAAATAAATGGTAGTAAGCAAAAAAGAAGGATCTGCTTTTTCATAAGTAGTTTTTGAGTTTTGATTGATATAATGAATTATAGAAAGTTGGTTACACTTGTTATCTTTGCCGCATGCAAGAGAAAAAAGGTATTGCAATCCTCGGCTCTACAGGCTCCATTGGAACGCAGGCACTCGAAGTAATAGAATCGTACCCAGAAAAGTTCGATCTTCAGATAATAACCGCGAACAAAAATGCTGATTTGTTGATTAAGCAAGCGCTTAAGCACCTCCCCAACACCGTTGTTATAGCAGATGAAGATCAGTATCAAAAAGTAAAGGATGCTCTTTGGGATCATGATATACATGTATATGCAGGTTCAGATGCAATTGCTCAAGTTGTAGAATCGAACGAAGTAAATATTGTATTAACTGCTATGGTCGGTTACGCAGGATTAAAACCAACACTTTCTGCAATCCGTGCGAAAAAGAATATTGCACTTGCTAATAAAGAAACACTGGTTGTTGCTGGAGAAATTATTACAAAAGAGGCGTTCCAAAATGGCGTTAATATTTACCCGGTAGATTCTGAACACTCCGCAATTTTTCAATGTCTTACGGGAGAATTTCAAAATCCAATTGAAAAAATTTATTTGACAGCATCAGGAGGACCATTCAGGGGCTTCACAGCAGAACAGCTTAATACGGTTACAAAGGCTCAGGCACTCAAACACCCCAACTGGGAAATGGGAGCAAAAATCACGATTGACTCTGCCACAATGATGAATAAAGGACTGGAAGTTATTGAGGCCAAATGGTTATTTAACCTAAAACCTGAGCAAATTGATGTAATAGTGCACCCTCAATCAATTGTTCATTCACTTGTACAATTTGAAGACGGGAGTATGAAGGCTCAAATGGGTTTGCCTGATATGAAGTTGCCAATTCAATACGCCTTTACTTATCCTGACCGTTTAAAAACTAATTTTCCGCGCTTCAACTTTATGGACTATCCAGAACTGACTTTTGAAAAGCCAGACATTGAAACTTTTACGAATCTTCAGCTCGCTTTTGATGCACTTAAACTAGGTGGGACGGCTGCTTGCACATTGAACGCAGCAAATGAAATTGCCGTAGAAGCTTTTCTTCAGGAAAAAATCTCCTTTTTGGATATTGCAAGAATTAATGCCGAAACGATGCAAACTGTTGCTTTAGTAAAGCATCCTGAATTACAAGATTATATTGAAACGGATATGGAAGCTAGAAAAATAGCCTCCGGACTTCTATAGATGTCAATTTGCTTAAACGCGTTTTCCTAAACTCGTGAACTCAATCTAAAATTTGACTTTGACTGTTTTTGACTACCTTTATCAGTAATCAATCTTCTCGTTTTTAACATGATTAAACATATAATTGTTGGTGCATTTATACTCCTCTCAAATTTTGGGAGTAGCCAACTTTTTCAAGATGATTTTGGCATAGCATTTAGTAGTATTAGCACTGTAAATTGGCCAACTGTATGCAGAGGGGGAACCGCTTCTTCTTTTAATACCTCACTGGCACCATGTGGAACTACAGGAGAAAGAGGTTATTCTCTAAGTGGATTTGGAAGTTATATTACCACCAGTGCCATCGCAATACCCTCCACTGGCTATGAATTAACTTTTGAATATTCGTTCAATTATTCCTTTAGTTTTCCAACTGTCGAAATTAGAACAGGAGCTAGTTGTGGGACATCACTTGTTGGAACCACAACTTTAACAAATACCACTGGTAGTTGTACCCCTCAGTCAATAAATCTGGACGCTTATGCAGGACAAACAATCTACATACGTTTTCGATCCAACACCTCATCAGCTACCTTTTTTCTAGACGAACCGATAGTGGATGTATCAGGTGGAGGAGGGACTTCCTGTCTACTACAAGATGATTTTGGATCTTCATTTGGAAACATCAGTACATCGAATTGGCCCGCTGCCTGTCGGGGGGGCACATCCTCTTCATTTAATACTAGTGCAGCCCCTTGCGCGAGCACAAGTGAATATGGATATGGACTAAGTGGTTTTGGAAGTTACATAACTAGCATGGCCGTGGCAATTCCAGCCATTGGCTATGACTTAACATTTGATTATTCATTTAATAACTCCTTTGGGTTTCCAGTAGTCGAAATCCGAACAGGGGCCTCTTGCGGAACAACATTGGCGTCTAGCACCACATTAACCAACACCTCTGGTATATGCACGCCTCAAACAATTAACCTTGATATATACGCGGGTCAAACTATTTATATCCGTTTCAGATCGAATACTTCATCCGCAACGTTTTATCTAGACGAGGTAAATTTATGTGGTTCATCAGGGTCAATGGGAGACTATAAGTGGGCCGACAATTTCAATGACAATAATTTAGACTTAGGTTATACAGGAACAGATGGAGACGAAGCATGCACAGGTTGCAGTCCTTGGGCACTTGGCACAGGAGCAACACTGGAATTGGTTCCTTCAGGAGGATGGAATGGAAACTCAAATGAAACGGAAGCATTTATTGACAACATGCCAAATGTGTATTATGTACATCTAGATCGCAATGAATACATTGAGTCTCCAACTATTGATATGAGCGGGAAAGAATCGCTTAAAATTAGTTTTTATGCCAAATCCTCTTCACCCGGAACCGGTGGAGGTGACAACTGGTCGTTTAGTGATCGATTGCGCCTACAAATTTGGGACGGGTCATCATGGATCACTGTGCAAAGTATGCGAGATGATTTAAGCGCTGGCTGGAACGGACCTGACGATTACATTTCATCAGCTCTACCATTTAATTATTATTGTTTCACAGCCTACAACAGCGTTGCCAGTCCGGGCAATTATTACTACAACTCCAGTCCTAACGTCAATACGGCATATTTTCATAGCGACTTTAAATTTCGTGTAATTTTTGAGGGTGGTTTTTCTGGAGCACCGTTCGCTTGGGTTGATGATTTCACCTTTCGTGCAGACGCAGATGGTTATTCAACAATGATTCCTTGCGGGCTCTCTTTCTGGAATCAACCCGCGGCAACTTCCTACGGACAAGATCTTGGAACGTCTGGGAATAATAATGCCGAAAAGGGTGTTGAGTTGGAGCTTGATAACTCTATCAATATCCCGCCACTTTGGGCAAGTGAAGCTGATGATGGAGATGTGGTTGCACAGTCATTTGGACTCGGTGAATCCGAACGTGTTGTTTTCTGCGTAATTAGCGAACAAGAGATTCGATTCGCATTTCCAAAAGTTCACTTTTACGCGCCCGATATAGGCTGGCAATCCAGCATTATGTCCATTGACAACAACTACTCTGGTCCTGGATGGAAGTATTATGCAGTCGAGTATATTAGTTGCGACCTGGCAGGAGGGTCAATCGCAGCTCCCACTGATGATTTTCGGTATTACTACAGTTTTGAATATGGTAACGAATTTGCTCCAGTGTTTTATCAGCTAAACACTTCGGGGATAGAATATGGCGGCGGCGTCACTTCGTTATTGGAAGTTTTTAATGCCCCTGATGTTGTTTCAAATGACAATTGCGGAATAGCACTACCGGTTATTCTTCTCAATTTCAATGCACAAAGAAGTGAGCAATCAGTAATTGTCGAATGGATGACGGCTACAGAACAGAATAGTGATTACTTCGAGGTTCAACGTTCATTTGATAGCCTTTCCTTTTCAAGAGTTGGAATCATCAATGGCGCAGGTTATTCAACAACCCCCAACTCATACTCATTGATTGATGATCAGCCTTTAAATGGAACCTCTTTTTATAGGCTTAAACAAGTAGATTTTGATGGAACACTGAAGTATTCAGATGTTAAAGCTGTTGATTTTGGTAATTTCGAGTCTACATCAATTCAACTATACCCTAACCCGACTAGCGATGAATTATTTATTGTTGGCAAAGCTGATGAAATCGCATCAATTGAACTCCTTAATTTACAAGGAAAAAATATGTTGAGTCGTATTAGCACTATTAACAAAGGTGTTGATTACGTGCAATTAAACTTGTCAAAACTTTCGAGCGGAATGTATACCCTTATTACAAAGTCAGGCGCCCATAAGGTGAGAAAATTATAAGCTCGATAATTATTTCATTCATTTGAATATTTCAAATAGCCTATTTATCCTCTAATTCTACTAATATTAGTTTCAGCGAATTAATCATATATTCGTCCAAAAATCACAAAAAAATGAACAAATTTATCTCTCTGCTCTTCTCGGTATTTATCATTGTGAGTGCTCATGCTCAAGATTATTCAAAGCGACTCAAAGGGGTTGATAAGGAACTAGGTGGTCTATTGGAAACTTGCGATGCTGCTGGGTTTGCTGTAGCTGTAGTTAAGAATGATGAAGTGATTTATTCTAAGGGTTTTGGGTACCGAGATTACGAAAATAAAATTCCCGTTGATGAAAACACACTATTTGCGATAGGCTCCTGCACAAAAGCTTTTACTTCTTCTGTATTAGGGCTTTTGAGAGAGGAAGATAAGCTATCATTCGACGACAAACCATCTGATTATATACCAGGATTCAAATTTTATAATGAAGAGATGAATCAAATGATTACCATTAAAGACTTAATGTGTCATCGAACGGGTCTACCGCGCCATGATTGGTCTTGGTATTTCTTCCCGAGCGACTCAAAGGATGATTTGCTAAAACGCGTGGAATTTCAAGAACCTTTCACAGGCGTCCGAAGACTATGGTACTATAATAATTTCATGTTTCTTGCTCAAGGAGTGATTGCAGAAAAAATTACGGGTAAAAGTTGGGAAGAGAATATTGCAGAACGCTTTTTTACCCCCCTAGGAATGACAAGATCAAATGCCTCTGCAGAAGAAATGCTCGCAGCTGATAATGCTTCATTGGGGTATACTGTTAAAGACGGTCAGATCAAAAGAGAAGAATACTATAGAATTGCCGGCATGTCTCCCGCTGGAAGTATAAACAGCAGCGTAACAGACATGTCCAAGTGGCTTTCTGTTTGGATTAATGACGGGAAGCACAAAGGAGAAGCTTTTCTCCCCGAATATTACACGAAAGAGGCAGCTGGATCACAAATGATAATTAATGGAAAGGGACCAGATGCCAAGCACCCAGACTTACATTTTGGAACTTACGGTTATGGATGGATGATGTCTTCTTATAAAGGTCACTACCGTGTTGAACATGGAGGAAATATTGATGGTTTTTCGGCTAATGTTGCTTACTTCCCCTCGGATAGTGTGGGCATTATCGTTTTGACAAATCAAAGTGGTTCGTCAGTAACTTGGTTGGCTCGAAATATTATTAGTGATCGTTTATTGAACGTTGAAAAATCAGATTGGATTGGTGAATATGAGGAAGGTCAAGACAAAACAGAAGAGGCAACTCAGGCTTCAAAGACTGCTGTTGATTCAGAGCCCCATGTTCAATCTGCACATGCACTTCAAGATTTCACAGGTAACTTTGAAAATCAGGGTTATGGAACGTTCTCCGTTATTCTAAGAAATGATTCACTTTTCGCTGAATTACCAAAAGAGACCTTCTGGCTAAAACACGATACATATGATGTCTTTGAACCCTTTTTGGTTCATGCGTCCGGAATTGACACCACAGAGTCGGGTGCAATGCGTTTAAACTTCTCAACTGGTAACACAGGAAAAATCAATGGTGTACGAATGCTGATGGAACAAACTCTTGATCCGATTGAATTCAAACATGTCCCCTCTACAATGGATGTCAACAAAGGTGATCTTCAAAAATATGTTGGTACTTATGATCTAATGGGGGCTGAAATCAAGGTATATACGAAAGGGGCAATATTATATGTTTTAGTGCCCGGCCAACCTGAATATGAACTTCAAGCAAGCGAACCAAATGTCTTTCTCCTAAAAATAGCAGAAGGTTTTTCTATGAAGTTTGGTGAAGAAAATGGAAAGATTATTGATGTATTATTTATTCAGCCGAACGGTAATTACAAGGCAACGAAAAAGTAGTTTCCTATATCATTCTTGAGCTAAACTTTAAGTATTCTCTATTTGTTCAGCTTTGCAGCAGATAAAAGAACCCTACAAACCAAGTTGCTTGCTCATTGATTTGGATAGCCCTTCTTTATGAAGACCAATCATTACAACTTTCCACTTGAAATAGCTCTCAGACATATATAAGTAACCCTCCGGGTAGTTTCCCGTTCCCCAAGAGTTTTTCACCAAAAAGAACTTTGTCCCATTCTGATCTTTATATACTCCAACTATGTGCATCAGGTGATCATCCGTTGTCGTTTTATTATCATACCCTTCCTGACGGATTTCTGGAGTAACATCAACCTCATCCACTGGTGTTTTAAAAGCATTCGATATTTTCTCCGCTCCTGCATCTGAGAAGTTCTTGTTATCACTACCTGATACAGATATTGTCTCTTTATCAATAGGGTTAATTGCCAAGCCATTGCTATAGCTAAATCCTTTTTCTGAAACATCTCCAGTCCACAAAACAGTATACCCATCTTTCAAGGCGTCTTCGCACACTTTAATTAGGTCTTCCAGTGGAACATTATAACTTGACCCCCAGGCCCAATTATCTGGAATTGTAACAAAGCATGGTTTATTCATTTCGTGATGCGTAAAAGACGTTACAGAAATGTAATTATCCATTTCCAACCCTATTTTTTTCGCGTAGGACTTCGGTGTATATTTCTTGCCTTCCAGCTCAAACTCTTCAATATCTTTTCCGAAGTATGCATCCAGCACTCCAACCAACGCACTTTTCCAAGCAGGGGTGAGTTTATTAAACCCGTCCGATTTCATATGCTTCAACAATCCCTGAACGGCTCCATTCAATACACTGAACATTTCACTGTGATCGTGTGTCTCTGAGCCATAATTTAAACCGTCATAAGCTGAGAGAGGAACGATTCCATACTTTTCAATAACCGCAGGGATGTCATGAAACTCTCCCCCTTCTGAAAAATTTGTTTTGCCATCCATTCGGATAAATTTCTCCGCCTTCATTTCGTAGGCCTTTCTTGCAATGTACATTTCTGACAAAAGCTCTGGGTCTTTAATGCCCATTCTCATTAATTCAGATTCAAAAAATGAAAGTGATGAAAAGCTCCAACATGTCCCTGTCCAACCTTGACTTTGAACTGGAGTCGCATCAAGGTGTGCTATTTTCGTGAATTTGTATTCACTGTCTTCAGCATTAGAAGATGGTTCTGTGTATCCAAATTGACTGAAAGTGAATGATGAAAGGCTGCAAAACGCAACAATGATAATCGCTATTTTTTTCATAATCTAAATTGTTTATCAAAGATATGAAGGAATGGGAGTAAAAAAAATGATTTCTGATGGACGGTGAAAAGACTACTTCAATGTCCAGCCTGAAAAACCTAGACCATTCGCTTTCGACTTGATCTGAGAAAGCGCCTCCAATGAAATTGCTCCTCCAGCAGAAACACGATGTAAACCATTGTGATAATCAACAATTCTTGCATCCATACCTTCTCCATTCAATTTTAATACGAGGTTCGTTGCGTTGGTTTTATCTCCAAAACACCCAACAATATAGTGAACCGTATTCGCGGAGTACAATTCTTCATCTCTTGACTCACTCAATGAAAACTCGTTATTTTCAATTGATTCGTCTTGGGCTAATGAAACTGAAATGTTCGTGTCATCATCATAGGCAAACACATAGGTGTCTACTCCTGCTTCCAAGCCTTCGACTTGCTCTTCAAGTGAAACTGTTGTCTCCTGCTCCTCTTTCGTTTCAAGTTCAACCTGTTCATATGAGCCTTCTGTTCGTGAATGGAACGGGTTGAAATCATTTATTGATAGCATCCCCGACTCAAGCACATCTGTCTTCATCGGAATCCAAATGGAATAGAACGCTATCGGAAGAATGCAAGCCGCAGCGACATATCGCCAAACTTTTCTTCGTTTAGGGTGAACCAATTCTAGCTCTACATTTTTTTCAGATGTCTTCGCTTCAATCACTTCCAATATCGCGTGCTTATCTTTCGCCTTATTCTCTACAACTATTTTTGGTTCATTCCCTACAACCTCGAGCTTTGTTTCTGATTCAATCCGAGCAGCTTTATGTTCCACAATTTTAACGTCCTCCTCTGTAAGGAAGTGAACCTGTCCAAGTCCAAAAGACTCCAATAACAAATTGAAAAAACGATCCTGTTCAAAACAAAGATTTTTTTCAGCATCAAAGAACAAATAACCTATCCGATCTAATTCTATCCGTGCTCCTGAGTTAAGAACTCTATTCCACTCATTCACTTTTTCTTGAACCTTCTTTGCAGATAAATCGTAAGACAAGTCGTTCGCGACTGAAAATTCATTTACCAGAAGACCGTCGTTATTGATTAATTGTTTGTTAAACAACAACGACTTACTTGGAGGAAACATTCTCCCCGAGCTGTAATCAATTCTTGCCGACACTTTCTTTGTCACAAAACCTCCAAAAGAAGGAACTATAACACAGTTGTGCCGTAACAATAAATCTCCTAGAAGTTGTTCGATAGTTGTCATCATTACAAAAATAAAGAAAAAGCCCCGATATTACTAGAGAGCATCAAGTACACTTTGTATGTCTTCCGGAACGTCTATGTTGGGGGTCTCAATTTTCGTTTCAACAACCCGAATGGAATAACCGTGATACATCCATCTCAATTGCTCCAATGATTCAACTTTTTCCAAGGTTGTAGGCTCTAAAGAAGTCAACTCTTTAAGAACTTCCTTGCGATAGGCATAAACACCAATATGTCTATAAAAAGGATACGATTCAACTACTGACTGCTGTCCATTTACCGTATTTGGTATTGCACTTCTAGAAAAATACATTGCATCTCCAATGCTATTTCTTACCAACTTTATTCGATTGGGGTTGTTCCGTTCTTCCTCCGAAACCCCATTAATTCCTAACGTTGCAATCAGCACTTCCTTATTGCTGAACACCGCGCAAAGCTGGTCTAATTGATGATAATCTACAAGTGGTTCATCTCCTTGAATATTAACAATAATATCCGCTTCCACTTTCTCCGCGACCTCTGCACATCGATCCGTTCCAGTAGCGTGATCCTCCGAAGTCATCATCACCTCACCCCCAAAAGATTTAACTTTATCGAAAATACGTTGATCATCAGTCGCAACAATAATTCGGGTAAACAAAGTTGATTTCTGTACGCCTTCGTAAACCCGTTGAATCATGGACTTGCCTTTCAGGTCGATCAGTGGTTTACCCGGAAACCGAGAAGAAGCATAACGCGACGGAATGATTCCAACAATTTTCATTTAGAATTTCAATTGCAATTGTAATAAATAGGTTCGAGGTGGTTGCACGTCTCCGGGGCGAGAAACATACTCATTGTTAAGTAGGTTACTCACCATGAATCCTACTCTGTAATGTTCAAGGAAATCATATCCCAATCGAGCATCAAACACTAAACTTCCGTTATTATTCTCTTCACGGTACTCTTTCAGGCCTGGAAGTATCTCAACAACAGAACCATCTGCTAAAGGAATCCCATCAACAAACGTTTTATCAATATTAGTCATAAAGCTATTATAGCGGGCCGAAAACCCAACACTAATCCCCTTCCATTTTAATTCAATGTCCGCTTTCGCGAGGTGATTAAATCTATACTTCAACATTGTTGAACCTGAATCTGAGAAAGTCGATGTATAAATCGAATCCTGATTAAGGCTTATTGGTTTCATATAAGTGTATCCCAAAAGAGATGTAACTTCCACCTCGCCAATTTTCCCCTGGCTATTGAATGAAATTTCCAATCCAGAAATTCTCGCTTTCTCAGCATTCTGTGCCTGGAATCCAGCATAATTTCCTAAATAATTCCACGCATCGGGGTTTAAACTAACTACTGTTACACTATCTGGAATATAAAGTCCGAAGGTGAACTCCATCATATTGTTGTATTGATTGATAAATCCTGCTACATCTAACAATCCTTTCCAATTTTTCCCAATCTTCAACACTTGCTTAATTCCTACTTCAGCTGCCCATCCCGTTTCCGGTCTCAAATCTGCATTCGGGAAAATATTCAACGCTCCAACTGAAGTCTGTGTATAGCGTTCAGCAACTGATGGATATCTGATCCCCTGCCCAAAAGAAGCACGAAGATGGGTGTACTTGAACAACTCATAATGCATCCCCAATCTTAAAATGGGATAAATTGGAATTTTTGAAATTGTGCTTGTGTCATTTCCGAAATAGAAATCAGAATCACCACGTAAATTATCTTGTTCAAAATACTCGAGGCGAAGCCCTCCTGTTACATCAAACTTATTCAGGCGCTTCTCAAACTGAGTATAAACTGCGAAATTATTGGAATAATGATCCCCAAACAAATTGGAAGTAACATCATTGCGGATAGCCGTTATTCCCGTTGTTAAAGCTGTTCCTTGGTTCCATTTACGCTGAAATTGGTAATCACCGTATAATACTCCTGAAGTCGTCGACTGTGATGCATTCGTAATATTATCTCTATCCACGTAATAATAACGTGTTTTAATAGAATGCAAGTTGTTCTTCTTATCATAAAACTTAACGTACGGATCTAGTGACATTGTTAGACCAGTATTTACAGTCAAAGTCGATGCAGGGTCATTTAGGTCTGCACCTCCACTTGGCGTATACGCAAACGTATCACTCCTCCAAATAATGAAGTTGCCTGTTTTCTGATATTGAATATTGTAGCCAATACCCGCCTTCAATTTCTTTATCTTTTCAGGTCTAAAGAAAAAAGTTCCTGACAATCTTCCACGATTTTCTAGCTCTCCCTCTTTATATCCATCATTCTTAAAACCATTTACAGAAATAGTATATCCGAACCTTTTATACATTTTTCCATAATACACTTCCCCCTGATAAAACATTGGAGTTCGTGACCACCATTTCAACGTCGATCTTTTGGGGTTATCATACAACCCCGATTGAATTTTCGCTCGCAATTCTCCTTTGGTGCTTGGCTCTCTCTCTGTTAGTGAAATTATTCCATTCAAAGCACCACTTCCATACAATACAGAAGATGCTCCTTTGATCACTTCAATTTGACTTGCGCATTCTATTGGTACAGTATTCCACTTTGCGTCGCCAGCATCTCCAGAGATAATAGGAATTCCATTCCAAAGTAAAAGTACGCGGCTACCTGCTCCATAAGCAAATCCGCTTCCCCCTCGGATACTCACCTGTCCGTCCATTGCATAAACTCCCGGGCTCTGATCAACTGCTTGCTCAAGATCAACCAACCCCTTGTTATCAAACAGCTCTGGGCGAATAATTTCCATGGAAATGGACACGTCTTCAATCTCTTGGTCACGTCGTCCAGCACTCACAACTACAGTTTTAATTATCTGAACAGGTTCAGACATTCGAATCGTATAAACACCCGGTTTATCAAATTCTATGGTATCTGTCAGATAAGTTGGGGCTGAAATTATTAACGTAGTTGGATATTCACTCGGTGAAATCGAAAAGCGACCATCAATATCACTTATTGCTTTTTCTCCGGTAGAAGCAATAATTTTTGCTCCATATACCGGGTCTTTCGAAGCTTTGTCAATGATCGTTCCTGAAACCTGCGAAAGTCCATAAAAAGGAACCAGGATGAGTAATAAAAGTAAGTTTTTCATGCAGGGTTTTTCTTATAATTCAAGTAGCCTAAAATACCAATTATTTTGAATTACAACTGCAACAAGACCGGCAGAATATGTACGATAATCTCTAGAATCATATTAAATAGAGTAGAACAATTTGTTAACAAGGAAAAATTCTCTCCAACTTCTCCTCGTTTTAATGATCATATCCACTTTCAATTATGGACAAGGGTAATAGGTACTTCAATGTAAAAGAATCCATTTTTTAAACCGAATATTCAAAAAGCTTCAATGTAAAAGAATCCATTTTTTAAACCGAATATTCAAAAAGCAGAATCCTATTTCGGACTCGAACGAGGAAAGAATCTAATCGTTGCATTTAGCGTTGAACACCTTTTTCGTTTCTCTTAGAACTGGCTTAGCAAATGAGCGAAAAGTAGATTGGAAAAATGGTGAAAAACCGGAAAATTTAAACTTTAACTACTTCTAATGATCTCGTAAAACATCCGATCTTTTTTACTATCTTAAATAGTCTTAAAGACAAAACACCTTGAATTACAATAATCTACACTATCAAATTGGATTGACTTTACTTAATGGTATTGGGCCAATAAAGGCAAAACTGCTATTACGCTCTCTCGATAACATAGAAGAGCTTTTTCTATTATCTCCAACTCATTTACAGCAAAAAACAGGGTTCAAATCAAGTTTTATTCGTGAAATGAATCGCGATGAAGCCCTAGAAAAATCCCTGGAAGTTGTTGATCACTTGTGCCGACATAATGTTAGAGCAATTTTCTATGACGAGGTTGACTACCCCAGACGCCTTAAAAATTGTGTTGACGCACCATTAATTCTTTATAAAAAAGGAAAAATAGAATTAAACCCTGAAAAGGTGGTGGCTATTGTTGGGACGAGAAGCGCAACATCATATGGTAAGAAAATATGCCAACACCTCATAGAGTCCTTTCAAACTTCCGACATTCTTGTCGTTAGCGGTTTGGCTTTAGGAATAGATGCGTGTGTTCATCGTTATTGCCTTGAGTACGACGTGCCTACTATTGGAGTTTTGGGACATGGTTTAGATCGGATTTACCCATCTCAAAATCGAATGCTTGCAAGCAGTATGCTCGATAAGGGAGCTCTCCTAACAGAGTTTATTCCAGGCACAAATCCAGATCGAGAAAACTTTCCGAAACGGAATAGAATTGTAGCCGGTTTTAGCGACGCCACAATTGTTATCGAAAGTAAAAAACGTGGGGGGTCTTTAATTACTGCACACCTTGCAAATGATTACAACCGAGATGTCTTTGCTTATCCAGGGAATGTCAATACAGAAACTTCTCAGGGTTGCAATCAACTAATCGCTAGTCAAAAAGCCCATTTGATTCAAGAGCCTAATGATTTCCTAACGCTAATGAATTGGAAAGAGCAAGCTAGCCAAAAAGAAGTTCAACGCACATTGTTTCCTAACTTATCAAATGTACAAATGTCTATTGTCGATATCATTACGAAAAATTCGGGCATACAGATTGATGTTTTGTCGATAAAATCGGAGCTACCCATCTCACAACTTAACGTTGAGCTTTTCCATCTTGAAATGGAAGGTGTGGTGCAGAGTTTACCCGGAAAAGTGTACTCATTGGCATAAAAAAAGAGAGCCTTGAAGGGCTCTCTTTCAAAGAAACTGATTTTTTCTTTATCTACGAATATTGTAATCAAAGAATCGTCGGTTATCAATAATATCTGCAAGCTTTGACAACCCTTTCGTTGCATTGTTTTGGACGTTCTGAACAAGACCGTCTTCTAAGGTCTGCTTTTCGACATCATAATTTGTCGCAGCTGGCGCTTTAGTTGTTTTTTCCACTTGAACAACAAACACACCTGCATTACCCTCAAGTGGTAAAGTGCGCTCTCCATCTTTCAGCCCAGAGAATACGGCACCAACGATACCTGGTTCAAATCCAGCTCCATTTATTTGAGGATTTGCAAATGTCACATCAGACTTTTGCATCTTAGTATCCAATTTTCCTTCTAATTGAGTTAATGACTGCCCATTCATACGAGCCATCAAACGTTTTGCCTTTTGCTCTTTAATATAGTCACGTTTTACCGTCGGCTCAACATCAATAAAATTAGCTACACCTTTTTCTTTAATAGAAGAAAGTACTGCAATTACGTATCTATTTCCTTCTTTTATAGGTGAACTCACCAAGTCCCCAATATTAGCACCTTCCGAAAAGGCCAATTCTAGAATCTTGTCTTCTGTGATCTTCGAAGCAAAGCCATAAACACGTGGGCTATTTTCCTCAATTGTAATTGCTCTTGAGAAATAACCCGCCTGACTAACAATAGTATCAAACAAAACAACTCGTTCTTGACCAGGTTGCTTTAACGCTAAGTCATCATTCAATTTATAGATAAGTTTATCAACCTCCAATTCTTTTTCATCTACAGTTGCCTGACTAGCAGCCAAGGTCTTCTGAATAATCGCCAAAACAGGATAGTTAACTGGTGTTCGCTCAATAACTTCCATTATGTGGAATCCATAATCTGTTTGTACATATCCAATTTTACCTATAGGCTCTTCGCTAGCAAACTTGCTGAACTCTGGAACCATTTCGTAATCCATGAAGTTCTCATACTTTCCTCCTGTCGCTTTCGAACCTGGATCATCAGAAAATCGCGTTACATACTCTTCAAAATTGTCTTGAGTTAACAAAGCCATTATTGAGTCTGTCTTTTTCTTAGCCCTAGCTACTGCTGCTTCGTCTTCTCTTGGGGCAGAGATCAAAATGTGTCGTGCTGACAATGAGTTCTCGTTGAAATCAAGAATTTTAGCAATACGCGTATTTCCGTTGTCATCATATGGTCCAACTACATCACCGATAGCAGCAGATTTAAAAATGGTATCCATATATGGTGGGTAAGTCGCTCCTTGTCTTGCTTTCTCAGCTTTCTCAGGTTTGAATGTCGCCTGATGTGTGCTGTTGAAGAACTTCAAGTCACTATTTTCAATAACATATAATGAATCATTATTGGTAGCTGCAAGACCCGCCTTCAACTTTTCCATTAATGCATTGTGATCATTTGAGTCCTTTTTTGAAGGATCAATTAAGATATCAAAGAATTTCACTTCTCGTGAAGCCACCTTATTCTCATATTTAAGATCGCCTTTATGCTTTTCAAAATATGCTTTTAATTTTCCTTCAGAAGCATCAATGTCTTCATCATTAATATCAGCATATCTAGCAAACACATATGAAATACTCTTAATCTCTTTCTGAGCAGAATATTCATTCTTAGCCTCAAGCTTAGTGACATAAAGCCCTTGACTTAAAACATTGAAGTACTTCTCCATTCGTCTGCGACCCGTATAATAATCCTTACTAGCCTCCCAACGTTGAACATCTTCCGGATTGTCTGAAGACTCCATCTGCTCAATTGTAGATTGTAACAATTTCTCATTAAACATTCCCGTCAATGAATCCTTGAATTGATTTTCAATGTCTGGAAGAAGATTAAAACCATTCTTTCCGTATAGGTAAGCATCAAATTCTGCTGCACTCACATCTATACCCAAAGAAACAAATTCCTTTTCAAGAATTATTTTTTGAACAAATGAATTCCATACTTGAGCCTTGTCAACAGGTTGTCTAGGTTCCCCTTGCTGATCAGCCTGCATATCTGCATTTTCTTGAGCCAGGTTTACTTCCTTGTTGAATTCATCCATATCAACCTTCTCTCCGTAAACCGTACCATATCCATACTTGAATTCAGTACTTCCACTCATTTTATTGTAGTCGGTTAAAATAAAGGCCAATAACGCGCCTCCAACAATGATCAAAATCAACCATGACTTTTCCCGAATTTTTCCAATAATTGCCATCTTTCTGTTTTCTAAATAAGTGTGCGAATATAGTTAGATCTAACGACTATTGAAAATAAATGGGCCAGAACATTCAGCCCTTTCATAAAAAGAAAAAACCGCCCAAATATTTCGGACGGTTTTTCTCTTCGAGTTTAAATCTTATTTTCCTCCTTTACTCTTCCCTGTACTAGGATCTTTTGGTTTCGTTATCACCTTTTCGTCGTCTTCTTTTGGCTTTTCCTCACCCCCTTCCTGGTCTTCACCCGCAGGGTCCTCACTTCCCGGGTCTTCATTTCCACCAGTGACTGTACCTCCTCCCAAGCCTCCAGAACCCCCAATAACTACACCTATACCTGTTGATGGTTCAGTTTGAGACCCTACACTATCCGTTGGACACGTTCCTAAAATATCACCATGAGCCTGATGCTTTGACCATTCCGACAATGGAATTTCCATCTGTTGCCTCTGCTCATCATTACCTTCGGGTTGATGACAAATAGTGATCATCTGTTCACGATTCATTACGGTCGTTAGCTCCTTTGTACCGCATTCATTATTTGCTTCAATCGTTATTACATTCTCTCCTACACTTAGTAAAATTGTCTTCTGGAAAAGACCCGCCGCATTATATGTGCCTCCTGAAATCACAACATTATTTACCTTTAAGACTATCTGACTCACTGAAGAAACATTCTCAAGTGAAGCTTTAATTAAAACTTCTGTTCCTGTTGTCTGAGTTGAAGTTGGTGCTATTAAATCTATTGTTGGCTTATTACACGGTGTATGTTTTACAACAAAGCTTTTAGATGCATCACCACAATTCGTTAGAACCTTGATAACAACAGTACTAATATTCTCACTCACTAAAATATTGTTCTGATACAACCCTGTTGCTGGATTATAGGCCCCGCCCCCAACGAGCGAACCATTAATTGTAACTGAAATTTGATTCAAAGCACTCACGTTTTGGAGGTTAGCTCTTACCAAAACGTCTCCTGTAAGCGAACTAATCGTCGTCATTGTTGGCTCTATGAGAGAAATAGTAGGTGTAACACAAGGCGAATAAGTTACAGTTACTGTTCCAAAATTCTGACCACAATCAGTTATGGCAATCACATTAATTTTGTTCACTCCTGCGCTTAGGGGAATATTCTGTTCAAATATTTTCGTCAACGCATTATAACTTCCTCCCGAAACTGTTGTGCCATTTACCCTTAGAGTAATCTGATTTGCAAATTCTATGTTTTCAATTTTTGCCTTAATTAAAACCGTTTCCTGATCCGTATTTATTTTAGATCCCACCGGAGTGATAAGGCTTACTGTAGGTGCTAAACATGGTTTGTATATTACTACAAATGTTTCTGTTTTTACACCACAGTCATTCGTAGCTGAAATCGAAATTGTATTTGTTCCCTCGCTTAAGGTCAAACTCTTCTCGAATAGATTTGTACTTGCATTAAGCGTTCCCCCGCCAATGGTCGCTCCATTCACATTCAACTTCACCTGATTTGAAGAAGTGATATTTGTTATTGTCGCTTTTATAGCAAACACACTGTTATTAACTGTTGTTGACTCTGTGTTAGGCGAAATCATAGAAATGTCAGCGGCATTGCATCTTTTGAGGGTGGTGTTTACTGACTTTTTATCCGCACCACAATCATTTGATGCGCTAACTTCGATTGTATTTAAACCTTGAGCTAAGGTCACCGTGCGTGTAAAAATCTTAGTTGATGCATTATAACTTCCACCGGTTATTGTGGCGCCATTTACCTTCAATACTATCTGACTGGCAGAGTTAACATTTGTCACCAAAGCACTTACCTGCATCGTAGGGTTCGATGTTGTTGTTGGGGTTGCTGGCGATACCAATGTGACCGTTGGAGCAACACAACGCGTATAAGTTACGGTGTACACCAACTCTTCTGAAGAACAGTCATTTGTAGCAATAATTTTGATTGTATTAACTCCTTCATTCAGGTTCAGTGCCTTCTGAAAAAGGTGGGAGCTCGCATTATAGCTTCCTCCTAAAATCGCAATGCCATTCAAGAATAGTTTTACCTGGCTTGCTGAAGTAACATTCATAACAACTGTTTTCAACAACAGAGAACTATTGTCCTGAGATGTTACCTGCGTGGACGGCTCAATCATAGTTAACTGTGGTCCAACACAAGGACGTTTGGATATTTTAGTTGTTTTAATGTCAGAAGCACATGCATTGGTAGCCTTAAGCTCAATCGTGTTTTCACCGTCTACCAAAGATATCGTACTCTCAAACACCTTTGTTGACGAATTATACGTTCCCCCTGATCGCACAACTCCATTCACCTTCAATTGGATCTGGCTTGCAGAAGAAACATTCTGAACAAATGCTTTTAGCAGCATTGTCGTTGTATTTACTGTTGTATTAGTTCCCGCTGGCTGGATATAAGACACCAAGGGTTCAATACACGGAACGTATTCAACCGTAATCGTTTCGGCATTCGCCCCACACTCGTTACTCGCAATAACCTTCAGGTTATTAACCCCGGGATTTAACGCTATTGAGCCCTGGAATTTCTTCGTCTGCAAATTATAGGTGAAATCGCTATTTACACCATTTACTTTGAACTGAATGCTCTGTTTACTTGTTACATTTTCAACCTTAGCGTTAAACGAAAATACTGGTTCGTTAACTGTAATTGTTCCAGTCCTGTTCAGTAGATTGATCAGCGGCGATGTACAGCTCGAATAAGTAATCTGAACCGTTTGTTCATCAATTCCACACTCATTTCTTGCAATAATTCGTACTGTATTCAACCCGTCTTGCAAGCGCAAATTACTAGCAAAATTGTTTGTGCTAAATGAATAGTTGTTGGAATTCAGCCCATTAAATTGATATTCAATATTATCCGCATTAATAATTGTTGCATTTACTACAAAATTAGCCTGGTCAACCGTGATTGAACTACCTGCCGGTCTAGAAAAATTTATTTGTGGTGAAATACAATCATTAAGATTAATCGTTACTGACTCCTCTTTCACACCACAGGCATTCGACGCTTTAATTACTATTTTGTTCTCCCCTGAATTCAGAAGAACAGTGCTCTGAAACTTCTCATTACTCACATTGTAAGTGAAGTTAGTCGACTGACTTCCATTAACAAAAAACTGGATGTTGTCACGCCCTGCTATCTCTTTAATTATGGCCTCCACATTGTACGTTGAAGATTCAACCGCTATTGTTCGTTGAGCGGGTTTTCGAAAGTCAACCCCTGGGGATGTACAACCGCCAGTTGTTGCATTGTTGCTATTGGTGTTTGTGTTTGTGTTTGTGTTTGTTTCAGGCTCTGTTTTTCTACCAATATTGAACTTCATGACTAAACCAGAGTAATGATAAAGGTCATTCTCCATGCCCCACTTTTTAGAGTCGCCCGCGTAACCATCAAATGTATTTCTCAAAGAAAACATTGTTCTATGCTCAAGCCCTATTGAAAACTTGGGCCCGATTTGATATGCCAACCCTATTCCCAAACTTGGAACAATAGTAACGGAATAACCGCTATTGCTTCCGTCTAAAGGTGAATCATAAATATCATCTGACAAAAGGTTTAATTCAGCCTTGGAAATTCCACTTGGGGAATACTGGTAATAGATATTATTTGTGTCAAGTGCATCCTGTGAATATAAATCCCCCTGTGTTTGACTCCAAACCGCTCCAATTCCCCCAAAAATATATGGGTCCCAACCTGTTTTCTCTCGCAGGCTGTTAATATGAATGGCTAACTCAAGTCCAATCTCATGAGCCTCCGTATTGAAGTTGTTGATTGTGTGCCCGTAACCTGCTGAATCAGCCAAAGATCCGGCACCATAAGTTTGAGCAACGTTGCCATCGGGGTTATAGAAAGAATTTCCCGTAACATTTGTAGTATCATAATCTTGACCGTACCAGTTACCTCCAAGATATCTAAGTCTAAGATCAAAACTTACTTTTTTACCATAATCATAATTGAAAGATCGGCCGAGAATCAATCCCCAACCAAAATTCGTTTTATTCTTGACATCTGTCGTATTCCAAGCTCCTCCAACATTGAAACCCAAAAACCATTTAGAATCTTTATCATAATCCAGTTTTTGGCTAAATGATGAACCAAAAAAGAATAGACAAATCCCGAGAGTAATCAATTTTTTCATAAGTATAGATTTGATGATTAGTCTATCCACAACTTCTATTATTGTGCCAAAGACATGGTTTGTGAGGTCTATAGTGGAATAATACAAATTATAGATCGGTAAAATTATCTTAAATTTGTTTAAAATACTAGAAAAATCAAGGGTTTTCAAAACGTATGCGACCTGCTGTTATTTTTTTGTTAATGCTTTTTTCTTCGCTGAGTTTCACCTTCAGTCAAGAGGTATATAACAATTGTGTTAATGCTCTTGAGATCTGCCCAAACACGGTGTTTTCCGTTAATAACATTGGTGCAAGTGTTACCTTTTGTCCAGGCTGCGAAGACGATTTTAATTTCTGTTTTGCAACTGATAATAGTATTTGGCTAACGTTTACAACTAATGCGGCCGGAGGAGCCGTTCAGGTTAACTTCACCAATCTAATTTTTGAAGCAAATGCTGGTCAAGACAATGAGCTTCAAGCAACAATTCTTGAAACGGCTGTTCCTTGTAACGCGGGGTCCTATATACAGCTTGGAAATTGCGAGTCAAATGCGACAACTAATTTTTCGCTAAACGCTGCTGGGCTTTCAGCCAACACAACCTACATGGTCGTTATAGATGGGGATAATAATGGAGCTGGTATTACCCTCCCGGCAGAATGCACTTTTGATGTGTCCATAGCCGGTGCTGGAGTTGACCGCCCCCCCTCAATAATTAGTATAGCCCAGAACTCAACAGATATCTGCGAAAACGACGTGGTCACATTCTCGGCAGACGTTGTCAACTGTCCTGATACGGGGCAATACAACTGGTACATCAATGGGGTGTTGGTTGCAGTAACAGATTCAAATGAATTTCAAACGGCAGAACTCAATAATGGCGACTTGGTCACAGTAGAAACTTCTTGCTATACACTTTGTCCAGAAATAATATCGATTGATGCAACACCAATGACGGTCTACTCATTCTCCGTCTATGCAGGGGAAGATCAAACAGCAAACCCCGGAGAAGCCATCACGCTCAATGGACAGACGAGTGCGTCAATTTATTCGTGGGAGCCTGCTTATTTATTTAGTGATCCAAATTCGCTTGCAACTACTATTGTACCCAATGAATCAATTACCGTTTCGTTGACTGGCATGGAAAACGGTTGCACGCAAACCGATTATCTTACAATCACAATTTCAAGTGAACTAGATATTCCTAATACCTTCTCCCCAAATGGAGATAATATTAATGAAACCTGGGTCATTGAAGGAATTGAATTATATCCAAATAACGCTGTGAAAATTTATGACCGTTGGGGACAAGAGGTCTTTCAAACCACTGGTTATTCTTCTGTTAAAACTTGGAACGGCGATATTCGAAACAAAAAAGCAACAGAAGGGGTCTATTTCTATGTTATTGAATTAGGTGATGACGGTAAGGTTGTTAAAGGAACTTTAACATTAATTCGCTGATGGTTAGGTTGCTCTTTATTCTGATATTATTGTTAACCACGCTATTTAGTTTCGGTCAACAAATCCCGCAATACTCTCAATGGTCAATGCATCAGTTTGCTGGCAACCCAGCTCATGCAGGCATTAAAAAATGTGTTGATATCCATACCCTTTATCGTTTGCAATGGGTTGGTTTTGAAGGAGCTCCTCGAAGTGGTTTTTTAACTGTCAGTATCCCATTAGATTCCAAGAGAAAAAAATATTTAAGTGCAAGACATGGAACTGGATTTAAATTTGAGACAGACAAAATAGGCCAATTCAATGTTAACCGTCTAAATATGGCTTATGCCGCCCACTTTAATTTTGATAAATACAAACGACTTTCGTTAGGTGTATTTGGAGGTATTATGCAAATGGGCTACGATCCTTCTAGTACGCACACTACAGACCCCGACCCTGCCGTCATGAATCAAGGCTCTTTTGTTGCTCCCGATGCTTCTTTTGGCGCTTGGTTTAATGACGAAAACTACTACTTTGGAGTTTCTTTTCGAAATCTATTTCCTAGTAGGTGGGAGAATATTGGTAACTCATCAAGAAATAGATTTCATGCTTCTCTAACTGGAGGATACAGGCTTGGAATTGGAGAAACCTTGTCGTTATTGCCGGCTGTCAACCTTAGGGTTCCTCCTAAGGGCCCTGTTTCAATCGACTTAAACCTCCACCTTGACTACAAAAATCTTCTCGGGTTCGGCATAGGGTACCGTAACACAGATGCTCTTATCGCCTTTGCATCATTGAAAATAAAAGAGCAATTCTCCATCATATATTCATTTGACTATACTTTGTCGAGAATTCAACTAGCCGCTCAAAACACACACGAAATATCCCTGCGATTCACTACGTGTAAGCCACGGAAGGCAACATCCGCCAGTTGTCCTTTGTTTGAATAGTTGACTTTCCTCGCATTATTCTTTTCACTATCTTGGCATTCGTTTAAATCAAACTGAAACTCATATATGTTCATAAATCTCCGATTCTTTGTCGTTGTTTGCATTCTTCTTTCTTATAACCTAGCTTTTGCACAAGATTACAATAGCATCTTATTTAAAACGGGGAATCATGTTCCCGTGAAAAATGTTGAAGCATTTGAATCAAGAGCAGCCTATTCACCATCCGAACTAGTTGAAGGCAAGTACTACCGCCTTATTCAGTTTGAAAATGTTCCCACAAATGAACTGAAATCGGCACTTAGCAACGCAGGGATTGAACTAAAGAACTACATTCCAAGAAATGCCTTTTTTGCAGAGGTTTCCATTGACGCCAATTTGAATGGCTTGAATAAATATGGGATTCGAAGCGTGGAGGTTATTCACCCAAGATTCAAATTGACTCAAAACTTGCACACAAAGAACTATCCACACTGGACATTGTTTGGTAGCAACAAAATTGAGCTGAATGGGATTTATTTTGATGGAATTCCAAAAGATATTGCTCACTCGCTTCTTTCAAGTCTAGGGGCCGAGGTATTAAATTCGAACAATGCGAATACCGTTCATTTACGTATTGAATTGAATAAGTTAGATCAACTATATGACTTAAGCGCCTTCTACTATTTTGAAGCTATTGACGCACCTGAGGAACCTGAAAATATTGATGGCAGAACCGATCACCGAAGTAACGTTCTTGCTACGGATTACAGTTCTGGACTAAAATATGATGGAACAGGTGTCACTATTATGATGCAGGACGATGGATACATTGGAGACCATATTGATTATGAAGGTCGCGTTGATCAGTCAAACTGCTCAAGCTGCAGCTGGAACGATGCAAACTTACACGGAGATCATGTCGCTGGAACTATTATGGGTGCTGGAAACCTGAATCCACGTTACAAAGGAATGGCATTTGGAGCCCATTTACTTGTGTTCAATAGTAGCAACAACAATTATGACAACGTCCCAAATTTATACGCAACACAAGACCTTGTTGTAACATCGAAAAGTTATAGCTCTGGATGCAATGGTGGGTATGACTCGCGTGCACGTCAACTAGACCAGCAAACCAACAATTTACAATCTCTCATTCACGTTTTCTCTGCGGGAAACTCTGGCACGACTGATTGTGGTTACGGGGCGGGATCTAACTGGGGAAATATAACAGGTGGACACAAATCTGGGAAAAATGTAATAGCCGTTGGAAATCTAACCGCTACAGATGCACTAAACCCCTCGAGTAGCAGAGGACCAGCGACAGACGGAAGAATAAAACCAGATATCTGTGGAGTTGGAACTAGCGTTATTTCTACTATTTCAGACTACAGCTATGAGTCGTTAACAGGAACCTCCATGTCTTGCCCGGGAGTTGCCGGAACAATTGCGCAATTATATCATGCATATAAGGATGCAAACAGCGGAAACAACCCAACTTCAGGTTTAATTAAAGCCGCTATTTTAAATACCGCTGAAGACCTTGGAAATCCTGGTCCAGACTTTAAACACGGTTGGGGACGAATCAATGGCGCAAAGGCGCACAAATTGATTTCTCAAGGGAATTACATTACAACATCCATTGTTCAAGGCGGAAATGACGTCCATTCACTTAACGTACCAGGCGGGGTTACGAAGTTAAAGGTGATGCTTTATTGGACCGATCATGAAGGCTCAACAAATGCTTCTATTGCTTTGGTAAATGACTTGAATATGCAGATTACCGATCCAGGTCTAATGGTATTTGATCCATGGGTTCTTGATGAGTCACCCAATTCGGTAACACTGAATTCAGACGCTATCCGTTCGGTTGACAACCTAAACAACATGGAGCAAGTAACAATAATCAACCCACTAGCCGGAAATTATTCTATCTCGATTGAAGGGTTCTCTGTTCCTGAGGGGCCACAAGAATATTTTATTGTTTACGAACTTGAGCGAGACGAAATTCTTTTAACCTACCCAATTGGCGGAGAGGGCTTTCGCCCAGGTACAACAGAACGTATTCGTTGGGATGCTTCTGAAGGAACTGGGGATTTTACTATAGAATATAGTGAGGACAACGGTAACAGTTGGAGTTTAATTAACACAGCGAACGAAAACCTACGCTTTGCTTCATGGTATGTGCCTAACACCCTTACTGGAGAAGCCAAAGTACGCGTAACACGAGGTGCTCAATCGGACGAGAGCGACGAAGTCTTTTCAATCATGAGGGTTCCAACAGGCCTGGACTTTGGTTGGTCTTGTCCAGATTCAATTAATCTTGTTTGGGACAGTGTTCCTGGCGCAACATCATACACGGTATATATGCTTGGTAACATGTATATGGATTCAATCGGCACAACCGCTGCAACGAACCATACTTTCCAAGAACCTTCCACTAGTGAAAATTGGTATAGTGTCCGCGCATATGGACCGAATGGTGCGCGGAGTGAACGCGCTATTGCTATTCGGAAGCTTCCAGGAGAATTTGGTTGCACGTGGAGTGCACCTTATGCTGCCATTGAAGTTATCTGTGACTCTGTAAGTTCTGCTGGATGCACTGATTTGCTTAACACATCAATCAATGTTGACGCCAACTCAACCTATATGTGGTATTTTCCGAATGGAACACCCTCAACATCAACCGATGAAAACCCAACAGTTTGTTTTTCAAGTTCAGGATATCAAGATGCGGCGCTAGTGGTAACCAACAATGCTGGGTCTGATTCAGTATACTTTTCCAACTTTGTATTTGTTCAAAGCTCAATGTCGCTGCCATACCATGAGGGATTTGAAAACTTAAATAATTTTATTGGACTAGAAAATTGGTCAACCTACAATCCGAATAACAATAGTGCTTTCACCGTAACAAGTTTGACCGCTCTATCAGGGTCAAAATGTGCTCGTCTTGGCAATTACAATCAAGTTGAAGGTAGCATAGATGAGCTAATATCAGGCCCTATCAACTTAAGTGTTCTTGATCCTCTAACGGATGTATTAACAGTAAGTTACCGATATTCCTATAGAAGACGGACCGATAATTCAGATGACTGGTTGCGTTTCTATGTCAAATCGGGTTGTAATCAACCCTGGGCAGTCAGAAAAATACTACATGGTTCGCTCCTCTCAAACATAAACCAAAACTCTGCTTGGACCCCATCTGACTCAAATGACTGGACCACAGTCCACGTTACAAATGTTACACCGATATACTTCTCGGGTGACTTCCGAATGAAATTTAACTTTACAAGCGGTAATGGGAATAACTTTTATCTAGATGACATTAATATATATGCAGGAGGGCCATCAGAAGATATTATCTCAGGGTTATCAGAAAATGACGGTTTATTCAAATTCACCCTCTACCCAAACCCTGCTGATGAAGAGCTAAATGTTCAATTTGATCTTCAAAATAATACAACTGTTCGTCTATTTATGCATGATATCAGTGGAAAGATTTCACAACAGCACGTTTTATATGGAAACACTGGGGCCAACTTAGCTCTCCTGGAAACGGGTAAACTCGAGGCAGGAGTCTATTTTATAACTTTAGATATCGATGGAGAAACCCACACCGAACAGTTTATCATAAAATGATTTAATAAAAAGAGGAGGAGAGTGGCTTCGGTCACTCTTTTTCTTTGAATACAACATCTTTGTCTGTACGTGGAAGTTTCACAATACAAAATGGTTGGGTCAATACAGAAGGAGCCATCTCTGATGGCCTTGTGTATTTAATTATTACTTCTAATCTCTCTTTTCTTTCAAATACGTCTATGATTTCGACTTCATAGCCACCACTTCCACGCACTTGGTCGAAACAAAATAAGACCATTTCTTCTTCAAAATTTAGTGTTCCTTCAGAGAAATTATCTGATATGTTATTGACCGAATTCATTTTCTTTTTTAGATCAATCCACTCTAAATAAGAGATTATTGTTCCTCTACTCTCTGAAATTCCTTCTTCGCCTGCGCCAAACAATGCCCCTTTACCTACGACTTCAAATGGAATTAATTCAATGGGTTCTTCCTTTGAATTATCGAGCACCACAACCCTTCCCGTACTGCACGAAAAAAGGGTCAAAATTACCAATATCATTAACAGATTTGATTTCCTCATATCATTTGTCTTGAAGATCAAATATAATGTCTAAATGCGTATTACACTCCCTGGTATAAACACCAAAAAATATCATTAATTAAGCTAAAAGACAATCAATCGTACAACATAGGAAAAGAAGGCTTACTCGCCTTTAACAAGTCGCGTTTCAGAAACAATGTGCTCTCCAACGACACGAACAATATAAATTCCACTTGACATTTCATCAATGTTCCCCGTGAAAACAGGCGCAAAGTTGTTCTCAACTGATTGTTCCCAAACCTTGGTTCCAATGCAGTTATAAACACTTACTTCGAAATTTGTCATTCCCTCTCCCAAGGCTATACTAAATGTGCCTGTTGTAGGGTTTGGATAGACCGCAAGATTTTGATTTTCCAAATCTGTTAGCCCCATGAACCCAGACGTGAATATTTCGTTATTATCAATTAAAAAATCAAGATCACTCATGTCTGAACTTGAGCTGTTCACGGTGAAGGTATATGTGGACATTTGTGTATACCCTGGGATATCTATCATAATTTCATAGTTACCATCAGGAATATCTGCAAAAGAATATGCTCCATTGGCATCCGTTACTGTCTGCGCATAAAAATTATTATCTACATCATGTAAAAACACTTCGACACCCTCAGCGAAAACAATATTTGTCTTATTAAATCCATTGGGTCCATACCCAAGAGATCCATTCACCGTAATTCCTAAAATATTTGCTATCACACTTGGGAATGGTGTAATATCGTACTGTCCTGGAGCCCCAGCTACTGTTGTTATCGATGTAGCATTTTGCCAAACAATACTATTTGGATAATATGTTGCTACAACATCCGTCATGCCAACGGGAACAGATCTGATCAAGTAATTCGCCTCGGCTAAATCAGTCATTACATATGTGTTTCCTACAACAGGTGTTGAGGCAACAAAAGAATATGTGCTTGGGTTCAAACTTGTGTTTTCTTGATAAACCTCAACAACACCGTTGTATGAGCCAATATAATCAATCGAGCCTGACACCTCTGTTGCGTCAGTTATCGCAATTGCATTAATGTCATCAAAATAACCATCGAAAGAATTACCACAATGTGCATTCAAATAATTTCCTGCAGCAGGCGAATATTGCCCAAGATCAAAGGTTGCACGAATCGCGTTGTCATTCAAGACAGTCATTGTTCCTGGCATCGGCAATATCACTGTTCCTGTTCCTTGAGTAAGATAGATTGTATTATCTGTCGCTTGCGAAAAATAAGCGTTATCTGTCGTAATAGTAACTGGTAATGTTTGCGTTGAGGCCGCTAATTCCGGAGATGTGTTCAATAAAGTTGGAGGATTACTATTTGGTAAAACAGTAAAACCATTCGCCATTTCCACCATCCCAGCGTTTTGGTCATAAACACGAACCGTATAGTCTCCCAACGGGGCTAGGTTCGAAACACGAACGTTCAAATCAACAGATGTCGACTGTACAGTGTTTATTGAAAGCACTTGTATCGTACTCGTTCCTTGATAAATTTCAACTACTGACGAAGTGGCATTGATAAAGTCTGTTCCTGAACCAGTAATAGTTACTGGAAGCTGAACTGTTCCGCGCTCTGCTGACGAGGGCGCTACAGATGTTATACTTTGACTGAATGATGTAATGGTAAGAAGGCACCAAACAATAGTTAATAGTGTTTTCATAAGGCGTTAATTTCGTGTTGTTGTTAAACGCAACGAGCGCAAGTTACACCAAAAAGACATTCATTCCAATAAATCCGATATTTAAAGCACTCAAAGCACTGATTTGTTTACACTTAACTATCCTACGGCTCATTTGTTTTTTTGCTGTTTCATGAAATATATTCTTAGTTCATCTTCAAAGCTTGCCCAGCTATTCCGGGAGTTTAAAGAAATCTGATACATTAAGGAAGCATCATTATAATTCTGATTAAGAAAGCGCTCAAATTCAGGTTCATCGTACAATTCAATCAGCCACTTAAATTTTGCCTTTCCTATGACATCAATAAACACTTTGTAGTTCTCAGGTTCGTGTTCAATAGGCACTTTTAAAATGGTATTGAGAGCCGCATCAATGTCACCCCGATTAAAGTGTAAAGACGTATAATTCATCAAGGTCTCCACAAATCTCGGATTTATCTTTAATGCTTTTTGATATTGTTCTTCCGCGTAATCTACTTCGCCGGCCGAATAGAAACAGCTTCCTAGATTGTTAATTGCGTGTACATGATTCGGATTGTATTTCAACGCTTTCTCATATTCTGGAAGCGCCCCAGCAAAATCACCCTCGTCGAAGAGCTTGTTTCCATCGTGCCAGAAAAGAGGTGTTGATGTCGGGTCAATCGTGTAAAATGTTTTATCAATTTTTCCCAACAAGGATCGATCGACCCCAGCTTTATAATCAAAGTAAAGCCGCTCGTTTTTGAACCAAATTCCCGCCAACAAAGTTGTGAGAATTAAACCTGAACCAATCGCTAAATTTTCAATTCTCAATCTTGTAACAGAAGATTTTCTTATTGAAAACCCTGGCAACATAAATAGAAACAACAAAATCAAAAGTTCTACTTTTTCAAAAGGGAAGGAAAAATTCGCAATCAAAATAAAAGCTAGAACCCCAAATAAAAGAATCAATTTGATCGGTGGATCAAGATTCGATCTATATAGCTGAATGACTCCAACAATAAAAAAAGCCACTAAAAGAATCAGCCCTATCAATCCATTTTCCACGGCTACTTGGATAAAGTCATTGTGAGCCCGCTGGTAGAAAACCATACTTTGCTCTGCTTTCGTATGAATAAGTTCCGTTCGCAAAATCTCAATTTTCCAATCACCCGAACCCTTTCCAGTCAATCTATTTTCTTTCCACAGTTCGATGGAATTCTTCCAGATTCTAATTCGCTCATTGCCACTCCCATAGCTCGTCTCCGTGAGGTCGCCAACATAAGGAATTTTCTTTCGCACCGGACTAAGAACAATTATACCTGCCAAAACCACAAAAGCAAACATTGTTAAATAGGCATAGCGTCTAAATTTCTTCCCTCGTCCATTAATAAGAAAGAACAAAACACCTATGGGGTAAAGTCCAAACAAGACAATGAAAACTGTTCTATTCATCAGCAAGAATGAAACACAATAAATCAGGACTATCACAAAAAAGAACAAGTATCGACGCCATTTCTGCCTTGCCAAAACAACCCCTAGAAAGATAAATGGAACTAATAGGGTTAGAAACTGCACAAATTGATTCCTGTGCCCAAATGCAAACCGAAACTCATAAGTTGAGCCATGTGTATATTCCCCAGATGCATTCAGTGCTGCTATTTGAACTAAAGTATATAGTAATAGAGGCAACATAAGTAGGGAAACAACCAATGCTAATTTTTGATAAAACTCAATAAGGCGGCCTTCCAGCCTTACAAGCAATAAAACGATTATTGGCGAAATCAAAAGGGGGATTGCCCGTACGAAAGAATCCCAAAAATTATAAGACCAATTACATTGAATTAAGTAGTTAACGACAAATAAAAACCAGATAGTAAGGCCCAAAGACCATGGAAGGTTTTTCTTGTTTTCAAAAAATAAAACAAGGACACCAAAGCCTCCCAGGAAAATCCATTTTGGAGTTGTTGAGTAATTCTGAATCTCAGGATAACTCAAGTAAATCAACGCCATAAAAAGAATTAAAATAAACAGCCCTGAAAGTCTGTTTTTGGTAATATCTGCCTTCTCCTTCATCATTGATGATCAAATATAAACTATTATTCAACACCTCTTGATTTCAATAGGACATGTCTCAATGCCCTATAAGCAGGAGTTATTCAATTTGTGTTGTGTATAAAAATCTCATATCCGTCCGGATAGATGGGTCCTTCTCAGCATCTTTGTTCAAACTCTATAGTTATGAGAATATTTGGCGGATTTTTCGTGTTCATGTTATTAATAAGTAGCTGCGTTCCTGCTAAGCGCTACAACGAATTGTTGGAAAAAGAAAAGCAGTGTAGTGAAGAGCTCGAAAGCTATAAAACCAAGTCTTTAGATTTTGAAGCGAAAGCAATGACGTTAGGATCACAAGTCGAGGTTCTTAACAAAGAGGTAACGAAGCTAAAAGCCGACACCTCCTCTATTGGACACAACTATCGAACACTTTTGGCTAAATATGCCAAACTAGCGCTAATCAATGAAACATTAGAGAATAATTACGACAAACTCAGACTTTCTGGCGCCAAAGATTTTGCCAAATTACACGCTGATCTTGAAGCTAAAAAAATAGAATTGCAAAAACGCGAAGATGAGCTAATGGCCATGGAAAATGAACTCACGGCGAAAGAGCAACTATTAAACGACCGTGAACAACGCGTTAAAGATCTTGAAAAACTAATTAATGAAAAAGATGAGGCAACAAAGTTACTGAAGGACAAAGTTGCTAACGCGTTAAATTCATTCACAGATAAGGGCCTGAAAGTTGAAGAACGCAACGGTAAAATTTATGTAAGTCTTGAGGCACGACTACTGTTCGCTTCGGGCAGCATAGAAGTGGAAGATCAAGGCAAGCAAGCATTAATTGACCTTGCAAAAGTTCTGGAAACGGAACGGGATCTGGAAATCATCGTTGAAGGTCATACGGATACAGATAAAATGGCGGGCACTAATCATCCAAAAAATAACTGGGAATTGTCTGTGCTCCGTTCAACTTCTGTCATTGCCATTATGATGAACAACTCATCTATTGATCCAACACAATTAATGGCAGCAGGACGTTCAGAGTTTATTCCAGTTGACGAAAACGATAAGGCAAAAAATCGTCGGATAGAAATTATTATTTCTCCTAATTTAAATGCGTTGTACGAGATCATTTCAAACTGATCGCTCCAACACAAAACTTGTATCTTTTTAGCAAGGGAACTGTTTTCTGTTTCGTCAGAAAGGGAAATCGTTACCTTTGATTAATGCCAGCGAAACCAGAAATTCAGCTTAAGCTAAAAGTACTTCCCGATAAACCTGGGGTTTATCAGTTTTACAACATTGATGGGAAAATACTTTACGTAGGCAAGGCAAAAAGTCTAAAGAAACGTGTTTCCTCCTATTTCAATAAACAACAAGACTACGGCAAAACTCGCGTATTGGTGAAGCAAATTGTCGACATCAAGTACATCGTTGTCGATACAGAGTTAGACGCTCTTCTTTTAGAAAACAATCTAATCAAGAAGTATCAACCGAAATACAACATTCAATTAAAAGACGACAAAACCTATCCTTGGATTTGCATAAAAAAAGAGCCCTTTCCTCGTGTTTTTACTACTAGAAGAATCATTAAGGATGGATCAAAATATTTTGGACCATATCCAAGTGTGAAGGTTGTAAACACCTTAATTTCTTTTATTCGAGAGTTATACCCGTTGCGCACTTGCTCCCTAGACTTGTCTGCAAAAAAAATTGCTGATCGAAAACACAAAGTTTGTCTTGAGTATCATCTGGGGAATTGCAAAGGCGCATGTGAGGGTCATGAATCAGAGAGCGCCTACAACGAATACATCAAAGAAATTGAGCACATTGTTAAGGGAAACCTCGGTGCTGTGCTAAAGTCGCTCAAATCACAAATGCAGATATATTCTGAAAACTTAATGTTTGAAGAAGCACAAGCAATAAAAACAAAGACTGAGGTTATCGAACGATATAAGGCAAAATCAACCGTTGTTTCGCCAACTATCCATGAGGTAGATGTGATTACCGTAGTTCAAGACTTAAAATCTGCTTATGTCAACTACCTTGTAATCAGCAACGGCGCTATCGTTCATGGATTAACCGTAGAGGTTTCGAAAAAGCTAGATGAAACAGAAAAGGAAATTATAGATTATGTACTGCCCGAAATGAGGGAACGATTTCATAGTCAGTCAAAAGAAGTGTTAGTTGAGAAAGAGCTCGGTTTTGGAACTGATGAGTTTGCCTATTTCATGCCTCATCGCGGGGATAAAAAAGCACTTGTCGAGTTGTCCAAACGAAATGCGAAGTTTTTCCGCATGGAAAAATTGAAGCACGAAAAAATCGTGAACCCTGAGCGACATACCGATCGCATTCTTGAACAAATCAAGAAGGATTTTCGCCTTACTGAATTACCGGTACACATTGAATGTTTTGATAATTCCAACTTTCAAGGAACACATCCCGTTTCCGCCTGCGTTGTGTTTCGCAATGCAAAGCCAAGTAAAAAAGACTACCGTCATTACAATATAAAAACAGTTGAGGGACCTGATGATTTCGCTTCCATGGAAGAAGCTGTTTATCGAAGATACCGCAGGCTAAAAGAAGAGGGACAGTCTCTTCCTCAACTAATTGTAATCGATGGAGGTAAGGGACAGTTGAGTTCTGCGCTAAAAGCTCTTGATGACTTGGGCTTGAGAAAGAAAATTGCCATCGTTGGCATCGCTAAAAAACTGGAAGAGATCTTCTTTCCTGGTGACAGTCTTCCCATTTATATTGACAAAAGATCTGAAAGTCTAAAGGTTGTTCAGCATCTTCGGAATGAGGCTCATAGATTTGGTATTACCCACCACCGCAATAAACGAAGCAAAGCCTCTTTAACATCCGAACTCACACAAATAAATGGAGTTGGTCCAAAAACTCATGAAGATCTCATGCGGAAATTCAAGACAGTTTCAAAAATTCAAGAGGCTAGTGAAAAAGCTTTGGCAGAAGTAATAGGAGCAGCAAAAGCGCAAATCGTATTTACATATTTTCACAGGGAAATATAATTCTAAAACGTCCACATGACAGCTCCACTTTTGTTTGTCATTTACTCTAAACCAAAGACAAACTGCACAAATCGATCTTCCTGATGTTTTACATTGTAAGGTTTATGTTGCTCCATTTCCTTCTTCTTCCCGTAGAGTGCATCTTCGGTATTATCGACTAACTCCGCAAAATTTTTCAGCGTATAATACAAGCTGGCAGCGTTCATTTCCTCAATTTGTGCATATTCTTGATGTAGTAACATCGGTATTTTATATGCGAAAGAAACGCTCATTGCACCAGCAATCTGATTTTTAAAATACTGATCCGCGCTCGGTGTATTTGGATGTATTAATGGGAGAATCGCATCTGTTTTTCTCAACTCTTCATTGAACTTTTCTTGGTCAACAAAGCGATCAAATAATTGAACTCTTCCCAACATATTTAGCTCTTTAAGGCGCTCCTTAAACTGCTGGACATCTATATTTTTAGGATCACTTTTACCAAGAAACGTAAACCGAACGTTCTCTGGTATTCCCTTCAACATTGCACAAAAGCCGTCTAAGTCCTTCCGTCTATTTTCCACCCCGCCAATAATAGATATATTCAACCCTTCGTGCGCAATTTCTTCAGCATCTTGCCCATCAAAACGGATAGGATAAAAGTATTCAAGAACTGTTCCTTTTGGTGGGTCAACTGTCGAAAGCAAATACTTACTAAGCAGTAAGTATTTTTTTACTTTACGGTTAATCACCTTCTGCGTAAAACTCCCTTTCAGTTTTCGTGTGGTATGAATGATCCCGATAAATTCTATTGGAGAAAATGATGCTTGAATACAAAGGTTTCGAATTAAATCCCCCTGTGCAGTATTCAAAACAGCGCGCTTCACCCCTCTTTCCTCCATAAAAACAAGCGATCGTCGCATTTCACTGTATCTCCTAAATTTTCCACCATGAAAAGAAAGAATATAAAACTCGTCTATATAATTCTCAAACTGAGGGTTTCGTTCGCGAATTTCTTGCGTACAAATCATCAAAATATTACACTGATGCCTTTTCAACGCATGGATCTGCGTCAATAAACATTCATCATGTGAACCACCTACTTCTATTAACGCAATCGTTTCTGTCACTTTTACACCTTGGATTTCAACAAATCATTATTGGTAAGGTTTTCGCATTACAAAGAAACGAAAAAGTATCTACCCTAATTTTGAATCCATGAAATTGACATTTCTTTTATTACTTAGCCTTCTCTGCTTGTTCCCATTCTATGGGGGTGCGCAAAAAAGAGAAGTCGTGGTTGTGATCGACCCGGGTCACGGTGGGCATGACCCTGGACATTTATCTTACAATAGTCAACATCTCACAGAAAAAGAATTGAATCTCAAGATTGCCAATTACTTAGGCACCTATATAGAAAAGTATTTACAAAACGTTCGTGTGGTGTATACACGTACAACTGACATTTACCCAAGTTTAGACGAACGTGTAGCTCGTGCGAATTCAATCAACGCCGACTATTTTATCAGCATCCATTGCAATGGCAACGATAGAAATTCTGTGCGTGGAACGGAGTCTCATGTCCACTCGATGTCACTAAAGAAATCGGTGGCCTTAGGAAGAGCAATCGAGCAACAATTTTCAACCCGTGCAGGAAGAAAATCAAGGGGTGTTAAAGATGAACGCGACCTACAGCACTCGCTACAAGTACTAAAATACACCAACATGACCAGTGTTTTGGTAGAGTGTGGATTCATGACAAATACGCGTGAGGCCAATTATCTAAATACTACATACGGGCAAGAAATAATCGCTTCTGCGATTTTCCGCGGATTCCGGACGACAATTGTAAAAGAGTTTCCAGCGATTTCATTCATTCGCTCAGAACCCGTTACCTCAACAGGTGCACTCGCTTCTTCAGGCACTTCTTATACCGTTCAAATTGCTTCCTCAAAAACCCCTATCGACACGAAAGACAGCGGGTTTAAACGAGTAAAAATGACGGTGGAAAGAAGAGAGCTCAGCACAACAGGCGCGTACAAATACATCTATATCGTTGGAGATTACGGTTCTAAGAAAGCGGCAAAAGAGGCCCTGGAAACCATAAAAAAACGTGGTTTTAAAGATGCAATTATCGTAAAGCGATAGTGCATATTTAAGAATGGTTTTCAATAACCCTACTAAACCGAAGGAAAGGTTTGCTCCCTCTACCATCAAAAGAAAAAAAAATCTAAAAAAACTTCCCAAAATAATTTCTTTGTATATATTTGCAAACGCTTTAAATAAGCATACCCGCTTCTTTAGCTCAGTTGGTTAGAGCATCTGACTGTTAATCAGAGGGTCCCTGGTTCGAGCCCAGGAAGGAGCGCAGAAAGCCAATCTCATTTGAGGTTGGCTTTTTTAATTAACCCCCTTTTTCTGGGACACTAAGGGTAATCCTTGCACTAACGCTTAGTCTGTCAAAGCAGTGCTTAGACGTTTCGAGCCTAGGAAGGGGCGCAAAGATCAAGCCTGTGGAATATCCTCTCCTTTTCAATGCAGAGATAAAGTGGTATCTTTAGCTAAATAAAATGCAATAGCGTTTAGCCAAACATTGCGCGTCATACGAAAAACGTCATTTCACAATAAAACAGGATCGCCGAAAACCGACCAAAGTAGGTTCTAAAAAATCAGAATTATGAAGAAAACAACCAACCGCCTGACTTTACTTGCAACAATGTTTACATTGACTTTTGGATTACAGAGTTGTAAACAAAAGGAAGAAACGAAAGAAGTTGAAAAAGAAGTGATAGTTGAATCCGAAAAGCCCGAATATTTTCTGTTACGACCAGAAGTGGAAAAAGCTTACGGATATTCCCACGCTGTGAAAATTGGAAATGATATTAAAATTTCTGGTGCTGTTAGCATGGATGATGAAGGAAATCCAACAGCAATTGGAGATTTAGGACAACAAATGAAAAATTGCTACGCAGATTTGGAAAAAATATTGAAACACTATGGTTGCACATTTGATGATGTGGTAAAGGAAGACATTTTTACGACCAATATGCCATTGTTTCTTGAAAATGCCGCTTATAGAGCTGAAATATATACCAAACAATTTCCGACTGGCTCTTGGCTTGGTGTAAAAGAATTGGCAATACCTGAATTTATGATTGAAATCGAATTAGAAGTTCTTAAATCGGAATAAAGTAAGAACGCACAACACCGTATAAAAATAATTGCAGTTTTATGCTTAATCAAAAAGTGGTTGCGTTTAATGCCCAAACAATCTTGTTTAAAGAGAATATTGGAAGTGAATAGTGATCTGAATCAAATTAAAGTGGAGATTTACGACAGATGTTCTCTCGAAATTTCAGACTTTAAAACTGAATCGGAAAGTATAGAATATGATGCTTGTCAATTCGAACTGAACGAAATGAAAGTCATTTGTAGAAGCTCTAAAATCACACCTAAAAAAATTGGACAATTTGTAACCTTTTGGAAACGAAATGAGAAAGGAATAACTGAGCCTTATCACGCAGCCGACAAAATTGATTTTTATTTAATAAATGTAAAGACGGAAAATAATTTTGGGCAATTTGTTTTCCCGAAAACGGAGTTGATTAATAGAGGAATAATATCAACAGATAGAAAATATGGAAAAAGAGGATTTCGAGTTTATCCAAAATGGGACAAAGCACTAAATAAGCAAGCAGAAAAAACTCAAAAATGGCAATTGAATTATTTTTTTGAGATTAATAAAACAACGGACTTGAATAAAGTGAGCGAACTATATAAAGCAGACAAAGGTTTAAGTATATGAGCGTGTAGCGCCTAAAAGTAATCAGGCCAATGCTTCTCTTGTTTCATTTTGTTTAAAGACTAAGCTTAGACGCTCTCCTTAGTCTCTAAATTCTGAAAATTAGATTAGTTTTGACTTATGTTGAAAATGGTAACTTTTTTTTACAACCTCTGCACACGTTGGGCTCGTCGGTTTGCAAAGGCAGCATTTGAACTGAAAACATTAAAGTATCACCTCGAGTTTGGAGAAAGAGATGATGACATTTATATCGTCACTTACCCGAAATCCGGAACAACATTAATGCAGATGATGGTTTATCAATTAACCACAGATGGAAATATTGACTTTAACCATATTTATGATGTGTCTCCCTGGACAGATAACGATGTTTTTAGAGATATTCCCCCTAGAGACTTGCCATCGCCCAGAATAATAAAGTCGCATAGACCGCAGAAGAAGTTTGACAAATCTACAAAGGGTCGGTTTATTGTTGTCGTAAGAGACGGTATGGATGTAGCTGTTTCACAGTACTACCAAGCGAGAAACTATAATAATCCTGACCTAGAATTTAATACCTTTCTAGATGATTTCTTCGTGAAAGAAGACAATTGGTTTGGGTTTTCGAAGGGCTGGTTTCAAAACAAGAAAAAAATGAATATTCTTTATGTTCGATATGAAGACATCTTACATGATTTTGAATCAACCCTATTTAAGGTTGCGGCGTTTCTACAGGTTGAGGTAAACCAAGCCGACTTACCCAGAATTACTGAGCGATGCAGTTTTGACTTTATGAAACAGCATGAAGACAAGTTTGGTGATGAGGACCCCAACAAAGAAAGTAGAAAAAAATACGATCAGTTTATTAGAAAAGGAAAAACCGGAGAGGGTAAGGTATACTTCAATCAAGAGCAAGAAGAAACGTTCGTAAAGTTGACTAAAGAATACCTGCATTAACAATAAATTATTCTGTACTTTTGCAAATAACTATAATACCTATTCTATGAAGAATGCTAGAATGATTGGAAAGACGCTAACGATTTTATTAGGCGTAATTGGAGTTACTGCTTTAATCTCCAGCTGTAAAAAATTAAGATCATGTACATGTACAACAACATATACGTACTTAGGTTCGCCTTCGTACTCATATACTCAAACTGAAAGTGCGGTGATCAAAAAATGTTCTGAGCTAGATGCTTCCGCATCGTATGGAACGTATTCTGTAACAAAGTCTTGCGTTAAAATATAACAAGCCTTTTTACAATAACACAGGTTGTGTAAATAGTTTAGTTCTGTGGGTTGAGTATACATGCTTAACCTGATTGTGAGCGCAATTTATTTGTAAACACATTCTGAAGAACTTCCACAGTTTTTATAGATAACAAATCATTAATCTGAAATCAACGCTTTTCATTTTGTGAATTGGTGTGCCTACCCCTGATAACTTGAGGCTGAGTGTTTCTTTCGTTCACTTTTTTGAACTTTAAAGCGGCACACGCTCAGAAAAAACTATTATTCAATAATTACTTTTAAAACATTAAGTCCGGTAACTTCAATTTGAAGAAACGTGCATTTTTTCATTAAATCTTGTCAGGAATCACAACTTCGTTAGTCTAAGCTTTATTCAATGAAATGACTAGATTCACAATGCGCGTGTTTTTTTGCTTATTTATCCTCGCTCCGCTTACGGTATTTGGTGGGGCATGTGTAAGTGGTGATTGTCACCAGGGAATAGGAATGTACATTAATGAGACTGGCGAAACTTACGAGGGTCCTTGGCTAAATAGCAAACCTCATGGCAAAGGAAAATATACAAACAAACGGGGCGACATTTACATCGGGCAATGGACAAACGGAGCCATCGAAGGGTTTGGGACCTACAATTATCATAATGGTGATGTATATATTGGCCATTTTCTAAACTTTCAAAAAAATGGACAGGGGACCTTTTCCTACTCAAATGGAGATGTATATAGCGGAACCTTCTTCGAAGGAAAAAAGAATGGGGTTGGCGTCTATAATTCTTCAGATGGCTGGGTATACAAGGGAAATTGGAAAAATGGACTAAAACATGGTGCCGGTACATTAAAGGACAAAAATGGAAATAAGTATGTCGGCGAATTTAGAAACGGAGAAAAAAATGGGAAAGGAACTTTTATTTGGAAAGATGGAGGCACATATAAAGGAGAGTTCGAAAAAAACACTTTCCATGGTCATGGAATAAGAGAGTATTCTAATGGTGACTCGTACAAGGGCTTCTTTAAAAATGGTCAAAAGAACGGGAGAGGGGTCTATACTTATCTTAACGGAGATTCATATCAAGGAGAGTTTAAAAACAACAAGAAAAATGGCTCGGGCTTTTATCGTTGGGCAGATGGTGGCACCTATGAAGGAGAGTTTAATAACAACACCTTCCACGGTAAGGCTACCCGAAAATATCCTAATGGGGAGACTTATTTAGGCCAATTTGCTAACGGAAAAAGAAATGGGATCGGGATCTACCTTTCCGTTAATGGAGAAATCTACCGCGGAAAATGGAGGGACAATATGAAAGACGGGGCAGGAATTTGCACTACCTCAAAGGGGGTGAAGATTAAATGTACTTGGACCAACAATCGACTTGTTAATTATACTCGGCTGTAAATCATGTGTTTGTGGTTTTGGCATGGTAGTTGAAATACATGATTCAACTTTAAAACTTCACACCATGAAAAATAAAAATCAAAAATCAGAGGCCGTAAAATTGATGTTATCCGCAACGTTAGAAGAATACTTAATGCACTTACAAAAAATGACGCTTAAGATAAATTAATATGACAAAGGGATTAAAAAGTGCTGTGTGCCGAGCGGCACCTCACCATCAAATATAAGGGTCCGAATCACAACGATTCGAACCCTTTTTTATTTGTCCTAGAATTCCCATACATTTGGCTCAATACATGGGAGTTTTCAAAAAAAACGGGCTAACAAAGATCACTGGAATCATTATTCTGATTACTGTGATTTTCACACAATTTTCCCAAAAGAAATGGAACAACGATCTTGACGTGATCGCTGGTGACGTTCGCGGGTACTATGGATATCTCCCTGCGCTTTTTATCCACAACGATTTAAAACTTGAAAACCCGGAAATCTTTGATTCACCTTACGGTCAACTTATCTGGCATTCTGAATCAAAAGATGGCACTCGATTCATCAAATACACGTGTGGAATGGCCGTTTTATACAGTCCCTTCTTTATCGTGGCTCATTCTGTTGCGGAATCTCTTGGTGAGGAGGCGAATGGATTTAGCTATCCCTATATGTTCGCTCTAGCAATGAGCTCCATCGTATACCTGCTCATTGCGCTAATATTTTTGAGTAAACTATTGCTTCGGTTCTTTAACGATTCTGTCGTGTCAATTACACTTCTTGTCATTTTCGCAGGGTCAAATGCGCTCCATTATTACACGGGCAATATGACCTATTCACACGGCTACAGTCTCGCCTTAATCGCTGTATTCCTTTATTGTACAGTTCGGTGGCTAGACGAACCAAAATTGAAATGGGCGATCTGGATAGGGATTACTTCTGGCCTGTTTGTGCTTATTCGGCCAATAGATATTTTATTTTTGCTTGCACTTCCTCTTTTTAATGTTGGATCATTGGAAGGGGCGAAACAGCGTTTCAATTTGTTTTGGCAGAAAAAAGCACAGGTTCTGGTTATGATGGCCGGGTTCTTTTTAATGCTCGTTCCTCAATTCATTTACTTTAAACTAATCTCTGGAAGCTTTATTTTTTATTCCTACACGGGGGAGTCGTTTTACTTTGGCCACCCGCATCTTTTCGACAGCTTGTTAAGCTATAGAAATGGTTGGTTAGTATACAGTCCAATGATGGCGTTGTCAATTATTGGGTTGTTCTTTTTACAAAAACAAAAAGCCGTTTTCAGTAGCTTTTTATTTCCTGTAGTGTTGATCTACTTCTTCATCATTTCTTCGTGGTGGTGCTGGTGGTATGTAGGACATGGCAATCGTGCGTACATCAACTTATATCCTTTACTCGCTATTTCTCTAGCATGCTTCATACAGTATGTACTTTCAAAAGGACGGTTTTTTCGTCTTACGTTCAAACTTTTTATTCTAATTGGACTCGTGTTTTCAGGATTCCAGACCTATCAATTTCACACAGGTGCAATCCATTGGGGGGCAATGACTAAAGACGCCTACTGGGATTCATTTCTACGCGAAAAGCCCTCACAAATCTTTTCTACATTATTGCGTTTTCCTTCAACAGATGACCAAATAGCAGGAAAAGATATCGTTATGGTTCCGAAAAAAGAAACTGTCTATACGATAACTTACAATTTCGACGAGTTGAATAATTGTGATACGACCATGCATCGATTCATTCAATTCCAGCAATCGCGAAAAGGCAAAGGAGCACTTTCCATTGAAGAAGGCACTGAATACCTTGGAAAAATGCCAATCTCAGTGAAGGGTGCTGGCGCAATCTATGCTACTGCTTGGATCAAAAACCTTCCTGATGAATTGCATCTTACTTTAAGTAAAACGGAACCCGTTTCCTATTATCACTCTTCATTTGAAGAATGCGACCGTGATGGCGAATGGCGTAAAATACACATGCTCTCTTGGATTCCCGAGTCTCTCGGGACAGATTCTCTTGATTTTGTCATCTGGAACCAAGGAAAGCATGCCTTCATCCTTGATGACCTAAAAATTAAAGCACTTAAATACACTTATACCGCTGAAGAGCGTTAAATTTAGCGAAATGGTCAGCACAGAACAAGCTTGTATAACCGAATTGTCAGAATTAGACTTACAACGAATGCACGGTATACTTCAGCATGCTTATGCAGTTACCGAAGTTGAAATTTGGGGCGAAAATTATAGTCGCATGTCATTGGAAGAATTCATCTCGCTTGTTAAAAAGGGAGAGATCATACTGGCAAAAATAAACAATGAAACAGTAGGAAGTATCCACGTATACCCACTATCTAAAGACGTATATGCTTTTGGTTTGCTCTCGGCTGATTTTACCAAGAAGGGATTGGGTATAGGCAGAAGCTTAATTTCTGCGGCAGAGGAGTTTGCCAAAAATAATGGAGCAAAAACAATGGCCCTTGAAATACTCAAACCTCGTGATTTCGAGGTTCCTGTCAAATTAATTCTTCATGACTGGTATGAGCGCCTCGGATACACCTATATAACATCCATGCTCTTTGAAGAACGGAAGCCTAATAAAACAGAGAAGGCGAAACAATTAAAAGTCCCTTCTGTATTCGACTGCTACGAGAAGTCTTTGCAATAAAAAAGGTCCACACTATTGCATGAACCTTCTGTTGATTAATATTTCCTAAAAAGAAAGGACTGCTCCTCCATTGATCACGCTTTGACCATAACCCGCTTCCGCATACACTCCGAATAAATCAGAGAAATAGTACCGTATACCGACAAACTCCTGATGTGCAAAAGGTGATGGGCGACTAATAGTGCTATTTGTGTTTGTTACAACTGTGCCATTTAGCTTATATTTATCGATAACAACATTATATCCCAGTCCAACTCCGGCATAAACATCCATTTTTGGAATGTCAAACTCAAAGTGATAGGCTGCTTTTGCCATAATTGCTATTTCCGTCCAATTATACTTATACTCATCAGTAGAGGCAACAAGAACTGGAGGGTTTCCAATAATATCATATGAAAGTGCAGACCAAGATGATGAATGAGTAGAAAAACCAACACTTCCTCCTACACCTATTCTTCCTATGCCCAAAATATCCGTAATTCCCCTTTCGTAACTAACCAATATAGGACCAATTCCAAAATGTTTATATCCAGTATAGCCTTTATATGCTTTTACCGCATTAACACTCCAAGGATTAAATCCATAACCTACAGTAACATAGTTCCCGTTTTTAACAAAGTCTTGCGCGTAAAGACCGTTTATCGAGAACAAACAGATTGCAATAATTAGTGTTTTTTTCATTTTTTGCTTAATTAGATGTATAACAATCACAAAGTTATGAAATTATAGCCCCTTATCCTCAAAAATTTCCTTTACATTATCTCTGATTTTCTCACTTAGACCATCTGTTGGGAGGTCATTATCATCAGTTCCAAATGGATCTTCTATTTCCTCCGCTAGTACTTCCATAGAAACGAGTACATAAAACACGAAAGTAGAAATAAACGCCGCGTAATAACCAAACACTGACACGAAAGCCAGCGGTAATGTGCCCACATAAATAATGATGAATTTCTTTAAAAAAAGCATGTATGAAAATGGAATCGGAGTATTCTTGATTCGCTCACAACCTCCTAGGCTATCAAGTAGTGCATTCATATTATGATCAATCACTATGAACTCCTCTTCTGATATTTTTCCCTCTTTCTTGCGCTTACCTACACGTTCATACATCCACCTACTAATTGCATTGGGAACATGTGCTTTTTTTGATAATACTTCTAACTCTTCTTTGGTTAGATCCAACTCATCAAAGTTTACCCCATTACGTAGATGTTCTTTGGTCGCGAAAATGAAATTTGGGATCATTCTTTTAAAAAATTCCTCGTCTTCTTTGTCATTCAAAATAGTAGACAGTTTTATTGCCATATTTCGGGTGTCATTTACCAGACAACCCCATTTTTTACGCCCTTCCCACCAGCGGTCATATGCTGTATTCGTTCTAAACACGAGCAAAAGTGAAATTACGAAACCAACAAGAGAATAGACGGCTGTTAAATCTTTAAGCGCTTCAATGTGTGACCCATAATTAATTACTAAATAGGCTAACAGCAACGAAAATGCACCAATATATAGGAGCTCCTTCCAGAGAATACGTAACGTGTCACTTTTGTGAAGTGCAAAAATTAATCTATACCAATTCTTCGGGTTGTATTTTATCATAATTCAATACTTTCTTTATTCATCGCTTCCAACATCTTTTCCATGTCCTCAAACATGAAGTCCGCTACAATAAGTTTAGGTTCTGGGTGATGCGTTTTCTCGGGTATACAAACCACCTTCATTTTTGCTGCCCTTCCTGAAATGATTCCGTTTAACGAATCTTCGATGACTAAACACTTATTTGGCTGTACATCTAATTCTTTTGCAACCGAAAGATATACTGCCGGATGCGGTTTTCCAAATTCTTCATCCTCTGCAGAATGAGTAACACAAAAGGCATCTGTGATTGAGAGTGTGCTCAACACCGTTTCTATAAGAATCGTATATGACGAGGTTCCGAGACCTATTTTCATTCCCTGGTCTTGCAAATAGGTCAGTGTGTCAAGTACACCTGGAAGCGGGTCTCCATTCTCCTGAATAAGTTCCACCATCCTGTTAACAATTTTACTTTCAACCTCTTTAGGAGAGTATTCCTCCCAGCCAATAGCATTATACCAGTACGATATCACTTCATCTATTCGCAACCCTACTGTCTTTTGAAAGTCCTTACGTGTAAGGCTGCATCCCACAGATGCAAAAACCTCCTCCATGGCTATTTTCCATAAAGGTTCAGAGTCAATAAGGACACCGTCCATATCAAAGATTACGGCATCAAATTCTTTAATGTTAATCACGTGTCAGTTTAATATGATAGAGTTTTCCACCTCCAAGTACGTCTTGCCTCTCGTCAGCAACAATGACGTTGTTTAGGTCTTTTACCACAATCGACTCTTTTTGTGTTGCTCCTTCATAAAAAGTTGTACTGAGCTTAATCGATTGTGACGAAGTAAATTTGTATTCAACAATTCGATCATAAGTTGAAATAAAAAAGTGATCGTCATAGACATCTACCGCTGTAATGGCATCCTGAAACCAGCCATCGTCACCAATGTGGACTAATCGGTCAGTTGAAAGGGTAAACCTGCCTGGAATAGTTGGAACCTTATATATCCTCGCGTTCCCTTTCCATGGCTTCGTATTTGTCTTCGTAAAAAGCCAAAGGGTGTCTTTATAGCAGGCTAATGCTTCAGCATCGAACTCAAGGTTCTCGTCATCAGGCGGAAATTGCGTTTGCTCCGAATAGTTGAACTCTATTAACTCAGCTTTAACTTCAAACTTCGTCAACACTTCGTTAATATTCACTTTGTAAATCTTAAGATTTTCTCTTTTGTTGGCATTATTTCCAATATCTGCTATGTATAAATAAGTGCCATCCGTGGCAAGATCCTCCCAGTCTTTATTTTTTGCATTAACGACCTCAACTCGTTTTATTAACTCTCCATTCTTTTTCAAAACAAAGAGTTCATTTGAATTTCCCCCATCATTAATCGCAACAAGCGTTTTTTTATTCAAAAATGCTAAGCCTGAAATTTCTTTAAGTGAACTGGGAAGGAAAAACTCCTTTGTTTTTTGTCCATAAGTGTTCCTGGCTAAACAACCAATAATTACAATAAATATGGCGCGTGCGAATGTCATGCTATTTCTCTATACGAACGACCTCTATTCTGTTGTCGCTCACCTCTTCAATATAAAAAGTTAGTTCATTTATTTCAACTTTAGTGCCAGCCTCTGGAATAGACTCAAGATGGTGGATTATAAACCCTCCTAGTGTTTCATATTCTTCCCCTAATTCAATTCCAAGTTTATATTCATCATTTAGATAACCTATGTCCATGCGAGCAGAGAAGCGAAATATATTATCCTCTAGTTTTTCTTCTAGCCAATCCTCAACATCGTGCTCATCTTCTATATCACCAAAGATTTCTTCAATCACATCTTCAATAGTCACAATTCCTGCTGTTCCCCCATATTCATCAACCACAACTACCATGTTTCCTGACTTTTCGGTAAATAGCTGTAAAAGCTCCTTTCCCGGAACAGCCTCAGGCACGAAGGGAATTGGTAACAATATTTGTTTTATTAATTCCGGAGATTTGAACATTTCAAATGAATGAACATACCCAATAATATTGTCGATGTTCTCACGATAAACTATAATCTTCGATTTCCCTGTTTCAACAAATTTTTCCTTCAGGGTACTAATGTCATCATCAACTTCGACCGAAATCATTTCAGTTCTTGGGATCATACAGTCGCGCGCCTTAACCGACCCAAAATCTAATGCATTCTGCAGTATTTGCATTTCATTTCCCAGATCCTGTTCATCCCTTATTCTATTGTTTATATCCTGAACATAATGCTCTAAGTCTACTTTTGAAAACACCTTCTCAGTATTCTTTCTGTCCACCTTTAGAAGCATTAAAAAGACATTACTCAGTAATAAAACTACATAGGTGGGCAAAAACAACACGGCATAAATGATTATCATCGGTACAAGAGCATACTTCAGGTATCCATTAGGATTCATTTGGACAAATGTTTTCGGTAAAAACTCAGCGGTAATAAGTACCAAAACCGTTGAAAGCACTGTTTGTATGAGTAAAACACCCATTTCATTGTGAATGCCCCAAGAGTGCACAATAATGTCTCCAAGCAGATCTGCCGAAAATAAACCAAAGAATACCAATGCGATATTATTACCCAACAACAGCATTGCTATGAAGTGAGCTTCATCCCTGTAGAAAATGTGTAATATTTTACTCTTTATAGTCCCTTTTGACTTGTCCAATTCGATTTTCAAACGATTGGAAGAGATATAGGCGATTTCCATGCCTGAGAAAAAGGCAGAAAATATTAAGGTAATAATTATACCAATTAGGGGAATCTCCATTAATACGTGTTACGCAAAGAAAGATACAAAATCCTGCGAATTAAAGAACATCGTGTCCAATATCCTTACGGAAATAAGAATTTTCAAATTCGATTTTCTCGAGTGAACCATAGGATCTTTTCAGCGCAGACTGTAAATCCTTACCAAAAGATGTTACTGCTAAAACGCGCCCTCCAGCCGTTGTTACTGCAGGCCCATCAGATGCCGTTCCCGCATGAAAAACAATACTATCAGTAACCGCATTCAATCCAAATATTTGCTTTCCTTTCTCATATGCCTCTGGATAGCCTCCGGAAACCATCATCACTGTAGTTGCGCTGCGTTCATCAAATTGAACATCGCGTTCAGATAGAGTGTTTGATGCGACCCCTTCAAATAAATCAAGGATATCCGATTTTAATCGTGGAATAACAACCTCTGTTTCTGGGTCTCCCATTCGACAGTTGTACTCTATGACGTATGGCTCATTTTTCACGTTGATAATACCAAAAAAGATAAACCCCTTATAGAGGATTCCATCGGCCTTTAGTCCTTTAATTGTTGGGATAATTATCTGATTATCGATCTTATCCAAAAACGTTGGTTTCGCAAAAGGGACAGGAGATATTGCTCCCATTCCCCCCGTGTTCAACCCTTTATCGCCTTCTCCAATTCGTTTGTAGTCCTTAGCTTCTGGTAGTTTTTTATAACCATCCCCATCAGTAATTACAAAACAAGAAAGTTCAATGCCATCTAGAAACTGCTCTATTACAACCCGAGAGCTTGCTTCACCAAACTTAGCGTCAGCTAGCATGTTCTTCAACTCTCTTTTGGCTTCTTTTAAATTATCAATTATCAAGACTCCCTTTCCGGCAGCTAACCCATCTGCTTTCAACACATATGGCGCATTCATTTTTTCCAAAAAGACGTAGCCTTCTTTTAAAGTGTCCTTTGTGAAGGTGCCATATTTAGCCGTAGGAATGTTGTGCCGAGCCATAAACTTCTTAGCAAAGTCTTTACTTCCTTCTAGCTGAGCTGCTTCTTTGTTCGGGCCAATTACAGGAACGTTTTTTAGTTCGTCATCGGCTTCAAAAAAGTCTACAATTCCATTTACCAAGGGATCCTCTGGTCCAACAACAACAAGGTTGATCTCATTTTCAAGAACAAACGTTTTAACCTCATCAAAGTTCGATGGTGAGATATTTACATTCTTCCCATGCATCTTTGTTCCAGCATTACCTGGGGCAATAAAAAGCTCTTCTAGAACTGAACTTTGTGCCATTTTCCACGCCAACGCATGCTCTCTTCCCCCCGATCCTAATAGTAAAATTCGCATTCGCTTAATTTTGACAATGTTCTAAAACGGACATAAACATTGCCTTTCCATCTGTATTAGCAAGCTCAGTGTCCGACGCTCTTTCTGGATGTGGCATCATTCCAAAAACATTTTTCCCTTCATTACATATTCCGGCAATGTTTTCCAAAGATCCATTTGGATTGTCTTCGGCACCTACCTCGCCATCCTTGTTACAATACCTGAACAATATCTGGTCGTTTGCTGTGAGTTTCTCTATTGTTTCTCCCGAAGCGTAATAACGCCCCTCACCATGAGCGATGGGAATTTTGTACGCCTTGTTTTCAAGTCCTTTTGTTATCGCCGCACTTTGTGATTCCGGTTTAAGGAATACATTTTTACAAATGAATTTCTGATTGTCGTTGTGGAGCAAAGCGCCCTCTAATAGTCCCGCTTCAGTTAAAATTTGAAAACCATTGCAAATCCCAAGCACAAAACCACCATCATTAGCATGCTTAATAACCTCTCCCATTATTGGAGATAATTTTGCAATTGCTCCTGAACGCAGGTAGTCACCATAAGAAAACCCTCCTGGTAAAACAACAAAGTCAACCCCCTGTAAATCGGTGTCTTTATGCCATAGACTAACAACTTCTTTTCCAAGAATGTCTCTTAATACGTAAATCATGTCCTGATCGCAATTCGATCCGGGAAAAGTAACAACTCCAAATTTCATTTTTGCGCTTTAAAAAAGTTGTTACAAAATTAGGATAATTAGAATGGGATTTGTTCAAAAGGAATGAAAAACTTACCAACAGAAAATAAAAAAATAAGGTAAAAAGTAAAGGATGGGAATGTCCTGATGTTTTTCTCTCCGAAAGCATACGGCAGAAAGAACGCAAGGGGGAAAACAATGAGGCCCGCTGCGGCTAACTTTTCAAACGCTAAAAACTCTAGCATGGCTATTCCTACATAGAGGCTTATTGCCAGCCCAAGTATTCTGAATAGTTTTTTCAATCGAATAGAACTTCCTCTTAATTTGTTTATTAAACGTTTTGCGCAAAGCATGAACAAAAGACCTGCTCCAGCACCTAAAACAATCATGTCAATTATAAATACTTCACTGGAAGTACTACTAAATTGTTCGCGCTCCAATTTTATTTGAAACACATAGCTATATACTCCCGCATAAATGAGCGGCACGGTGAACCCGGTGATTGTTAAGGCTGACTCTCTTAAAATAAAGGGGCGTAAAACCCAGATAATCCAAAATAGAAACGGCGTTCCAATAAGCAACACAGGAAAAAAAGTACATGCCAAACTGAACAATATGGCAGCATTGAACACTTGTCTTCTTCCATCTTGGTTCTGATTAAGTCGAAACAATTGTATTAAGACAAAAATCATCAGTGTTTGTGCCAACGCCAATCCGTCTAAATGATAAAACGTAGAGAAAAAACTCATAAAGATTACATACAACATCGATGACAAGTAGTTGTTCTTTTCCATAAACTCATTCCTATTGAATAAGGTATTTATCAAAATCGCATTTATGAAAACAAGAACGGGAGCAATTAAATCTATAAACCATAAACCTGGATGTGAAAAACTTCCCCAAATGCCAAAATTCAATTCAGCAACTGCGATGTGATAACCTGTAAAATGATTACACAGATAGAACCCTCCAATAATGAACGGTAAAAACAATAATGCATACGATCTATTCCCGAAAAAAAGTTTTACCACGAATACGAAGATACATTTTTTATCTACTGACTATTGCGTAATAACCCGTAGAATTCTATATTTAAGCCATCACTATTTTCGTGAAGACAAATTTGATTAATAAACGCGACTCATAAACAGTCATAAGTCAAGATAAAATGGCAACAACAAGATATTCGGACAGCGAACTACTAGAATTTAAAGAGCTGATTCTTAAGAAATTAGCGGAAGCCCGTGAAGACCTCAATTTATTAAAAGGTTCTCTTTCACATAATGATGATCACGGTACAAATGACACCGGAAGAACGTTTAACATGATGGAAGATGGGTCAGATACCTTATCACGCGAAGAAGTTGCGCAATTAGCATCAAGACAAGAAAAATTTATTTCAAATCTGCAAAATGCATTGGTTCGTATTGAAAATAAGACATATGGCATTTGTCGTGTAACCGGAAAGCTGATTCAAAAAGAAAGATTAAAGCTTGTGCCGCATGCAACATTAAGTATTGAGGCCAAGAACGCACAAAGCTAATTTTTAGTGAAAAGAAAAGTACTCATCGTCGCGCTAGTCGTGACGCTCATCCTCGCGCTCGATCAAATCATTAAGGTTTACATCAAGTCAACCTTCGTTCCGGGGGAGTCCTACCCATTACTCGGTGACTGGTTTATATTGGAGTTCATAGAAAACCAAGGTATGGCTTTTGGCACAACCTTTGGCTCCCAGGTTTGGCACAAACTAGCACTGAGTATCTTCCGGATTTTAGCCATAAGCGCGCTCGTATACTACTGGATTAAGCAAGCAAAGAAGGGTGTTCGTTTGGAGTTTTTAATCGCTATTGGTTTGGTGTTTGCTGGGGCAACTGGTAACCTCATCGACTCAATGTTTTATGATTTTATTTTCCCATACGATCCCTGCATGGCTTTTAATCATCTAGAAGGTTCAGGCATTGTTTCTGACTGTGGCTTTTTTGGTGAAATAGAAACGAGACATACCGGTTTCTTATTTGGGAATGTTGTCGACATGTTTAAATTCCACGCTTATTGGCCTGAATGGGTGCCTTATTTTGGTGGTGGACAAGTCTTTCCAGCAATATGGAACCTAGCTGACGCCTCCATTTCCATTGGTGTAATCACGATTTTTATTCGACAGCGAGCATATTTTCCAAAAAATGTAAGCGTTGAATTAGAGGATCAACCCATAGAAAACAACGATAGCGCTGAGGTTGAGGACACCAAGGAATAAACCTTATTCCCCGAGCTGAATAATCACAGTTTAGTTTTTCTAGAACCTAAACGTTACCCCCCCTAAAAACTGGAATCGCTGAACGGGCGCATTATACCAGCGCATATAACCCTGAGATGCGATATTGTTCATCTGAACAAATGCTGAAATACGTTTGTTATAGCGATATTCTATTCCAAGGTTGGCATCAGCAATAAATCCTAACTTTTTGATGTACTGACCACTTTCTATTGTTACGTCATCACCCGGCCCGTAAACAAGTGCCTTTCTCCCTTCTTCAAGATTAACATCAAGGTTAAATAGAACCTTGTCGAATAGACTATATGTTCCACGGATGATAAACTGCATTCGTGGCATATTCCACGCGTAACTGTTATTCAGTGCTGAATACGAATAGTACCTTCCAATTCCCTCTAACTTAATTTTTTCTTTGAGTTGATACGCGATAGAAGCCTCAATTGTTGTAACATTCATCGTATCATAAATTACATCAAATCTATTCCCCAACGAATGTAACGTGTCGGTTATAAACATTGCTTGATCTTGCACATTAGCAAAACTGATTCCAGCATTAAAGCTAATCCGTTTACTCAAGGTACCTTTAATCCCTCCATAGAAATCAATTCGTGTTTTCTTGTTCCGCAACTCAATATTTGGAAGTAAAAATTCATTTTCATTGGTCAATGATTTGAATGAGGTCTGCGCAATACCACCACGTACACCTACATATGGTATAAAAATATCATTGAATAAGCTATATTTTACTTCCGCTACCGGAAACACATAAACCTTTGTTTTTTGATGAACATCGAATGCTAAATCAAGACCAATTTTTGCCTTGAAGCGGTTATCCTGAAGGTAAGTTGTAATGTACGGCTTAAGATTAATGATTGTATTGTTTAGCACCAAACCTGAATCAAGTCCTGTATAACTGGAATCTTCTATGCCATATTTATAACCATTGTAACGAATGTTGAGGTCCGCTGCATACGTTTCCTTTCCATATTTGTATGACGCTCCAGATGTGATCCCTAAATAATTTTCACGAGCCCTCCAGTCTTTATCTTCTTCTCGCTTTGGCTTCTTTGATAAGTAGTTGTTATAAGCTAATCCAACAAAGTAATTCACCTTTGCACTGTCTTTAATATGAGAGGTGTACTTTCCAGAAATTCCAAAATCACTATAACGCTGTGAAATGCTGTCTTTAAGTAAACCGAGCGTGTCTGAAGCACCATAATAATGCAGTCCTTGGTTGTTATAGTGAACATCTCCACGTAACTCATATCGTCTCTCATTGATTCCACCGAAAAGATTGAACTTTGTTCTGTCAAATTGGGCAGGCGCATAGCCTGAAATATTTCCAAAAGAACTTAGGTGTTTCAAGTGTGCACCATAAACATACTTACGTGACCTTTTTGAGTTGTAATATACCTCGCCTAAAGGCATCAACTCTGTTCCTACACCCAACTTAACGTATGAACTGTAGAGTTTCGGTAACTTCTCAACTGTTTTAATTGATGCTGGGTTTATTTGTTCAACTTCCGTGTCTGTCTCGTATCTAATAGATAATAATGGGTAATTCACTATTGCTGTTGGGATAATCGTGTCTACTATTATCGGACTTATACCTATTCTATATGCAGGCTCTATCGTTCGATCACCGTCTGTCACAACAATTACGGGGTCATTGTTACCCGTCTGTCCAAACGCAATGGAAGACAGTAAGAAAAACCCTATGTAGATTGTCTTCTTCATGTTATTCCTCTCCGTCATTAATTTCTATTATCGGATCAACATCAGGTGTGATCGATTTGGGCTGGTTCTTCAATTGCATTAATTCACTCCACAACTCATTTGCCTCATCTAGAACTCCATCATCCGGAATTGGATAATGATCTATCACTGACTTCAAAGTCTGTTCTGCCTGCACCAAATTGTCTTGAGCAATTTGTACATGCGTCCTTAAAATCAATCCTTTTGCAATCCAGTAATTATATGCCGGCTTCTGCTTCAATAATGCAGCGACTTCATCATCAGCATTTTCAAGATAATTCTGCTTGTAATACATCTCAGCAAGAGCATATTGCGCTTCAGCTCTCTTTACAGTTGTCGTGTTCTTTATTATCCATACCAATGACGACTTTGCTTTGTCATAATTCGTTAAACGATAATTGGACATTCCTTTGGCATAATGTGCCTCCAGCTTCAAATCATTATTTAATTGAGAGCCTCCCAGTATCGTTTCTGCATATTGAACGGCGTTCGACCAGTTATCAACGAGATAATGACTTCTCATCAATCCCAATTGAGCATTAAAAATTACATCAGGTTTTGAACTAACTGCTTCCAGACGATTATAATACTTTATAACTTCTTCGTATTTCCCTTCAGAATATAAATAATGTGCAACACGAGAAGCGGCTATCTCTGTGAAGCCTGTGTTCTGTCCTTCAAGTGTTTCTTTATACAAAAGAACGGCACGATTAACATCTCCCGTTACGTAAAACGAATTGGCCAGGTAATTTTTCACCTCATTGGTATAGCGTCCATTACTAGGGAATTTTTGAAGGTACTTTTCAAATAATGGGATTGCTTTGTGGTGAGCACTATCTTGATATTCCTTCATGGCAGGCAAGTAATACAAGTCTTCCTGCTCATGAGCAGAAAAGTTCGCGCAGGCATATTGTTCTGCCAATTGCTCTGCCTTTTCTGGATTTCCAGTTGAAATATATATTTCAATCAATCCACGACTCGCGCGTTCGCAAACATCAGTATCAGCCCCATATTGACTAAGAATTTTCTTATAATCATCTTCGGCCTTGGCATTGTTTCCTTGTTTGAAATAGATGTCTGCCATGTAGATTTTAGAATCAACAACAAGGACGGAGGAGGGATAATCAAATACGATCTTCTTAAAGTACTGCAGTGCTTTATTTAGTTCTCCAGATGAATTATAGGTCTTTGCTACTTCATATATGGACGTCTGGAGGTACTTCGAATTCCTATAATTATTTACAATATCTAACAGGCGCGTAATCTTTTCCGACGATTCGCCCATGTAGCCGTAGGTCTTGGCCATGTAAAATAAGGCTTGATCCTCATAGCCACTGTTTAACGCCAATGCTTCTTTGTAATATTTAACTGCTTGTTCATTTTCTCTCTGAACATAGTAACTGTCCGCTATCCGCATAAATGCATCCGCTTTCTTGTGCTTATCTGAAGGGTTCGATTGAATATAACTTCTAAAAGCTTCGATCGCTTCATTCAGTTCAGTCTTGTTTAAATAGGCATACCCAATATTGTATTGCGCTTCGGCTTGTAACTCAGGTGCAAGTGTTGCCGGTAAAGCACTGAAGTTTTTATAACCCTGAATCGCCTTTTCAAATCGTTTTATTCGATAGTTCGCATCTGCTGTCCAAAAGATTGCTTTTCCTGACAGTGAAGCATCTACTGGATACTTATCGACCAACTCGAAAGAAGAAATGGCTCCTGGAAAATTTGCTTTTTGAAAACGTTCTACTCCCTGATTAAAGGCTATTAATTGATAGGCTGTTTTCAAACGAACATCTTTGTTTGGAAGATTATCAAGAGAAGCAAGTGCCTTTTTATAATTGTTAGTGCTCATATAGACATTCACTAAGTATTGATAGACGTCATCTCGCCTTTCAGAGTTCGGGAACTTTTTAAGGTACATTTCAAAAGCCTCTACCGCTTCATCGTAAGGGTTAATATCTAACTTGTATGACAAAATTGCATAGTTGAACAGCGCATCTTCTTGAATAACTTCATCCATTTCGATAAAGGCAGCCTCTTCAAATGCCGATCTAGCTGAAACGTCATTATCAAGCTTTAGAAGGCACTCACCTAGATGATAGTATGCTACCTGACTTAAGCTATCTTTCTCTTGCTTCACACGATCAAACATCCCTATCGCCTTATTATAAGCTCCGCTCTTATAATATGCAAAGCCCAAACGATAATCCTCGTCTCGGGATGTTTTAGTCATTCTGTTGTATGCTTCCAGATACGAAACCGCTTCATCATATTTTCCTGTTCTATAGAATGCGTCTCCTATTAAGTGATTCATGTCTTTTTCATTGACAATGCTTCCCTTAGCTTCAAGCTTTGAAGCGTATTCTGTTACCTCTTCATATTTCCCCTGTAGATAATATATTTGTGCAATGTAGTATGGCACTACCTTTCCAAACTTCTCATCAGCTTCAAGCTTCAAGAATCCCATCAGCGCCGTTTGGTAATTCTTGTTTTGGTATGCGATGTGTGAATAATAATACATCGCTGGGTTAGCGTATTGTGACTCACCATCCTTCACCTCATGAAAAGCACTTCTTGCCGCGTCAAAATTCTTTTCCTTAAAATTGGAATACCCCATCTTAAAGTAAAATTCTTCGCGATCTTCTGGCTCAATATCCTGTACACTTAACTTGTTAAACCATGCTAATGCCTCCTTGTGTTTCTTTTTTTGATAATAGAATTTACCGAGGCGGTAATAAATGTCTTTTTTGTAAATACTTTCAGGGTAATTCCTATTAAAAGATTGCAACAGAGAGATTGCATCATTGTTGTACAGTTCAAGAGCTGAAACTGCCTCGTAGTAATTTGCCTTGATATACATTGGGTCATTCGGGCTGTCAAAATCATCAATAAATGCCCTAAACTCCTTTCGAGAAGCACTGAATTGCTCTTTAGCGAAGAGTTCCTCTGCTCGAAAGAAGTTCTCATATTCACTATTATACTTCTCCGAAGTCTGTGCAAAGACAACCGAATTGCATATAACCAATAGAATAAAAAGAATTCTGTTCATTTACACTGCTTTTAACCAAAGTAAAAGTACTTTACCTTGTATCGGATTTGGAGAGGGGGTTTAAAAGTTTTAAACGCATTTCTGTTAAGATTATTTCCTTGACCCTCTAAAACATCGCTGTGTATTCACCAACTTTACCTAAAATCTTTTCCTGTGAGCAATGTAATTGAGATAAAATCCGGTGAAATTCGTCAAAGCAGCATTCCTGTTCTCAAAGACGTTAATGTTGTTGTTGCTTCAAATGAATTCGTCTACCTTATTGGAAAAACGGGTAGTGGCAAAAGCAGTCTTCTTAAGACGCTCTACGGGGAACTTAGACTATCTGAAGGGACCGGAACAGTTGCGGGTTTTGACCTTAACCTACTCAAGCGAAAAGACATACCAAAATTGCGGAGGAATATTGGTATTGTCTTTCAAGACTTTCAACTTTTAACAGATCGTTCTGTGTTGAAAAACTTAATGTTTGTAATGGGGGCCTCAGGGTGGAAGGATAAAAAGTTAATGGAAAATAGAGCAAAAGAAGTTTTGCAGCTTGTTGGAATAGAACAAAAAATTAATGCTATGCCCTTTGCTCTTTCTGGCGGCGAACAACAAAGGGTTTCCATTGCACGGGCTTTGCTTAATCGGCCTAAACTAATTCTGGCTGATGAGCCTACAGGTAACCTTGATCCTGAAACCTCTGAAGAAATAATGCGCCTACTTGTCGCGGTGGCAAAGGAAGAAAAAGCAGCTATCATTATGGCAACCCACGACATGTCTATGGTAGAAAAATATCCCGGAAGAATTTTACGTGTTGAAGAACAATCTATTCGAGAGGTAAATACAATGAATCAATTCGATCCATTCATACCCTTTTCAGCAGAATAATTATAAATCTCCTGCAATTGGTATAAACTGAACTTCAAATAGCTTTATCCAATACTTTCCGGTCATATAAATTTTACCTGTCTCCTGATCTAAAGCGATACCGTTAAGTACCTCTCCACCCCCTCGGCCTTCTCTAACCAATTCCGTTGCATCTATTTCCTGCAAAACCTTTCCGCTGATTGGGTCAATGACAATAACTGCATTCGTTGTCCAAACATTCGCATAAATATTACCGTCGATGTACTCGAGCTCATTTAAGTTTACAATGGGACCCTTGTCGTTATACACCTCGATGGTTCTTATTGTGCTGAATGATTCAGGATCTCTGAAAAAAATGCGTTCTGTACCATTTGACATAATCAAGTTGGTGCCATCATTGCAAAGACCCCATCCCTCACCTTGATAATTGAACTCTCCTGTCCTAATTTGTAGCCCTCCTTCAATATTATATGTGTAACATTTTCCGTTTTTATAGGTCAATTGATATAGTTTGTTGTCCAGAATTGTTATTCCTTCTCCAAAATACCCCACACTTAATCCTTGTGAGTTAACGTGTTCGCCAGAATTAATATCCACTTCAGCAACCAGTGTTGCGCCCATATCAGCTGGGTCACCCGTCCCTTCATACAACTTACCGTTATAAAACTCGAGTCCTTGGGTAAAGCTCTGTGGATTATGCGGGTACTCATTTATAATACGAACACCTAGTTTTTCGGGCACTATGTCTGAAAGAACCCGGATAAATCGGTTATCGATAGATTCATTTCCATCCTTTTTTAATGTTGACTTCAAACTAATAGTTCGTGTTCCAACTCCAAAAACTCCAGCCTCAAGGTTATAAGTAAAGTCCTCTTTAACATTCGTCCAAACATGCATTAGACTGTCATTATAGAACAATTCCAGCTTACTTAACTCCTGAAGTACGTCAATTTTCAATGGTGCTACTTCATCTCCAACAGTTGCCAGGTTCTCTTGAAATGCAAAAACAGCTTGAGCTGGTTTATCGATAGGGGCATCAGTAATTTCATCATCATTAAACAAAGGATAAACGAGTAATGCTCCTCCAACAATTACAATTAAAGCTATTACAATATATTTTTTCATCCTTTCTTTAGTATCGATTCTATTTGTCTAGCATCAATTGCTGAGTGGGTTGCATCATAAATGATGTCTCTCCCTTTCACCACTATCACCTGCGGCGATTGATGGAAAACCCCCGTCAAATCCGCGATTTCATTTGAAACATCACGGTGACGCAGGAGGTCAATGAAATAAAGGTCACATTGTTCAAGAGCTGATGTCCACCTGCTTTCAAATGAATTCAATGCCATGCTTGATATACTGCATCGTGTGCTATGTTTAAAAAAAAGTTTCGGCTTCTCAGAATCGCTGAGTAATACTTCTTTTAATTGATCAATAGACACAATATTCACCCATGGAAGCGAGTTGTTTTTTCGTGAAGAGCTAAATAATCCCATATTACATTCCTCCTTTAAATTGTTTAAGAAAACGCACGTCATTCTCTGAGTACAAACGAAGATCATTCACACGGTATTTGAGCTGTGCAATTCTCTCTACTCCCATTCCGAATGCAAACCCCGAATATTTTTCATTGTCAATATTGCTCGCCTTCAGCACATCAGGATCAACCATTCCGCAACCTAAAATTTCGAGCCAACCTGTATATTTACAAACATTGCATCCTTTTGAGTTACATATAGTACAAGATACATCCACTTCCGCACTTGGTTCAGTAAATGGAAAATAAGAAGGTCTTAAGCGAATTTGAGTTTTTTCCCCAAACATCTCTTTTGCAAAATACAATAGAGTTTGTTTCAAGTCAGCAAAAGAGACATCCTTATCAATATACAAACCTTCCACCTGATGGAAAAAACAATGAGCTCTCGCTGAAATTGCTTCATTTCTATAAACTCGTCCTGGAGAAATTGTTCGAATCGGAGGCTTTGAATTCTCCATCACACGTACCTGCACAGAAGACGTATGTGTGCGCAACGCCATTTCCTTCTCTCCTTTTTCAATGAAAAAAGTATCCTGCATATCTCTTGCTGGATGTTCTGGCGGGAAGTTTAACGCTGAGAAATTATGCCAATCATCTTCTATTTCTGGTCCTTCAGAAACACTAAACCCTATCCTACTAAAGATTTCAATTATCTCGCTTCGCACCAACGAAAGTGGATGGCGAGCACCTATAGTTAGAGGGTCTCCGGGGCGAGACGTGTCTATCTTGTTCTCTTCGCCTTGTTGATTTTCTAGCTCACTCTTTCGTGTATCAAATTTTTCTTGTGCCTTATTGCGCAGTCCATTGAGTAACTGCCCCACTTCACGTTTCTGCTCATTAGGCACCTCTTTAAGACCACTAAAAAGATTTTTTATTATCCCCTTGGATCCAAGATACATGATTCGAAATTGTTCTAATTCATCACTATTCTGAATTGAAGAAGCAACAATTTGCTGTTCGATTTCTTTAATTTTTTCTTTCATCCATAGACTATTTCCAAGCTCTTTCCGCAGCTACTTATTCAAAATAAATGCAGACGCGCTTGTAACATTTTACCCATATTGTTTGTTTTATTGTAACATAAAACCGCTAAAAGGCGTACGAAGTTAAGAATTAAGCCAGAAAGATTTTTCATATAGTCTAAAATTTAGATTAACTTTGGAAGTCTATAGCTACTTGTAATAACATGAAAACGATAGTAAAGAATTTTGGATTTTTGATGGTGTTAGTATTGTTAATGGGTGTTTTAAAATCCTGTAAAAACGATGAGCCATCAGTAATTAAGATATTTGTTCGATCCGCAAGTAATGAACTTGTCGAAAGTGCAAAGGTGATTATCATCGGAGATGTAGACTCGAATCCAGCAACATTACCATATGTGGATACAGTTCACACAAACGCCTCTGGTTTTGCCTATTTCAATGTTCAGCCACACTTTGATGCTGGAGACAAAGAATATACAGTCGGGTACTTCGATATTATTGCCAAGAAAGACACGAAAGTAGCAACTGGTTATATTAGAAGCCGTGTTCACACTACTGCGGTTGAAACTGTTTATCTACCATAATTAATAGCGTAGGGATATGAATTTGAATAAATTATTTATCGTTGGAGTAGTTAGCGTAATGGGGCTTGCTTTATTTATGGGCTGCAACAAGAAAGAAGATACGATTGCTAAAATCTATGTTCGTGATGCGGGAAATCAAGCAGTAGTTGGTGCACAAGTAATTATCTATGGCCAGTCTACAACAAACCAACCTTCAAGTGTAACTCTTTTTGACACCACCTCATCAAACTCTGCTGGGGAAGCTATTTTCAATTTCAACGATGTTTACCAACTTGGTCAAGCAGGTGTGGCCGTATTGAATATTGACGTAATGTCTACGACTGGAGCAACAGGTCAAGGAATAATTAAAGTTGAACAAGAAACAACTTCTGAAGAAACCGTTTTCGTTCAATAATTTAAACAGCATACTTTTTATAGGGCGTATCAATTGATACGCCTTTTTTATTTCATTATCTTGTTGATATGAAGGTATTATCGTCGTCTCAGATACGAGAAGCAGATCAGTATACGATTCGCCATGAACCAATTCAATCCATTGATTTAATGGAAAGAGCGAGTGTTGCTTGTGTGAATAAGCTCCTGGAAATTTATCCGAATCAATCACACTATTCAATCTATTGTGGAACGGGAAACAATGGGGGGGATGGATTTGCAATAGCCCGCCTACTAATAACAAAAAGCATTAATGTTGATGTTACATTGGTTCGATTCTCCGAGCAACTATCCCCTGATAATACCATCAACTTAGAAAAACTAAGTAGGCTTGGGGTTTCCGTTGTTGAATGCACCTCAAATCAAGTTTTCGACACACCCCCTAAAAACACTATCATCATAGATGCCCTTGTGGGCAACGGACTTACTCGTCCCCTAGACGGTCAGCTGTTAGATATTGTTACCTTTTTAAACAAGCAAAGTTGCCGTCGTGTTGCCATTGATATTCCTTCTGGAATGTTCTGCGAATTAGAGAACTCTGGATCTATGAATGCTATTTTTATGGCAGATGTTACATTAACTTTTGAAGCTCCAAAATTGAGCTTCTTTTTCCCCTCTCTTCAGCACTTTGTTGGGAGTTGGCACCTTCTCGATATTGGGTTAGAAAAGGCGTATATCGAAAAAATGGAAAGTCAAAACACTCTTGTAGATCAAACTTTTGCAAGTTCCCTAATAAAAATACGTGAACAATTTTCTCATAAGGGAACTTTTGGACATGCATTGATTGTTTCCGGGAGTTATGGCAAAATGGGGGCCGCTGTCCTGGCCTCGAGTGCATGTATCCATTCAGGAGCTGGACTGGTATCAGCTTTCATTCCTTCTTGTGGCTATGAAATCCTTCAAACTAGTGTTCCGGAGGTGATGGTGCATGCCGCAAAATCTGAAATGACGCTTTCTGGAAAAATTGACTACTCTACTTACAACGCCATTGGTGTGGGGCCTGGAATAGGTCAAAATGATTCAACATTAAAATCCCTACAATTAATACTTGAAGAAGCATTAAGCCCTTTGGTTTTGGACGCTGATGCCCTAAACCTTTTAAGTAGAAACCGTAATTTATTCGACATTATTCCAAAAAATTCAATCTTAACTCCCCATAGGAAAGAGTTTGAAAGGTTATTTGGAACAGCAAAAAGTGATTTTGAGTATCTGCAGTTACAGCGTACAGTTTCAGAAAAATATGGCCTCTATATTGTTTTCAAAGGGAAATATACTTCTACCTCATGTCCAAATGGTGAGGTCTATTTCAATAACACCGGAAATCCAGGAATGGCAACAGCTGGTAGTGGTGACGTTTTGACTGGTATTATCACCGGGTTGCTTTGTCAAGGTTACTCGGCGAAAGATGCCGCTATTTTAGGTGTGTATATTCATGGGTTGGCTGCAGACTTATATGTTAATGATTTCGCTGAGGAAACACTTATTGCCTCAGAAATAACTAATTATTTAGGCCAAGCATTCCATTTACTGCATAAAAAAGACTAGAGCTCATCCATACAATAAAAGCGTTCTCTTCCCTTTTCTATGTGAGCCCTTGTGACTCTTCTAAAAACGAAAAACTCAGGTACAGGATGAATGGACTCCTCCTTGAACCCTTCTAATTCTTCTATTCCCATGGAGATGCCATAGAAACCTGTCATCATTATCCCATCAGGGTCCTTTTCAAACACCTCCTTTACCCGATCAGAAAATTGTCGCGTGCGGTTTTCCCAACACAAATTGGTCGCTGGAATATCATCTCCAAACATATAGTTCCAAGCGTATTGGTTATCCAAAGCAATGACCGCCTTGACATTTTTCTGGTTTTTGGCATATGTATAAACCTGTTCTAGGCCGTCAGCAAAGTTTTTACCCTCATACCAATGTCGTCGCATTTTAGATCCTGTTGTGATCCCAATAAATGCAGTTACAGCAAGTGCCGCTGTCAATATCCGTTTTATGCGAAACTCCACATTGACAAAAAGGTATAAGAGAAGGAAAAGAATCCCTGTAAAAATCCCTATAAAATAACGTGGTGCGTACTCCTGAATTTGTGCAAGCAATAGCAGGTCAATACCTATTGCCAGTAGAACGAACGTTGCAATCATTTTCTGTTTTAGTGTTGCTCTCCAAATGCCTACAACAATTGCTACTATCATGACAATGAAGAGAATGTACAACCCTACATTCCAATAGAACGGCGGATCAAAGTTGACTCCGTAAAAATAGAAGCCCGAAAAGCCGTTTATCCACCCTTCCATATGTTCGGTAAAGTTCTCCCATTTCATTCCTGCCCATGAAATTGGTGGTGCTTCAGACTTTCCATCAATCACGAATAAGTGGCGCATTCCATAAAGGGATGTTAGTGCTACCGCTGGAATAATCAATGCTGATTTCCACTTACCTTCCCGTTTGAGCCACCAATCCAACACCAATGGTAAAATAGGCAAAAGGACCAGTCCATGCCCTTCATAGGCAATATACATCATTAGCCCCAGAAGCCAGGCGTCGTAATTTTTGGATTCTTTGCGTTGTGTAATAAAAAAGATGACGCAACTAGCAGCAAATGCCGTAACGTATCCTCCCCGCACCATCGCTCCCCAGAGGTACCAAGTTGGAAAGGCTAAAACAAGAAAGACAACTGAACATGTGAATAGTCCAGACAATTCTCGTGCTTTAAAAGTTCGATAAATGAATGTTACACCAAGGCTGAAAATAAGCAGTCCGCCAATTCTCAGGGCCCAAATGCCACTGCCGAAAATTTTTATGCATCCTGCTACAGAAACGGTTTCAAAAATAGAGAGGCCGTAATTCTGTCCATAAAAATAATAAGGAAAAGCATCTCCACTCAATAAGTCTTGCGCCATTATTCCAATTAAGGCCTCGTCCTCATCAAAATAAAAATGGTGTGTTAAAAAATGTGGTAGCCGAACCAAAATACACAGGCCGAGGATCGTTCCCCATTGAAAAATAAATCTGTAATTACTGAGTCGAGTCATGCTGGTTGTTCGCATGCTAAGATATCTATATTCCGGACATTTGTTAAATTATGAGTAATGTACCTCCGCTTCCTCTACTAAAGCATCCCCTCTCATTTTAAGGAACAGTTGAATTAGAGCAACGACATCTTTTTCACAGTACACTTTTATTCGCTCAAGGTCCTTTTCTTCGTAATACACACGTGCCACATCCGCACCAGAAATGTCATCCTTTGGAGTTGGAATGTTGAATACATGACACAATAACGCGAGTGAAGTATACGCCTTGAAGTCACCAAATTTCCAAAGCTCCATTGTGTCTAGGTGGCTGATTTCCCATGGTTTTTTTCCTGCAATATTTAGTGTCTCGGGCAATGATATTCCATTGATTAACATTCTTCTACAGATATATGGAAAGTCAAATTCTTTCGCATTATGTCCACAAAGAATGTTTGCTCTAGAGTTCTCATATTCTTCCAATAACCCCTTGAATTGTTTCAACAAAGTTTCTTCATCATCATGATAAAAGGACTTCATCCTAATCTGGTTTCCAGTAGAGGTGTGATTAACAAACCCTACAGATATGCAGACTATTTTCCCAAACTCTGCGTAGATTCCTGCACGGTTATCATAAAGTTGGTTGTAGCTAACATCATCTTTATGCATGAATCTTGTCTTTGACTCAAACAATTCTCTCCCTTTGTCATCCAAATCATTAAAATCATACACCAATGGAACTGTTTCAATGTCCAGAAATAAAATCTTATCGAGTTGTACTCTCTTTAACATACTTTCGTTTTTCTGTGATTAGCAATTAAGTTTTGTATTCTCTAATTAAGTTAATGAAAATTTGGAAATCATTCTTTAAAATTGTTTTTGGTCAAATAAAAACCCAATTGCTTGCCTAATAATTGCCCTCAGCTTTGCTACATCACAAATCGCGTGAAGCCCTCATTGTCAGGTAAAAAACTTCAACCCTCTACTTCAGCCTTTTGTTAAAAATTAGTCGTATTATTGTGTTTCTATTTAATAACCTAAAATAATTCGAAATGAAACTAACATTACTATGTGTTGCTTTTCTGTGTTCAGGCTTGATTAGTCATGCGCAGGAATCAACAAAAATCGAAAAAGGAAAAACTGTACGGACAGTTTCCTTACTTAAACCAGAGGTTTCTGTAAAGGACACTAAGACTAAAAATGTCGTAAGACCGACAACTAAGTACAAGAAGAAACAAATCATTTTGGCAGAACCAAAAAAGATAAAAAACTCACCTAAAAACACAATCAAATAATGAGAACTCTAGGACTTAAGCTTGTTCTGACGTTAATACTTGGTTTTAGCGCTTCAACACAAGCACAGATATTATTTTCAGAAAGTTTCGATCAACCAGGTGGTTTTGCTGCTCAGGGATGGACACTTTATGATGTAGATGGAAACACCAACGATGCAAATGTGCAGGGGGTATTCGGAACGACTTCTTCATGGCTTGTCGACCAAGGAACAAACGACCCATTGGATTCAGTAGCAAAATCAACATCATGGTTCAGTCCAGCAGCTACAGCTGACGACTGGATGATTACACCTATGATTACTGGAGTCGCTGCTAATGGTGAGGTTAACTGGAGTGAAAATGCACCTGATGCTGCATATCCTGATGGTTACACTGTTTACATTTGTACTTCAATTGCTGGGGCAACACCTGCTACTTCAGACTTTACTGGGGGAACGGGCGCAACACTCTTCAGTATTGCAAATGCAGCTGGTCAAGCAGGTGTTTGGGTTGATCGAAATTTTTCTTTGGCTTCTTACGCTGGACAAAACATTTGGTTAGCTTGGCGTAACAACTCAACTGATGAATTCATCTTAGAAATAGATGATATCCTTGTTCAGAACATTACAGCAAATGACGATCTTGCAATGGATAGTATTGCATCGGAGTATACGATAATTCCAGCAACACAAGTTGCAGCAATGCCTTTAGAAGGTCGTATTGCAAACATTGGAACTAACAATATTACAGATGCGGTAATGACTGCTGATGTATACTTTAACGCAGGGCTTGTTCAGTCTACATCAAGTACACCTGCAACAGTTAACGCAGGTACTGACATTATAGCTAACGCTGGTACATTCACGCCTGCTTCAGGTCCTGGTGCTTACCAGATTGACTATATCGTATCTACTGCATTAGGATCAGATGTTGATGCTAACAACGATACGATCACATATAACTTTTTTGTTGATGCTAACTATTATGCTCGTGACAATGGAAACTCAGTGATTGCCTTAGGAATAGGGACAGGAAGCACCGCTAAGCTTGGAAACGTATACAACGTAAATGCATCAGCAATAATGGATTCCGTATTCTTTTTTAGAAATGGTGTTTTAGGAGATACTACTCAAGTAGAAGTTTATGATATGGTTGGTGGTCTTCCAAACACTCTCGTTGGAAATAGTGTTGAACATATTTTCACTGCTGCAGATTCCGCTTCAACAGGAGCGGTCTACATTTTGGAAGTAACTGACCTAGTGGGAGCCCCACTTGTGTTGACTCCTGGTGAATATTATGTCGCCATTAATGAATATAACACAACCAATAACATGGGGCTTTTATATACAGACGGTATCTATAATCCGGGCAAAGGTTTAGGAAACATTAACGGCGGTGCATGGGGAACAATCGAAAGCTTTGGCTTCCCGAATACTGCTGTTGTTCGTCCGCGTTTCATTCCTAACTGTACTCCTATGACCTTTACTTCAACAGCTACAAATGCTGGCTGTGGTTTAAGTGACGGTACTGCTACAGCAAATGCTGCTGGTGGTTCTGCTCCATACTCATATATGTGGGATGCTGCTGCTGCTAACCAGACAACGCAAACAGCTACTGGTCTTGCTGCTGGTGCCTATGTTGTAACGGTTACTGATGCAAACGGATGTTCTGAGAATGATACAGTTACTGTTATCAATCCTAACGCACCAACAGCTACCGCTACTAGCACAGACGCGGGTTGCGCTCAATCTAACGGTACTGCTACGGCTGTTCCAACAGGTGGTACTGTGCCATACACATATGTGTGGGATGCTGCTACTGGTAACCAAACGACTGCAACTGCTACCAATTTGGCTGCAGGTACCTACTCTGTAACTATAACAGATGCTTCAAGCTGTAGTGTAACTATTTCAGTTACCGTAGTCAACCCTAATGCACCTACTGGAGCAGCAACGGTTGATAACGATGCTTCTTGTAATGGTGGTACTGACGGTTCCGCTACGGCTTCGGCTAGTGGTGGTACTGCTCCATACTCATATATGTGGGATGATGCTAGTAACCAAACAACGGCTACAGCTACCGGTCTTGCTGCTGGATCATACAACTGTGTAATCACGGATGCAAATGGATGTACTTCTACGGTTTCTGTTACTATTGGTGAACCAACAGCGGTGACATCTTCTATCGTTGATAACATGGACGGAACAGCAACTGCAACTGGAGCAGGAGGAACACCTCCTTACACTTACCTTTGGGATGATGCGGGTAGTCAAACTACTGCAACAGCTACCGGTTTAGCAGGTGGAACGTACAACTGTACAATTACTGACGCTAATGGATGTACATCAACAAGTTCAGTTACTTTGGTAGTTGGCTTAAATGATTTGAATAATAATTTGAACATTTCAGCATACCCTAACCCAGTAAATGACAATTTGACTGTTTCATACCAGTTAGATGGTAACTATGATTTACAAGTAAGATTAATTAATACTACTGGTCAGGTTATTATCGCGCGTGATATAAACGAAGTATCAAATGGAGAAGTTGAGTTGAACGTATCAAACGTTGCTCCAGGCATGTATATGCTAGAAGTTTCTACTGGTACTGGAAAAGTTGTGAA
>NODE-3-length-99316-cov-6.39181_pt1 | contig 99316 bp, 82 predicted proteins | sample MGYA00139097_ERZ477577 | MGnify/ENA metagenome assembly ERZ477577
CTCCGATCTCTCGCCCCCCAGACGAGCACTTTAACCGGACTAAGCTACATCCCGAGAGCCGCAAAAATAATGATTTCAACGATTCGAAAACATGTTCCATAAAAAAAGGCTGCCAATTGGCAGCCTTTCCTATTTCAAATAGCTAATTTAAGCAGTCACTCCTAAAACTTCTGCCATTTTTGCGCCGATTTGTGCTGGAGAATCAACAACGTGAATTCCACACTCGCGCATAATTCTCTTCTTAGCTTCTGCAGTGTCATCATCTCCACCAACAATTGCACCTGCGTGACCCATTGTACGTCCTTTTGGAGCAGTTTCACCAGCGATAAATCCAACTACAGGCTTCTTTGAGTTCTCCTTAACCCAACGAGCTGCAATCGCTTCTAGATTCCCTCCAATTTCACCGATCATAACAATTCCTTCAGTATCTGGGTCATTCATCAATAGTTCAACAGCTTCTTTTGTAGTTGTACCTATAATTGGGTCACCACCGATTCCGATTGCTGTTGTAATTCCCAATCCAGCTTTTACTACTTGATCAGCAGCCTCATATGTTAATGTTCCTGATTTAGAAACAATTCCAATTTTCCCTTGTTTGAATACAAATCCAGGCATAATACCCACCTTCGCTTCTCCAGCTGTAATAACACCAGGGCAGTTAGGTCCAATCAATGTGCAGTCGTATTGATTAAGGTATTCTTTCGCTTTTACCATGTCATTTACCGGAATACCCTCCGTTATACAAATGACAACCTTGATGCCAGCATTCGCAGCTTCCATAATTGCATCTGCCGCAAATGCAGGTGGAACAAAAATAATAGAAACGTCAGCACCTGCTTTTTGTACCGCTTCGCTTACCGTATTAAATACAGGTCGATCCAAATGTGTTTGACCTCCTTTACCTGGAGTAACACCACCAACAACGTTGGTTCCGTATTCAATCATTTGTCCAGCATGGAAAGTTCCTTCACTTCCAGTAAATCCTTGAACAATTACTTTTGAATCTTTATTGACTAATACGCTCATTCTATATTCTGTTTAATTTGTGTTGTTTCAATAATCGCATTTCAAAAATAAGTTTTTGAAACTGTTTTATCAATGGAACTTATCAGAAGTTTTTGACAATTTGTTGCTTGTTATTCTGATCACTTGACTTCAATAACTTCCATGTTGAATATTAGAACTGAATTCTTTGGGATATCATCTAAGTCATGAGTTCCATACCCCATCTGCGGAGGCGCAACTAAATAGGCTTCTCCGCCTTCATTAAGTTCCAGCATAATTTCTTTCCAAGCACCGATAAGGTCCTTGACATTGAATTCAACAGGTTCCTCTCTTTGATCATCGAAGACGGTCCCATCAATAAGTTCACCTTTATATTTAAAGACTACTCTGTCAGTAAACTGAATTTTTCTACCCTCACCTTGCTTAATGACTTTGTAATACACTCCAGAAGAAGATTTCTCACATTCGATGTTCTCTTCTTTAAGATAGTCTTGTATTTTCTTGTCAAAATCTGAGACTTGATCGTCAGAATACGTTTTACATGAGCTAAGGGCAAAGAATAGAAGAAAAAAACTTAAGTACTTCATAATTTAATAGGCGTTAAGGTGTATCCTTTTTTTTCTAATAAACGAATTAGGCCATTTTCACCTCCCAAGTGGCCAGCTCCAACAGCAATTAAGACGTTCTTTTTTTTGATTTGATCTTCGATCTGCGGTACCCATTTTTTGTTTCGATCATCAAGGAATATTGTTTGATCAAGACTGTGAGCTCCGTCAGTCGTTGCGAAGATAAAGAGCGAATCAATGTTTTGACCTAAGTAAAGGTCGATCATTTCATTTTGCATCTCTATTGTTTTTTCGTCATCTCGAATAGAGGCCATTAACATTTCTGCTTGTTCTTCATTAGAATAATTGTCGAACATGCTTATTTGTTCCTCAAATGATTCTAAGCCCAGAATTTCAATGTCAGCCTTCTTAGCATTTTCACTGATATTCATATCGTATGACTCGACAGGCTCATCCGTTCCCATTGCCGAAGCCATGGTTGAAACTACAAAGGGTTTCATTTTTCCGAAGGTCATTCTCATTTGACTCTCGGTCATTTCTAAATTTTTCTCAGCCCAAAGAATGATGCTATCTGTTTGTTCTTTAGAGAAAAAGTCAAAGAATGAACCCTCTTCCAGTATTAGTTTATCCATTAATCCTCCCATATTAACACTCAAGTCTACTTCAAGCATGACCACATCTACATTTTTATTAATCGACAATAAGGTGTCCGGGAAGTAGTATTTCGATTGCGGAATTAAGTGAATCGTTCCAAAAATGTACGTGTTATCATGTATACTATCACCAGTGACTTTCCATAGCAATGAACTCTCAGCCATTGGGAAAACTCTTGATGAATAGTCCTGACTGAACGTCGAGCTCATCAAGAATAGTGTGCAAATTAGTAATATTAATCTATGCATTCAATATATTTAATTCTACAAGATAGTGGTCATCATCATTAAGCAATAAAATGACGTTAAAACCTAGTTTCTCTGCAGTTGTTTTCAATTTGTCATAATCGACATATAACCATTCGAACCAATCCGAATTGTGATCTCCATATTTCATTTGAAACTTAAAGTTACCGTAATACGTCGAATTTAAGTCAGTCCACATGCCACCTTCCTCATCTTCATAAAGATATTTGATATCTGAGGAGTCACAAATAATTTTACCATTTTTAGACAAAAGACTTTTCGCGTGTAGCAAAGTACGTTCCAGATTACTCAATCTGCCAGCAATTCCCAACCCATTCATTAAAAAGAGTAGGGTGTCATATTTTTTTTCTTCAAGATCGAAGAAATTTAATTCCCGTGCGTTAAGTCCAATAGATTTAAGATGTTTAACGGATCGAGGGCTAACGTCTATGCATTCAACACTAAGGCCTTGTTTAGCGAGTTGTTTTGCATGTACTCCTGCACCTGCACCAACATCAAGTACGTTGCCAGAACAGTGGTTTAGCGCCATTTTTTCAATTGCTGGCATTTGATCAAAAGATCTAAAAAGATACTCAGATGGGATCACATCATCTTCGCAAATATCTGAACTAACAATAATGTCTTTGGATTTACCAGAAGAGGCAAAATCAAGAATGGCTTGCCCCATTGGGTCATTCAATGAGGTACTCATAATTAATAGTCATAATCATCATACCCACTTTCGAATTCTCCGAATCCAAATTCATCTTCTTCTTCCTCATTTTCAGAATCCGTTTCAAACTTCAATTCATCATTTTCGGAAGGTTTTGAATCTTCAGCGGGGGCATTTCCAACAGATAAAATAGTCTTTGGATTATCCGGAGTTTCTTCAGTATATCCTATGAGTTCGATCAAGAAGATCCACATTCTTAGAAAGTCATGAACAAGAATTATTTTTTGATCTGACTCTTGTATGAAGTCACCGATCGTAGAAGTAGACATGACACCTGGTAGAATTTGATCAGGGTCTTCACCATAAGACATGTCGAACAAACTAATTTCATGTCCTTTGTCCCAAGTGTCATTGGACATGTAAAAGGATGCCATTTGATCCTCGGTGAAATTGTATGAGTTCAGAATTGCCTTATAGAACGATTCGAAATTTTCCTTATCGCTGATGAGGAGATCACGAAATATTTCATTCTTATCTTTTGAATCAAGTAATACTCTGAATTTTAATCCGGCCATGTTTCTTCGTACGGTTGTTTTACTTTATTGTTTCAAGTCCCATCTCACGGGTGATTTTAAACATAAAGTCCATTGCTTCTTCTTTGCTATTTTGAATCTCACCCTCTAGAATTGCTTCTTTTATCCTTAGTTTGATGTCTCCAATTAATTGAGATGGCTTTAGTCCAAAAGTTTCCATTATTTCCTTTCCTGATATTGGAGGTTGGAAATTCCTAACTCGATCTTTTTCTTCAACCTCAAGAAGCTTTTCTTTGACTTTTTTAAAGTTCTCTTTATACTTCTTGACCTTGTACTCATTTTTCGAAGTTATATCAGCATTACAGAGAGTCATTAGATCATCAATGTCATCTCCTGCTTCGAATAAAAGACGACGAATGGCAGAATCTGTTACTGATCCCTTAACTAAAGCAATTGGCCGTAAATGAAGTCGGACAAGTTTACTAACGTATTTCATTTTAGCATCCATAGGAAGCTTTAATCGTCGAAATATTTTTGGCACCATTCGAGCACCAGCATCCTCATGACCATGAAATGTCCATCCTACTTTATTATCAAATCGTTTTGTGGGTGGTTTAGCAATATCATGAAGAATTGCCGCCCATCTTAACCAAAGATTGTCGGTGTTTTCAGATATATTATCAAGGACTTCCAAAGTATGATGAAAATTATCTTTGTGAGATTTCCCATTGCGTGTTTCTATACCATATAAACTCACCATTTCTGGAAAAAATTGTTGAAGCAGGTGTGTAGAGTACAATAAGTTAAAACCGCGAGAAGGTGTTTCGCTGAGAATTATTTTATTGAGTTCAACAGCGATTCTCTCATGAGAGATAATTTCCAGTCGTTCAGCATTGTCACGAATTGCTTCGAGGCTTTTCTTTTCAATTTTGAAATTTAATTGAGTAGCAAACCGAATAGCTCGCATCATTCGCAAAGGATCATCTGAATATGTTGTGTTGGGATCGAGAGGTGTACGTAATATGCCCTTGTCTAAATCTTTTTGCCCTCCAAAAGGATCAATCAACTCGCCGAATGTGTCTTTGTGTAGACTAATGGCAAGCGCATTAATTGTAAAGTCTCGTCTGTTTTGATCATCTATTAATGATCCATTTTCAACGATAGGTTTACGCGAGTCACTTCGGTAAGACTCCTTTCTGGCACCCACAAACTCAACGTCAAGATCTTTATATACGAACTGGGCAGTTCCAAAATTCTCAAACAATGAAACTTTTTTCACCCTTAACTTACTCGCACAAGCTTGTGCGAGATCAAGTCCATTACCAACAACAACAATATCAATATCCTTCGAAGGACGTTCGAGAAGTAAATCACGAACGTAACCACCGATAACGTAGGCTTCAAGATTTTGTTCAGTAACAATTTCCGAAGCTACCTTAAATACCGGGTGTTTGAGATATTGACTTAAATTCGTTGACATTGCGGGTGCAAAGATAAGGGATTCATTAAACGCATATCTATTGAAGGAGCCTTTTTTCTTTAACTTTCATATTTTCACTGAAAAATGTAAGTTACATTGGTTGCTTAAATTGTTGTTAATCCTTTTTACTTTTGAAAAGTCTTTTTATAGTGTTTCCTAGTATTTATAGGTGTAATACGCAATTGTAAAAATGAAAAATGAAAAAAAGAGATTTTTTAATTGTAGCTGCATTTGTTTTTACGGCAACTATAGTTGTTTTTATGGCTACGAATAGGAAGACGGGGGCAGAGGTTGAACCATTGGTTATAGAGCCTCTGACGGAATCTTGGGAAAAGGCAATTGAATACCAAGAGATTCCCGAAGGATTAGGATCACTCAGTGCAGAAACTTGTGGTGCTTGTCATCAAGATCATTACGCTGAATGGAAGACCTCAACACATGCTCATGCATGGACAGACATGCAGTTTCAGGCTGAGATTAAAAAGGAATCTAGCCCATATCTCTGTATTAATTGTCACATTCCATTAGAAAATCAGCAAGAGTTCATTGTGGATGGCCTGATTGAAGGAGATGTTTACCGCCCATCTCAAAAAAAGAATTACAGGTGGGATGTGAATCTTCAGAAAGAGGGAATAACGTGCGCTGCTTGTCATGTTCGTAATAATGCTGTTATCGGTCCAACAGGAACAGATAAAGCGCCACACAAAACAGTTAAAGATCCAAAGTTTCTTTCGGAAACCCTTTGTATATCTTGTCACAATGCTGTTGCTGCCGTTACACCAGAGATCGCTTGCGCTTTTGAAACAGGCGATGAATGGAAAGCAGGGCCTTTTGCCAATGAAAAGAATTGTATAGCTTGTCATATGGAAGAGGTGACAAGATCAGTAGTTCCTGGTTATCCAGAGAGAAAAAGTCATTATCATTCATTCCCCGGTTCCGGTATACCTAAAGTTACAGGTGCAGAAACTACTTCATTAAATGGTTTTGAGTTCTATCCGGGAGAGCTTAAGTCACACTACCGTTCAAATCAAAAAATTCAATATAGATTTGATGTTAAAAATGAACATGCTGGTCATCGATTGCCCACTGGTGATCCTGAGCGGTTTGTTCTATTCAAGTTCTTTGTCGTTAATGAGAAGGGAGAAACTGTGTGGAAAAAGACAGAACGGATTGGTGAAAAATGGCAATGGTACCCAACAGCTAAAAAACTTGAGGATAATAATCTAGATCCAAAAGAAAGAAGAAGTTTTGAATTGCTTATTGATGAATTGCCTATTGGTTCATATACCTTTAATGTAAAAGTCACCAAACATCGGATGGATGAGAAAACAGCAGCGTTCAATAAGTTGACAGAGCGTTACCCAATGTTTATTAATTTGTTTGACAGTCATTATTCTTTTCGAGTGATGAATTGATGGTATTGTTCTATTTCATTACATTTAAATTATCTCAATAATCACATGCACAAACCTTTATGGTACTTATGTTGTTGTTCTCATTAATCTCCAGTCAGGTATACAAATTGTCTGAAAAACACATCGGTAAAAAGATGGATAAAGGTGCAATGAAATTGTATACAACTTTTGTTAAAGGAGACTCAATCGAATATTGGGATAATTCCCGAGATAAACCAGTCATCGTTTTAGTTCACGGTTTTGGGGCATCAACAAAATACCAGTGGTTTAAGCAAGTTGAATGGCTTTCTAAAAACTACAGAATTATCATGCCTAATTTGTTACATTTTGGTAACACGCGTCCAGGGGCTCCTAAATATAAAGTAAGCGACCAAGTGGAAATGGTCGAGAGCCTAATAGATCATTTAAATATTGATAAATATACATTATGTGGTGTCTCGTATGGAGGGCTTATTTCAATGGAGTTAGCTGTAAAGTTTCCATTACGGGTTGAACGATTAATCGCTTTTGATGCGCCAGTAAAGTATATTCATAAATCTGATGTTGAGAATGTCAAAGAACGATTTGATGTTGCGAGCATTGAGGAGCTGTTTGCTCCTAACGATGAAAGAGGGTTGAAAAAATTGATGTATCTCGCTACTTCTAAAAAAATCATTTTTCCAGCAAGTTGGATGCGAGAATTCTATAATGAATTGTACGCTGTAAACCTAGAGGATAAGAGAAAGTTGATAACAGAATTGATCAATGGCTTGGAAGAGTATGCTTCTCATGATTATCCTTTAGAAATGCCAGTTTTATTGATTTGGGGAAGTAATGATCCTGTCGTTCCTTCCGAGCGCTCTCAACTATTGCAAGAACATATTGGAGAGAACGCTAAGTGCGTGGTGATCAAGAATGGAGGACATATGCCTAATTTGACCAAAACGAAGATCTTTGATAAAGTAATCAAAGACTTTTTATTAATTAACTAAACCTAAATACGCTCTATATATACACGCATGAAGTGTATGAAAATCAATAACATACTTGAGAGCTCAATCAAACTCAAGTATTTAGTGATGGCCACCTTTTTCATTACAAGAAATAAGAAGATCATCGTAAAAGCCATTATTGAAATCATAGATAGAAGTTCCCACCCCGGCCAGCTTTGAAGGTGAAAGAGAAATGCAGCCAAACCGATAGCTAGGGAAAAAAATGTAATTCGATGCATGAGTCGTTCTCCTGATGTCCATGACATGTCGATGTAAAAGTTTGCTCGTAAAATATAGAGTTGGGCAAGCAGTCCTACACTAATAATGAGTGCTATTCCTGCATATGGCCATTTTTGAGTGATACCGACATATGCTAATAAGACAAATCCAAGAATTATCGGTTGAAATTTTGAAAATTTCTCCACTAAAACCATGCGCGGATCTTGTTTAGGTTCCATAACTATTTACGTATTACGTTTACTTCACCGGAAATTCCGATTTTAATAATTTGAGAAGGAGTTGTCATTTTTTCTTCTAATCGTTCCATAATAATAGAGTCGACTCCATTTTTAATTATTAGATCAATATCATCGAAACAATTAGGTACTTTTTCGTTTGATAAATTCGCAGAAGTACTAACGATAGGCTTACGCATACCGCGGATGAGTTTTAGGCATAACGGATCTTTTGTGATTCGAATTCCAACAGAACCATCTTTGGCTATTACTGATGGTGCTAATCCCTGAGCGTTTGGATAAACAATCGTTAGCGGTTTAGATGCGAAATCAACAAGGTCATAACAGACTTCTTGAAAGTTTGGAATATAACGCTCAAGCATGGCAAAATTGTCCACAAGTAAAATGAAACTTTTATTCTCAGGTCTATTTTTAAGCGTTAGGATTTTCTGACATGCTTCTTCATTAGTCGCATCGCAGCCAATACCCCAAATAGTATCAGTAGGATAGAGGATAGTTCCTCCGTTTCTTAATAGTTCAATTGTATCTTTCATGATTTACTTCAGTAAGTCGGGCCTTCTTGACTCTGTGCGTTCCATTGCACGATCTTCCCTCCATTTTTCAATTTTAGCAAAATCACCCGAAAGAAGAATTTCAGGAACTTTCCATCCATTAAATTCTGGTGGCCGGGTATAAACAGGAGGTGAGAGTAGATTGTCTTGAAAACTATCCGTCAGAGCGGAAGTTTCATCATTTAGGACTCCTGGAATAAGTCGTACAATACTATCAACAAGGACTGCAGCTCCGAGTTCTCCTCCAGATAATACATATGATCCAATTGATATTTCTCGAGTTATATAGTGTTCACGAATTCGCTCATCTACCCCCTTGTAATGTCCACATAGAATCATAATGTTTCCTTTAAGACTCAGTTCGTTACAGGTAGGCTGTTCAAGTAATTCTCCATCAGGAGTCATAAATATGATTTCATCATATTTGCGGTCAGACTTGAGTTTCTCGATAATAGTAGATATTGGTTGAATTGACATTACCATTCCTGCCCCACCACCATATTGATAATCATCGACACGATTGTGTTTGTCCTCAGTGTAATCTCTAATATTATGAATATGCAATTCTAAATGCCCTTTATCTTGAGCACGCTTCATGATTGAATCGGAAAACGGTCCTTGCAAAAGATCGGGTAGGATAGTAAGGATGTCAATTCTCATAGGCCAAAATTAAGTATTTTAGTCACGCCTAAAGCATGTTTATGAAGCAATTTATTATATCGATTGTAGTTATCATTCCAATGTTCGTCTTTGCACAATATGATGGCAACACAACTCCTCAATATCCTCAACTCATCAGAATATATGAGCAATTGGCAACCGAAAATGTTGAAATTGAATTGTACACAATGGGTGATTCAGATTATGGACTTCCTATTTATCTGTGCGTTATCAATGGAGCTCAAGATTCTGTAAAAACCTTTGAGAAGGCTCGTAATGAGACAACCCTACTTATTAATAATGCGATTCACCCAGGTGAACCAGATGGAGTCAACGCCTGCTTGATCTGGATTGAAAACTGGATTAAGGCTGGGAAGGATACGGATAATCTACCAGTCATTGCAATTATCCCGGCGTACAATGTCGGAGGAATGATGAATCGATCTGGAACTAGTCGAGCTAATCAGGATGGTCCCGAAGAATATGGTTTTAGGGGGAATGCACGTAATCTTGACTTGAATAGAGATTGCATTAAAATGGATTCTAAGAACATGTTCTCTTTTGCTAGAATATACCATGGACTAGACCCAGATGTATTTTTAGACACTCATGTTTCAAATGGTGCTGATTATCAATATACAATGACATATATTGCCTCTGTAAAAGAGCGTATGGCGCCTAGCTTAGCCAGTCTTACATATGATGAAATGATACCATTTATCGAAGAATCATCCGCGAGAAAAGGATATGAGCTAGTCCCTTATGTTCATTTGAAAGGGGAGACTCCAGAGGCGGGGATCCAAGTTTTCAATGACCTTCCTCGATACGCTATGGGATATGCTTCACTTATGAATGCAATGAGTTTTACTTTGGAAACGCATATGCTAAAACCTTTCCCAGAGCGCGTGAAATCAACCTTAGTATTTATTGAAGCGACGTTAGATTGGATGAAAATAAATAGTAAGAAGATTGAAAAGGCGAGAACTGAAGCGGAACAATGGGAGCAGGAACTGATTGCATATAAATTTAATTATAGTTTGGACGATGATATGGATAAACTTCTTTTTAAAGGCTATGCTCATACTAAAATGAAGAGCGAAATTACAGGTTTGGGGCGACTCAAATATCATCAAGATAAACCATACGAGAAAAAGGTTCCGTATTTTAAAACATATGTCGCAAAAGACTCTGTTGTAGTGCCGAAGGCCTATTTTGTAGGAGGACAGTGCACGGAAATTATTGATCGTTTAAAAGCGAATAATGTAGAGATGAGTATTGTTGAGAAGCCAGTCAATCTATCGACCAAACAGTTGAGGGTTTCTAGTTTTGAAAATGGAAACAAACCCTATGAAGGACACTATTTACATACAAAAATTGAGTCGCAAACGGTTAAACGACCGTTGTATATCAAGCCAGGAGATATTCTAATTTCAACATCACAAAAGAACCGTCGATTTATTGTTTCTGTGCTCGAGCCTAGTTGTCCTGATAGTTATTTTGCTTGGAATTTCTTCGATAGTTATGTACAACAAAAGGAATACTTTTCGCCATATGTATTTGAAGATAAGGCCAAAGAGATTTTAGAAGCCAATACGGAATTAAAAGCTCAGCTAGAAGAGAAGAAAAAAAATGATAAAGAATTTCGAGAATCTGTTTGGGATCAGTTGTTCTTTATTTATCAGAATAGTGAATATTACGAGCCTACGCATAATTTCTTACCAGTCTTTATTGGAGAATAAATCTCTTCTTCCAAACGAGTTAGGAATAACATAGTGAATACACTTTGTATCGTTTGATCTTTGTAAAGATATCGTCTTGCTCTTATATTTACCTCAATTAAATATTGATTATTATGAATAAATTGCTTTTATCTCTGCTATTTGCAGTGACAATGATGACAAATGTGTTTTCACAAGTTGCAGGAGATACAATAGTTATAGAAACATTTAATTATAACTCTAGCACTAGGGATACCGTTATTGATTTTTCTGTTTTACCCAATGTTTCTTTTGAGAAAATTTTAATGAAATACAACATGCGTTGTAAAGATGGGTTGGTATCACCACCTGTAGTTGGTCAAACCAATATAGGTTGTGGCGAATGGGATTACTCTTGTAATACATATATTCATGATTCCTCGAGGGTTGATTCTGTTATGTATACAACGCCAGATTATACGGTTTCTGGATATACAGGTTCGACCTTTAGTTATACAAGTATACCTACGTACGACTTCTTTCAGTACACACAGAATCCAGTAATATTAGATAGCATTATAAGTGAGAATCAATATAACTTGTTGGGAACAAGTGTAGCAATGGATGATCCATTAAATGGAACTAATCAGTCAGGAAAGTCACAATACTTGTATACTGCTGCAGAGTTGACTGGGGCAGGATTTCCCGCTGGTAATATAGATGGCTTTCTAGTTTCGGCATTGAATACGGCTGAAATTGGTTTTTTACGTGTCAATATTAAGGGTACTTCGGCAACCTCGCTCGATCCAAATACACCGGAGTTAACTGGGTTTACTGAAGTGTATTTCAGTAATTATTACTTCGTAGCTGGGTTGAATCGAATCCAATTTAGTACTCCTTTTGTATGGAACGGGACGGATAATGTGATCATTGAATTTTCTTTCACTAATTCGGTACCAGGAACGACGATTCAATTGGAAGGGGAAGCGTCTATGAATATGTCAATTTTTGCGAACAATGGATACCACATGAATCTTTCTGGAGAAACGATAATTGATATACCTACAACGGCAATGTCAACTATTCAAGATGAAATTACTGTTTCATTTTGGGCATTTGGAGATGAAAACCTAATGCCAACGAACACAAGTATTATTCATGCAAATGACGTCGCGGGAGATCGTAACTTTAACCTGCACTTACCTTGGAATAATAGTCGTATTTATTTTGACTGTGGAAACACTGGGGCTGGCTATGATCGAATAGACAAGGCAGCAAGTGCAAATGAAATCGGAGGTCAGTGGAACCATTGGGCAGCAACAAAGAACGCGAACACAGGTGTTATGAACTTATACCTTAACGGAACACTTTGGCATACAGGAACAGGCAAGACAACGCCCATTGAAATAGCTGATATGGTCATTGGTAAAACGAATGCAGGTTCTTATAACTATAAGGGAAGTATAGATGAAGTTAGAGTGTGGGATGTGGAGCTGTCACAATCGGATATTGCTAATTGGATGAGTGTGAGTGTTGATGCAACACATCCGCAGTATGCAAACTTAGTTGCCTATTATAAGATGGATGAAGGCACAGGTGCTTTGATTAATGATGATGCGAATGCTGAGGTTGGTACAGCATCAAGTGCGGATGTTTGGAGATTTGAACGAGGTATTGATTTAGGAAGGTTTTTTGAGGCTTCCAATAGTCGTCCTGGCTTAAAATTGTTCGAAGGGGTCTACTTGCTTTCAGATGATTCAACACAAGTCTTTGATTCAGTTCAGCTCGTACCAAACGTAATTGAAACTTTTGCAATTATTTCAAATGCAGGGACTTTGCTTGATGATCAGATAATAAGTACGGGTACGACAATGGTTTGGGAGGCGACTCCTCAGTTTGTGTATGATGCCATTACAGGAGCTGTCATAACAACTATACCAGTGACTGCGGAGAATACAACAGCTCCAGTTATTGATTTACCTTATTACAGAAGATGGCCATCTAAATATGAGATTATGTCATTCGTTACACCTTATGGAATTAATCTGAATTTGGGAATGACAGGGGAAACTTGGACGTTCGATATGACGGATTATTCTCCAATTTTTAATGGACAAAAGCGCTTTACAATGGAACGAGGTGGTCAATGGCAAGAGCAAATGGATATCAGCTTTGAGTTTATTGTAGGGACACCTCCAAGAGATATACTTGATATTAGCCAGATATGGCGTCCAGAATCTAGGGGGTATGCTTCAATAATGAATGATACATATTTCCCACCTAGAGATGTTAGTATGCATCCAAACGGAGATGCTTTTAAGGTTCGTTCGGCGATAACCGGTCACGGCCAGGAAGGTGAGTTTATTCAGCGACAACATTCGATCAATATCAATGGCGGAGCCTCTGAGTACAGTTGGGCCGTTTGGAAGGAATGCGCAGAGAATCCAGTATACCCGCAAGGAGGAACATGGATCTACGATCGAGCAGGATGGTGTCCGGGAATGGCAACAGATGTACAGCACCTTGACATTACTCCATTCGTTACTGCGGGCCAGTCAGCAACGATCGATTATACCGTGGCTACTGCTTCTGGAACTTCAAATTATATAGTGAACAATCAATTGGTTTCATATGGTCCAATCAATCATGCGCTTGACGCTTCAATTGTTGAGGTTTTGGAGCCTTCAAGTCGCATAGAATTTAATCGATTTAATTCTATTTGTCATTCACCTAAGGTGCTGATTAAGAATACAGGAAGCACGGATTTAACAGCTGTCACAATCACTTATTGGGTGAATAATTCAGCATCTCCATTAACCTATAATTGGACGGGAAACCTTGTCTTTGGTGCAACAGAGGAAGTAACATTACCTTCTTCGTATGATCTTTGGTCCTCCATAACACCGACGAACAATGTGTTTCATGCAGAGCTTAGTTCTCCAAACGGAGGGACGGATGACTATTTGTTCAATGATCATTACGAATCACGTTTCGAAATTCCTGAAGTTATGCCTTCAGATATAATTATTTGGTTCAAGACGAATTCAGCACCTGGTGAGAGTAGTTATGAGATCGTAGATGAATATGATAATTTAATTTTTTCCAGATCAGGAATGGTAGCGAACACTATGTACAAGGATACGATGAATCTAGGATTAGGATGTTATAAATATCGTGTAAACGATACAGGAGACGATGGTATTAGTTTTTATGCTAATAATGACGGATCTGGATACAATCGTTTCTTTTCGCCTACTTTAGGAATAGTAAAGACTTTCGAGCCTGATTTTGGAGACAATATCAACTTTAATTTTACTGTTGATTTTCCTTTATCATACGAGGAACTTAATGGAATCACTAAATTAACATTGTTCCCGAATCCAGCTTCAGAAAGCTTTGTGATTGAAGGCAGCGAAGTTCACCTGGCAAAGGTGAAAATGTATGACAATCTTGGAAAACAAATTGTGATTCCGTTTGCAACCTCATCGAATAGATTGTCATTTGACGCAAAAAATATTGCTGAAGGAATTTACTTCATTCAAGTTGATATAAATGGTCGTTTGGAAACGAAAAAAGTTGTAATTGAGTAAATATTAAAAGGATAGAATAGTTAAAAGGCGTTTCAATTTATGTAACGCCTTTTTTGTTACCTGAAATATCGTTTCAAGCGGAGGCAAGGTTGCTCAAGGTAGGTGTAGCTTACCCAACTTATAATATAGGTTAGTACAGCGCTAGTGATAATAAAGGTAATGAAGCTAAAGATACTGGAGGTCCAGCCTGCGTTCATCATCAGGTGTTGCAAAAAGTAGATAACAATACAATGATACATGTATAGTCCATAACTGATCTCTCCAAGCTTTTTAAAACCAATTAGGTTGTCAGCCTTAAAAAATGAATTAGTGCAATATACTTGCTCAAAAATAATAAAAGCGAAAAATAAGCCAATGACGATACGTTCTATAAAAATTAGTTGCCCTTGAAAAATAACGGTCGATAATAGGATGATTGCTAGGCCAATTCCATAGATCAACAATATGAGCTTCTTAGAAAGTGATTTTAATTTTTTCGATATGGGATATCGAAAACACATATAGCTTAAATAACCACCAATCGCAAGGTCACTTATAACAGACAGTGTATGAAAGTACAGGGTACGCTCATCATCAATTGATAAGAAACGAAATAATAGACTTGCACCAATTAACAATGAAAAGTAAAGGGTAAAGTATTTCCCTTTTCGCATCGCTGGGATTATAGCAATAAGAACCACCCAGGCCATATAGAACTGCTCTTCTATACTTACCGACCATGTTACCGAAAGAAAATTTATAGAATCCCTCCAGCCGTTCCAAATCTCTTCGAAGTTGGAAAGAAACAAGCTGTAATTAAGCAATGAATTGGTCGTATGTTCGCCAAAAGGTAAAAGAGGGAAAAGAAAAAATCCGAATAGTACAATTACAAAGTAAAGCGGCCAAATTCTTAATAGTCGACGCATGAAGAACCCAAAAACATTTATTTTACCATTTTTATTTGCTTCGTGAAGAAGTAAATAGGTAATAAGGAATCCACTGAGGACAAAAAATAATCCAACTCCATGATGACCGCGAGAAAATCCTTTTGCAATCAAACGGAAGGTAGGTGTCTCTGAAAAATTACCCCAAACCTCTCGTCCAAGTGTGAAGCAATGGAATAAAAAGACCGATAATGCTCCAATAAACCTCAATCCATTGAGGTTCTCAAAGAATGGTGTCGATAATTGCTGTGTTTTGTGGTCAATCAACCTTGAATCATTAATTTTACTGCCAAATTAAGAGAAATACAGTTTGTATGACGTATGATGTAGCAATAATTGGGGGGGGGATAGTTGGCGCAGCCACATTCTATAAGTTACAGAAGAAGTTTCCAGCATTGAAAATTGCATTGTTTGAGAAAGAGGATATGCTTGCAGATCATCAAACAGGACATAATTCTGGGGTTATTCACTCTGGACTGTATTACAAGCCTGGGTCTTTAAAAGCACAGAATTGTATTAAAGGTCGTCATGAACTAGTTGCATTTGCCAAAGAACATGGAATTGATCACGATGTTTGTGGGAAAATCGTTGTTGCAACAGAAGAAAGTGAGTTAACTCATATGGATCGCATTTTTCAGATTGGAATCGAAAATAAAATTGAAGGGATAAAAAAGATAACAGGAGAGGAACTCAAGGAGTATGAGCCACATGTAGTTGGTATTGGGGGGATATTAGTTCCCTGTACTGGGATAATAGATTTTAGAGGGGCAACAGCTAAAATGGTTGAATTGGCAATGAAAATACAACCGGATAGTAAACTTTTCTTAAAACATGAGGTGAAGGAAATTAAGAAAACTGAAGCCGCATCCATGCTAGTTACTGATAAGGGTGAATTTAAGGCTACTCATTTAGTTTTTTGTGCAGGTCTGCAAGCGGATCGAATGGCGAAAAAGGATGGAGTTGACTTGAAGGAGAAAGTTGTTGGATTCCGTGGAGATTATTATGAATTAACTGAGCAGGGAAAGCACAAAGTGAAGAACCTTATTTATCCTGTCCCGAATCCTGACTTTCCATTTTTAGGTGTTCATTTCACTCGTATGACAGATGGTGAGATTGAATGTGGACCTAATGCAGTGTTTACATTTAAACGAGAAGGGTATGGTAAGACTGATTTTTCGTTACGTGATACATGGGATGCTTTGACTTACAAAGGAACTTGGAAATTATTTTTTAAGAACATGAAATTTGGAATCAACGAGTATCGAAGAGCATTTTCAAAGAAACTTTTTTTAAAAACTCTTCAACGTATGATACCATCGTTGACCATGGATGATCTCAAACCGGGTAGAGCTGGTGTTCGCGCTTTACTTCTTCGTCAAGATGGGGACACACGCGATGATTTCAGGATAGAATATCACGGTAACGCTATTCATGTGTTGAATGCACCTTCACCGGCAGCAACAGCTTCTTTGGCAATCGGTGGGTATATAGTTGAAAAGGCAGAAGAGCATTTCAATCTTTAGGTATTAGACTCTGCCTCGTTCTGATAATAGAATAGCCATAGAGCGTGTCTGTGGGAATTGAGATAAGACGATAATGAGTGCGACGGTGATAGGTACACTCAATAGCATTCCGATAATTCCCCATATACTTCCCCAAATTGCCAATGAAAGTATGGCGACTAGTGGACTTATGTTTAGTGTGTTCCCCATTAGTTTCGGTTCAACAAAACTTCCGACGAGGACTGCGATAGTCCCAACACCAAATAATATGACGAGGAAAGGAACGAATTCCCCAAATTGAAGTAAGGAGAAGATAGCTGGTAATATAGTGCCGAGTATTGGGCCTACGGATGGAATGAAGTTGAAAATGAAGATTAGAAATGCCCAAAAAAGTGGAGAGTCAATACCTACACCGAGAAGTATAAAATAGCTCAAAGTCGTGGTTAGTAAGCTTATCAATGATTTTAGGCTTATGTAGCTTGACATGGATTTATCAACTTTTTTAATAATCTGTAGATATTTATCCAGTCGTTCTTTAGTAGTGAACATAAGCTTTAATTTCTCTCCAAATAAGGATTCTTCCACAAAAAGGAATACAGTATAGAAGACAATCATAACCATATCCCCAAGGACTTCAGAAAGTGAATTTAACAAAGAGGTTAAATAATTTTCAAAGGCAAACTTGTTGGGAAGGTTTGTAATTTCTTCTTTAAGATCAATTTTAAAAATTTCGTTAATACGATTGGCAACAACTTCGATATTAGGGATGTAATTTTCGTAGGATAGTGCCAGGTTCTCAATATTAAAGATGAGTATCTCAGCAACGAATAGTAGTATACTGAAAATAAGTAATGAGGCGAGGATTGACTTGATCCAAGAAGGAATGTACTTTTTTACAAAGTGAACCTTGTCAATTAGGTTACGAAGTTTTTTTACAACAAACCAGATAAGCAAGGCAAAGACGAATGGAATAATGATAGATTGGCCATACACTAAGGCCGCTATTAACATCGCTATTGAAATAAACCAAGAAGTAGTGGTGTTTAGTCTCACAGTATCAAAAATAACGATAAATATTGTTCATGCTTTATCGGTGTGTGAATTAGACTGATTTATTTAAATTTGTGGATATATGAAATACCTGATTGTGTTCTCTTTATTGGCATCAATGCTCCTTTCATCATGTTCAAATGGATACGAATTTTCAATGAGTTCGATCACCATAGAATGTGGCGCAGAAAATATTTCTGGGGATAAATTAGTGGCTGGGGATTATCTTCTGGGATGGTCCGAAATGCAATCTGATAAATTTGCGAGAACTGGTAATTATAGTATTGGATTGAATGAAAAAACGCCGGATGGGTTTATCCTCGAAGCAAAGAATATTGAAAAAGGGGCGTCCTTCGTGATTACTGTTTGGAAAGAACTTTCTACTGATGGGGGACAGATTCTGATTTCAGGCGATGGACCAGAAGGTGGTTTAATGAAAGAGAGCAGCACAATTATTAAGAAGAAGGATGGTTGGGGCTTATTGCAATTGCATTTCACAGCATACAAATTTTATGACGAGGTTAGGTTCTTAGCAAGTAATGCTGGGGAGGAAACTGTTTATTTTGATGACTTTAGAATTGAGGGATATTTTGATCAAGGTATTCCAGAGACTGAAGAAGGGGCGTTGAGAATCGAAATAGCACCATCCATTTTGGATACTCTTGAACAATTCCGGGTAACCGCTCTTGAGCAAGGAGTGATTACAAGTGATTTAAAAAAGTATGTAGAAGCTAATATTGTCATTGATGGGGAGAAAATTCCAGTAGAACTTCGCTTAAAGGGTGATTGGACAGATCACTTGGAATCAGATAAATGGTCATTCAGAATTAAAGTTCCTGGTAATAATGCATGGCAGGGGTTGAAGAGTTTTTCGATTCAACACCCATCAACTAGAGCATTTATGCATGAATGGTTTGCTCACAAACTGTTTGAACATGAGGATGTTCTTACAACCACCTACGAATTTGTGCCTGTTATCATCAATGGTGAAAAAAAAGGTGTGTACGCGGTTGAAGAGCATTTTGATAAACAATTATTGGAGAGTCGAAACCGTCGGGAAGGGCCGATTCTAAAATATGATGAAAGTGGAGTTTGGCAACAACATCTTTCCGAAAAGAAGGAGCATTTATTTTATCGCTGCCCTACATTGCTGGCAGCGGATATTCGCCCATTCAAGAAAAATAGAACCTATAAAACTCCGGCGTTAAAAAAGGCCTTTTTAATGGGGCAGAGCCATATGGAGCGTTATCGAAGTCATGATTTGAATGTCGATGAGTATTTCGATATTGAATCAATGGCAAAATTTCTTGCGATCCTCGAGATAGTGAATGGAAAGCACGGGTTAATTTGGCATAATCAGCGAAATTATTTCAATCCTGTGACAAATAAACTGGAGCCAATTGGATATGATTGTTTCACGGATGAAGACAATTTGAATCATTCAATTCAACTTCTAGGATTGGATTGGACGAATAAGAATCACTATTCAATCTCGGAATCACTATTGTCTCATCCGGAATTGAATGAACGTTATTTAGAATACATAAAACTATATTCAGAAGAAACTTTTTTGGAGGAAGTCTTTGAGGAAATCCAAATGGAGGTAGATCGTATAGAAAAGCTACTTCAGATTGAGTATCCATTCTATTCTTTTGATAGAGAATTTTATACATCGAATTGCGAACAAGTTCGAAAAGCGATTCCAGAATTTGAAAAATTAAGAACAAATGTTGTTCCCGAGGATTATAAGGCACAGTTGCAATTCGATAAGCTGCCCGAAAACATCATTTTTTCAGAAATTGCACTCAAGGCAAATATTGTCAAACGAGATTCTCTAGTTACTGAGATTGAGTTTGCAAATTATCATTCTTCATCATTGACGATACTAGGATATCGTGTTAAAGGGAAAGATTCTGTTGTTTGGCTGGATCGTGCAATTTCCTTAGACGCTTTTAAATTGAGTCCTGATAAATTTAATGCTACATTTTTTGGGCCGAATCGTCCAAGAAGATTTTTGTATTTAGCTGGTAATTGTGGAGATTCTCTTTTTGTTAAGAAGGTTAGTAAGTGGAGTCCTGCGCGTGTTGTTGAAGAATCTAAGCAGAGTGTTTTAGGATTGAAAATCATAAAGAAAGAAAATAGTTGGCACATTCCAGCTGGGCGATATTCTGTTTCTAAAGATATTATCGTTCCTAGGGGAGTAACTGTCGTTATTGAAGCCGGAGCAAATATTGATTTGATAGATAGTGCTGCATTTATTTCATATTCTCCAGTCCAAATGCTAGGGAGTGAATTTAAGCAGATCAATATTTACTCGTCAGACAAGTCCTCTTCAGGTTTTATTGTGCTGTCGGAGCAAGATACAACGGTTTTGGAATATGTTAATTTTGATTGGCTTAATACTATAAACAGAGATTTATGGACGTTGACAGGTGCAGTTACGATTTATGGTGGGGATGTTAGAATTGGTAATTGTAAATTCAGAAATAGTAGAAGTGAAGATGCTCTCAACCTAGTAAGATGTACTTTTGAAATGGAAAATTGTCTTGTCGAGAACACCACTTCAGATGGATTTGACGCAGATTTTTGCAAAGGAAAAATATCATCATCTAGATTTGAACAAATTGGTAATGATTGTTTAGATTTTTCTGGAAGTGATATTCGTATTAGTGGTTGCATAATAAGTAATGGGGGAGATAAGGGGATCTCAGGAGGAGAGAAATCAAATTTGTTCGTTGAAGGTTGCACTATTGAAGGTGTCTCAATCGGTATAGCTTCAAAAGACTTATCCGTCATAAATGTAAAGGGTGTTTTATTTAGTAAATGTGAGTATGGATTTGCCGCATATCAGAAGAAACCAGAATACGGTTCTGCAAGAATAGAGGCAGAGTCAATAGATCAGAAAGGATATAAAGAATTGTTTTTGCTGGAGAAAGGATCAGAATTGATTTTTAATGGAAAAACTCATAGGGGCAAAAAGGAATTCAATGTAGAGGAGATGTATGCTTCCTTTGCGAACTAATCAATTTAATCCTAGAAACCGATACTCCACAGAGAGTTCTCCATTTGCATTATCACGCTCAATAAATTTTAAAAAACAAGTGTCAGAATACCAGTCATTTTTATAGATGTAATCTACTTCCTCTCCTTTTAATGCTATTGTATGGACTAATCCGGTTTCGTTAAAAACCATCATGTCAAAAATCCCAGATGAATTTCCATTGACTTCAATTTCGATACCGAAGATGTCTTTCTGATCTGTATGCTTAATAAGTGTTATCAGATTTGTCTCTCCAAGAACAACTTCTTTCGTCTGTGTTGGGTTAAAAAGATAGGTTGGACGGATGTATTTTATATATGCCAGATAACCAACAATGATTATGAGAATGCTAAGGATAAAGGTAATAAGGGTGGATCTTTTTTTCATTTCAGTTCATGACGCATCACTATTCCTTACCAAAGGTAGAGTTTTTTGACTCTATGGAAAGTATCCTTTTCATTTAAAACATGGATTATTTCCCCATTAAGTACCCTTTTATGACTTTGTATTTTCTCAATACGTTTTAGCTCTTGATCAAGCGTTATAGTATAGAGTAGTTTCTATTGAGCTTGAAAATGGTGTTGAGGGTAATGGTTTGCCAAATAGATTTTAAGTATTCTCGTTAACTGCAAACCTTGTAAAATGCATTAGTTGAAGACAAAGAAGCTGTTCATAACATCGATTTAAACTTTATATTTGTCAAAAAATTAATCAGATGACAAACGAATTAGAAGCGGAAAGTTACTGTGTAGGCATGAGCCTAGGAGGAAGCTTGATGCAACAAAATTTAAACGGAATTTCCACTGAAGAATTAGCAAAGGCTATTCAAGATACTTTTGATGGCAAAGAGTTGAAATATACACCTGAAGAAGCAAATCAAATTATTCAAAAATTCCTTAGCGCTAAAAGTGAGGAATTGTACAAGGTGAATAAGGAAGCTGGAAAAGATTTTCTTACTGAAAACGAAAAGAAAGAAGGTGTTGTGACAACGGAAAGTGGTTTGCAATATGAGGTGATTGAGTCAGGTGAAGGGGATAAGCCCGCAGCTACTAGTCAAGTGACTGTTCATTATCACGGAACGTTGATTGATGGGACTGTATTTGACAGCTCTATTGAAAGAGGTCAACCTGCTTCATTTGGTGTAAATCAAGTTATTCCAGGTTGGACAGAAGCACTTCAGTTGATGCCAAAGGGAGCGAAGTACAGATTGTACATCCCTGAAAATTTAGCATACGGATCAAGTCCACACCCAGGTGGGCCGATTGAGCCTTTTATGGCATTAATTTTTGATGTTGAACTAATAGATATTGTATAATGAAAAAATGGTTATTTATTCTCCCTGTTGGACTGCTATTGTTTGCATGTGGTGGTTCTGAAGAAGAAGTAAAAGATGAGCCTCTAGTTTTAGAGAGTTTTGAAGATAGACTAGGATATGTGTTAGGTGCTTTGAATGCGCAATCAATTCTTAAAAGTGGTCCAAGAACTGCAGAGTTGAATAAAGAGATGATGATTAAAGGTTTTAACATGAATTTGAACGAAAACGATTGTTCAGACTGTGAAGATGTTTTACTCAAGTTTCTAGGCCCATATTATCAGGATTTTGATACGAATTACATCGATGAAGGGTCAAAATGTGTTGGGCGTCAAAACGGTTTTGCTTTTTTCAAAGACATGATCCGTATGGGTGGTGTTGAAAAGATTAATATGGACATGGTAAAGGCTGGTTTTAAGCTTGGTATTCATGAAAATGACACCTTGATTGAAGAAGCAGAGCGACGTGAAATGATCGGAAATTTTATAATGGACTTGAATGTTATGGCTGGAGAGAAAATGATGGAAGACGCGAAGAAGCTTGAAGGTGTTCAAGTTTTTGAAAATGGCGTTGTACTGAAGGTTCTTGAAGAAGGAAATGGTGGCATGCCGGGAGCAACTGACGATGTTGAAGTTGAATACATTTTGACAAATGCTTTTGGAGATACAGTTCAAAGTAGCTACCAAATGAAGGTTGCAACTGGAGTTACAGACCCAGTAGCTCTTAGTCTAAATGGAGGTGTGATACCTGGTTGGTCATTTGCACTGCCAAAAATGAAGAAAGGCGGAAAGTATCGTGTATATATTCCTTGGCAACTGGCATACGGTGAACAGCAAGGGAAGGAGTCATTATGCTTTTTCATTGAGTTAGTAAACTATGGTCCACAAGGAACATTGTATACCCCACAAATGCCTATGGGAGCACCTCAATAGATGTTTGAATAAAGATTATTATGAAGCGTTTCAATGAAAGTTGGAACGCTTTTTTTATGATATTGGGAAGAAGAATGCGATTCTATAAAGGATTGGTAAGTACCCAGCGTTTAAGCCATCAGCAGTCTTTTTCTTAAAAGTGTAAGAGCTTCTAAAAGGACTATTTGCAGGGTCGATCACATCGTACATGATTCCTGCATTTATGCGAACGGTTTCATTGAATTCCATTGAGAAGCCACCACCTAAGAATAGTGTGGGTGCCCATGTCTTTTCAAGAACTGAAAGGAAGCCATTTTTGTCATATGGAGAGCGCAGCATTTCGAATTCAGCGCCCAAAAAGAGAGCATTAAAAAAACGAGCATGAGCGAATACTCCCCCACCATATACATGACGATTACCGCTAACGACCTCACTTGGCCCAACATAATTTTTCCACCATAAGTATTCATACCGAACAGATGGGCCAACGATAAAGTATTCCCCTAAGTTTAATCCGTATTTAAGGCCTATTCCAGCATTTCCTCCATTTGTAGAGGCTGAGAAAGCAAGGTCTACACCGATCTCACTTCCAGTGATAATGTCGCTTTGGGCATGTGTCATTTGATTAGTGAAAAGTGCTAAGCAGAAGATAAGGAGTGATTTTTTCATCGTTAATTTTTCCTCAAATATAGTTGAAAAGTGTAACATGAATTTCGAATGATTGTATGAAGAAGTAAGAAGGAGTGTTATCTTAGTGAAAAATTAGGGTCATGCAATTATTAGACGGTAAAGCCACAGCGCAACAAATTAGAGAGGAATTGAAACTCGCAGTTGAAACAAGAAAAGCGAACGGACAGAAAACCCCTCATCTGGCTGCAGTGATCGTTGGTAGTGATGGTGCAAGTCGGACGTATGTGAATTCTAAAGTTAAAACATGTGAGAAGGTGGGCTTTGCGTCATCTTTAATTGAGCTTCCATCTGAGATATCTGAAGATGATCTACTAGCCAAGGTGAATGAATTGAATGATGATGATGAGGTTGATGGATTCATAGTTCAATTGCCATTGCCGAAGCATATTGATGAACACAAAATAACATTAGCAATAAAACCTTCAAAAGATGTGGATGGGTTTCACCCAGAAAACCTCGGTCGTATGATGCTGGGATTGCCCTGTTTTTTACCAGCTACACCAGCTGGTATTCTTGAGATGTTGGATCGTTACAACATAGAAACATCTGGTAAAGATTGTGTAGTTGTTGGGCGTAGTCATATTGTCGGTTCACCGATGAGTGTTTTAATGGCTAGGAATGCAAAAGTGGGTAATAGCACTGTGACTATTACACATTCCAGAACTCAAAATTTAGCAGAGGTTACGAAACGGGCAGATATCTTGATCGTTGCACTTGGTAAGCCAGAATTTGTTACGGCAGACATGGTAAAAGAAGGTGCTGTCGTTGTTGATGTAGGTATACACAGAGTTGAGGACGCTTCGAAAAAATCTGGTTTCAGATTACTCGGAGATGTCAAGTTTGATGAGGTTGCACCAAAGTGCTCATTCATCTCACCTGTGCCAGGAGGGGTGGGGCCAATGACGATTGCTTCATTGATGATTAATACACTTCGTTCAATGGACTTGCGCGGAAAGTAGAGCTCTCTTTATAATCTTTCTAATGGAGTCTTAACTCCATCAACAAGAGAGTAACAGGCTAATTTATCTCTGAAAACTGAGGCTTTAAAAATTGATCGATTGAGAAGCATACGAACACATTCCTGTACGCCTTCTACAATAGAAGGGTGAGGATGGACAAGTTCTGAGAGCACTTCAATTGGGGCGTTCATTTTGATAAGTAAGCCTACGGCTTGAATAGCGGAAGAGGCGTGCTCGCCAACGGCACGCATTCCTAAAATGCGCATTTCATCGTCGTTTGAAACAATAATCTTAAAAAATCCTTGCGTCTTTCGCATAGCGATAGCCCTCGCGATTACTGAATAATCTATTTTTACAACTTTTACTGGGATATTTTGCTTAATGCACTCGAGTTCATTAAGGCCTACTTTGGCTACCTCAGGTTTTAAAAACATAATGGTACAGACATTATCGTAATTGAGAGGAACTGTTTTGTTTCCGAAGATTTTTTCAACAGCATGTCTGCCTTCAATTTCCCCCATGTTTACTAAGGCAATTCTGCCTGAAACATCACCAACTGCATAGATGTTGTCTATGTTCGTTTGAGTGTCATCGTCGCCAATGTGTATGCCTCTTGTTGACATTTTAACACCAGCATTTTCAATATTTAATTTTTCAATATTCGGAACGCGTCCAATGGATAATAGCGCTTTTTCGACATGAATGATTTCTCTACTACCGTCAGCATAGCTGAGTTCGTATTCCACTTGCCCGTCTATTTGTTCTAGCCGCTCTAATTTGGCACTATGATGAATTGTAACCCCCTTCTTTTCTAAATTGTCAGCTACAAGTGAGCTAATATCTTCGTCTTCAAATGGTAGTATTCTTTCTTGGCGATCGATCAGGTGAACTTTTGTCTTTCCAAAATTGGAGAAAATAGTAGCGTATTCACAACCTATTACACCAGCCCCTACGATCACCATACTTTTTGGATAATCTTCGATGCTTTCGATGCCATCACTTGTGAGAATGGCCTTTTCATCTACTCGAACACCGGGTATTGTGCGTGGTCGACTTCCTGTTGCTAGGATAATATTATCGCCACTGATAGTTTTTACTTCCTCGCCATGCGTTATTTTTACAGTATGTTTTGATATTAAGGACCCATATCCTCTTTCATAATTCAAAAGGCCACTCATAGTTTCCTGTTGTAATAGTTTAATGTGGCAGGAATACTGAAATTTTCGTTCAAATATTGCTTCATCTACTACCTTACTGACTTCTTGCCAGCTCATTTCATATGGTTTGCGACCGCCTGAGGTAAGGGATTCGTTAATATGGGCAACCTTATTTGCAACTTCCCAAAGTGTTTTCGATGAAAGCGCACCATTATATACGCCTGCTCCGCCAACTCGTTTTGCTTCAATTAGGCATACTTTTTTTCCAAAGTCAATTCCACGCATCGCTGCAGCGTAACCTGCAGGTCCTCCTCCGATAACGATTAAATCAAAATTCTCCATATTTGCAATAATTCGGGTAAAGATAGGAAAGGCGCATAAGAATTCAACAGAAAAAGAATCCATTGAAAGAAGAGTACGAAAAATATATAGAGGCAGCAGCAGAACAAAGCGATGAAATTGCCAAGTCATTTAATAGACTAAAGAAGCGACGGCCTAAGAACTTGGATGACGTTTTTCATCGACTACATGACGAATCATTTGAGAATATTGATTGTTTGTCCTGTGCGAACTGCTGTAAAACAACAAGTCCCATTTTTCGAGATGTCGATATTAAGCGAATCTCGAAGAAGTTGAAAATGGGGGTGGCTAGCTTCGAAAAAATGTATCTGAAAGTTGATGAAGATGATGACTGGGTATTGAAACAGTCACCATGTGCTTTTTTGGGAGCTGATAACTTTTGCTCCATTTATGATTTCCGACCTCTAGCATGCCGAGAATTCCCTCATACAGATAGAAAAAGAATGTCTCAAGTGTTGGATTTAACCATGGAAAACACGAAGGTGTGTCCAGCAGTTGCAGAGATATCAATTGAAGTAGTAAAAGAATTTTCTTAAACCCAACTTTTTTTCCGTATTTTCGTCTTATAACTATACTTTAAACTATACTTCTGGTTATGAGATCGACTAAAGTTTTACTACTTCTTTCATTTTTTGTTGGGTTTTTCCAATATGGATATTCACAACCCTATAGAGGAAATGAGGGAGATGTTACTATTTCTACAACGAACAATATTGTAAACACATACGCTGATGTTACTGCTGATGCAGGGCCTGGAATTGCGGGTGGACTATCAATAACAGTAGATGATGCAACAATGACAGGGGGAGCTTTTGGCGGTGCGGTGCTTGCTGGTGGTGATCTTATCATGATCATTCAGATGCAGGGCGCACGTATGAATAACGATACGCAGTTTTCGCCTACATATTCTGTTCCAAATGGTTTTACATGGACTAATGATTGGAAGGACCATATTGAAGCTTGGGGAAGTCCAAATGATCCAAATCCGGCTTGGGCTGGATATGACAATTCAGGGAGGTATGAGCAAATTGAAGTTTTGAGTGTTGTGGGTAATACTATTAACCTGCAATGTGCTCTACAAAACGATTATACTGCTTCTGGACATGTGCAAGTGGTGCGCGTTCCTAGATATCGAAATCTTACAGTGAACGGTGGTTCGGAAGCTATTGTTCCAGAATTATGGGATGGTGAAATTGGGGGGGTTGTTGCGATTGAAGTTCTTGAAATTTTGGATATTAATGCTGGTTCAACGATCAGTGCTTCTCGTGCAGGTTTCCGTGGAGGGCAGGTAGATAATACTGGACAATCGGGCTCAACGGGAAATCTTACTGGGGTTACATACTTAGGTTCAGATAATGAAAATGAGGGGTCTGAAAAGGGAGAAGGGATTTTTGGATTTACTGCCGAATACGATGCAATTTGGGCTAGCTATGGAATAGCTGCTGCTTGTAACGGTGGTGGTGGTGCCGGATACCAAAACGCTGGAGGAGGTGGAGGTTCTAATGTTTATCAATATACAGGATCCGAGTATTATACAGGGAATGGAGTTCCAGACCCTACATATAATGCTGCTTGGGCGTTAGATTTCTCTCATCCACCAAATCCCAATCCATCATTAGGCGGGCCGAATTTAGTAGTTTTTGGATCGTTAAATGGCACATTTAGTCCAGGTGGCGGTCGAGGTGGGTATACTTTAGCAGATTATGACCCGAATGAATTTCCATGGTCGCCTCCTGCGCCGAATCCATTGGTTGTAGGACCAAGAAATGCGAGTTGGGAAGGAGATGCGAGAAAGACAAATGGCGGTCGAGGTGGTCATCCTTTGACTTATGACCCGGCTAGAATATTTTTTGGTGGTGGCGGTGGTGCCGGTGACCAAGATCAAGATCAAGGTGGTTCTGGAGGACGTGGTGGAGGATTAGTTTATATAACTAATTATGGCTCAATCACTGGTTCAGGTGGAATTGAAGCTAATGGTGAAGACGGAGAATCAAGTGGACCTTTACAAGGTAATGATGGTGCTGGTGGTGGTGGTGCCGGCGGGTGGATTCATATTGAGAATGCAGCTGCTATTCCTGCTTCTGTTCAGTTAAGCGCAATTGGTGGTGATGGTGGTGATATGTCGCATCAAACTTTAGGTACTGTTAAAGACGAGGCTAGTGGGCCTGGAGGATCTGGAACAGGCGGAGCAATAGCCTTTACTTCTGGAACTCCTACACAAAATGTTTCTGCTGGAGCGAATGGCGTGGTTACTACAGATCACCCTACCCAGATGATGGCGAACTTCCCTCCAAATGGAGCTACAAACGGCTCGGATGGAGTTGCAGGACTTTCAGCCCCATATTACGACTTAGTTGCGACTGACGCGATAATATGTGGTGGTGTAACCGCAAACGTGAGTGTTGCACTTCTTGGTAACTTACCTGCAGGAGGGACAATTACATGGTATGATCAAGCTATTGGTGGTTCAGTTGTAAATACTGGACTGACATATACAACACCAGTTTTGTTAACTACAACTACTTATTGGGTAGGGGTTTGTGCAAATGGAGGGCAATTTAGAATCCCAGTTACTGTAACGGTAAACTTGTTGGATGATGCCTCATTCAGTTACAGTGCAGCATCGTATTGTTCAACTGATCCAGATCCAACACCAACGATTACTGGTTTGGCTGGCGGAAACTTTACGAGTGCACCGGCCGGTTTGGTAATCAACGGAACGACTGGTGTTATTGATGTTTCGGCTTCAACTCCGGGTGCGTACACTATCACCTACACAACGACTGGTCCTTGTCCGAATAGTTCAGATGTTGCTGTTACAATAACAACGTTGGATGATGCTTCATTCAGTTATAGTGCGGCCTCTTATTGTATATCGGAACCTGATCCAACACCAACAATTACCGGTGTAGGTGGTGGAGCATTTACAAGTGCGCCAGCAGGTTTGAGTATTAACGGTACAACTGGAGCAATTGATGTAAGTGCATCAACACCGGGTGTATATACTATTACATATACTACAAGTGGTTCATGTTCAAACTCAAGTGATGTCGTAGTAACAATTACAACACTCGATGATGCCTCATTCAGTTACAGTGCAGCATCGTATTGTTCAACTGATCCAGATCCAACACCAACGATCACAGGTGTAGGTGGTGGAGCATTTACAAGTGCACCAGCAGGTTTGAGTATCAACGGTACAACCGGAGTAATTGATGTAAGTGCATCAACACCTGGGGCATATACAATTACATATACAACTGCTGGGTCTTGTTCCAATAGTTCAAACGTTGCGTTAACAATTTCGAACTTAGATGATGCTTCATTCAATTACAGCGCAGCTTCATACTGTGTGAATGATGCTGATCCAACACCAACAATTACAGGTGTTGCAGGAGGAGCATTTACAAGTGTACCAGCAGGTTTGAGTATCAACGGTACAACGGGAGCAATTGATGTAAGTGCATCAACTCCGGGAGCATATACAATTACATATACAACCGTTGGAAGCTGTGCAAATAGCTCTAATCAGGCTGTAACGATTAATGCATTGGATGATGCCTCATTCAGCTACAGTGCAGCTGCATATTGTGTGAATGATGTAGACCCAACGCCGACTATTACAGGGCTTGCTGGTGGAGGATTCACAAGTGCTCCTGCTGGTTTGAGTATTAATGGCACAACAGGCGCAATTGATTTGAGTCTTTCGACACCAGGCGCATATACAATTACGTATACAACGACTGGTGCATGTCCTAGTTCTAGTAATGTTGCGGTTACAATTAATGCATTGGATGATGCTTCATTCAGTTATAGCGCTGCTACATATTGTTCTGGTGATGCAGATCCAGTTCCAACAATAACAGGTCTTGCTGGAGGAGGATTTACAAGTGCGCCAGGTGGATTGAGTATTAATGGCTCAACAGGAATTATTGACGTTAGTGCATCAACTCCGGGAGCTTATACGATTACGTATACGACAACTGGAGCTTGTCCAAATTCGAGTGACGTGGCAGTAACAATAAATGCCTTACAAGATGCTTCCTTTACAATGACAGCCACATGTGCTGGAGGAATTCCAACTATCACAGGAACGGCGGGTGGATCATTTGCCTTTAATCCTGCTCCTGCACCGGGTGATTTAGCAATGATTAACGCAGGGACAGGGGTTGTTACAAATGGAACTTTAGGTAATACATATTTTGTTGAATACACTACACCTGGACCATGTCCAGCTAGTTTAGTTGTGTCAGTAGTTGCGGCTACAGACTTGGCATACGTGCCAACAGTCACAGATGAAAATTGTGGTGCTGGTGATGGTGTGATTGACCTTGTTGCTAGTGGTGGTGATGGTGGTCCTTATCAGTATTCTATTACTGGAGGAGCGCCATATTCTCTTTCTGGAAACTTTACAGGTTTATCAGCGGCAACATATAATATTTCAATTTTAGATAATTCAGGATGTGAAATAACAGGTACGGAGAGCGTTTCTAGTACTGGTGGTCCGTCTATTGATAATGTTGCGATAACTGATCCTACATGTGCCGGTGGTTGTGATGGAGCAATCACAATTACGGTGTCTGGTGGAACAGCTCCATACTCGTATCAATGGTTTGATGCTGGAATGAGTCCAATTGGATTGGATAGCCCAACACTTTCAGGTCAATGCGCAGGAACTTATAGCGTTGAAGTAACAGATGCTGCTGGAGGTGGTGGTGTTTTCTTCTTAGAAGATTTTGGATTAGATGCAGCTTGTGCTAATCAGAATCAATTAGCAACAACAGCGATACCTGTGAATGGGGCATGGACACAGACTGTTTTAGCAGCGGAAGGAGGTGTGCCAAATCAGTGGTTTATTAGTTCTACAGAAGCAGGAATGGGTGCAGGAAATTGTGGTGACGGATGTCTAGGGAATCCCGCATTAACAAATCAATCATTACACGTGGGAAGCCTTGGTGTTGGATTGTGTCCATCAGGTGACTGTGGAGCAGCATATAATGCAGGTGGGACAGGTGAGACGCATAAACGAATTGAGTCTCCGGTGATTGATTGTTCAGGTCAGTCGGGAATTACGTTGTCATTTAATTATATGCATTTTGGTGAGCTCGGTATTGACCAGGGTTCTGTACAGTATTTTGATGGTACGACTTGGTCATCATTTGGTGTTATGCCACAGGGAGGTTGTTGTGGAGGTCCTTGCGGAAGTCTTTTAGCGCAAGGACAATGGTCACCAGTTCCTTATTCAATGGTGTTGCCAGCTTCGGCGGATAACAATCCAAATGTTCGAATTGGCTTTGTTTGGGACAATGATGGAAATAACTCAGGGGCTGATCCTTCTTTCGCTGTTGATGATATTGAATTGTCTACTTCAGCGGCAGTTGGCTGTCCGGCAATAGCAAACGCAACATTAACAGATCCAGCAGCACCAACAATTTCTGGTAATACACCAGTTTGCGTGAATGGCACAATGACTTTAACAGGTTCAGGAACGCCTGATCCAACTACACCATGGACTTCTTTACCTACTTCGGTAGCAACAATTGATAATACAGGTTTAGTAACAGGTGTCTCTGCGGGAACAGCAACGATTACTTATACGGACAACAACGGATGTCAACAGACGGAAGTTGTTACGGTGAATGCTCTGGATGATGCTACATTTGGCTATAGTGCAGCTTCATATTGTTTGAGTGATCCAGACCCAGCGCCAACGATAACTGGTTTGGCTGGAGGCACATTTTCGAGTGCGCCTGCTGGCTTGAGTATCAATGCTTCAACAGGAGTTATTGACGTGAGTGCATCTACCGTAGGTGGTCCTTACACGGTTACCTATACGACAAGTGGTCCTTGTCCAAATTCTGCAACATTTGATGTGACAATTACTGCTTTAGACGATGCAAGCTTTAGTTATGCATCTGTAACATATTGTCAAAGTGATGCAGATCCAACACCAACGATAACAGGAGAACTAGGAGGGGCATTCAGTGGTCCAGCTGGTTTGGTTATTAATACTTCAACAGGTGTTATTGATTTGAGTGCTTCCACGGTTGGTGGACCTTACACGGTAACGTATACAACTACAGTACCATGTGCGAATTCATCTACATTTGATGTGACAATTACTGCTCTAGATGATGCATCGTTTGGTTATGCATCTGCAACGTATTGTCAAACTGATGCAGATCCAACACCTACTATTACAGGTGAACCAGGTGGAACATTCAGTGGTCCTGCAGGTTTGAGTATTAATGCTACTACCGGTGCAATTGATGTAAGTACTTCCACAGTTGGTGGACCATACACGGTAACATATACAACTACAGCACCATGTGCGAACTCATCTACATTTGATGTGACAATTACAGCTCAGGACGATGCAGGTTTTAGTTATGCATCTGCTATCTATTGTCAAACTGATGCTGATCCAACACCAGCGATATCAGGAGAATTAGGTGGAACATTTAGTGGTCCTGCAGGCTTGAGCATCAATGCTGGAACTGGAGTGATAGATGTAAGTGCTTCCACAGTTGGTGGGCCTTATACGGTTACATATACAACTACAGCACCATGTGCGAACTCATCGACATTTGATGTGACAATTACAGCTCAGGACGATGCAGGTTTTAGTTATGCATCTGCTTCCTATTGTCAAACTGATGCTGATCCAACACCAACGATAACAGGAGAACTAGGTGGAACATTTAGTGGTCCTGCAGGTTTGAGTATCAATGCTGGAACTGGAGTAATAGATGTAAGTGCTTCCACAGTTGGGGGGCCTTACACGGTTACCTATACAACTACTGCACCGTGTGCGAACTCATCTACTTTTGATGTAATTATTACCGCATTAGATGATGCAAACTTTAGTTATGCATCTGCTACCTATTGTCAAACTGATGCAGATCCAACTCCGACTGTTACAGGTGAACTAGGAGGAGCATTCAGTGGTCCGGCCGGTTTGAGTATCAATGCGGGGACTGGAGTGATAGATGTAAGTGCTTCCACAGTTGGTGGGCCTTATACGGTAACATATACAACTACAGCACCATGTGCGAACTCATCGACATTTGATGTGTCAATTACTGCTCTAGACGATGCAAGCTTTAGTTATGCATCTGTAACATATTGTCAAAGTGATGCAGATCCAACACCAACGATAACAGGAGAACTAGGTGGGGCATTTAGTGGTCCTGCAGGTTTGAGCATTAATGCTGGAACTGGAGTGATAGATATAAGTGCTTCCACAGTTGGTGGGCCTTATACGGTTACATATACAACTACAGCACCATGTGCGAACTCATCGACATTTGATGTGACAATTACAGCTCAGGACGATGCAGGTTTTAGTTATGCATCTGCTTCCTATTGTCAAACTGATGCTGATCCAACACCAACGATAACAGGAGAACTAGGTGGAACATTTAGTGGTCCTGCAGGTTTGAGTATCAATGCTGGAACTGGAGTAATAGATGTAAGTGCTTCCACAGTTGGTGGTCCTTATACGGTGACGTACACTACGTCAGCACCATGTGCTAATTCATCAACATTTGACGTGACTATTAATGGTTTAGATGATGCGTCATTCAGTTATAGTGCTTTATCTTATTGTATCGGTGATTTGGATCAATCTCCAACGATCACGGGAGTAGCGGGTGGTTCATTTACAAGTGTTCCAGCAGGTTTGAGTATTAATAGTGTGACAGGTGTTATTAATGTTAATGCGTCCACGGCAGGTTCTTATACAGTAACATATACAACGGCTGGAACTTGTTCCAACTCAAGTGATGTCACTGTAGCTATCGGAGCACAAGACGATGCTACTTTTAATTATACTGCAGCATTATATTGTGAAGACGGTACAGACCCAATACCAACTATTTCTGGTCTTTCAGGCGGTGCGTTTACAAGTTCACCAGCTGGTTTGACAATTAATGCAGTGACTGGAGTGATCGATGCTTCGGCATCGACTGCTGGAGCATACACCGTTACATATACAACGAACGGAGCATGTCCTAACAGTTCTGATGTTTCAGTTACAATTGCGGCAACACCAACTCTTACGATAACGGATCCTGCCGGAGTTTGTTCTCCTAGTATGGTTGATTTGACCTTGGGTACGGTAACTGCAGGAAGTAGTGCTGGAACAATTTCTTATTGGACAGATCCAGCGGCTTCAGTAGTCCTAGGGACTCCTAATTCTGTAACTACTGGAACTTACTATATTCAACTTGTGGATGGAAATTCATGTTCAAGTATTGAAGCTGTGAATGCAGTTGTAAATGCTCAGCCTAATGTAACTGTCACCAATAGTGGTCCTATTTGTTCAGGAACTTCGCTTATTCTTAATGAGACAGCAGGTGATGCTACCTCATGGTCATGGTCAACACTTGGAGGTGCTTTGATAACAACAAATACTGATCAGTCACCGACAGTTTCGGGAGCAGTTGATGGGGATACGTTTACAGTTACCGTTATGGATGGAAGTGGGTGTACAAATACGGCAAACACGACTATTTCGGTAATACCGCAACCAGCTATCGATCCGGTAGTAGATGTTACGGCTTGTGGTAGTTATGTTCTTCCTGCCATTACAGGTATAAACTTGACAGGCTCGGAAGCTTATTATGATGGTCCTCAATCAAGTAGTCCTGGTCAAATTACGAATACGACAATAACAGGAAGCCAGGTAATCTGGATTTTTGATGGGAATGGCTCGTGTTCTAGTGAAACAAGTTACAATGTGACGATCAATCCATTACCAACTATTGATGGCTTGACAGGATCAGGATCCTATTGTGAGGGAGATCCAGTTGCAGATATATTAGTTTCGATGGTAGGATCTGGAAATTGGACAATCAACTATACTTTGGATGGTGTGCCTCAGACGGTGACAGGGTCTACAAGTCCTCTTTCATTGGGTAATGCTGCTGGTGTTTATACGTTAGTCGATATTTCAGATGGTAATTGTTCTAATACACTGCAGGGGACACAAACAATAGTGGTACATCAATATCCAGCGGAGCCAATTTCCGGGTCAGACGAGACTTATTGTACAACGGATTTCTTTAATGAGATTTGGGCTTCGGGTATCGGAGGTACATTTACTTGGTATTCTGACCCTGGGTTAACGGATACGATTGGTTCAGGTTCGACTTTACTTCCGTCAAATACTGAAGGAACATTAATATACTATGTTACAGAAACGGCTAATGGTTGTGAGGGTCCTGCGAGTGAAGTCTCTATAACTGTTGAGAACTGTGAGGTGATTATTCCAACAGCGTTCACCCCTGATGGAGACGGAGTTAACGATGGCTGGGAAATTCTTTATTTAGATGAGAATTATCCGGATAATATGGTGCGTGTGTACAATAGATGGGGAAGTTTGATTTATGAACATGAAGCGGGTGTTTCGAATCCATACAGCTCGAATATGTGGGACGGAACGTATCTAGGGCAGCCACTTCCTGTTGGATCGTATTATTTCATTATTGACTTTAATGATGATGGAGTTGAGCCAGAGAAAGGAACTGTTTCCATTATTTTGAATAAATAACGTAGGCTAGAGAATCAGAAGATTGGATAATAGAAGATGACCAGTATTGACAAAAGTATCGCGGCTGCTGAAATTCGAGAGATTTTTCAGAATCAACACGATAATCTTGAGTCTGATGAGGGGAGAAAGGTAATCATCTCTCATTTAGGGACATTTTCTCAGGATTTGGTAAGTAGCTTGTCAAGTAGTACCGAGGAGTTGTTGGTTTCTTCAGGAGACAATCGTTTAGTTGTAAAACGCTTGTTTTCGATTCTCATTGAAGGGTTACAAAATATCCGATTACATGGAGAGAAGGATGGTATGGGGCGTCAACTTGGCTATTTACTTATCGGACGAGGAAAAAACGACTATCGAGTTATTATGGCAAATGTTATTTGTTCTGAAGATCAAGTTAAAGTCGAGAAGTATCTAGAAAAAATCAACCATTATACGATGGAAGAACTGAGAGAGGCATATCTCTCGGTTCTTTCTAATGAGTTTCTTAGTCAAAAAGGTGGAGCTGGGTTGGGTTTTATTACAACTAGGATGAAATCTGGTAATCCATTGCGTCATAGTTTTTATGCGCTGAAGAATGATAAGATGCTTTTTAGTTTCGATGTGCATCTCAGTAGAGTCATAAGTTGACTAAAATCATAATTCTGTTAAAAAAAGTTTGATATATTTGTTTAGAATTATTCTAAATAATGAAAAAGTACACACTTCCTACTTTGATGCAGAGAACAGAATCTCCAGAATTGGAGTTTAAGAAAAAGAAGTGTTGTAAAAAATTCAAAAAGAAAGGCGTGAATTGTAAGAAGTGTCCAATGCTTTAGTTCAGAGTTTGCTTACTTGAAAACCTCTCATCCCTTTTTATTATTATTGTACTTGACTTTGATTAAAGTGTTAGATATGAGTAAGAAAAAGAGAGGTAATGTCGTTTATTCCACCAATCCAGATTTTGATTACACTAATGAAGTGAATGAAGATTTTGAGTCGCTTGAACCCAATTCTCAGAATTTATATGTTTCCATAGATAGAAAGAAGCGAGCAGGGAAAGAAGTTACGCTTGTTGAGGGGTATGTTGGAACTAATGGTGATTTGAAAGAGTTAGGGAAATACCTAAAGAGTAAATGTGGAGTAGGAGGAACAGTGAAAGAAGGAGAGATAATCGTCCAAGGTAATTTTAAAGAAAAGATTTATGATTTGCTAGTTGCTAAAGGTTATTCTGTGAAGAAGAAAGGGGGGTAAAACAGGCTTGCCTGATTTTACGTTAATATCGAAATCAACCAATAATTCGACAGAAAAATGAAATACGTAAAACCAGACAACCTAAACCAAAAACAAATGAAAACTTTAAGACAAAGTCTTCAATTCTACTAACCTAACCGAATTAAAGATACTTGAATCATCTCAAAGTTTTTCAACAAAAATTTAATATGTGCGAATTATTGACTTAACGGTCAATTAAACACAGTGTGCCGCTAATTTAGACATAATTAACCGATTTAGTAGTCCGATTTAGTAAAAATTAGTAAATATTTCTTTATTCATAGTTGTGTGTTTTGCAATCTTCTATGGGGAGTGAGGTTGAAATAAATTGGCCTGATGGTTTTATTAGGTGTATTCATCATTTTTTTTTGCAAATGAAAAGCTCTTAAAGCTGAAAAATTCATTTATCTTTGTTATTGATGGAACGACAAGTCATTCTCAATTCAAGACACTTTGAACTTACATTAAATCGACTTTGTTATCAACTCATCGAAATCCACAACGATTTTTCAAACACGGTTCTTATAGGTTTACAACCTAGAGGTATTAATGTGGTTAAAAGGCTCAAAATAGAATTGGAGTCGATCCTGAATAAAGAGATTGTTTGTGGTAATCTTGATATCACTTTTTATCGTGATGACTTCCGAAGACGAGAGATACCACTAATACCAAGTGCTACCAATATTGATTTTGATATTGAAGGAAAAAGCGTGGTACTTGTTGATGATGTACTTTATACTGGAAGAACAATTCGTTCAGGTTTGGATGCTTTGTTGGCGTACGGTCGTCCTGAAAAAGTAGAATTGCTTACATTAATAGATAGAAGATTTAAACGTGATTTGCCTATTCAAGCTGATTATACAGGGAAAACAGTAGATACGCTGATTTCTGAACGAGTTTCTGTAGAATGGGAAGAAATAGAAGGCGAAGATAAAGTTGTACTTTTTACACTCGACACAAATGGATAGTTTAAGCGTAGACCATTTAATAGGTATTAAGGATCTAACGAAAAAAGATATAGATCTCATCTTTAAAACGGCTGATGCTTTTAAAGAAGTGATTAATCGACCAATTAAGAAAGTTCCATCTTTAAGGGATATTACAATTGCGAATTTATTTTTTGAGAATTCTACCCGTACTCGTTTGTCATTTGAGTTAGCTGAGAAAAGACTTTCTTCTGATGTTGTTAATTTTTCTGCTGCAAGTAGCTCTGTAAAAAAAGGGGAGACCTTAATAGATACAGTAAATAATATTTTATCCATGAAAGTGGATGTTGTAGTGATGCGACATCCAAATCCAGGGGCGGCGAAGTTTCTTTCGGAACGTGTGGCTGCTCGTGTGATAAATGCTGGAGATGGAACTCATGAGCATCCTACGCAAGCGCTACTTGATGCGTTTTCTATTCGTGAACGTTTAGGAGAGGTGGCTGGAAAAAAAGTCGTTATTGTTGGTGATATCTTGCATTCACGTGTTGCGTTATCTAATATTTATTGTTTACAGAAACTGGGTGCGGAAGTGATGGTGTGTGGTCCGACTACTCTTATTCCAAAATATATTCATGAGTTGGGGGTAAAAGTAGAGCACGATCTAATTAAGGCGTTAAATTGGTGTGACGTTGCAAATATGCTTAGAATCCAATTAGAACGTCAGGATATTAAATATTTCCCGTCACTACGCGAGTATTCAATGCAGTATGGGTTGACTAAGGAGATTTTGGAAAGCCTGGAAAAGAAGATAGTCGTCATGCATCCTGGCCCAATCAATAGAGGGGTGGAGATAACAAGTGATGTGGCGGACTCTGATCAGGCAATAATATTGCAGCAGGTAGAGAACGGTGTCGCGGTTCGAATGGCTGTGATATATTTGTTAGCATCAAAGATTAAGCGACAGTGATTTATTTAGTACATTTGAAAGAAACAACCACGAATGGATTTTACAGTTAATCAGGAGAATGGGACGGCTATTTTAAAGACGAATGTTGAACGTTTGAATGCTTCAAACTCTTCAGGATTGAAGGCTGAATTGGTTTTGTTGAATAAAAACAGCGTGAATAACATTGTGATTGATATGTCAAAAACGAAGTACTGCGATTCTTCAGGACTAAGTGCAATATTAGTTGCGAATAGAATGTGCAAGGATACAAATGGGAGGTTTGTTTTGTGTGGATTGATGCCAAATGTTCAAAAGCTAATTGAAATAGCGCAGCTTGACAAGGTGCTCACCATTACAGCATCAGATAAAGAAGCTCTGGCAATCATCGCATAGTGAGCTTTTTCGTTACGATTCTTGGAAGCGGTTCTGCCGTTCCTACTTCACGTAGAGGTTTAACCGCTCAGTTTGTGTCGTGTAGTAGTCGTCATATTCTTATCGATTGTGGTGAAGGTACTCAAATGCAAATTCGAAAATTTGGAATTAAGTTTCAGCGTATTGAACATGTGTTAATCTCTCATCTGCACGGAGATCATTATTTTGGGCTTGTAGGTTTGCTCAGTACCATGCATTTGATGGGTAGAACAAAGTCTATCCAGGTTTATGGACCTAAAGGCCTTAAGGAAATTGTTGAGTTGCAGCTGAATTACGGTGGTGCCCGGTTATCGTTTGATATTAATTTTGTGGAAGTGCCAGATGATAGGCAGGGTGTACTCTTTGAAGATTCAAAAATTTCTATTGAATATTTCCCTCTGAAGCATAGAATTCCGACAACTGGTTTTGTTATTCGTGAGAAGCAAAAAGAGCGGCATCTTGATGGTGAACTTGCACGAAGGGATGGAGTGAAGGTTGAGTATTTTTATAGACTGAAGAAAGGAGAGGATGTTATTGATGGAAATGGTGGGGTAATCAGTGCGGATAAATACACTACGACAGCAGATAAACCGAAGGCATATGCATTTTGTTCGGATACGAAGTATACAGAATCAATTGTGCCTTATGTCCAAGATGTTGACTTGTTGTATCATGAAGCTACCTTTCTTGAGGGGCATAAAGACCGAGCGAAAGCGACCCTACATTCTACTGCTCGGCAAGCCGCTACTATTGCAAAGATGGCGTCGGTGGGAAGGTTGATAATGGGGCACATGAGTGCGCGTTATGATTCTAGTAAAGAGCATATTGTTCAGGCACAAGAAGTTTTTGAGGATTGCTGGGTTGCTGAGGATGGGGAAACGTATGAAGTCTAATCTGGTGTAAAGGTTTTTATAGATAGCTGACTATCTCTATTATGGAAGCACAACATAGTTGTATACCTTAATTATTGTGGTGAAATGAATTAGATTAGGGGTAGATTGCCTGAAGGTTTATGAGTTTTTTCATTCAATCCGACATTATTCACAGTTTTTAACCAAGTTTAGTGGATAAGTTCTAATTACCAAGGGAGTTTCAGCTAGCTTTCTTGATTATCTTTGAGTGTCTCCAATAATTTATTCAAATGGCAGAAAATCAATATACTGAGGATAATATTCGTTCCCTAGATTGGAAGGAGCATATTCGTTTACGTCCAGGGATGTACATCGGTAAATTGGGAGATGGTTCATCTGCTGATGATGGTATTTATATCTTGGTCAAAGAAGCTGTTGATAACTGTATCGATGAATTCGTGATGGGGAATGGTAGAAAGATTGATATCACGATTAAAGAGGGTAAAGTCGTAATTCGTGATTATGGTCGTGGAATCCCATTGGGTAAGGTTGTTGATGTTGTGTCAAAAATAAATACTGGCGGTAAATACGATTCGAAGGCCTTTAAAAAATCTGTTGGATTGAATGGGGTTGGATCTAAAGCTGTGAATGCATTGTCTTCTCACTTTTTGGTTTATTCAGTAAGAGAGGGAGAGAAAAAATCTGCAACATTTGTTCGGGGTGAGTTAATAGATGATCCGAAGGTTCAAAAAACAGATGAAGAGAATGGAACCTATGTCGAATTCATTCCGGATGATACTGTTTTTAAGAAATTCGCTTACAAGACTGCATACTTGCAGAAGATGATGTGGAATTACTGTTACCTGAATCGTAACTTGATAATTAAACTCAATGGTGAACGATTTCAATCAAAAAACGGATTGAAAGATTTATTGGAGGACAATATGGATGGAGATCCTTTGTACCCAATAATACACCTTGAAGGGGAGGATATTGAAGTAGCATTTACGCATGGTAAAACATACGGTGAAGACTATTATTCTTTTGTGAACGGACAGCACACGACTCAAGGTGGTACGCATCAAAGTGCTTTTAGAGAGTCTGTAGCCAAGGTGATAAAGGATTTTTATGGAAAGAATTATGAAGCCTCAGATATACGCCAGTCCATTGTAGCTGCTGTGGCTGTGAAGGTAATGGAACCTGTATTTGAATCTCAGACAAAAACAAAATTGGGATCACTTGAAGTTGAGCCTAATGGTAAGTCTATGCGTGCCTTTGTCAATGATTTTTTAAAGGAAAAGCTTGACAACTTTTTACATAGAAATCCAGATGTTGTCGAAACACTGGAGAAGAAGATTAAGCAGAGTGAGAAAGAGCGTAAAGAGCTTTCTGGTATTCGAAAAATCGCGAGAGATAGAGCAAAGAAGGCGAATCTTCACAACAAGAAGTTAAGAGATTGTCGAGTGCATTTAACTGATGGTAAAAATGATCGTCGTGAAGATACAACCTTGTTTATTACGGAGGGTGATTCGGCGAGTGGATCGATAACCAAATCTCGTGATGTAAATACACAGGCGGTTTTCTCGTTAAAGGGTAAGCCGCTTAATAGTTACGGGTTGACAAAAAAAGTTGTTTATGAGAATGAAGAGTTTAACCTTATTCAGGCAGCCTTAAATATTGAAGATGACATGGATGATTTGCGTTACAACAAGATTGTAATTGCAACTGATGCCGATGTTGATGGAATGCACATTCGATTGCTTTTACTCACATTCTTTTTGCAGTTCTTTCCGGATTTGATTAAGAGGAATCACGTGTATGTACTTGAAACACCTTTATTTAGAGTGCGTAACAAGAAGAAAACCGTTTATTGTTATTCGGAACAGGAGCGGATAGATGCAATGTTGGAATTAGGGAAAAATCCAGAAATTACACGATTTAAAGGTTTGGGGGAGATTTCTCCAGACGAATTCAAGCATTTTATAGGTGAAGACATACGGTTGGAGCCAGTGATTTTGTCAAAAGAATCTTCTATAGATTCGATTCTATCATATTTTATGGGCAAAAACACGCCGCAAAGACAAGAGTTTATCATTGATAACTTACGTGTTGAGGATGCTGTTGATGGTTCTATTGATAAGAAGAACGATTCCGAAAAATTAGAAAAAGCTTCATAACATGTCTGAGGAAAACGAGGAGTTAGAAAATGACGATATAAACAATGGAGGCGAAGATGAAAGTCAAAAAGACTCTACGCCTTTTAGCGAAAGGGCAGTAGATGATAATATAATTCCAGTTAGCGGACTTTATGAGAATTGGTTTCTTGATTATGCATCGTACGTAATTTTAGAGAGAGCGGTTCCTTCACTCTATGATGGGTTTAAACCTGTACAACGAAGAATCATGCACTCCATGAAGGAGATGGATGACGGTCGTTACAACAAAGTAGCGAATATCATTGGTAATACGATGAAGTACCACCCTCACGGTGATGCGTCAATAGGTGATGCTTTGGTGAATCTTGGTCAAAAGGATCTCTTGGTCGACTGCCAGGGAAACTGGGGGAATACACTTACAGGGGATAGAGCTGCGGCAGCCAGATATATAGAAGCTAGAATTTCTAAGTTTGCAGCGCACGTTGTTTTTAATGGAAAGACGACAAATTGGTTGAAAAGTTATGACGGACGTAACAACGAACCGGAACAATTACCAGTTAAATTCCCATTGTTATTGGCTCAAGGTGCTGAAGGGATTGCGGTTGGGATGGCGTGTAAAATTCTGCCACATAATTTTATAGAATTGATTGAACAATCGATCAATCATTTACGAGGAAAGGGAGTTAAGATATATCCTGACTTTCCTAATGGTGGTATGATCGACGTATCCAACTATAATGATGGTCTAAGAGGTGGAAAGGTTCGTGTTCGAGCGAAAATTCGCAAGGAAGATAACAAGACATTGGTCGTCACAGAAGTTCCTTACGGCACAACAACATCACTCATTGATTCTATCCTTAAGGCAAACGATAAGGGGAAAATTAAGATCAAGAAAATTGAAGATAATACGGCTGCTACGGCAGAAGTACTAATTCATTTGGCACCTGGGGTTTCTCCTGATAAATCAATGGATGCCTTGTATGCATTTACAGATTGTGAGGTGTCTCTATCTCCAAATGCATCCGTGATTGATGGTGATAAACCTAGATTCATGGGGGTCTCTCAAATCTTAAAAGTAAACACCGATACAACCGTTGAATTACTGAAAAGAGAGCTGGAAATTCGCTTGGAAGAATTAGAAAAACAATGGCATTTCTCAACACTGGAGAGAATCTTCATTAATGAAGAAATGTACATCGACTTTAAAAATTATAGCGATAAAGAAGCACTCTTTGTGTATTTACATAAACGATTTGAACCATTCAAGAAGCTCTTGACTCGTGAGATTTTGGATGAAGATCTCCATCGATTAACACAAATTCCAATGATTCGTATTACTCGTTTTGATGCTGATAAGGCTGACGAATCAATAGCGAAGATTGAAGCTGAAATGGAAGTAGTGAAGGAGAATTTGGCCAACTTGATCGAATACGCTATTGACTACTTTAAAGATTTGAAGAAACGATTCGGAGAAGGGAAGGAACGAAAGTCTGAGATTAAAACTTTTGACTCGATCAATGCATCCAAAGTTATCATAGCAAACAAAAAATTGTACGTTGATTACGAGGAGGGGTTTGTTGGTCATGGTTTGAGAAAAGCGGAATTCATTGCTGATTGTTCAGATATTGATGATGTCATCGTCTTTTTCGCAACTGGTAAAATGATGGTTACCAAAGTTTCAGATAAGAAGTTTGTTGGGAAAGGAATTATTTATGCCAATGTATGGAAGAAAGGCGATAAGCGCACTGTTTATCATTTGATGTACCAAGATGGCAAAGGTGGGCCAACAATGATGAAGCGTTTCAACGTAAAATCAATTACGAGAGACACTGAATACGACTTGACAAAAGGAACAAAAGGTTCGAAGATGCTTTACTTCACTGTTCATCCTAATGGGGAGCGTGAAGTAGTCACCATTATTTTGAGGGCACGTCCTCATTTGAAGCGTTTGAAGTTCGATATTGATTTAGGTGATTTGTTAATAAAAGGACGTGGAGCAGGAGGAAATCGGGTTACCAAAGAAATAGTATCCAAGATCATTCAGAAAGAGGTTGGAGGGTCAACGTTAGCTGCACGTAAAATATGGTATGATACTGTTGTTGGCCGTCTTAATGATGAAGGGAGAGGTAAGTTTTTAGGGAGTTTTAAGGGAGAGAATAGGATTTTAACGCTATATAAGTCGGGCGAGTATCGCTTAACTAACTTTGATCTTTCAACCCATTTTGACGACGACTTGGTTCATATTGAGAAGTGGCATCCTGAAAGACCCCTGAGCGTTGTGTATTACGATGGGGAGAAAGAAATTCATTATTGTAAACGCTTCTTAATTGAGGACAAGGGAAATAAAAAGGTGTCTTTTATTTCAGAGTCTGAAGGATCAGAGATGGACGTCGTTTCAACTGCATTCAAACCAAAAGTGAGAATAATTTATAATAAGTTGTTGAAGGCAACAAAGAATTTGCCGGATACAGAGGTTCTCTTAGATGAATTCATCGATGTAAAAGGAATGAAATCGCAAGGAAACCAAATGACGAAGTTGAAAGTCAAGGAAATCATTCTTGATCATGCTATTGAAGGAGATGAACCATGGCCTGAACCTGAAAAGCCTGAAGTCGAAGAGTCCTCGGTTATCGAAGGGCAAGAAGATGAAGCTTCAACAACAGTAGAATGGGATGTTTCCAAAGATAAGGATGAGGACTCAGATCAACCGAAGTTGTTCTAATCTGCCCCAGGTGGATATAGAAAATTGGAAAAAAGGAAAGGCATTGAATTAGATGAGTTTGCTTTCATTCAACCTTCTTTTTGCTGTTGTTAATCTCCATTAGAACTCTTATTTTTGCATGACTTAGGATGATTTCTCTCCGTGAATGAGGAAAGGGTATTCGTTCTCCGAGATGAACGAGTTTTTCAAATTTTTTAAGTGATGAACAATACAATGGAAAAGATAACGTCAGAGGATTTAATCAAAATGGAGGATAAGCATGGAGCTCACAACTATCATCCGTTAGAAGTTGTATTGAAACGAGGAGAAGGGGTTCATGTCTGGGACGTTGAAGGCAAGAAGTATTATGATTTTCTTTCTGCATACTCTGCTGTGAATCAAGGGCACTGTCATCCAAAGATTGTTGGTGCGATGGTAGAGCAAGCGAAACGACTTACCTTAACATCTCGCGCATTTTACAATGATTCCTTGGGACCATATGAGAAGTTTGTAACTGAATTCTTTGGGTACGATAAAGTTCTTCCAATGAATACAGGTGCTGAAGCGGTAGAAACTGCTATTAAATTATGTAGAAAATGGGCATATGAGAAAAAAGGGATTGCTGAAAATGCTGCACAGATAATTGTTTGTGAAAATAATTTTCACGGAAGAACAACTACTATCGTTTCATTCTCAAATGATCCTGTAGCAAATAAAAATTTCGGACCATATACGCCTGGTTTTATTCGAATACCATATGATGATATTGATGCTTTAGAAAAGGCATTGAAAGAAAATGACAACGTTGCTGGATTTCTTGTAGAACCTATCCAAGGTGAAGCAGGTGTATTTGTGCCAAAAGAAGGATACTTGAAAAAAGCGAAAGAATTATGTGCTGCTAATGGAACATTATTCATCGCAGATGAAGTTCAGACAGGAATTGCACGTACAGGGAGAATTTTGGCAGTTGATCACGAAGATGTTAAGCCAGACATTGTGATACTTGGTAAAGCGCTTTCAGGAGGAGCATATCCCGTGTCTGCTGTGTTGGCCGATGATGAAATCATGATGGTTATTAAGCCTGGTCAGCATGGTTCTACTTTTGGAGGGAATCCTGTAGCAGCAAAAGTTGCAGTAGCGGCATTGGAGGTTGTTGAAGAAGAACGTCTTGCTGAGAATGCAGAGCGTTTAGGGCAAATTTTCAGATCAGAAATGCAACGTATTATTGATTCTTCGAATTTGCTTCTTAAGGTGCGAGGTAAAGGGTTGCTAAATGCAATCATTGTTAATGATACTGAAGAAAGTGAAACAGCTTGGAACTTGTGCGTTGCTCTAAAAGAAAATGGGTTATTGGCGAAACCAACTCATGGTAATATTATTCGTTTCGCTCCGCCATTAGTGATGACGGAAGAAGAGCTGATGGACTGTGTTCGTATCATTGAAGAAACGATCAACACATTCGAAAAATAATTATTAACCCCTGACAATTTTTGTTAGGGGTTTCTTTTTACCTTCATGAAAAGGGAAGAACTAGACAAGAAAATTCAGAAGCTCGAAACAGAACTGAATGAGCTAAAGAAGAAACGCCGAAAGGAATTGGTAAGGCCTGTTACTGTTTTGGTGCCTAGTGATATGACAACGCTTTTTGGGCGTACCGAAGAGAAGGTAAGTGAATATTTTAGCGATTTTCATTTCGATCCAATTTCTGGAGAAATTACAGTGTATGGTGAACGATACGTATTGTTTCGTTCGGCTTCTGTATCTTATGAGTTTCTTGATTTTATCAAAGAAAGATACGCCGATCGAGAGCCGGCAGAAGCGGCAAGTATTGGCAATAACTTCTTGTTCGATAATGCCAAGGTCATAGGTAAAAAAGACGCTATAGCCTTTCACAAAAGACTAAACCTTACAAATGCAATAGAAAAATTATCTGCAGGCCCAATTCACTTCGCATACACAGGTTGGGCGAATGTGGAGATTTTTCCTGACAGTAGGCCTGTGGCAGATGAAAATTTTGTTCTCAAATTCCAACACCACAATTCTTTCGAAGCTCAGGCTTGGCTCAAAGCTAGAAAGAAATCAGAGATTCCTGTTTGTACAATGAACTGTGGATATTCGGCTGGCTGGGTTGAAGAGAGTTATGGTATCCCTTTGACTACTGTCGAGGTTACGTGTGAGGCAAAAGGGGATGATAAATGCATTTTTATTATGGCTCCTCCGGATAGGATCGAACAATATGTGGAAGATGTAATTGACGTGAGCTCCGTTCAAAATTTTGAGATTCCTGTTTTCTTTAAAAGAAAACACACAGAAGAAAAATTAAAAGAATCAATTAAACAAAAGGAACTTTTAATTCAAGAAATTCATCACCGTGTTAAAAATAATCTACAGGTTATAACCAGTCTATTACGTCTGCAAATGGATAACCTTAAAGAAGATAGGTTAAAAGCTGAATTTGTATCAAGCATCAATAGAATAACAACTATGGCCACGGTTCACGAGATGATGTATCAGGAAAAAGACTTTGACCGAATGAGTATGTACACATACTTTTCAGATCTAACGAAATCACTGATTCAGTTTTATAAGATAGATGACACTGTTTCTATAGACATTGATATAAATATAGAGGACCGAGAATTCAATTTAGAAAAGTCTATTCCATTAGCCTTGGTCATGAATGAAATTACATGTAATGCCTTCAAGCATGCTTTAGTGAATGGTGGACGTTTTTATGTTAGACTAGAAGATTCGGATCAACAGTATACACTTGTAATAGGAGATGATGGTGATGGTTTTGAGGAAGTGGAGCAGACCAATGGTCTAGGGCTATCTCTTATAGAAATATTATGTGAGCAATTGAGCGCTGACCTGACGGTCAATAATTCAAGTGAAGGGTTAGAATATAAAATCACTTTCAGTCTACCGGAATAATCGATGATACCTTTATATTTGCGCTTATATAACTAGGATACAATAGTATCTCAACCACGGTGCGAGCCGTAAGAAAAACATGAATAATGAATAAGATAAAATTTGGAACCGACGGATGGAGAGCTATTATAGCTGAGCAATATACGGTTGATAATGTGGCAAGAGTTTCATTGGCGACGGCGCAATGGGTTAAAGATAATTTTGAAGATCCTACAATAGTGATTGGACATGATTGTCGTTTTGCTGGCGATCTTTTCATGCGCACGGCGGCAAAGGTTTTCGTGAATGAAGGGATAAAAGTGAAAATGGCTTTAGGCTTTGTGTCTACACCTATGGTTTCATTGGCAGCCGTTAAGTTGAAATGTGATTTAGGTGTAGTAATCACTGCAAGTCATAATCCACCTTCTTACAATGGATTCAAATTAAAGTCCCACCATGGTGGTCCGCTTTCTCCAGAATTGGTTCAAGAAATAGAAGATATTATACCAGATACAAACCGTTTAGATTTGAGTGAGGTTTCACTAGACTCTGATCTAGTTGAGATTGTTGACCTAGAAACAATGTATGTTGATCATGCCAAAGCTAATTTTGATTTAGAAGCAATCGAGAAGTCAGGATTGAAGTTGGCGTATGACGCTATGTATGGAGCTGGACAAAATGCTTTAAAGCGTTTGTTGCCAAATACTGCATTTTTACACTGTGAGTCGAACCCATCTTTCATGGGGCAGGCCCCAGAACCTATTGCTAAGAATTTAAAAGAGCTCGAATCATTTATTAAAGAGCAGGGAGATATCGATTGTGCTTTGGCAACTGATGGTGATGCGGACCGAATTGGACTTTACAATGGAGAAGGTGAGTTTATTGATTCACACCATATTATATTATTACTGATTCATTATTTAGTAAAATATAAAGGCCAATCGGGAAAAGTGGCAACGGCATTTAGTACAACTCCTAGAGTTGGAAAAATGGCTGAACACTACACTTTGCCAAATGAAGTGGTGAAAATTGGATTTAAGTACATCGCAGAAATTATGGTCAATGAAGACGTTCTTGTTGGCGGCGAAGAATCAGGTGGAATAGCCACTAAAGGACATATTCCAGAACGCGATGGAATCTGGATGGGGTTGATCATTTGGGAGTTCATGGCGAAGTCTGGAAAGTCATTGAATGATTTGATCGCTGAGGTTTATGAGATCGTTGGACAGTTTAAGTTTGAGCGCAGTGATCTGCACATCACGGAAGAATTAAAACAGAAAATTGTCAAAAATTGTAAAGAAGGGTTTTACAAAAACTTCGGATCATATGATGTTAGGGAAGTTGGAACGATAGATGGATTCAAGTACTTTTTTGACGATGATCGTTGGGTGATGATTCGTCCTTCAGGAACAGAACCTGTGTTAAGAACTTATGCAGAAGCTCCGACCATGGAGGAAGTTAGAGAAATTTTGAAAATCACAGAAGAAACAATTTGTAACTAATTAGATTTCTTATTCAATGGCAGGATCGACAATTGGAACACTATTTAAGCTGAGTACCTTTGGGGAGTCTCATGGCGTAGCAATTGGTGGTGTGATAGATGGAGTTCCAGCTAATATTTCAATAGATTTAGATACGATTCAAGCTGAACTCGACCGAAGAAAACCAGGACAGTCCGCTATCGTTACGCAGCGCAAGGAATCTGACACCGTTCAAATTCTATCGGGAATTTTTGAAGGAAAGACGACAGGAACGCCGATTGGATTTATCATTCCCAATGAGGGACAGAAGTCTGAGGACTATGACCATATAAAAGATGTGTATCGACCTTCGCATGCAGATTATACCTATGACGAAAAATATGGAATTAGGGATTATCGTGGTGGCGGAAGATCCTCTGCTCGTGAAACCGCGTGTCGCGTTGTTGCCGGTGCCATAGCAAAACAAGTTCTGGAAACAAAAGGTATTGATATTGTCGCTTATGTGGATCAAGTTGGTAGCGTTAAGTTGTTGGGTGAAGTAGATTACAATGAAATTGAGAATAATCTTGTGCGTTGTCCGAATTCAACTGATGCGGCAAAAATGCAAGATTTAATTAAGAGTGTTCGTAAGGCAGGCGATACAGTGGGCGGGAGTGTTGTCTGTGAAATAAATCATGTTCCACCTGGACTTGGAGAACCTGTATTCGATCGTTTGCATGCTGATTTAGGGAAGGCCATGCTATCTATCAATGCTGTAAAAGGGTTTGAATACGGGAGTGGTTTCAATTGCATAGAGATGCGAGGCTCTGAGCACAACGATATAATTATTTCGGACGGTAGTACGAAATCCAATTACTCTGGAGGAATCCAAGGCGGAATATCCAATGGTATGCCTATCAATATGCGAATTGCCTTTAAACCTGTTGCAACGATCATGCAGGAACAAGAGACAATCAATCAGAAAGGAGAGGTTGTAAAAATTCTTGGAAAAGGAAGACACGACCCTTGTGTTGTGCCAAGAGCAGTTCCAATTGTGGAAGCGATGGCTGCGATTACTTTACTCGATTTCTACCTTCGAAATAGAAGTACACAATTTTAATTGTCACGGATAATTCTCTGAGTATTTCTATCTGATTGTATTAAATTTGTTATTATTAACTACTAACTATATTTAACATGAGAAAGTACTTTATGCTGTCAGCAATGTTCATTTTATTTCTGAACGTTAGCAATTCGATAGCGCAAAATTCAACAAACACTTATCAGAATCAAGGAGATGATTGGATACAAATGAATTCTACTGATGGAATCATTGCATCATTTGGAATAGCAACTATGAACGGAGTGCACTACCTTAAGATTCAATTGTTCAATAATAGTTCTGAGTTGGCGAATGTGCAATGGAATCTTCGTCAGAATGATGAAATACTGGCAGGAAATTCGAATCATTCAATTAATGCAAATAGCAGTATTGAACTATTTGATGCCTCTCAACTCATTGAAATTTCGGGAGTTGAATCTTTTGAAAATTTCACAATAGAAACGATCCGTAAATAAAGCATTATGAAAAAGACATTAAAGAATATTTGCGCAGGACTATTTATTTTGGCGAGCAGCAGTGCTTGGTCACAATGTCCAACAATTACATGTCCAACGGATATCGTAGTTGGAACTGATACTACCACAACCTGTGGTGCAACAGTGAATTATACCCCTCCAGTGGGAACTGATCCTTGTAACTTAATAGTTGATACATTTAACTATACAGGTACTATAGATAGTTGGGTTGTTCCAATTGGAGTAACTAATGTAACTATCGAAGCTCGTGGTGCAGAAGGAAGTACAAGTACATCATCTAGTGTTGCTGCAGGCTTAGGAGCAATCATGATAGGTGACTTCACTGTAACTCCTGGTTCTACTATTTCAATTCTCGTTGGAGAAAACCATACAGCTGCTGATGCCAATGGTGGTGGTGGTGGTACTTTCGTTGTTGATGCTTTAAATAATCCACTTGTTATTGCTGGTGGAGGTGGAGGTTCAGGAGCTTCTGTAGATTCTCCAGACAAACACGGTCAGGTTGGAACGATTGGTGGGACTGGTGCTGGTGGCGGTGGTGCTGGTGGTACTGCAGGTTCTGGAGGTAGTATCGGAGCTTCATTTGCTTCAGGAGCAGGGGGTGGTTTATTAACTGATGGTGCTGATGGATGGACTGCTAATTCAGGTGGTAGCGCCTTTGTTAACGGTGGCGCTGGTGCAAATGTTGGATTTGGAATTGGAGGTTTCGGTGGTGGCGGTAATGGTTCTGGTAATGTTGTCGGTGGCGGTGGCGGTGGCTACTCTGGTGGTGGCGGTGCTTCTAATAGCCTTGGAGGTGGTGTCGGTGGCGGCGGTGGTTCTTTCAATGGAGGAACTAACCAGGTTAATGCTGGAGGTGTAAACGTTGGTAATGGAATGGTTATTATAACATACGGTAATGGAGGTTCTGTAACTACTACTTTAGCTTCTGGAATTGGATCTGGAGGTACTTTCCCAGTAGGAATAAGCACGGAAGAATATTTAGTTGTAAACTCTTTAGGTGATTCAGCTTCTTGTTCATTCACAGTAACAGTAGTCGATGATACTGCACCAGTTGTTACTTGTCCTGCAAACGTTACTTCTTGTGATTCCATTGTAAATGGAATTGCACCAACTTCATCTGACAATTGTCCAGGTGAGACTGTTACATATACGATGACTGGAGCTACAACGGGTTCAGGGGCAAATGATGCAAGTGGATCTAATTTTAATGTTGGAGTAACAACAGTTTGGTACATTGCAACAGATGCATCAGGAAACCAAGACAGTAGCTCATTTGATGTTACTGTTTTACCATTACCGACTGTTACATTGGGAACATTTGCGAATGACACCATTTGCTCTTACGCTATGCCTGTAGCATTGCCAATTGGTACTCCATCTTCAGGAACGTATTCAGGAACTGGTGTAAGTGGAACTGATTTTGACCCAGCAATTAGCGGTGTCGGGAGTCATGTAGTTACATATTCGTACACAGATACAGTTACGGGATGTTCGAATTCAAGTTCAACAACGATTGTGGTTGACGCTTGTTTGGGTATCTCAGAAAACGATGGAATCAACGGATTGTCAATTTATCCTAATCCAAGTGATGGAATGTACACGGTTGAATTTAGCAATGAATCACTTGAAATGGTTGATTTTAAGATTGTTGATGTCAATGGAAAGCTGGTTCAAACGGCCACTTCTAATGACAAGCAAATCAATCAACATTTGGATATTAGAAATCATTCAAATGGAGTCTATATCTTGAAAGTGAACGCAGGTTCAAAATCAGGAGTTTACAGACTGACAAAAGATTAAAAGAATTAGTTTTATTGAAGAGGCGGGCATTATGTCCGCCTTTTTTATGGATAAAATTCAGATGACTGTTTACTTGGTCGGCATTCCAAATAAGTAATAACCCAAGCTTTTTCCATTTTCTTTCTTTGCAGGCCCTTTTTCCCAAATGTAGGAATCATCACTTAACCCTTCTAACAATTCATCAACATCCTTCAATGTGTATATGCGAGGCATGGATGCTTGCCCATCCCAAGCATAGAATAATGGGATAACAGGAATAATATAGGTGAAAAATATCTGTTTAAAGGTCATTGGCCGCACGAATGGCGTCATAAACAAAACCATAATGATCATCACGATAAAGGAGAGAGGAAGCATTAGCCACCAAATCAATAGTGGTATTTTGTTTTCCGCCATTTCATATATGAGAATGGGTTGCTTACTCTTGTATGCAGAATGGAGGATTTGTTTTGCTTGTGTTGGATTCATATGATGAAAACTATTTATCATTGTTTTCAAACCTTCTGGTGCTTTTTCTAGATGTGTTGCGTCAACTGGTTTCTTTTGAAAAGAGAGTTTCGTGTTGCCCAATCTCTCTATTGTAGTAATAGCTTCTTTATTTGGAAATAAATCTGTTAAAATCATACGTACATTTCCGAACTCTTGAGATTTGGCAAGCTTTCCCATTACTTCTGGCATTGGGCCACCTGCGCCAGAACCGAGGTCAACTACTTGGTTTTTTTCACTCTTTTTAAGTGCGTCGGAGATGAGTTTGGTCATCACGTCCCCAAGTCCAATCATTTTGTGCAATACGACGATTAGTTTCGTTAGAGCGATCCGCATAGAATTAGGAAACCATTGTTGATCCTCAAATTCGAATAATTGTACCCGTTTCATAAAGCTAAAATTACCTAGAATTAATGAATCTGGATTATTCAAGTCCCCTATTTTTGGACTATCTTTGTGCGAAATATTAATGTAATGATTCAACGAATACAAACAATATATCTAGCTATCGCAATTATTTTGCTTTCAATAGTAACGGTGGGAACATCCTTGTTCAGTTTCGCTACAGATACAGTTCGGTTTACTTTTAGTTCATATGGAATTACACAATATAGTGCTGAAGGAGATTATATTAGTCAGAAACACTTTCCGGTGTATATTGGATTAATTGCACTGATATTGTTGTGCTTTATTTGCTTGATGTCTTACAAGAATTTGGACAGACAGTTCAAACTTGGTAGAACAATATTCTATCTTTATTTTTTAATGCTAATCACAGTTCTTTTACTGAGCTTTTTTGGTGATTCTTTGATTGATGCAGAGAACGCGAAACGAGAATTAGGGCTTGGCTTCTTCTTATTTGTTGCCGGTTTTCCTTTTTCGTTCCTGGCAAACACTGGAATTAAGCGAGACAAGAAATTATTGGATTCTTTAGATAGACTCCGTTAAACTATGAATTATTTATCTGTAGAGAATCTCACAAAATCTTTCGGTGATCGCATCCTTTTCGAGGATCTTACTTTTGGAATTGATCAAGGGCAAAAAGTAGCTATTGTTGCAAAAAATGGCAATGGCAAGACAACGCTTTTGAGGTGTTTGTTGGGACAAGAACCATACGACGATGGGCGCGTTGTTTTTAGAAATGATATGCGAATCGCGTTCATGGAACAATCGGAAACTTTGGTTCCAACTAATACAATATTAGAAGAGGTGTTTTCTCATGATTTACCAGAATTGAAAGCAGTAAAAGCTTACAATTATGCTATGAGAATGGAGGATGAGACTCTTATAGAGGCATCTTTTGAAAAAATAACAGAATTGAATGCATGGGACATTGAGGTAAAAGTGCATCAGATTCTTTCCGTCCTTAAATTAGAGGATACGGATCAGTTGATTGATAGTCTCTCTGGAGGTCAAAAGAAACGAGTTGCTTTGGCAAAAGTCCTAATTGCGGAACCTGATTTTCTTATTCTTGATGAACCAACTAACCACCTTGACCTTGATATGATAGAATGGTTAGAGGAGTATTTGTCCAAATCTTCCTCGACGATATTGATGGTTACGCATGATCGATACTTTCTTGAAGTAGTTTGCGACACCGTTCTTGAACTTGAAGATAAAACCATTTATAAGTACAAGGGGAATTTTTCCTATTTCTTGGAGAAGAAGGCTGAACGAGAAGAACAGCGAGATGCAACGATAAGTAAAGCAAAAAATCAATTCCGAAAAGAATTGGATTGGATGCGCCGCCAACCAAAAGCAAGAGGGACTAAGCAGAAGGCTAGAATAGAAGCCTTTCACGATACAAAGAAAATAGCAAAGCAACATATTGACAAAGATGAATTAGAGATTCCAATTAAAATGGAACGATTGGGAACTAAAATTCTTGAGATTCATCATTTAGGAAAAGCATTTGGAACAACAAAAATTTTGAATGATTTCTCATATACTTTTAAACGGCAAGAACGGTTAGGTATAGTAGGGAATAATGGGACAGGAAAATCAACTTTTCTTAACATGATTCTTGGAGAAGAAGAGGTAGATAAAGGGAAGATAGTTGTTGGCGAAACCGTTGTTTTCGGTTATTATAATCAAGAGTTAATTGTTTGTGATGATGATCAGAAAGTTATTGATGTTATTCGTGACATTGCTGAATTTATTCCTTTAGAAAAAGGTCGTCAAATGTCAGCAGCTCAGTTTCTTGAGAAGTTTTTGTTTCCTAGGGATATGCACTATAATTTCGTCCATAAACTGAGTGGAGGAGAGAAAAGACGATTGAAACTCATGACAGTTCTAATGAGTAATCCAAACTTCTTGATTCTCGATGAGCCTACTAATGACTTGGATATTTTTGTGATGAGCGTTTTGGAAGACTACTTACGTAGCTTCCAAGGATGCCTGATCGTTGTTTCTCATGATCGTTATTTCATGGATAAAATGGTTGATCATTTGTTCGTATTTGAAGGTGGTGGAGAAATCAAGGATATTCTTGGTAATTATACCGTCTATAGAAAGTCGAAGTTGACCGATATTCGAAATGAGAAACGACAAGAACCAAAAAAGGAAGAGCCTATAAAGGTTACTTCACCTAATAAGGAGAAGAAAAAGCTGTCGTACAAAGAAAAAGCAGAATTTGATTCTTTGGAAAAAGAATTGGAAATACTGGAAGAAGAAAAGAAGGGTTTAACCGTTGTGCTTTCTAATGGGAATGCAACATCGGAAGAATTGATGACAGCAGGTGCGCGCATATCTGAAGTGGTGTCTGAGCTAGAGACAAAATCGGATCGGTGGCTAGAATTGTCTGAATATATTTAATGTTGTGAACTTATTCTAAAAATAAAATTTAGGTTTCCTCAGCTTCTATTTAGTGATTTTTTTTTCGAAACAGATACTATTTTCTATTCCTGAATATTGTCCATAATTTTCGGTAATTGAATAGGCGCTCTTTTTATATAGAGCAATTGCTTCGGGTTGTGCTTTACCAGTTTCTAGAATACAAGTCTTATATTTCATTTCTTTTGCCCACTTTTCTAACTCTGTTAACACCAATCCAGCAATTCCATTCCCTCGATTTTTTTGGAGTACGTACATTCGCTTAATTTCCATGCAAGTTGTGTTATAAGGATTGATTGCGCCACAACCAACAGGAATATTGTCACTGTAGGCAATTACTACAAATTTTAAATGATCTATTCCATTAAATTGCTGGTAAAATTCGTGATCTTCTCCATCTCGAATAGCAAGCTCTGTGTCAAGATGTTTCACAAGTTCAATAAAACTATTATTCTTAGAGTCCGTGCGCAAAATTGTTATCATGTGTTGGAGGAGAATTAAAAATATCGTTCAAAGGTCTTATCTCTAACTATAACTGAACCGTCATAGCTTTTATATGAAATGCCTTGTTTCGTTACTGTAGTCTTGATAGCGTCCCATTTATCAGCATTTGTTGTCCCATAGGTGAAGCAAAGAAAAATGAATTTTTTAGTACTTCTAAAAGGCTCTGTTGAGTGGATGAATCTACTTCCGAATGTGATCGCTTTCCCTTTGGTATATGTATATTTTTGATCAGCGAAAAATACATCTTTGTATAATAAATGCCCTGATTCAGATTTTTCGTCTAACTGAATTGGTAGCATCAAAGTAAATGCCTGGTTATCACAAGTGTCGTCAAAATCAAGATGAAAATGTGTATCCTCTCCGTAAGATCTAACTACAAAGAACCCTGAATACATCATCAGAGGGAAATCCAATTCGGCAACTTCTTGTGTTTTTCGTTCAATTTCCAATTTTTCAAAGCATTGCTCGAAGAATGTGAATGCTTCTTTTGATGCTGCACTGACCCAAGATATATCACCCTTCCAATTTGGACTTTGCGAACAGAACGATAAAGGAAAATCTTTAAGGTGCATACAGTCCATGTTTGGGTCTATTAACGGTCTATTATTTAGTCCTTCCAAAAAAGGTGAGACCAATGTAAAAGCCGTATCGTAGTCGATATCAATTTCGAAAGCATTGTATGCATTCAGTGCATAATTGAATTTTACTTTGACCATTTCTTTGATACCAATATTAGATTAGTAACGTATGATTTGAACAATTTTGTATTACCCAATAATAGATGTCTTCGGAAAAGTTCAGAAAAAGCTACTCATCAAAGGGAGACTCATAGGATGCTTGATATGCTTCCCACGTCACTGTTTTGTACGATCCAGATCCAAAATATTGCAAAACTGGATGAATATCCTTAGCTGTTTGGAAACCTGGAATAGTTTGAATAAGGCTTCCTTCGTTACTCATATAGGCGATGCTCGGATAACTCATTTTTCCATTCAAGATTGTCGCTGCTAATTCATGGTATCCTCTTCTTCCATTAGGAACAAACTTGTACGTCTTGTCTCCAAATGTTATGTCTCGTTTTGCTTCTGCATCAAATTTCACCGCGTAATAGTGTTTATTAATTTCAGTTACTACGTGCGGGTCTTTAAACGTTGAGGCATCCATTCTTTTACACCATCCACACCAATCAGTGTAAACATCAATAATCCAATACCGAGGTTCTGCTTCATGGCGTTTAGCCGCTTCTTCAATAGTGATCCACTCAATTTGAACACCTTCGGATGGCATTTCATTCACTGTTGAGAGATTCGCTGCATCTTCTGAAAGGAACGTAAAACTCCACAATCCAAGCGCTGCAACAAACAAGGTCACAATAACTAATATAGACTTATTCATAGTTATAAAAATAATGAGATTAGGTGAGCTTAGCAAATAGGATGCGTGCTTGTAGATGTTTTAGAAAAGATAGGTTTTATCATTTTTAAATAAACTTTTTCAAGTTCAGGGGGGCTCTAAATAGATTCATTTTCAAGGAGAAACGGATTTTAGTAGCGTAATTCGAATTTCCGAATGAATCATTTAATTCTCGACTCATCCACAATGGAAAATAGACGCCGAAGATATCCCCTAAACGAATAGCTAGACCAACATTTGCTGCTGTGTTAATCTTAGCTGGGGTTCCTGTTCCTGGATTGTCGATGTCATTCCAAAACGCTCCTACATCAGCAAAGACTCCAAAAATTCCTGTTTTAATCGGAAGTTGCATGTATAAATTAGCCGTTGTCATTAAATCAGAAGTTGTTCCATAGTAGCTAGTGCTCTTAAAACCTCCCATGTTTTCTTGACGCTGTTGTGACCAAATTCCATCAAGATTGTTTCTTCCAAAATAGTATTCATCGACAAATATGTCTTGTTTCCCATCTGTTCCTGCTAGCGACATTGAATATTGGTAACCATTTACGTTTTTATCAAATTTATTCAGGTATTGTTTACCAATAAATCCGCGAATTGAAATCCAACCTTTTGCGGCTTTGGAAAGTATTTCTCCTTTCTTAAACCATTTGCGACCTTCTTCTTTTTTGTATCGATAATCATATTGGATCTCCAGTAAGACCCGTGCCATCTCGTCTTTAGTATTGGTGTTTGTTATATATTCATTACGTAGATTTAAATGCAGTAGATGATCACGTTTTGTATAATTAAAATTGTACTCAACATACCCGCCTACATGTTCTATATGTGTTGGTCCAAACTGATCTTTTTTATAAATAGATTGAACACGGATATACTGACTGACAGGAGAGTCGGATAATCGATCTCCAATTTTCCCCATCCAATATGGTGCTATCGAAATGTAATAAGAATTATTATGGCGATAGGTTGTATCGTGTTTAAAAGACTTAATGGATATTCCAAAACGAGATAATTTGAAATTCTTTTTGGGTAAGTAAGCTACACTTACTTCTGCAATCCCTGATACGAATTGACGGCCAAAAGAATAATAAGGCATTAGAAGATAATTGAATTTACTTGTGGGAAGGCTATAATTGTGAATGCCAATTCCAAGCATAAATTTATCGTAGTAATTCCCGCCAATAATTGGCGACCAAAAAATATTGGTTTTGTCTTTTTCATTGTCACCGACCAAAAACTCTAGGACTGGCTTTTCAACTTTTCCGAATATCCCTCGTTCTTTCCATCCGTTGTTTTGTCGGTTCATCTCAGGAATATCATTTCCTGGGTCAATCATTATTTGATCAATTCCATTATTAAAATGAAGGGTGGTTTTTGTCTCTCCAGGATCTATCCATTGCGTTTCTATAATTGAACCATCTAAAAAAGAAGCAACTTCTATAGGACCATCAACTTGACCTACGTTTTTAACAGTAACGTCGACACCTTCTTTATGTTTCTTAACGCGCGTAACTTTATAATCAATATGATTTGTAGTTTGAATTAAATCATTGAAAAGCCATGAAAGATCTTTGTTAGATTCACGCTCAAGAACTGCACGCATATCTTCTGGTTGTGGATGTTTAAATTCCCATTCATCGTAATAAGCTCTCATGCACCGATCGAAAATTTCTTCACCTAAATAGTTTTTCAAGTAGAAAAAAACCAATCCAGTTTTTTGATACATGACAAGACCATAATTGATCGGGGAAAATTCATTCGAGTGTGTTTCTATAGGCTGATCATCTCCAAGTCCAGCTATTGCTCGAAATCCCATATCATTCATATCGTGATGGCTCAATCCGTCCATATGAAACTTACCATTCAAAACCATATCAGATAAAGCGGTGTTTTCTGGGTATTTAGTTTGCATGTAGCGAACTTCATTCAGTGTATTCATGCCTTCATCCATCCAACCGTGAACACGTTCATTGGTCCCTAATTGTCCGTAAAACCAATTGTGCCCAACTTCATGCACAATTACAACTTCTAAATCGTATGCGCCTGATGCATCACCAATTACAGTAATATTAGGGTATTCCATTCCTCCTCCGGCACTAATGGTACCATCTACTGCAGTAACCTGTTTGTATGGATAATTTCCATTCCAAAGGGAATAGTAATACACTGCATCACCAATATATTCTGGCGCCTTTTTCCAAAGATGTGCATTACCAGGAGTAAACATAGCCCAGGTCGTCACTTGATCCTTTGAGTTTGGTAGGTCTACAATGCCTTTTAGAACCATGAAACGTTTATCCGCAAACCAGGCGAAATCGTGAACGTTATTTTGAGTAAATCGAATGGTTTTAAGTGTGTCACTAGATTCTGGAGTCGCGTCAGATCTTGTAGAACGTCCTGTTTTTGATATTCTGACATCATTTTTAAGTTCTTCCGCTGTATAAACAGCTTTATTATTTAAAAACTCCTTTTCTTCAGCTGTTTGTAGATCCCCAGTTGCTCCAACAACGTAATTACTGGGAAGCGTAATACTAACGTCAAAACTACCATATTCTGAATAAAACTCTCCTTGATTCAAGTAGGGCATATGATGCCAACCTTCTTTGTCATAAACAGCTGGCTTCGGGTACCATTGTGTGATCTGGTATGATTCACCGATATGTCCAAGTCTTGAAATTAAACCGGAAGGAATTTTAACACGAAATGGGGTGGAGACCTTAAGCTGTCCGCCGGTGACTAGTGGTTCTTTTAGCTCAATTATTGCAATGTCTTCATGGTGATGATAATACCATGTTGCTACTTCTCCATTTACCAAGAAATTTAATGAGTCAATACTTCCTTTATGCTTCTCATTTCCAAATTTCAATAATCCATATCCATCGCCATTTTTGTATTGTTGTTTTGCAAGAGCTGTATTTTTATTTTTATAGGCATTAGGCCAAAGATGAATGTATAAACGATTGAGCTTATTTGGACTGTTGTTCGTATAGATAAAAGTTTCATCACCGTGTAGCTCATGTTTTTTATCATCGAGACTTACTTTTATTGTGTAATCAACTTCTTGTTGCCAATACGATTGGCTAATGGATGTAAAGCTGAAAAATATAAAGCAACCTAGGAGTAGTTTCATTTTAACAGAATTGGTAGAGATAAATATAGAGCTTTTATTAGCCGGTTGGACTAATTGTCAAATATGATTGACTTAGTATTTGATGGGATTTTGTTATCTATATTTTAATAGCTAATGGATGACCTACCATAAAGGGCATACTTCGATCAAAAGATCATTCTGAACTGATACAATTTGCGATTTAATTGAAATTAACGATATTGCGACATGAAGCAATGGCTAATTTTTTTTCTACTGAGCCTTGTGTTTTTTTCTTCCCTCTGGGGGCAGACATTAAAGCCATATACTTGCGTATCGGATCGTTTGAACGTGAGTGCATATGATAATCCTGAAAACACCATTTATTCGCGTGATGCCGATGGTGTCATTATGGACAATAACCGTTATCATCCTGTTCGAATTGCGATGTATGGAATTTTGTGTCATGCTGAGTTTGTTGCAAATAATGACTCCAGTTATTACTACAAAATGCGGAATCAGGTAATTTTTTTTAAGGACAGTACTAAATGGGATGTTGCTTTTGAGGGAAGGGGTATAGGTTTTCCGTATACTATTGATTGGCATGATCTAAAACCGCCATGGTATTCCGGAATGGCTCAAGGTGCTGCGTTGAGTTTTTTACTTCGTTATGCTGAACTTACGGGAGACCTATCAGTATATCCTTATTGTAAAAGGATTGCGTACTTCCTAATCCAACCAGAAGAAAAAGGTGGGACTATTTCTGTTCCTGTCCAAGGTCAAATGTGGATAGAAGAATACCCTAATTCTGAAGGCGCTCCACAAGTATTGAATGGGTCAATAAATGGGCTCATTGGTTTGATGGAATATTGTGGTGTCTTCCCTGAAGATACAGCAGCCAGGAGAGTAAAAAACACATGCCTTACCACAATGTCAGCTTCTATACATCTTTTTAATATGCCTGGTTGGTGTCGCTATGACTTAGGAAAAAGAACCTGTACGCCCAACTATTTGCGTTATCATGTCTATCAAATGAAGCACCTATATGAACTCACTGGAGAGGATGTGTATTACAAACAAATGATGATTTGGTCTGCGATATGTTCAAGTAGAGTGGCAGAAGATACGCTGGGGTTGGTACGTCAACCTGATCATCTAATTTCTGTGCATGCTTCTCCAGGGCCAAAGCCATGGTTATTGCCAAAACATGGTATGGCACCTGTATTGGATGATCCAGCCATTGATGGAGCAATACATGTTTTTCAAACTCGAGAAGGTTTGATGAATTACCTTGATAATGGTGTTTTGCCTAAAACTATTAGTGATGTAAGTACCAAGCAATATTTGTTTTTTGAATTTAATAAACCCATTTATTCCGATTACTTTACATTTCAATTTGGAGAATCTATGGCTGGTGTCTCTCTTTCTTTAGCAGCCATATCTGCAAAAACTTCTAAGTTCGAAGAATTAGAAGTGAACATCGATCAATTATCTAACGACTTTTGTCATGGCATAATACTTTCAGGGTTGAAAGATGAAGGATTTAAAGGACTTTTATTAGAAATAACGGGGCCACCACTCCCCAAAATAGCTCAAAGTAAAATTGGATTGTACAATACGAACACCATTGATGCACCATGGTTTGGTCATTATTCGACAAGTGTTGTCCCTGTTGAAAAAGGCAAGCCTTATTGGGTTGAAGTTCCAGTTCGGGAAGTGAAAGAATGCGTGGTTTTTTATCGTGAAGCCGTCAATAAGCATGAGGTCGAAGAAAAAGCTTGGGAGCCTCAGTTAGAAGTTAAAGATGGTTTATTTACTTCTCAACATGGAGGTTATTGCCAGTTTTTAGTGATGTATAAAGTCGAAAATCCACTTTCGTTAGTAGGTATGCTTAGGTATGCAGAAAAGAAAAGCACAAGGTAGAGAGTAGTTTCAATATTGAGCATTTGAAAAAGATGATTGAGCCCCTTCCATTAGGTCTAAACAAAAAAAAGCCGACACTTTTCATGTGCCGGCTTTTTGAATCATTGAAAGTTCTATTCTTTAATGAATCGTTTGTGTGTCGATCCTAGTTCTGTTTGTATAATTAGTACATAACTTCCAACAGAAAGATGTTCTATATTGATTTGATTCAATTTGTAGTTACCTAGAACTTTTCCATATAAGTCCGTCATTGTTACTTCAATAATTTCCGAAGAACTTGTAATGTTGATGATAGAATTAGCAGGATTAGGATATACCGTTACGAATTCTACATCAACTTCTTCCATAGAGGCACATGCGTCTACAACAATGTCTGACGTAGCATCATTTGAGCATCCAGAACTGTCGGTATAAGTATAAACTATACTGTGTGTTCCAATGCCAGCAGTTGCTGGGTCAAATGTCGTTCCAGATACACCAGTTCCACTATATGTTCCACCTGCAGGGATTCCTTGAGATAAGGTAATTGCAGTACTGTAGTCACACAATGTGTCCAGTGAACCGAAGGTAACCGTCGGTTCAGTCACAGTGATTGTAGTTGAGTCTGTATCTCCACAAGAACCTGAAATTGTATAAACGATTTGATGTGTCCCAGCGCCAGCAATAGAAGGGTCAAAAGTTCCTGTTGTTGGGTTAGTAATGCCTGTTCCAGCCCAAGTTCCATTAGGATCTGCGGCTATTAAAGTGGTAGGGGAGTCACTAGAACAAAATGGACCAGCGGTAGTGATTGTAGCATCAAATGTACTGGTAACCATTACTGTAGTTATGCTATATGAAGTATTGATTCCTCCATTAACGGTTAAAGTACAAAGGTAAGTTCCTGGAGTGGCGTAGATATGACATGGGTCATTTGAAGTGCTTGTTTGTCCGTCACCAAAATCCCAAACAACTGGAGTAGTACACCCACCCCCGATTGAAGTGTTCGTAAAACACTGGTTTGTTCCAATACAAACAATTGTATCGGAAACTGTAAAGCTTGCGACAACACTATCGTTACATACTGTTGCATAATGAAATCCAAGTGAATCCCATGTATTCTGAGGTAAGACTATCCATTGCCCAATCGAAGTATTCCAATCAGTTGTACCATCATGAACATTTATATTTCTCACTAAGGTGTATTCTGAAGTAGCACCTATTCCAACAGCCCAATTCGTCCCAGGATCAACTCCTACAACACCAATAATATCTAAAGTATCATTCGTTAAATTGTTCATCAAAGTAATTGCATCATCGCCGTTGAAGAAGGTCGCTGCATTTGTTGTGTCAGCTACACTTAAAATGATAGAGTCCGCACTAGCGTTAGCGATAACATATACTTCTTGGCTTGCAAGCATAGTGCCACTTGGGAACGTATAAGTTCCAGATACTGTCATTGATCCATTCGTGAAACGCTCAACTTGATAATCACCTAAGTCTATAGAGTCACATGTTGGATTGTATATTTCAAGCGCTTTATTATTACTTGATCCTTCAACATATTCTGAGAAAAACAAGTCTGTACAACTTCCAAAATCAGGTGCTATTTCGTTATCGTCAATGGTGATCGTTTGAGAACTAATAGCACCAATGGATGAATTATTTGTTGGATTAGATAAATCAACGACAATGGTTTCGATAGATTCGAGTAATGCATCGTCAGTTATAGGAATAATGACTGTTTGCGCTGTACTTGAATTTGCAGGAAACGTAACTGTTGTTGGGGATGTAAATGTGAAATCAGAACCATTCGTAGCAGTCGATGACCCATTTAAAACAAGATCTACAGAGGTAGGAGTTGTGTTTGGATTTGAGATTAGAACAGATACTGTTACAGTTCCAACTCCTTCATTTACCGTTTGTGTGTTTACATCAAGAGTTACAGTTGGGTCAATTGTAACTGGGCATGCTCCCATGGTATGCATCCCTAAGGAATCATCCATATCTATTGGATAAACATCCCATTCTAACTGGCCAAAAGCCCAATTGTTGTTTCCGTCGGTAGTGCTCATTTTCCGAATCAACGTAAAATTATTTGTTGCACCAGTCCCAACAGGCCAACCTGTCCCCGGGTCAACTCCTATTTCTCCAACAACATCAAGCGTGTCTCCTGTGGATCTTTTCACAAGAGCTAACGCATCATCTCCATTGAAAAAAGTTAAGGTATGTGTGGTGTCCGAAACAAGCAAGATGTCTGAATTTGCACTAGGATTTCCTATAACAAAAACATCAAGGCCAGAAAGAACTCCAGCAGGGAACAGACTATCAGTAGGCGTGGCAGAACCATTATTGTAGCGATAAACGACGTAATCATTTAAATCAATTCCAAGTGTTGTTGGATTGAAAATTTCTAATGCTTTATTGCTTGAAGACCCTTCTATATATTCAGAAAAGAATAGGTCTGTGGAACATCCACTTGATGCGCTACATGCAGTCATTGTATGAGATCCTAAATACATAAAAGTATCTATAGGATGTACAACCCATTGAGTTGAGCCTAATCCCCAATTTGTTGTCCCTTGGTGAACAGAATCTGCACGAACTAATGTGAAGTTGTTTGTTGCACCAACACCCACTGGCCATGCAGATCCTGGATCAATTCCGACTTCACCAATTATATCTAAGGTATCTCCATTCGAAAGATTAAGTAAGATCATGGCATCATCTCCATTGAAGAAGGTAATGCTTGAAAGTGTATCTGACTCGATTAAAATTGATGTATCTGCACTTGAATTACCAGCAACGTATACATCTCCAGCAGCAATCATTGTTCCTGAAGGAAAATTTAGTGTTCCAGAAGGTGTAATTCCTCCATTATTAAATCGTTCAATGCTATACCCACTTAAGTCGATAGCATTCGATGTTGGGTTATAAATTTCTATAGCTTTGTTGTTAGACGATCCTTCGATATACTCTGAAAAAAAGAGGTCGTCACATTGTGCGTTCACACTTCCTCCAATAAAGATAAGTGCGATAATGGTAATCAATTGTTTCATTTTTGTTGTTGTTTTTTGGTGGTACAAATGTACAAAACAAGCCGCGTCAATGTGTAAACTTAACATGAAGTTTTGAACAATATTGAACTACCAAAGGTGACGCTCATACACTGGTATGTATAATACTTAATAAATAGATTACGACCTGATATACTATTATTGTTTTATGAAATATACAAGATATATAGCAATAGTCTTCAAGACGAATGGCGTACCAAATTTAAGTGATCATGGTTTTGCGACAATCATGAATATCATTCATCTTGAAGGAGCAGTGGAGGGTGTTAAAAAGCTGCAGAGAAATGAAAAAGTCGATTCAGAGAGGTACAAATACAATATTTGGATCAAAGACTTTGAATCAAAAATTGAGGAGTTGACACTTCGTATGGAGCCATTAACACTAGTCCAAAAGCTGACTGAGCTCAATGAAAATATCCATTAGTTAAATCAACAGTTAATGCATTTTACTATCCTCTGGGTCTTCTTCTGCAGCAGGGAAAAGAATTTCTGTATCTTTTTTTCCCTGAAGACGATCCATTAGGTTTTCTAGTTGAGATACTGAAAGGCTTTTGGCAATTATCTTTTTGTCTTTATCCAGAACGAAAACTCTAGGTGTTGTGTAGATGTCGTATGTCTGTTGATAATTTAATGACTGAATAGTTGTTGTACGCAATAATTCTTGAAGCTTCGCCTGATGATTGGTTGTGTCAGAAGCGTCACGGTATAGACGGTCGGTCACAGCTACATTGTGAAATTCAAGATTATGTTTTTTAATAAATGCCTTCCATTTGCCGAAATCATCTCCAACAGCTTTACCCACTGCAAAAATATCGATATTTCGATCTTTAAACTTCTTCGAATATAGTGTCTGAAGCTTTGGCGTGATTTTCTTACAATGTCCACATTCAGGATCCCAGAAATACAATATTGTAAATTCATTATCTAAACTGTAAAAATCCTGCCAGTTAGAATCAGTAGTATCTCGAAGAATAATATTAGGCGGTCGCATTCCGAAGACTAGGTTTTCATTTTTCTGAGCTTTTTCACAAATACTGGTCAAAGATTTTTTTGGTACCCAGAATGCTTTTGGATTACCTTTCTCATCTCTAGGACAGTAATAACGCTTAGCCATACTAACAAAAACTTTGTCCATGTTCATTATTTTACTTTTTTCGTAATGACTTGTGATCCACGAAACGGTATACTGATAAGTCTCCGAGGTGTCAGAAAGCCTATCACATAAATCAAATGCATATTTAATGACTGAGTCACAATGTGGAACGAGCATATTCTTATCAAAGTAGCTAGCTAGCTTACTGTGAAAAATTGGTGTACGAACCAATCGGTCATCTGTAAAATCAAAATTGTCAAAGTAATGGCTTCTATAGTAATTAAAAGAAAAATTTGAATCTGTAATCACTCCATTTTCATCTTTAGGTGGATCTGGAATGACTATATCCATGGACATTTTAACGATTTTACCAACGAGCATATCTGAATGTTTATCAACTGTATTTTGCTGGTAAGCTAAGACACCATCGTTTGTTTTTTTCATTTGCTCCGTAAGACCTTCATATTCCTTACTGCCTTTCTCATATTGTTCCAACTGCTGTTTGAAGTTCATTGCCTTTGAGCGCTCGGTGTTAAGCATGTTAACATATGCTTTGAATATTTTATTCTCTTCAGATTTAATGATTTTAGTTGTTCCTAAAAGGTCTGGATAGGTTGCTTCAAGGAATACCTCCTCATCATTATAGATGAATTCTAACATTTTTTGGTCTGGCAGGAAAAGAGCCAGCATGCCATTTTTTTGTTTCGAACCATCGAATACTACTACGCCATTTTTCATTTCGGCGGTATCAGCATAATACAATCCTTTTCCAAGGTAACGCACAAGGTGGACAGTAGTATCATTATGATTACGGATCTTAAACTTCAGGTTTTGTCCGAAGGTAAGTGAGGAAACAAAAACTAGAATGGTAACCAACAATAATTTCATATTCAATGTATTTAACTTTAAAATTATTTCTAATTCGGGTTAAAAATAAATAACCCTATTGCATTAACACTTCTTTAACGTCTTAATATTCCTTAAAGATGCCTTTTTTAGCAGTAAAATAACTTGCCGCGGTAAAAAGAAGGTAGGCAATAAGCAACGCTCCAATGCTTCCTAGAGTGATTCCTGTGTCGATATAAAGGCCTCCAGACTCGAACATGCTGTCAAGGAAATATTTAAAAATAAAGAACATCGTCAAACCAAGTCCAGCAACTATTCCAAATATTCGAATGAAGTAGACGAAGAACTTGCGAATTATTTCATCAGGGTGATAGCCAATTCTTAAAAGTGTTCTTACCTCATAGGCGTTTTTCGACATTAGCAATTGCAAATATTGGATCAAAACTAGTCCTGACATAAAAACGGCGATTACGGAAATACCGAGTACCACAAGAAACAAAGTTCCGATCATACTTTTTAATCTTCCAATTACCATTTGTGAATTCTTCGATTCCAGACCACGTTTCTCTAGAAGTTCTTCTACCAAACCGAATTCACTTTCTTTACCAGAAATCATTATTTGTGTGACCTTCTGATCAGAACCGTCCGAGAATTTATTATTTCCGTAGGTCATGAAATTTTCGGGTACTAATATTGCAGCGACCTCATTAGTGAATCCAACGATCTTTGCATCAATCCATTCTTTTTTCTCCTTGTCTTTACTTTCTAGCGTGAATTTAAAATTGATTCCCATTGCCAAGTCATCCGATATTTGTGGAATTCCTTTAGCACTCATGAAGGTATTGAGCATAACAAGAAAATCCCTTGGCATGATTATGGGGACAAGTGTGTCACCTTCCTTCCAATTCCAGTTGTCTGTTTTAATATCAAGAAAATCTTGATCGACGGTTTGAATAAAAACGTCTGATCGGAAATAAGGGACAAGAGCGTCATCCGTTTGAAAAGAAACCGAAAAATTATTAGCAACAACGGGTTTTACATCTAAGATAAATGACTCACTTTTTATTTTTTCAATTTCACTTTTGCTAAAGTCCGTGCGTGTAATATTGAGTACGCTTGAATTCGATACTTGTTTCTGTACGATGATGGTATTGGGACCTAAAATTTCTTCTCCTTCGCCAAATTCATTTACCCTAATAAGGTAATGTATTGACGTGATGAGGAAAGTAATTCCCATGAAAGCTCCAATCACAGCTATGATAAGTTGCTTTCTGTCTTGATTTCGAAAGAGCAGTTTTCTTAGCATGATTAAAGTTTTAGTTCCTGATCAAATGTATAACCGTGATTATTACCAAGAGAAGTTAATACGAATCCAGCTCCTTGTTCCATGGTACGGTCGTGAATTATTTCTAGGCATTTATTTGCATTGTCGACATCTAAATGTGAAAAGGGTTCGTCCATAATTAACCATGAAAATGGCTGGGCCATTGCACGTACAATTGCCACACGTTGCTGCTGCCCCATTGACAATAGACCACATTGTTGTTCCCATTTATTATCTATTTCTAGCTTCTCCAAGAGTTTTTTTAATTCAGATTCTGTGTACGTATCAGTCAATTCGTTCTTCAGTAATAAGTTCTCACGAACGGACAATTTTGGAAATAACTGTAAATCTTGGAATACCACTGATATTTTTGTTTTACGCACTTCCGTCCAGTCGGAGGGGGTAAGTTCCCGAATGTCACGACCATCATAAAGTAATGTTCCGGTGTAGTCACGACGCAATCCAAATACAGTTGTCGTAAAAGTAGATTTACCTTTTCCACTTGAAGCGTTCAACATAATTCGCTTACCATGTTCTAATTCTATTTGACTACCCCAAATACTGTCAGCTCCATGATTTATTGAAGCTAGGGGAGTGGGCATAATATTGGCGAGAGTGATATTCATGAATGGTTGTTTGCTGTAGGCTTTTCAAAGATCATTCCAAATTCTGTTTTGATTCATTCGTAGCTTTGTCTTGGTTGAATTTATTGGTGATTTCATCAACCATTGAATTCGTATCAGAATATGGAATCCATATAGCCTCAGGGTGTCTTCTGAACCAAGTGAGTTGCCTTTTAGCATAGCGCCTAGTATTTTGTTTTATGGACATTACAGCTTCTTCAAGAGTGCAAGTTCCATCAAGGTAGGCAAAGATCTCTTTGTACCCAACAGTATTCAAGGAGGAAAGGTATTGGTATTCTGCAACAGATTTGACCTCTTCTAACAAGCCAGCTTCCATCATCAGGTCAACGCGTTTGTTGATTCGATCATAAAGGACCGTTCTATCATGATCAATTACATAACGGTGTACATTAAATGGTCGTAGAATTTTCTTTGTTTTGCGTTGTTTCGAATAAGGTTCTCCGGTAAGTCGAATTACTTCTATTGCTCTGATTATTCGAACAGGATTGTTTTTATCTACTTCTGAAAAATAGATTGGATCTTTTAATGCTAATTCTTCTAGAAGTTTCCCTATTCCATTTTCGTCGTATTCTTCTTGAATTGAATTACGCAGTTCTTTTGAGGTAGGAATATCATCCAGGCCTAAGCAAAGGGCATCAATAAACATTCCTGACCCTCCTGTGAGAATAATTACATTATTCTTCTTGAATTCTTTGTTGAGAACATCTAATGCTTCTTTTTCAAATTGCGCTGAAGTAAGTTCATCTTTAATTGAATGAGAGTCTATAAAGTAGTGCTTAACACCATCTTGCTCTTGAGTGTCCGGTTTAGCGGTTCCAATGGCGAGCTCTTTATAAAATTGACGGGAATCTGCCGAAACTATACAAGTGTGATAGTGTTTCGCTAGGGCGATACTTAGGCTTGTTTTACCACTGGCCGTTGGGCCTTCTATGACAAGTAGATGTTTGATTTCTTTTTTAGGTAAAAGTAGAAAATCATTGGTAAATCGATGCCCATTCAAGGTATCTCTCTATTACTTGTCGCACATATTTGTAGGTAGTTCTACTTCTGACCATGCCATGTCGTACAACTTCGTCTTGATAAAATTCTTGTTTGGATAAATTTAAGAGCATTTTTTCGACATTGTTGTCCCAAACAAGTGGATTAAGTCCATGCTTTTTGGCAAGTCGCTGTGCATCGTTAATATGTCCTCGTCCACTATTATAAGAAGCAAGTGCAAATTTCTTACGTTGAAGTTCATCTGTAATCTGTGTCCAATACTTCTCATCCGCCATGAGTTTTCGCGTTCCTCCCATAATTTGTACTTCCGGGGGAGAGTCTGGGTAAACACCGTAATGAGGCCCTGTATTCGGCATAAACTGCATCATTCCATAGGCACCACCGAATCCTTGAATGTCAGGATTGAATTTTGACTCTTGATACGCAACGGCAGCAATTAATCTCCAATCCCATCCGCTCATTTCTCCAGCACGTTTGAATATTGCATCGAATTGGGATATTACAGTGCCATTCAATTGTGTATAATTTTTGAAATCATTTTTGGCAAGATGAGGTAATTCAAAATACTTGCGACAAATGTATTTATATGTAGATTTCCCTTTGAATTTTATCAGCCACTCATCCAGTCGTGCTTTTAAAAGATGACTTGATTTCCTTAATCCAAATGCCATTTTTTGTTTTACGGATAATTCTAATCCAGTATAAATATTATCGAAGAATTGCTCATTAACCTTAGCCACGTTATCTTCTGTTATTGTATAATCAATTATTCCGTCTGCGACCATTTCGATTAATTCTTCGCCACCAATATTTCCTTGTAGCCCTTCGATATGGATAGTATCACCAATCTCTTCCTGCAAATGAAGTAAGCGTTCATAATAACTTGAGTTCTTCCAAACCTGAACATTTTTATTCGCAAGCTGGGTTGGATTAGTTAGCATTTTTGACATCCATTCTTCCTCATCCATTTTCTCCCAGCCATCAGGTTTGCGTTGAATTAATACTTGTTGAGATTGAATAAATGATTCAGAGAAATTAATGGACTTACTTCTTTCCCTCGTAACAGTATAATTACATGCAATGAGATCTCCTTCGCCACGGTCTAGCATTGCAATTAGGCTATCAAGATTTTTGACAACATTGATTTCCAATTCCACTCCAATTTCTTCAGCAAATAATTGAAGCAACTCATATTCGAAACCCATCTTTTTTCCTTTGTAAATGAAGTAGGATGTAGAACTGTTTTCCGCCAAGACAGTCAATTTACCTTTTTCAATTATTTCAGGGAGGTCGATCTGTACACCAGGTCTTTTAAAGTTGTCCGAAGGTTCGTCCTTAGTTTTCTCCATCACACATCCACTTATAGCGAAAAGAGCCGCAAGCAATGAAAAAGCAATTCCTATTTTTTTTGTTCTTGATGTAGGCATTCGTTAGTAAAGGTGAGGGTAAATTATAACTTTTACTTAAAGGATGAGCAGATTGGTACTATTAATTATCAAAAAGAACGACTTATTTAAAGATCGTGTTCAATATAATATTCTTCAAAAAATGGTCGAGCGTCATTCATGAAAACTCTAAAAGATGACTCAATAACTTCTTTATGCTCGATAAATACTTCAGGAGCCATATGTAATACATTAGGGAATGAAATACGGTTTGATAATCCTTGGCAAGCTTTTGAGAGTCCAAGCATCGTTTGGTATTGTTTTAACCATTGGTCTTCTTTCATCTTACTCAAGACTATCAAAAACATTTCTTTATCATAATGTTCTTCAATAATATAGGTTGATTCAAAATTTTGGATGAATTGATCTAGTTTCAGTGGGTGAAATTCACTCCAGTATTTAGCTAATAAATGATCGAAGTACAAATCGACAGCTATTGATGCTATTTTTGGTAAAGGCATGTACAATTTGTGCATTAATTCGACTACAGCTGGATGATGATCAATATAGTGGTCGATTGTTCGATGAAGTCTAATGCCTTTTTGAATCAATTCTGGGTAATGAGAAAAATCTCTTCCTTTTACGAAATCACCAAACAAATTGGCATGCATTAATTCCGTGTTATTGTTAGAGAAGTAAAGGTGCCCTAAATAGTTCATTGAACAATATACACGAAAAATGGCGCAAAAAAAATCCTGAGTAGAACCCAGGATTTTCAATCAATATTCATCTTCATTGAAGAGGAAATCTTCTCTGGACGGATAATCCGGCCATATTTCTTCGATATTCTCGTAGGTTTCTCCCTCATCCTCCAAAGCTTGGAGGTTTTCAACTACCTCCAAAGGAGCACCAGCTCTGATCGCATAATCGACCAATTCATCCTTTGTAGCTGGCCAAGGCGCATCTTCCAAATATGAAGCTAATTCTAATGTCCAATACATATATTCTCCTTATTTAAACCTGTTGTTGGCGCAAAAGTAAATTTTATTTGAGTGATTCCAAATAAATCTTGAAAAACTTTGTCTAGAATTATGAAAACAATGCTAAATCTTACATTCTCGGTTTCCATGGTTGTTCAATAGCATTTAAGTCTTTAGTCAGTTTTCGTCCTAATATGAATAGATAGTCACTTAAACGATTGATATAAGCTAGAACAGTTAGGGATACAAAATCATTTGCACTTAATTCGGTGATAATCCTTTCACTTCGACGGCAAACACAACGTGCTATATGTGTGTAAGATACGGTGCTATGGCCGCCAGGGAGGACAAAACTCTTCATTGGTTCTAGTTGATCATCCATATCATCAATAGCATTTTCCAAATAGGCAATATCACTATCAATTAGTTGAGGAAGTTCCATTTTTGATTTTTCAGGATCTGAAGCTAAGAGTGAACCAAGAGTAAAGAGACGATCCTGTACTTCAAGTAATTGATCTATATACAGCTGATCAATAGCTTGGTCACGAATAAGACCAATCCAAGAATTGAGTTCATCAATGGTGCCGTAAGCTTCAATGCGCAATGAACTTTTAGGTACACGCGTACCTCCTATTAATTGAGTTGTACCTTTATCACCTTTTTTCGTGTATACTTTCATTTTTCTTGATTATCAATAATTTTCAATTTCTTCTTAAGATCCTCAATTCGGACACTTTTTCCATATGCTCGTATGTTTTGAGCTGTTTCAGTGTGGTAGGTGTGTTTGTTTTGAAGGAATTCAAGTTGATACAGAATCCAATCTTTATCGGAAAAGGACATGCCAAAACACTCCATTTCGCGTCTAAGTTTTTTTGCAATCACATGATAATCGGGACGTCCCAGGTAATCATGATCTGCATCGCTCATTATTTTCTCCAAAAGAGACTCAGGTTGAACGCTATGTTTAGTTGCATTAATGATTTTTGCAATTTCGTTTATTTGTTCTTCGTTATAACCAAATTTAGGCAGTGATTTACGTGCCATACTAATTCCAAAGTCTTCATTATTGTCATATTGTAGAATGAAACCAGCATCGTGATATAAAGCCGCGGTTCTAAGGACCAGTAAATTTTGTTCGCTAATTCCTTCTAGCTTTGCATAACGAATAGCTGCCTTTTCAACGTTTAGGGTATGTGGAACATCATGATATGAAATTTCATCTGGTAGAAGTGAACGAAGCCTATTAAGTATGTACATACGCATATGTTCAAAATCCATTGATAAAAGCCCACATTTTATGCGTAAGTCAGCATTAGGAGAAAGGCCCTCATTATACATGCAAAACTCATTCTTTAAACTTTTGAGGAAGAACATCTCGACAGTACCACCTCGTTTTTGCAAATCGATTGTCCCTCGAGACTCGGTTTCGAAATAGTCATAAATATTTTCAAAAATAGACTTGGTAATACTAATACTGCTGGTCTTTGTCAATGCTTCTGCACGTGCAGCGACATTTACAGTGTCCCCCCAAACATCAAAACTAAATTTTGAAGCTCCTATTATTCCAGCAACTAGAGGCCCCATATGTATTCCAATTCGAATTTCCCAAAAGTCACGCTTCATAGCAATGGCAATATCTCGCTCTTTTCGCATGTAGTCGCGTATTTCTATTGCAGCCAAGCAAGAGCGTATTGCTGGTTCAGGACTCTCTTCAGTAACACCAGAGAGGGCCATGTACGCATCTCCAATGGTTTTTATTTTTTCAAGATTGTATTTATTTATGATTTCATCAAATCGGGTAAAATGTTTTTCCAATTGACGGATAAGGGCAAGCGGACGCATCGATTTTGCTTTGAGCGAGAAATCAACAAAATCGGTAAATAGAACAACACCATTTTCTATTCTCTTTGGTGAGTATTTTCCGGTGGTAGACAGCTCTTCTAATACCTTTATTGGGAAAATGTTGCTTAATAATTGTCCAATTCGTTGGTCCTTGTAATACAAAGATTTGAAAACTTCAACCTTGCTTTTTATTAGGTTTGGATTGAAAGGGTGTGTAATATAATCCACGGCACCTTCCCGCATCCCTTTCACCAAACGCCCGCTAGGCCCTCCTTCTTTTGTGACAAGAATGATATAATTGTTTTTTAAAAGGCTATTCTGTTTGAGCTGTTTGATATTAGAAAAACATTCTGGAGATTCGTCAATATTGATAAACAGAATTCCAACTTCTTTCTTTTCAATGATATTCATTGCACCATCAAATGTGTCAGCTAGAATGACATTATTTCCACCCCCAGATAAAATTTCTTTCAACCCAAATCGGATTTTAGTGTCACTGTCAATTACAAGAATATTTATGAACCTTTCCATAGTTATTCAATAACGTCAGCAGAAAATGAAATATTCATAAGTGATAGGACTTTTTGCATTACTCTATCTACGGCTGAGTCTGGGCAAGAAGCGCCGGATGTAATAATAATACGTAAATCTTTTTTATCTGGGAGGAAATCGTTGTGCGTTTCGACTTCTTTTAGATGTATGTTGAAAGAATCAATTTCATTTTTTGATTTGATTTCATCTGCATTCTTAATGAAATAGGTGTTGAATTTTTCCTCTAATAATTCTACGAGGTGGGAGGTGTTGCTGCTATTGTAACCGCCAACAACAATTGCTAAATCGGCATCAGTATTCAAGAGTTCTAGTGTGGCTGATTGGTTGTCATTTGTTGCATAACATAATGTATCCCTTGTATCAGCGAAGTGGTTCTTGATGTTTTCTTCACCGTATTTTTGGATCATCGTTTTATACAGGAAATCAGCAATATCTTGCGTCTCGGATGCGAGCATCGTTGTCTGGTTGACTACTCCGAATTTCTTCAAATCTTGTTCGGGGTTAAATCCTTCCGAAAGTTTGTCAGTGAAAAAAATCAAGAATTCATCCGTTGTTTTTTTTCCAAGAATATATTCGGATAAAAAATGTGTTTCTTGCATATCTCTCACTATTAGTGAGGGAGAGTTTAGTTTGCTATGTGAAAAAGTAGCCTTCGTCTCTTCATGCTTGTACTTGCCATGAATAATGATTGTATGATCATTTTCACCAAGCTTGGCTGATCGATTCCACACTTTTTCTACAAAAGGGCAGGTAGTGTTGTACGTTTGAACATCAATACCCTTACCCTTTAATAAATCACTTATTTCTACAGTTGTGCCAAAGGCCGGGATAATTACAATATCCTTTTCCGTTATTTGATTCCAGGGCACAAGTTGATTGCCTTCAGTATCTTGGATAAAACTAACACCTTGGCTTAACAAGTCTTGGTTGACTTCTGGGTTATGAATCATCTGACTGAGAAGATAAATACGCTTGTGAGGATTTTCTTGAATGGCATTATAAGATTTTTCAATGGCATTCTCTACACCGAAGCAAAAACCGAAATGTCGGCTTATAACAAACTCTACATTATTAAATCGAAGATTAGTAGGAGAGAAGTCCTTTTTTCTAGGGTCATCGAGTTTCCTTTTTGCCTTAACCTTACTAATAATAGGAGAGCGATAATACTCAGGGATATCAAATTTTTTCATTGTAATTCAAATGTAATAAAAAAGCCGATTTCCAACGGTTGTTGAAATATCGGCTTCTGATGAATAATGAACCTATGTTGATTAGAGAAGAGGAATATTTTGATCCTTGTCATGTTTAACTTTATAACTGAATTGGAGATCTTTCTTACCTGAAGGTTTTAAGGTAAATGACCAATTGATTATTCCTGTACGATTATCGATTTTTCCTTTGCTTAATTCTTCAGTAATTATCTCGATATCTGTATTTTGAGTGATTGGAATTTGATCTTGTACAACAATTTCAATGGATGTTGATTTTAAGTTCTTCACTTCGATGGAATATGCTAAAGTTCTTTCTTTTTTTGTTCCAATAACCCTATCCTTGCACTCTTTTTTTAAAAGAGTTCGTTTAACAATTATATTTGGATCCTTGCCTAAACTCAAATGAAGAGTGTCATCCATTGTTGTGGGATCAAGGTATGTTTCGCCAATGTAGCTTCCATCGAAGAATATGTTTGCCTTTGCAGGAACCAATTGTAGTTCGTCAAGTTTTGTTATTTGAGCGACTAGATATGCTGACTGGTCATATTTAGGTACTGTATAGTATTTGTAATCAGCATCTAGGTCAACATTTTTCACGAGGACCATATGTTGTTCATTGTTTGATTTAATAGTATAGGGAAGATCGATTCTGAATTCAGCTGAAATCATATGGTCAACTACTTCCACAAACTTATCAGCAGTGATTGCAGCCATATCTTCTGTGGCCATTTCCGCACCAGCCGGAGCATTCGTGTAACCATATTCTTCCGCTTTTTTCTGAAGTTGACTTAATCCTCTTGCATTTCGGTCTTCAGTATTTTCCCGATAGGCATAGAAGTCAATGTACCATGGGTGTAAAGTTGGCTTTGTTTTATTGTGGTAAGGATTGTTGGTTGAAATACTTAGACGAACGTTATCCCAATCGATTCCTGTGTTCTGGTACACTTGTGCTTTGTAGTTTAGGTTTACTTTTCCTGAATTAATTTCACTGCGGAGGTCATAAATTGGAGTCCATCCTGCATTAGCCACTAGGTATGAAATGTCTAACTTTCCTTTCGCAAAATCATTTGCCTTGAGTGTTATCGTTACTCGATGAATTGGTCCCTTTTCCTTCGGATTTAAATTTGCATTGTTTTGCCAATTTTTTAAATCTTTTAATCGCTTATTCATGCCATTTTGAGATGTGACTTTTGTGCTTTTTTTTCTGTTTAAAATGTGTAATTTTTTATTTACCTCCATCATCTTAACCGTATAATATTCAATGGCTTCTTTAAGTAGTGCGATGGAATCATTAACTTTTCCTTGCCCCTTAATTGCGCCGTTGTTCGCAAGAATATTTTTGGTTGCAATAAGTACATCTATCTCGTCTTGTATTTCTCGTAGGTCATAACCGATAACCTTCAAAGAGTCTTCAAGAGAATGAATGTCTTTTCTTACCTGCAGAGGGAGTCCTTCCAACTCGATTTCTTCTGGTTTTGGATAGAATACACTGTATTTTGAATCCAGGATTATAACATTTCCTGTGGCTTTTACTTGCAGGCTATTTGCGTCGATATATTGGCTAACTCCTTCAATGACAACTTCTGTGACACCCGCGCTGATGGAGTAGCTCGAATTGCGATATACTTGTGCTCCTTGTGAATAAACGGTTACTTTTTTAATTGAAGATGGGACTACTTTCTCATCTGATGCTTGCGAATTGAATGTGATCAATGCAGCGCAAATAAAACCTAGGATCTTTTTCATAATTTAATTTTTTGTTGAATAATAGTTAGTTTCAACAAGTAGAGTGTAGTTTGCACTGTTAGGTCTAACTAACAATTACATTGAGCAGTACATGCAACTCTCAATTCAGTTCATGACAAACTGAAAAAAAATAAAAAATGATTTAAATAATCGCTTCGATCTCCGATATAATGCGTTCGGCTAGAACATTAGCAGCCGCAGCTGATTTGCTTTCAGAATAGATACGAATGATTGGTTCAGTATTGCTTTTACGAAGATGAACCCATTCTTTTTCAATATAAATCTTTACTCCATCAGTAGTATCTACTTCTTGGTGAGCATATTTATCAGCCATTTTCACAAGCACCTTGTCGACATCAATTTCCGGTGTTAACTGAATTTTGTTCTTTGAAATAGTGTATTTTGGGTAGCTATCGCGTAATTCGCTCACTTTCTGTTTACGCTCTGCCAGCAAGGATAAGAATAAAGCAATACCAACCAAAGAATCACGACCATAATGTAATTCTGGATAAATAACGCCTCCATTACCTTCACCACCAATAACGGCATTTTCCGCTTTCATTTTAGTCACCACATTGACTTCGCCAACTGCAGAAGCGTGATAAACTTGTCCATACCCTTCTGTTACGTCTCTTAATGCGCGTGTTGAGGATAAGTTCGAAACCGTAGGCCCAGGTGTTTTTCCTACAACATAGTCTGCAACAGCCACTAGGGTGTATTCCTCCCCAAACATTGTTCCGTCTTCACAAACTAAAGCTAACCGATCTACATCAGGATCGACAGTAACACCAATATCGGCATTGATTTCATTTATTTTGTCAGCAAGATCTGTAAGATGTTCAGGTAGTGGTTCTGGATTGTGCGGAAAGTGACCTGTTGGCTCACAGTATAATTTAGTTATTTGAGCAACGCCAAGCGCCTCCAACATGGCAGGGACAAATATTCCGCCTGTAGAATTGACAGCATCGACAACTATAGAGAAATTGGCGGCTTCAATTGCGGCCTTATTTACTATTGGAAGATCAAGAACTGCTTGGATATGTTTTTCTAAATAGGAATTGTTTTGAGTAATCATTCCTAAATCATCTACTTCGGCGAAATCAAAAGCTTCACGCTCTGCTATATCAAGCACTATTTCACCATCTTCTCCAGAAATAAACTCTCCTTTTTCGTTGAGCAATTTCAGGGCATTCCATTGTTTAGGGTTGTGGCTAGCGGTTATTATTATTCCTCCTTGCGCCTTTTCCATAGGCACGGCAATTTCTACTGTGGGAGTTGTTGAAAGTCCCAAGTCAATAACGTCAATTCCTAGGCCAATTAATGCTGATGAAACCAAATCAGAAATCATCTTTCCTGAAATTCTTGCGTCTCGACCGATTACAACTTTCAAAGCCCCTTGACTTTGTTGTTTAAGCCATGTGCCGTATGCTGAAGCAAACTTGACAGCATCAATAGGTGTTAAGCCTTCATTTACTTTTCCCCCAATGGTTCCACGAATTCCTGAAATGGATTTGATCAATGTCATACTAGATAGATTTTTTCAATTCAATCATTTTCAGACAGGCGATAGCACATTCAATTCCTTTATTTCCATGTTTTCCTCCTGAACGATCGATAGATTGTTGTTCGTTGTTGTCTGTTAGGACACAGAATGAAACTGGTGTGTTATACTTCAAATTGACATCTTTAATTCCTTGAGTGGCTCCCTCACAAACAAAGTCAAAATGCTTTGTTTCTCCTTGTATTACAACTCCGATGGCTATGACGCCATCTACTATTTCTTTTTTACACATGAATTGACATCCAAGAGGAAGCTCAAAAGTTCCAGGAACAAATCGGATATCAATGTTCTCGGTTTTAACACCATTATCCAGCAAAGCCTGTTTGGCTCCCTTGAGTAAGTTGAATGTTATTTTTTCATTCCATTCAGAAACAACAATGCCGATCTTAAAATCGGCACCATTTGGAATCTCTTCCGTATTGTATTCAGATAAATTTCGATTCGCTGTCGCCATTATTTTTTTGTCTCTTTTTTTACTCTGGCAATGTATTTATCAATTTGCTTTTGTGATGCAAATGCTGTGTATTTGTCTTTAATAGTTTCATAACACTCAGAAGCCTTGTCAAAATTCTTAATTTCTTCAGCACATAATCCGGCTTTCATTAGGTAAAGAGGTGCCGTAAATTCGTTATCACTCATTTCTGCAGCTTCTACATACATATTCGCTGCTTTTTCATAATCTTCCAATTCAGAATGACAGTCAGCTTGAAGTCCGATTGCCATGATGCGCACATAAGTATCATTTAGATCAACTCCTTGAAGTTCTTTCAATGCATTTTGGAATTCACCTTTCTCCATCAATTGACGAGCGTAGGTGAATTGTGCTACTTCGCCTCCGATTTTCCCGTCATACTTCTTTACAGAAGCACTTAGCTCATCGATTGCAGCATCTGTAGAGTCAGGTGCAACTGCTAAGTTTAAACCTTCCCAGTAACTATCTTTGGACTTTTCGTTTGCCGGCGACCAAACAAACTGTCGGTATACGAATATTCCGAGAACAATTACGGCAAGACCACCAATGATCATTGTTGTCAAACGCAATTTTTTATTCGACTTAAATTGTTCCTTAATTTGGTCTCCTGAGATATCTTCTAACATTGTCTTATTTTAAAGCGGAGCAAAAATAGTTTTTTTTACATAAAAGAAGGTGTTGACATTGAAGAAAATCACTCAAATTGAAGTAAATTTGTTCGGATGCATTTGAGAAATCTATATCTGGTCAATTTTAAGAACTATGAAGAATCGGAAATTAAGCTTTCCGAAGGGATTAATTGTTTTGTGGGTAAGAATGGAGCAGGTAAGACCAATATCCTTGATGCAGTTCATTATCTAAGTATTTGCAAGTCGTATATGAATGCGATGGATCGGCAGAATATTCGTTTCGAACAACCTTTTTTTGTGATCCAAGGGGATTGGGTCAAAGAAGATAAAATTGTAAATATCCATTGTGCAGTAAAAACAGGTTCAAAGAAGGTTTTTAGACGGAACAAGAAGGAGTATGAGAAGTTGGCAGATCATATCGGACAGTTTCCTGCGGTAATGATTTCCCCTTACGATAGAGATTTAATATCTGAGGGGAGTGAATTGCGCCGAAAATGGATGGATGGAATAATCTCTCAATTTGATAGGAAATACCTTGAAGACATTCAGCGATACGCTAAAGTATTAGCACAACGTAATGCGCTATTGAAGAATATGGCGGAGCACAGATTGTTTGATAGAGAATCGATAGAGGTTTGGAATGTACAATTGGTAGACCTAGGAAATAGAATTTACGAAAAGCGAAAAATTTTTCTGGAAGAATTTATTCCTGTTTTTCAGCGACATTATGATGCAATTGGATCAGAAAAAGAGGAGGTGCACATGGAGTATAAATCTCAGTTACATCAGGCAACATTGGAACAATTACTTATTGATTTTGAAAGGAAAGATGCGCATACTAGATTTTCAAATGCTGGAACACATAGAGACGATTTGATTTTTCAAATTAAGGGCTATCCTGTTAAAAAATTCGGTTCTCAAGGTCAGCAGAAATCGTTCATTATTGCGTTACGATTGGCGCAATACGAGTGGTTGAAAAATCATTTAGGCGTTACCCCAGTGCTGCTTTTAGACGATATTTTTGATAAATTAGACCATTCACGTGTTGAACGTTTGATGCGTTTAGTCGCCGACAACTTCTTTGGTCAGGTATTGGTTACTGATACAGATAAGGATCGTGTAAGAACAATATTTGCGAATAGTGAATTGGAGAATAAATTGTTTGAGGTGAAAGAAGGTACTATCTTAGTGATGAATGAAGCAGAAGTAGAATGAGTGATTTAAAACGAACCTCAAATGAAGCTCCACTAAAGGATGTGATCGACCGTTGGTTGAAGGCATACCGTCTTGACGGAAAAATGAAGGAGTTGGACATTATTAATTCTTGGCCAGAAATGATGGGGACTGCCGTTGCGCATAGGACGAAGGAAATCAGTATTCGAAACGGAACGCTCTATTTAAAATTAGATTCTTCGGTTATGCGCGACGAATTGTCTCATGGTAAACAAGTAATCATTGAGAGATTAAACCAGAAGGCCGGATACGAAATGATTAATGATGTTTGGTTCGGTTAAGACTTAATTCAAGTAGTCTTTACGGCACAATTCCCTGCTTTCGTGAATTACTATAAGCGTTAAAGTATCCTAAAATATTATTGCTCCAATTGTTTTCTGGATTTGCTGGTGCTGCAGATGCCCCGCCGATTGATTGTATTTCAGCATAGTAATAAAACATGCGTGAGTCAAGGCTGCGCAATTCCATGTCGATCACATCTCCAGCATTATATAAGGGGTTAACAAACAAAGGTCGTTCAACTAAGTTACCGTCTGTTAATTGATCATCTTGTAGAATGAAATTCTGAAGAGAATCACTGATGACCCCATTTTTACCAAGAACTACAATATAGAAATTTGTAGTGTCTGCGGGATCATAAAAACGTAAGTTACTTGCGTAACCTTCACTAGACCCAAAGAAACCTGGGTAGAAGTCGAAGGTCATGTCTTCAAGTTGCACAGGGCTTTTCATATCACACTGGGCAATGTATTCAACTCCATCGATCACTACTTTCATTGTGTAAGTAGTATTAAAAATGGGAGCATAGCTGATTAATTCATAACCTCCTGCCCCTATACTTGTGATGGTACTTTCTACGCCATTAACATCTGTAATAGTTACAATGGCATTGTCAATTGTAGGTGCTGCAGTTAAACTGAAATAATTCGTTGATTTTGTTATTTGAACTCTAACTGTACTGTCTTCTGCAGTATAATTTGCCTCAATAACTATTTTTGGATCAGCCTCGTTGAGATCAACATCGATCTCTTTTTGACAAGAAATAATGATCAACCCAAAGGCTATCAAATAGAATACATTTTTCATGTTAATCTTTGTTTTTATTCTTTCTGTTGAACTTAATGTTCTTAAAGTTGAAGTTATACGTAATTGATGGGATTATCTTGAACAATGTTGTTTGAGTAGCAATTGGTTCACCATTCTCGTTTTCGCTGAAGGTTATTGTATATGCATTTTCACGGTTGTAGGCATTGTACACTGAAACATTTAAACTATGATCGAGTAATCTCCTTTCCTTCATATACCATGTGAACCCAACATCTAAACGATGGTAATCTGGCATTCTATATCCATTTCGCTCGGTGTAATAAGGGACGTAAGTGTCATTGACTTCATACCCCCCGGATGGGAAGGTTACTGCGTCTCCAGTGTAGTACACCCAGCTAGCGGATAATGCAATTGCTTTATTTACACGGTACATTAAAACAACTGATATATCGTGGATTCTATCTTGTCGTGCCGAATATTCTTTTCCATTATTTATATCATCAAATTGTCTAAGTGCTCTAGATAAAGTATAGCTTAACCAACCAGTGAATTTGCCTTTCTTTTTTTCAACCATCAATTCAAAACCATATGAAGTACCTTGTCCATAAACCAATTCACCTTCCACTTCATTGTTCAAGAACAAATCAGCTCCATTTCGGTTTTTATAATAAATCTCTCCCGAAATTTTAAACATGTTTTTATTCAAATTCTGATAATACCCTAGGGCAATTTGATCTGAAATTTGAGGTTTAACATTCTTAGAGCTTGGCACCCAATTATCCGTTGGAAAACTAGTCGTTGAGTTAGATAGCTGGTGCAAATATTGTAAATTTCTGTTGTATCCAATCTTGATGGAGTTACTTTCTGAAATAATAAAATTAGCACTCAATCTAGGTTCTAGACCGTGGTGGTATTTAATTGTTTCCCAGCTTCCGTATTCTGTCTCTGAAGTAACCTCCCCATGTTCATCGAATTCGTAGGAAGTACCTTCCCCTATTAGGTTAAATCCAGAATAACGTAATCCATACATTATATTGAAGCGACTTCCAATTTTCATATCATTTTGGATGTAGGCTCCGAATTCAAGTGCATACAGAGGATCTAGTACTATTTCATTGAAGGAACCATTACCTCCTGTCAAAGCTCCTGGCTTGAAGGTGTGGTGAACTCCATTAACCCCGAACTTAAGGGTGTTGTTATTATTTAAATAATAAGAGAAGTCTTGTTTTAAGTTCCAGTCTTGTATTGAAGAACTGATACCGAAACCATCTTCATCTGATCCAATGTCAAATCCATAGTTGAAATTACTGAATACTACAGTAGTGTTAGAGAAAAGCTTCTGGCTAAAAATATGATTCCAGCGCATCGTTCCGGTTGCATTTCCCCAACTGGTACCAAAATCTTCGCCAAGAGAGAATACATCTCTTCCAAAATAACCTGATAAGAAAATTCTGTCCTTTTCTCCAATTCTGTAGTTCGCTTTAGCATTTAAATCATAGAAGAATAGTTTTGTATTATCTGGAATTTCTTCTTTGGAAAGGCCTAAAAACAAATCCGCATAGCTTCTACGTCCAGAGATGATAAAAGAGCCTTTGTCCTTAACGATTGGTCCCTCTAGGGTAAGTCGAGAGGCAATTAGTCCAATACCTCCTGACGCTCCAAAAGCCTTGTTGTTGCCGTCACGCATTTTGATATCAACGACCGAAGATGCTCGTCCACCGAACTCAGCTGGGATTCCTGATTTGTATAAAGCAACATCTTTAATCGCATCTGAATTGAATACAGAAAAGAACCCAAGTAGGTGTGATGCGTTGTAAACAGGAGCTTCATCTAATAATATTAAGTTCTGATCGGCGCCACCTCCACGAACAAAAAAACCGGAATTCCCTTCTCCAGCGGTCTTGACACCAGGTGTTAACTGAAGTGTTTTCATTACATCTTTTTCACCAAAGATCACTGGAATGGTCTCTATGCTTTTTGGATCGAAACGGGTAACACTCATTTCTGAAGAGGTAATGTTCTCGTTCTCTTTGACAGCATTGACCTTCATTTCTTCTATTTGCTGTACATCTTTTGGTACTTCTAATTCTATGTTTTTAGAAAGGTCTTCGGTTAAATTCACCTTGAATTCTTGAGGTTCAAAACCACTGGCCCTAAATATGAGAGTGTATTCTCCAGTTTCAAGGGTTAATGAATAAAACCCATATGCGTTTGTTGTTGCACCAACATTGGTAAGCTCTTTAACTTTTACAATGGCACCAAAAACATCCTCTCCATTTGAGCCATCTTTAATTGAGCCACTTATCGTAAATTTTTGCCCATAGCCAATGGAAGCAAAAATAATTAACAGGAGTAAAATTCCGTATTTCATGTATGCTTAATTAAATATTTAATAAGGTTCAAACGATTCCACGTCAACAAACGTGAAACCAAATGTAAAATTGTCAAATAATCCACTTTCCGAAGAATAATTACTGTTAAAATATGCATTGCTTTTGATAGGCGTAACAAAATTTTTACAAATGGTATGAAGAAAGGTTACTTGGCAAAATATCTTGATTAATCGAGAGAGTCAGCGACGACGTGATAAGTAGGGTCTTCGAGCACATTAACTTCTATGAGTTTATCTGCATTCTTAAGAAGTTTCTGGCAATCTGCACTTAAGTGTCGTAAATGAACTTTCTTACCCGATTTTAAGTATCGTTCTGTCAATCCGTTCAGCGCTTCAATTGCCGACATGTCCACTATTTTACTTTCCGAGAAATCAATAATAACATCTTCTGGATCATTTTTAACATCGAATTTCTCTGTGAATACGGCTATTGACCCAAAGAATAATGGGCCTAGGATTTCATAATGCTTAGACCCATTCTCGTCAATGTATTTTCGTGCGCGGATTCTTTTCGCATTCTCCCAAGCGAAAACCAACGCCGAGACAATCACTCCAACCAATACTGCAAGCGCAAGGTTGTGAAGGAAAACAGTGATTAAAGTAACCAGAATCATCACAATGACATCAGAGTGAGGCATCCGGTTAAACACGCGAAGACTCGCCCATTCAAAAGTACCAATAGCTACCATAAACATTACCCCTACAAGTGCAGCCATAGGCAGCCTTTCAATAATAGGTGCTCCCCATAAAATGAAGGAGAGCAATCCAAGTGAAGCTACAATTCCCGAAAGCCTTGCTCTGGCTCCAGATGAGATATTGATCAAGCTTTGACCAATCATGGCACATCCTCCCATTCCTAAAAAGAATCCTGACGCAATATTTGCTGTTCCTTGAGCAACGCACTCCTTATTACCACTTCCGCGTGTCTGAGTGATTTCATCAATAAGGTTTAATGTTAGTAAGCTTTCGATCAGACCTACACCTGCCACAATTAAGGAGTAAGGAAAAATGAGTAGGAAGGTCTCCCAAGTAAAAGGAATATTTGGAATTTGTGGCGTTGGAAATCCACCAGCAATCGTTTCACCAGCTGGCAGCGTATCCGCGACAACTTTTGTTTCCAATCCAAAGCCCATTACTAGCCCCGAAACGATAATGATGGCAACTAAAGATGACGGTATAGCTTTTGTAATCTTCGGGAGCCCCCATATTATAACCATGGTCAATAATACCAGCCCTAGCATCAAGAGTAAATCAGGTCCTCCCATCCAGTCACCATCAATTTTGAAAGAATCCATTTGCGCCATGAAAATCACTATGGCGAGTCCATTTACAAATCCGAACATGACTGGGTGCGGTACAAGTCGGATAAATTTACCCAATCGCAAAACACCAACAAGAATCTGAATGAAGCCTGCCAGAATTACCGTAGCAAAAATATACTGTGTGATTTCATTTACAGAAATGTCAGGATTTGCCTGTTTTAACAGGGTAATCATTCCGACATAAATAACGGCTACGGCTCCAGTTGCTCCAGAAATCATTCCAGGCCGACCTCCTAAAATTGACGTTATCAATCCAATCGAAAAGGCGGCATATAACCCTGTTAGAGGCGATAAACCTGCAATTAGCGCAAATGCTATTGCTTCTGGGACCAATGCCAAGGCAACGGTTAAACCAGAAAGGATTTCGTTTTTGTAATTGACTTTTTGCTTTAAATCGAAAAGATTAAAGAATTTCTTCATTTGGGCAGGCTAAAACGATAATAAGGGGGCAAAATTAATAGTTTCTTTCGATTCCAATTTGCTTTTAGTAGATATTCGACGAAAGAGTTCAAATCACATATCAAATAATTAGATATCAGACTTTTCCAATTATTATTCTTTATGATATGGAGGTAAATCTGTTGGGACTTTTCCGACCCTGTCATGCAAAACAATGCTGCCCGTTACACCTACATTCAATGAGTTGTTGCCCGGAAGTTTAATCAGCATATGGCACTTTTCTTTAACGAATTCAGGGAGACCAGTGTCTTCCGCACCAAGCAAATAAATAGCGCGTTTCGGATGCTCGAATTCGTGAAGCATTTCAGCGCGTTCATCCATTTCCACTCCAATCAATCGACAATCATATGGTATGTTTTCAAGCAAATCTTCAAAAGTATCATAGTTGAATAGAGGTATACGTGACCAAGTTCGCAAAACGTCCGAAGATTGTTTTTTATACTTGCCATCAACGGTGAAAATGTAAGAGGCTCCAAGAATGTACGCTGATCTCCATAACGTACCAATATTATGATGCGTCTTCCCTCTAAACACACCAATTGCACAGTATCCTTTAATATTCTGTGTTTTCATGTGGCAAATGTCGGGTTAATAATCCGAAAATTGAAGAATTCTTTGATTTGGGAGTATAAATCAACAAAATTTCAAATCTTTGGACTTTCAAATTCAAATGGAATGGAATTCATCGATCAGAAATTAGACGACTACGTTTGCGCACATTCAGAAAAGGAGCCTCAGCTTCTGTATGATTTGAATCGAGAGACGAACATGAATGTTTTACGACCACGAATGTTGAGTGGTCATTTTCAAGGACGCGTTCTCAGTATGTTGTCTCACATGATTCGACCACACGATGTGCTGGAAATTGGTACATACACTGGTTATTCAGCTTTGTGTTTTGCTGAAGGACTTGCTGAAGGAGGCCATGTATTAACCATAGATAAGAATGAAGAACTAGAAGACTTGGTTAATTCTTATATTTCTAAATCACCCTATAAAGATCAAATCAAGTGCGTAATAGGTGATGCCATGGAGATTATACCAAACTTGAAACGCGATTTCGATGTCGTTTTTATTGACGCAGATAAGTCGAATTATTTAAATTATTACAACCTTGTCTTTGAAAAAGTAAGGCCTGGTGGTTACATTATTATTGATAATGTATTATGGTCAGGTAAAGTAATAGAGGAGCTTTCAGAAGATGATATTGATACTAAAGTATTGATTGATTTAAACAGAACTGTACATGAAGATGAGAGAGTACAGGAGGTTATGCTTCCAATTCGCGATGGTCTAACCATTATTCGAAAGAAATAAGCGGAATCGTTAAATTAGAAATCTTAAACACGGCATTCGATGTTCCAATGAATTGCTATTTGTTTAACCCAGTTCCGGACAAGACGGTGCATGCGATGATTAGGTAGTCCACGAGGTGAAAACAGCTAATTACCCATTCACTAACACCACAATTTTGAATTTTGCATAAATAGATTAGAGCACAAATTGTATTTTCACAATAAAATATTTACCCAATGATTGATTTTAGAAGTGATACTGTAACAAAACCTACAAAAGAAATGCTGGATGTTATGATTTCAGCATCGACGGGAGATGATGTTTTTGGTGAAGACCCAACGGTAAATGAATTAGAACAATTTGCAGCAGACTACTTTGGTATGGAAGCCTCAATTTATTGTTCTTCCGGAACTCAGACGAATCAAATTGCTATAAATATTCACGCTCAACCAGGAGGTGAGGTAATCACCAATGAGGATAGTCATGTATACAAATATGAGGGAGGTGGAATTGCAAAGAATTCCGGAGCTTCAGTTCGCTTAATTCGTGGTAATAGAGGTCGTCTAACTCTAGAAGAAGTTCAAAAATGGATTAATCCAGATGATATTCATTTTCCAGTAACTCAATTAGTTAGTTTGGAGGATACTTCGAATAGAGGAGGAGGTGCAATTTATGATTTCGCTGAAATTCAACGAATAAGTGAATTTTGTAGATCAAATGAAATGGCTATTCATTTGGATGGTGCACGTCTGATGAATGCAATTGTTGAGAATGGAATTGATCTTAAGACTTATGCATCACAATTTGATTCTATCTCTTTATGTTTGTCAAAAGGGTTGGGTGCTCCAATAGGTTCGTTACTATTAGGTAAAAAAGATTTTATTAAACAAGCTAGAAGAGTAAGAAAGGTTTTTGGCGGCGGAATGCGTCAAGCAGGGATTATAGCGGCTGGTGGTTTGTACGCATTAAAGAACAATGTGAATCGATTAAAAGAAGATCATTTGCACGCTAAAGCTCTTGAGAGCGTACTTAAAGAACAGGATTGGGTGAACGAGGTGGTCCCTGTTGAAACAAATATTGTTGTTGCAATTTTATCAGATTTAGAAAAAAGAGACGTTATTATTAATAAATTAAATGAGCAAGGAGTTAAAATAATGGCGTTTGGGCCAGGTATGCTTAGATTTGTTACTCATCTCGATATTTCATCAGTAGACATTGATAAGACAATATCGATTATTCGGAAACTAGTGGTTTGATAAAAATAAAAAACATAGCATTATTTTTATCTGTAAGTCTACTTGTCGTTAGTTGTCGTCCTGAGGAGGATGAGGTATTAGATTTTTCGGAAATTGTACAAGAATCAGAGAATTATAAAGAGGGAAATGAGGTTGTGTCAGATTCTGCAAGTATTGATTCGACGACAATACCGAAATTAATGTTTTTAAATGGCGGTATTGAGGCTTCAGAACTGTCATTTTTCGAGGATAGACTTTTTCCTGATCGATTTGGTCCAGAATCAACAGAGAAATACAAATTGACGCTCGGCACTGACACAGTTTGGTATTATAAATGGCGTTACAAGGATTCAATAAAGGTAATGAACGCACTTTATAACTGGATTGATTGTTTTGGTGAAAACTGTAAGTCTATCTACTTGAAAGAAAGTAAAAACATGCAACGAATGCCGATGAAAATTATGGTTAGTGACACGACATTAATTTATATTCAGGCAAAGGAATCTGTTGATTTTAAGATGTGGGATGCATTTCACGATTCGCTAGGATATAAGAAGGATTGGAATTTAATTATTGAACAGAGAAAATCATCACGAGCTCGTTGGTATGTCTACGAAAACGAAGAAAAAATACTGTATAAGGAATGAAAATAGTTAATAGAGGATACATTAGTGTTAAAGGGCGTGAACCCTATATGAACTGGATCAACAACCATGAAGAAGAGTTTTTAATGGATGCCGCAGTTGAGGCAAATATCTACTTGATAGAAGAAGACTTTTTTGATATAGAACCATTAATAAAGGGGAATTTCAAGAAGATTTTCTTAAATGAATTAGAGGCAATTACAGATGATGAGGATAGTTATCCGAACATAGATTTGGCAACTTTTGAAAAGTGGTTTGAAGTGGAAGTAGGGAATGCTGTATTTGATTGTGAAAAAGGCGGGCTTAACGCTGGTTAGCACTTGTCGATTAGAACAGCGTTATAGTATTCAGGATTTGTTGATACGTTTTCGGTAACCCAATTAGGAAATTCAAATTTTTCATCCTCGGATGAAACTTCAAGTTCTGCTATGATTAAGCCTCTCAAGTTTCCTTGGAATTCATCAACTTCCCAAGTGTTTGAGCCAACTTTCAACTCGTAACGGAATTTACGAATTTGCTTGGGTGTAAAATTCTTTAGGAGTTCTTCGGCTTCATTCAAGGGGATTTCGAATTCAAATTCTTGTCGAGTGATACCAATTGTTTCTCCTTTTATGGTAAGAAAACCTTTGTTTCCTTTGATTCTTACTCGAACAACTGCTTCTTTAGATTTTGATATAAAACCTTGAACAATCAATTCTGGATCTGGTTTATCCATCAATTGCCATTGCTCTTTGTCTACTAAAAATTTGTACTCTATTTCTTTCATTATCCTCTAGATCCAACAAACCCAAATTTTGGTTTAACAACAAGTAAAAGACTTTTGAGTATGTCATGTTCACTGTCACGAATTCTAAAAATATAATTGAACCCACCTTCTTTCAGTGGTATTATTTCTGCAACTTCGATCTTTAGAATGTCTGAAAATACAGTATTGACATAAGTGTACTCATCTGTTGTTTGATCAACCCCTCCAAATAATTCGTTTACCAGTTGATCCTTATTTCCATTAAGGAAGCCCAACTGTTCTTTCCGATAAGTCTTATCAAGCAACTTAAGAACTTTTTTGCTGTTATGAGATTCTACGGCATCGACAAATTCGTTCACGAATTCTATCTGATCATTTGGTATAGTTTGAGATTGTGCAAAGGCGACCGAACTAAAAATGGTCAATAGTGTAAAAAAGAATAAGCTTTTCATCTTTCGAAGATAACGAAATCAATTATACATTAGACAAATCGGCTATCTTAGCATTTCATTAGTTATTTACACGAAAAATAGATTCTAAACGTTTGAGGAGTTGTGAAAATTGTAGAGCGGGAAAATATTGACACCGAGAAATGGAATGCGTTAGTAGATCAAACTAAGGATGCTGCCTTTTTTTCCTATGCTTGGTATCTCGACGCAACAGCCGAAAATTGGTGCGTATTGGTGAATGATAACTACAGCGCCGGAATAGCACTACCATATAGTAAAAGGCTTGGTGTGGAAACGTTATATACTCCCATTTTTGTTAGGTATATTGAGTGGCTTGGTGACAAAAGAGAACTGAAAACATGTGAAACATTTATCCGGAAACGTTTTAAAAATATACATATTTCTATGCGTCAAAAGGTACTGGGCGTTGGTTACTCCGCATTTGTGTTTCAAGTATTGAATCCAAATAAGGAGCGGCGAATTGGTTCACAAGCTAAAAGAATGTTGAAAAAAGCAGTAAAGAATGATATCCAAGTAACAAAGTCCAATAATTATTTACGGATTTTTGAAGTGATCAATATAGAATTGAAGAATAAGATCACTGGTATAGATAAAGATTCTCTTAAAACACTTGATAGACTATTCGAAGCGGCATCTAAAGAGAAAGTATTAAGGTCGTACGAAATAGAAAATTGTGGAGGGATAGTTTGCTTGGCCCATGAAGGACAAATGCTCTATTTAAAAGGAACAGTTCTTTCTCGAACAAAAGAAGTCGGAGGGATGTATAAAGCTTTGAATAACGCTATTAACGAAGCGCATGAAAATAAAATGATTTTTGATTTTGGGGGATCTAGAGTGGATGGAGTTAAACGATTCAATCATAATCTCGGTGGCGAGGATGTTGAATATTACAGTTATAAAGTTGACAAAACTCCGTTTTGGTTTAAATTCGCGAGAAGAATAAGAAGTACATGGAAAAAGTAATCTTGATAACCGGAGCTTCCGGTGGAATGGGGAATGCGCTGGCAGAATTATTCACCAGTGAAAATGTGTTACTGGCATTGCACTACAATAATAATCCGGTAAAGGTTGACACCAGTGAATCAATTGCTCATTTCCAGTCTGATCTTACGAATGAAGAGGAGGTAAATGAAATGGTTGCTCAAATCTTGGCACGATTTGGTCGCATTGATGTACTAATTAATAATGCTGGTATTTCCAAAAGTTCAATTTCGTGGAAAACAGAAGCTGATGCATGGAGAGAAACTATGGGAATCAATCTTGACGCCGCTTTCTTTTTGACGAAGGCAGTGATTCCGTCGATGCGCTCTCAAAAATCAGGTAGGATAATTAATGTTTCTTCTGTAGTGGCACAGACTGGCTTTATTGGAACTGCGGCCTATGCTGCATCGAAAGCTGGCTTAATCGGGTTGACTAAGACTTTGTCGAAAGAATTAATTAGTTCAGGGATAACGGCGAATGTACTGGCGTTAGGTTATTTTAATGTAGGAATGATTGAAGATGTCCCAGAAGACCTTCGGGAGTTGGTGGTTGACTCAATACCTGCAAAACGATTAGGTAATCCTTCGACGGTCTTTAAGACGATTCAATGGCTGGTTTCTGAAGAGGCAGGGTACGTGACTGGCCAAACTGTTAACTTAAATGGTGGATTGTACAGCTAATAAAGTACACTTTCTGGTGGTGATGGTTAACCCATGCTCTTACGTTCATAACTCCATCGAGTGAACGGAAAATACGCAGGTTTTTCTTTATATTTTTGTTTATGCTTTTACCAAAATCTAATATACCGAGATGGGTCGTAATGATGCTGGATTTGTTCTTGTCATTATTTGCATTGTTTTTTGCTTACCTCATTCGTTTTGACTTAAAAGCAGAGGAAGCGCTTATTCGGGAAGAATGGGAGATTCTTTCTAAGTCAATCGGTGTCTACATTGTGGTGAAATTTTTAGTTTTTTATTTATTTAAAATCCATAAAGGTTTAGTTCGGCACACTTCAACTGAAGACCTACGCAGGATTTTATCAGCAACATTTCTAAGCTCTGTTGTTTTAGCTATTCTAGGAATTGTTCGTGCGAAGCTATTTGATGGCTTTTATTTAATTCCAACCTCCGTACTTTTAATAGAGTTCTTGGCTTCTACAGCTTTGCTTGTGGGAATGCGTTTCGCGATAAAGTTGATTTACCTTGAGTCAATGAAAAACAAGAACGTGGATAGCAGAGTGGTGATTTATGGAGCTGGAATTTCTGGCTTGATAACTAAACGCACTATGGAGAAGGATTTAACGGTGGCTAGGAAGCTCGTTGGGTTTATTGACGACAATAAAAAATTAGCTGGTAGTCGACTTGAGGGGGTGACAATTTTTCATTCGAGCAATCTAGAAAAGCTAATTCGTGAGGAAGGAATCACTTTATTAATTATCGCCATTCAAAAACCGAATAGTGAGAATAGAAAGAGAATTGTTGAGTTGTGTTTAGAGCATAATGTTGAGGTGCATAAGGTGCCCAGCACGAAAAGTTGGATTGATGGAGAGTTCTCTACAAAACAGATCGCTAAAATCAAGATTGATGATTTATTAGGGAGAAAGGCTATTGATCTTGATGAAGAAAAGATTCAAAGTGAATTAAAAGGACAGGTTATTTTGGTGACTGGAGCTGCAGGATCAATTGGTAGTGGAATGGTGCGACAAATTGCACAATATGCGCCAAAGAGATTGGTTTTGCTTGATCAAGCAGAATCACCTTTGTATGATGTTCAGAACGAATTGCTGACTGAATATCCAAATTTGAATTTCGAAGTCGTGATAGGTGATATTAGAAGTTACGACAGAATGAAAAACCTGTTTACGACGTTTAAGCCTAAATACGTTTTTCATGCTGCCGCGTATAAACACGTACCGATGATGGAAAGTAACCCTTCTGAAGCGGTATTGACAAATGTTTTAGGCACTCGAAATTTGGTCGATTTATCGAATGAAACTGGTGTTTACAAGTTTGTTATGATCTCCACTGACAAAGCTGTGAATCCTACGAATGTCATGGGGGCTTCTAAGCGAATTGCTGAAATATATTCTCAAAGTGCTAATAAACAAGGGAAAACAAAATTTATTACAACGCGTTTTGGAAATGTTCTAGGCTCCAATGGTTCTGTTATTCCATTGTTTCAACGTCAAATTGATCAAGGTGGACCGATTACCGTAACTGACGAACGTGTCACAAGATTTTTTATGACTATTCCAGAAGCATGTCAATTAGTTCTTGAAGCTGGAACGATGGGGGAAGGTGGCGAGATTTTTGTTTTTGATATGGGAGAGTCGGTAAAAATTATTGATCTGGCTAAGAAGATGATTCAATTGAGTGGACTTGAACTTGGTAAGGATATTGAAATAAAAATTACGGGGTTACGCCCTGGAGAGAAATTGTATGAAGAGTTGTTGGCGAAGGAAGAAAACACACTTACAACACATCATTCACAGATTTTAAGAGCAAAAACACGTGAGGAAGATCTGGCGCAAATTGACAGAATTGATGAGCTGGTGAGTATGTTTAATGAACAAAACAACCTTGCAATCGTCACTCAAATGAAGAAGATTGTTCCTGAATTCATCAGCAATAACTCTCTTTTTGAAAAATTAGATCAACGATGATTCCACCTTTAGAAATTCAAATGCGATTTGCAGACATCGATAAGATGGGACATGTTAATAATGCTGTATACCTTAATTATTTCGAGGCCGCTCGTATGCATTTCTTAGTACACTTATTAGGAGAATCTTGGGATTGGAATAAGGAGGGTATTATTCTTTTGAAGAACGAAGTTGAGTATTTAAAGCCAGTTCTTTTAGAGCATAAACCAGTTGTCAATGTCGGTGTTGAAAAAATTGGTAATAAGAGTTTTGCTTTGAATTACCGATTGGAAGTAGAAGGAGTGACCTACTGCACGGGTGTATCTTTATTGGTAGCCTATAATTATATGGAACAAAAAGCTCAATCGATTCCTGGAGTAATGCGTGAGAAGCTCCAGACGTTCAAAGAGGAACAATAATTGTTAAAGACAAAACAAATTATCATTATGAAATCACTTGTTGTACTTTTTATGCTAGCTATAGTTGCACCAGTTTTGGCTCAATCTGGAATTGATGAAATAGGAAAGAAAGACTCTTGTTACCTGAAATATGACAAAGATCACAATGTAATTCGCAATAATCGTTATGCGGAATGGCAGTGTGGGAAATTGGCTGGTGTAATTGATTGTAATGAACGTTTAGAGTATGATGAGGCTTCCGATTTAGTTTATATGAATAATCAGGACATGGTGAATGCTGCCAGCGCGAACAAACCATTTACAGGGACCTGTGAGACATGTCACATGAATGGAGCTTTAGAACGACGAGTAACTTTTGTTAGCGGTAAAGAGAATGGAGTCGATACGACTTATTATGCAAGCGGATGTCCTCAGGTGATTCGAAACCATGTTCAAGGAGCTGAACATGGTCAATGGATATATTATTATGATAGCACCCAATATACGGCATGGGAAATGAATTATGTTGCTGGAGTGAAGCACGGAAAGCACATATACATGAAGAAAAATGGGGATACTACTCGATGGGAAAATTACAATAATGGTAGGCTGCATGGGACAAAACGAACATATTATCCTGATTCTAAAATCAAGCGTGAGGTTGAGTATAATAATGGGATCATGGATGGGAAGTTTAAGATTTATAACCTGAAGGGAGTGATTATTGAAGAGTTGAATTATAAGCAAGGTAAAAAGCATGAAGAGTGCAAGTATTTCTATGATGACGGTAAGCCATTAAAGAATGAAAATTGGAATATGGGAATCAAGAATGGTGAGTTCAAAATTTTCTATTATCAGGGTACGATTCAGGTATCTGAGTCGTATAAAAAAGGATTGAAGGAAGGTTGGTTTATGGAGTATTATCCAGATGCAACGACAAAGCGAAAAGCACTTTATAAAAAGGACGAACTTCTTGAAGAACATCGATATGATGAGCAAGGAAGAGAAACCTATTCATTTGGAGCGCCAGATGGTGATCAAATGGAAGATGATGAAATGCCTTCGACTAAAAAGAAAAAGAAAAAGAGGAATTAGTTGCTGGAGGTTAATTGAAACATTAAAAAGTAGTATTCATGCATATTGTTACGCCGGAGGAAGCCGTTAAATCCATACAAAGTAAGAATAACGTTTTCATTCATTCGGCAGCAGCTGTTCCACAATCTTTGGTTAAGGCTATGTCAGATAGGTGGCAGGAATTGGAAGGTGTTACAATATATCAAATTCATACAGAAGGCGAGGCGACATATGCACAGCAAGAAAGAGAAAGTGCTTTTACCGTTAAGACTTTTTTTGTTGGAGCTAATATGCGCTCATCAATTCAGAAAGGAAAAGGAAGTTATATTCCTATGTTCATGAGTGAGGTGCCGTCATTGTTTAGGAATAAAACGATTCCAATAGATGTAGCTTTGATTACGGTTTCTCCTCCTGATAAACACGGCTATTGCTCATTAGGAACTTCAGTTGACATTTCTTTAGCTGGTGTAGAAGCTGCAAAGTTGGTCATTGCTCAGGTGAATAAATACATGCCTCGTGCGCATGGTGATGGATTAATTCATATAGATAATATTAATATTCTCGTAGAAGAAGATAATCTGCTTCCAGAGGTTTTAATGCATGATCAAACCGAAGAAGAAAAAGCCATAGGAATGCATATTGCTGGTTTGATTGAAGATGGTTCAACCTTACAAATGGGAATTGGTGCAATACCGAATGCGGTGCTTTCTTGTTTAGAGAATCACAAAGATTTAGGAATTCATTCCGAGATGTTCTCAGATGGTGTATTACCATTGATTAAAAAAGGAGTAATTAATGGAAAGAAGAAAAGAAAGCATCCGGGTAAGGTAGTTGCTTCATTCGTTGTAGGTAGTAAAAAGCTTTATGATTTCATTGATGACAATCCGATGGTGCAAATGTTGGATTTCGAGTATGTGAATAAAGTAGATGTCATATTGAAAAACCCAAAAGTTATTGCGATTAATAGTGCCATTGAAATTGATCTAACTGGGCAGGTTTGTGCTGATTCAATCGGTTGTAAAATATATTCTGGGGTTGGTGGACAAATGGATTTCATTAGAGGTGCCGCTTTATCAGAAGGAGGTAAACCTATTATTGCATTGACTTCAACTACAAGAGGCGGAGCTTCTAAGATTGTTCCATTCCTTAAGCAAGGAGCAGGAATAGTTACGACTAGAGCGCACGTTCATTATGTAGTTACGGAATATGGCGTAGCGAATTTGTATGGAAAAACGATTGAAGAAAGGGTTCGTTTATTGATTGAGATAGCCCATCCAGCTCATCGTGCCGAATTGGAAGCGAAAAGTAAGTTACTCTTCGCTTAATTTATTAAATGTATCCAACTACATCATACGTAAGGTAGCCCACAATTTCTTTGAATAATTTATTCCAAGTGACAAAGTTGCTAACATTGGGAATTAAATACTGGTCCCAATAATAACCTCTTCGTTGATTAGCATAAAGATCAGTGGAAAAAGGGGTACATTTCATTCCCTGCTTTTCGAAACACGCCAAAGATCGCTTCATATGGATTCCTGATGTCACTAAAAGAAAGGACTCTAGGTGTGGGTATGAAGTTCTCAGTAATTTTCTCGTTTCTTTCGCATTTTCGTACGTATTCACTGATTTCTCTTCTGTGATTATATCTTGCGCTGGAATCCCCCAAGAAATCAATACTTCCTTAACCTGTTTGGCCTCATGAAGTCCCCTGTCAGTGATAAAACCAGAATCCCCTGAAATCAATAGTTTATCCACCTTCCCAGTTTTGTAAAGGGTTACTGCTTGGAATAAGCGGTCGCCTTGACGGCGTAT